>JACXTT010011916.1_pt1 | contig 11576 bp, 4 predicted proteins | sample 9270951 | NCBI WGS metagenome assembly JACXTT01 (sample SAMN15532306, study PRJNA645909) | rock metagenome | isolation source: weathered quartz diorite | place: Puerto Rico | collected 2017-06-21 | reverse complement strand
CCGCAACCACATCCGATGCCGGGTTTTACCGGATTTTGGAACTGCCTCCAGGCAACTATAAGGTCACAGCTACGGCGCAGGGGTTTAAGACGGTCACACGGGAGGCACAAGTAGCCATCGCCTTGGTTACAAGCGCAGATTTCCAGTTGCCGGTCGGGCAGGTTTCTGAAACTGTCCAAGTCGAGGATGTGGCCCCCTTGGTGGACGCAACTGAGAACCGCCTTAGCACATTGATTGAAGCCCGCCGGGTTTCAGATCTTCCGAACAATGGGCGCGACTTTAATAATCTTTTGGACGGTGTGCCCGGCGTGCAACGCAGCCCTGGCGGGGGATACCAAAGCTTAAACATTAACGGGCAGAGAGCCACCTCCAATAACTTCGCGGTGGATGGTATCCCCAACAATGACCGCTATTATGGGGAGCCGTCTCTGGGACAGGCGGCCATTTCGGGGACTGCCTCCGCGCTGATCCCGCTGGAAGGGATTTCCGAGTTTAATGTGGAATCCAATTCCGGCGCGGAGTTCGGAGTGAAAGGGGGATCAGTCATCAACGTTGGGTTGAAAAGCGGGACCAATGCGATTCATGGCAGCGCGTTCTGGGACCGGCACACGGACGTGTTCGACGCGGTGAATCATTTTGCCGCCACGACGACGCCTTTTCGTCTGAATCAGTTTGGCGCATCGGTTGGATTTCCCATCATCAAAGATAAAGCCTTTGGATTTGTGTCCTATCAAGGCTTTCATCTCAAGGACCAGTTCCCAGCACACATTACCTTACCCACCCCGGCGCAAATATCCGACGCGACCCAATGTGTAGTCACGGGAGTAAATCCGAATACTTCCGGCACCGTGGGACCCGATGGTGTCACTCCCTGGACGACTTGCCTAAACAATGGCCCAGGACCGGGGAGCGATCAGATTTATGGTACCGCCGATGACGGCACGGTAAATTCCATCGGGGCAAAACTGTTGTCTTTCTATCCCACAAGCGCGACTGGAACGGAAGATATTACCGCAAATAATAGCCTTGACCTCAACAACTTCCACGTGAAATTCGATTACGTTTTCAATCAAAAGCACCGGGTTTCGGTGAAATATCTGTTCGGCGACAGTTTCCAAAGCCAGCCCGCAGCGGCTGGCGTGCCGCAATCGGTTGGCCCGTTGGCGACAAATGCCAATATGTGGAACTCGGTTGCGCCGTCCCGGGCACAGTTGGCGGGAGTAAATTACACGTGGACCATCAGTCCCAGCATCGTGTTGGAAAGCAGATTCGGATATCAGCGGTTTTCCCAACGCATTGGCGTAAACAATAACATCGATCCCAATGCTCTCGGCATCAACACCGGCCCCTTAGGGGCGAATGCGCAAGACCAAGAAAATTTTGGCGTGCCGGCGGTGTATTACCTGGGATATTTTGGGCCATCGGGTTACGCGACGATCGGCGGGATCCAGGGATATCCGATCGTGACCCGGCCGGATGCGTCGTATGACTGGCAGGAACACTTGACCCTGATCAAGGGCAGCCACACCATTAAAGTCGGTGGTCAATATCAGGATGCTTACACAAAGAGCCGGCGGGACCGGTCCCGTTCCAACTTTTCGTTCTACTACTATGGGTTCTCGGGTTGCGCCTCCGGGGGCGCCTGCGACCCGCTGTTTGGCTATATCGGCCCCGCCAGCCCAGGAGTGACCCAGAGCAACCCAGTGGCAGCTCTGAATGAATTGTTGCTTGGCCTAACCGAGGACAGCAGCCGATCCTTCGGGGTAACCCAGCGCCACATGTACCAGAAATCGCTTGGCCTCTACGTGCAGGACACTTGGAAGGTCAAACCGAATTTTACCCTGGAAGCTGGGGTACGTTGGGATGTTTCCGGCGCGCTTGGCGAGAGAAATAACCTTGGAGCCAATTTCTTGCCAGACGATCCAAAAGCGGACGCCACGGGGTTCGTAACGTTGGCCAAACGGCCGCTATACAACACTGACATGAACAACTTTGGCCCGCGGCTGGGGATTGCCTGGGACATCTTCAAGAACGGCAAGACCGTACTGCGCTCGGGCTACTCCCTTAATTACGATGTGCCCAATTTCGCGGCGATTGCCGCCCCCCAAACCTATTTCAATATGTGGAGCGGCACAAGATCGGGGTTCTTTACACAGGTCCCTGAGGTGAATTTCGCGCTAGATTTCACCACCACCCCGGCAGACAATGTCACGCTCTTCAATAGTGGCACGAAGGCAAATTCATTGTGTGACTTTTTCGTATGCCTCGCGGCAGGCGTGCCCATCTACGGCCAAAATCCTACTACTACGTCAGCCCCCAGCGTGGTGCAAGTGGTCCGCAATTTCCAGACACCCATGAATCATGGGTACAATTTAACCATTGAACAAGAGCTTACGAGCAAGACTTCTTTCAGCCTGGCGTTTGTTGGCACGACCGGACGGGACCTGGCCAATTGGCGGGACTTAAATGCTTGTCAAGTCAGCACCGCGGCATGCGACTCGAGCCGCCAGCCTTTTACGGCCCGTTTCCACGACGCGGGCGGGAACGGCCTCTATAACCATATTTTGCAGCTCAACAACGATGGTTACTCCAATTACAATAGCTTGCAGTCCGCGTTTAAGGTGCGGGATGTTCATGGTGTAACCGGACAATTGAATTTTGTCTGGTCCAAAACCATGGACACCGGTTCTACCAACCGGGGTTTCACGTTCTTCTCCGATTTTCAGAATCCTTATAGCGTTGACAAGGCGTATTCCCTGTCTGACTTCGATACCCCCTGGAACGTGAATTTCACATTGGTCTATGAGGTCCCCAAAATCCACAGCGTGCACAAGTTGGTGGGAGAAGGCTGGCAAATTAATTCTCTATTCCGGGCACAAGCCGGACGTCCGTTCAGTGTCTTCGTCAGCAAAGATACTTCCGGTCAGGGACTGAAGGACACCTACGCAAATTATGACGGAAGTCCGTTGCAGTATGACGCCCATTATCAGAGCGATGGTAAAGCTGCCTACTTCAACACCGCCGCATTCTCCGCACCCACTGCCGGAGAAATAGGAAATGCCCGCCGCAACCTGCTACGCGAGCCTGGAGTTGCCCAGTTGGATATGGGGATATTCAAAAACTTCAAGGTCAGCGAGCATTTTTCAGTAAAGTTTAAGTGGGAAGTTTTTAATGTCCTGAACCACGCCATGTTTGCCATCGTGGGGTCAACAACTCCGGCACAGAAGGTGGGGAGTAGTTCTTTTGGACAATTCTTTGCTACTCCGGATGTAGGGATTGGGTTGAACCCGATATTAGGCACAGGGGCTCAACGCAACATGCAGTTTGGCGTAGGAGTAGAGTTCTAACTCACGCTCGAGCCACTTTCCGGGAGTTTACCTCTGGTAAACTCCCTTTTCGTTCCCCATGCGGCGTTTCCACAGATTCCTTCTCTTCCTCGTGCTTGGATTGGCCACAAAAGCATGGACGGAAGCCCCGAATATCGTTTTCATCACCGTAGACACCACCCGCACTGACCGCATGGGTTTCTTAGGCAATAAACGCGGAATCACGCCGAACCTTGACGCGATGGCGCGCCAGGGGGTGGTGTTTGAGAAAGCCTTTTCCCAGGCCCCATTGACCCCGGTTTCCCACGCCACAATTTTTACCGGGACCTATCCGCAGTTTCATACGGTGACTGATTTCGGCCATCCCTTGCCGGCCTTGCTCCCCTTTATTCCGGAAATCTTGCAGAAGGCCGGATATCATACGGCGGCGTTTATTGGATCGTTGATTCTCGATCCCACGGCCAATATGGCCCCTGGATTTGATCGCGGATTTGATTTTTTCGATGCGGGGTTTCGCCCTAAAGTCGGCGTCAAGGAAGATCGCTATAAGACGGTCGAGCGCCGGGCCGGAGACGTAGTAGCCCGCACCATCGATTGGCTGGGCAAGAACCGGCAGACGCCGTTCTTTGTCTGGGTGCACCTGTACGATCCGCATGCGCCGTACGATCCTCCTCCACCGTACGACCAGCGGTTTAAGGATTTATACGACGGAGAGATCGCCTACGCCGACTCCGCGCTCGGGAAGTTATTTCAGTATCTCCGTCAGCGTGGTTTGTATGACCGCGCATTGGTGGTAATGATGTCGGACCACGGGGAATCGTTGGGCGCGCACGGCGAAAGCATGCATGGCATTTTTCTTTATGACGAGACCATTCATGTCCCGCTGGTGTTTAAGCTCCCCAACGCATTATTGGCGGGCAAGCGAGTGACAACACGAGTGCGGCTGGTGGATGTTGCGCCTACTCTGTTGAGCATGCTGAGTCTGCCGTTGCCGCCGACATTTCAAGGGCAATCGCTTGTGCCGGAGATGAAATCCGGTCTTAAGGCAGCGGGAGACCTGCCCGCTTATGCGGAGACCGAGTATCCGCACCGCGCATTTGGCTGGGCGGGGATGCGTTCCATGCGCGCCGGGAAATATTTGTACGTGCGCGCCCCGAAGCGTGAGCTTTACGACCAGACCGTGGACAAGGCCGCCGAACATAATCTCGCGGCTTCCTCCCCCGCCGTGGCCGGTACGCTGGCAGCGCAACTGGACCGGTTCTACGACCAGACCACCAGCTATCACGGCCAGCCCCAGCAATCCACGCCCAACACCGAGCAGAGTGAGAGCCTGGCCGCGCTGGGATATGTTTCTTCCGCGGCTTTGGACAAGTCGCAAGGTCCGCTGGAAGGAGCGGACCCAAAAGACAAGATAGAAATCTCCAACATCCTGCATGAAGGCATGATTGCCGTGGAAGATGGGCGGTACGACGAGGCGATTCCCATGCTGCAGCATGTGTTGTCTGACAGTCCGGCGATTACTGCCGCGCAGCTCCAGTTGGGGATCGCTCTGGCGCGGACCAAGCGTTATGCCGAGGCCATTCCCGCGTTAAAGAAGGCGGTGGAGCAGGTCCCCGACGCGGTGCAGGCGCAGTACGAGCTGGGTTTGGCGTTGTTCGAGACTGGGGCCTGGCCGGAATCGGCCCCGTATTTTGAAAGCGTGGCTAAGAAGCGTCCCAAGTGGGTGGACGCGCAATATTCGCTGGCTTCGGTATATGCACGCATCCAACGCGTGCCGGAGGCGGTGGCGCTGCTCGATCAGGTCCTGCAAATGAACCCGGACCACTTTCGGGCCAATCTGCTGCTGGGGAGGATCAATTCTCTACAAGGCGATCCGGCTTCCGCTGTGCCTCGGCTGGAAAAGGCCGTACAGATTGCGCCGAACTCGGGCGAAGCGCACAGCTTTCTGGCCGATGCATATTCCCAGATGGGAAGAGATGCGGAGGCTGCGCGGGAGCGCGAACGAGCCAAGAATTTGCCGCGCTAGAAAGAGCGAACGTTCGATGCAAACTGCAACACCACCTTATTGAGATGTCTTGACATCCTGCATTGATGACTCAGGCGCCCATATGCGGCAACTCAACAAGATGACCACTGGATAGCATTCGAGGGTGTACCGGGTTTCAGGGTTCTCCAGCGTGCCTAAAAAGGCAGAGCGCAGTAGTACGAAGAGCAACAGAACTCCGAGCAGGGGGAATGCCCGCCTTCTTATGAATCCGGCGAGTGCGGCGCTGACATACAGGAGATTGATTACGCCTAACGCCACCGCCAAGGCCGACCACCTGGGGTCATCGTCAAATTCCCACCAACGTGAGTCCGAAGGCAGGATTTCCGTGCGTGGACGCAGCCACATATCGGCAACGCGCGCCAGCGGCAACCACAGGTAATATCGGACCGGCGACTGCCGTATGCGGTCTGCGGCAAGCTGGGCAAAGCGGGCATCGAGTTCCGGCGTGATGTGCAGCTTGCTGTTGTAATCGGCAAGCAGGTGTTCTGTCTCTTCCTCCTGCCCCTCGGAGTCAAATGCGCGGGAGGGGAGCTTGCTGGCATCCATGGTATTGTCGGGGACTGCCCAGTAAATCTCCTCGACCGAGGTGTAATCCACCATCCAGGTCCGCACCCAGCGGTCAAATCCCATGGGGACAAATTCATCGGGCGCGTTGGCGTAGCGCGGGGCCAAGGGCTGGAAACGATGCAAAACATGCAGGTTTCGCAGCGACCATGGAACTAAAGGCGCCAGCGACACAAGGACGACTACGAAGCCGGCCTGGAGGAAATAGACCAGGGAGGCCGGTGATTTGCGGAGGAGGGAGAAAATCGCCATCATCCCCAAGTATCCTGTGATCGCAGTTAGTAGTAATCCGCCATCCGGGCGAAGAAGGATGGCGCATGCGACTGCAAGACCGCACCCAAACCAGGGAAGCAGTCGGCGATCCCGCCAATCTCTCAGTCCGAGAATCGCCAGGTCGAGCGCCAGGACCGTGAAAAAAATCTCCAGGGTTTCGGTCAACGCGGCGGCCGCGTAGTTGGCAAAGAATGGGCACAATGCCGCGAGCAGGAAAGCGATCTTGGCCGCGCGATCGGAAAGCAGACGCCTGGCCATATCGGCGATGAGGAAGCAACTGGCAAGGTCCACGAGAATTTGGACCATGAGGACGGCGCGGTAGTGCTCCATGCCAAAAATTGAAAAGATCGCGGCCAGAAATGCGGGATAGCCAGGCAGGCGAATGTAGGTCGGGACCGTCGCGGCGCCTTCGCGCACGCCGTAGATGCCGTGCTGGAGCCAGTTCTTGGCGATGTCCCCGTAAATGAACGAGTCGGAAGTGATGGCAGGGAAGAAAAATAAAAAAAACAGCCGCAGGGCCAAGCCGGACAGCAGCGCGAGGAAAAAGAAACGGAAATGACTGCGCAGGAGGGCGCGCACCTCGAAATGATATCAGCCAGTTACTGACATTGCCCCCGGAATCGCTTAGGATATAGATGGCTTTATTCCGCATGGCCCAACCGGTTTTTTACGATCCCCGACAAGCGCGCTGGAAGCGATTACGGCCATTTTTTGACTTTCTAGGCGCGGCAGTAGGGCTGCTGATTCTCTTTTTCGGGTATAAGGTCGTGTTAAGCAGCGATCCTTTGCCGGAATTGCTGCTTCCGGTACAAAAAAAGCCTTTTCACGCGCTGAAAGAAAATGAGAAAGAAAAGGCCCGGGAAAAACGCCGTCAGGCCATCAAGCGCAGCCACCGCAAGTCCAACGCCGCTCCATCCCAGGTAAAGCTAAATGCCGAGGAAGGCATCCGGGCGGCATTCTATGTTTCCTGGGACGCCGCCAGCTATGCGGCGCTGCGCGAGCACGCGGCGCAGATTGACCTGCTCTATCCCGAATGGCTGCATGTGCTGAACCCGGCGGGTGACCTTCAGGCCGTCGATCCTCAGACCAACAAATTCTTTGACGTCGTACAGGGCACGGTGGTCCAGCCGGTGGACGATAAAGTCATGCCCTTTCTGAAGTCCGAGAATACCGGCACGGAAGTTTTTCCCCTGGTGAATAATTTCGACGGCCTGGACTGGATCGACATAGCAAAATTCCTGAATGATCCCGCGGCCCGTGCCCACTTCCGCGATGAGGTCTCCACTTTTCTTGCCACCGATGGCTATCAGGGGCTGATGGTGGATTTCGAGGACTTCCCCCAAAAAGGGCAGCCCGGATATCTCAAATTGCTGCATGAATTGTCAACCGATCTGCATGCCAACGGGAAAAAACTCTACGTTGCCGTGCCCGCGCACAACGAGGAATGGAACTATCCCAAAGTATCGGCGGCGGCGGATGGCGTGGTGCTGATGAATTATGACGAACACTATCCGGGTGGCGCGCCGGGGCCAGTGGCGTCGCAGGACTGGTTTATCAACAATCTACGCTTCGCCAAAAAAGTCATACCGCAGGACAAGCTGATGTGCGCCATTGGAAACTTTGGCTACGACTGGGCCAGGAAACCGCATCACGGAAAACTTCCGGACGACGAGAAAGACAAAAACCAGACTACCCAGGATGCCTGGCTGGCCGCGCGCGATTCCGATGCGGATGTGGATTTCGATTGGGACAGCTCCAATCCTCACGTCCGCTATCTGGATGAACGCAACGTCCAACATGACATCTGGTTTCTGGATGCGGTAACCGCGCTGAATCAGATGCGGGGAGCGGAGGCGCTAGACATCAAGACTTTTGCCCTGTGGCGCCTGGGCGCCGAAGACCGGTCGATGTGGCGCATTTGGGACCAGCCTGGCGACGCTTCCGCTCCGGACAAATTGAAAGATGTTCCCCCCGGCCAGGACGTGGACATGGAAGGGCAGGGCGAGATTCTCCGCATCGAAGCCCGTCCTAACAATGGAGACCGTTCGCTTACGGTCGATTCTGCCACCGGCCTGATTACGGATGAGGTGTTTAATTCGCTGCCTGAGCCTTACCGGGTGGGCCGTTATGGCGCGAACCCCAACCAAGTCGCGCTGACTTTTGACGATGGGCCGGACCCGGCCTGGACCCCGAAAATTCTGGATGTGCTGAAGCAGAAAAAGGCGCCCGCTACTTTCTTCCTGATCGGGCTTCAGGCAGATAAGTTTTCCGATCTGGCGGCCCGAATCTATCGCGAAGGGCATGAAATCGGCAACCATACATTTACTCACCCGGATATCAGCAACATTCCCCCGAGTTTTGCCAAACTCGAGCTCAATCTCACGGAGCAGCTTTTTGCGGCAAATCTAGGGATGCGGACTGTGCTGTTCCGGCCGCCATATTCGGTCGATCAAGAGCCCGATACCGAAGACCAGGTGCGGCCTTTGGAGACTACGCAGCAAATGGGCTATACCACGGTCGGGGACAAACTGGACCCCAACGACTGGAAGGAAACGCCCACGCGCCGTAGCGCCGAGGAAATCGCCTCCGACGTGCTCGCCCATCTGCCGCCGTGCTCACTCTACGACCAGCATTGTGGCAACATCATCCTGCTGCATGACGGCGGGGGGGACCGGCGAGAGACCGTGCGCGCGCTGCCCATGATTATCGATGGCGTGCGCGCGCGGGGTTTTAAAATTGTCAGCGTGCATGAGTTGCTGAATAAAACCCGGGCGGACGTGATGCCTGCCGTTCCCTCCAACGAGCTCTGGTCCGCGATGCTGACGTGGGTCGGGTTTTGGCTTTTCGATGTCACCCAAAAAGGGATTGCCTATATTTTCCTGTTGGGCGATTTTCTGATGACCGGGCGGTTCCTGGTGGTGGGCGTGCTTGCGCTTTTTGACCGCTTCCGCGTACGCGCCACGGACCGGGGAGAACAGGTTGCCGCATATCAACCCCGGGTCGCCATACTCATCCCTGCCTATAACGAAGAGAAGGTGATTCGGAGGACCATCCGCGCCGCGCTGGCGTCGACTTATCCCGATCTGCGGGTGATCGTGATCGATGATGGGTCGAGCGACGCCACCCTAACGGTGGCGCGCGAGGCGTTTGCCGCCGAGCAGGCTGCGGGCAAGGTCCTGATCCTGACCAAGCCCAACGCAGGCAAAGCGGAAGCTTTGAATTACGGCTTGAAGCAGCTGCGCGACGAAGAAATCTTTGTAGGGATTGACGCGGACACGGTGATCGCGGCGGATGCGGTATCGCGCCTGGTACCGCACTTCCTGAATCCCAAAGTGGCGGCAGTCGCAGGCAACGCGAAAGTCGGCAACCGGGTGAATTTGTGGACCCGCTGGCAGGCGCTGGAGTACATCACCAGCCAAAACTTCGAACGGCGCGCTCTGAATACGCTGGGAGCGGTAAGCGTGGTGCCCGGGGCCATTGGCGCTTGGAGAGTTTCCGCGGTGCTGGCCGAAGGGGGCTATCATGTAGATACCGTCGCCGAAGACGCGGACCTTACCATGGCGCTGTTACGCCGTGGCTTGCGGGTCGAATACGAAGACTTGGCCCTGGCCTACACCGAAGCTCCCATCAATGCCAATGGCTTAATGCGGCAGCGTTTTCGCTGGTCGTTCGGAATTCTGCAATCGGTGTGGAAGCACCGGGAAGTGTTCGCCCGCAAGGGCGTGCTCGGTTTCGTGGCCCTGCCTAACATCGTGGTGTTCCAGATCCTGCTGCCGCTGGTTTCGCCGCTGATCGATCTGATGTTCCTCTTCGGCATGGTTTGGTATTTTGTGCAGAAATGGTGGCATCCGGAATCCGCCGACCCGGCCAGCTTCTATCGCCTGGTAGTGTACTTTGTGGCTTTTCTGGTGATTGATTTTGTGACTTCTTCCATCGCTTTTGCGCTGGAACGCCGGCAACCCGATGCGAAAGAGGATGCCTGGTTGCTCAGCCAGGTGTGGTTGCAACGCTTTGCCTACCGGCAACTGTTTTCCGTGGTGTTATTTAAAACGTTAAAACGCGCAGTCCAGGGACAAAAATTTGCCTGGGACAAACTGGAGCGGACTGCCGCAGTAAGTTATTCGCCGGATGAAACCCGGGAGCCGGCCCAGGTCCACTGACTTTCCGGCGGGTTGTCGCCCGGACCAGGCCGAAAGGTTCCTTTTCCGCCACTTCCCGCATGGTTACAGCTATTTAGCTGGTCCTATATTAAAATCGCCGCGCCATGAAAATCCCAACCAAAGTTGTGTTCTTGTTCGCCTTGTTCGTGCTGATTGCGACCGGCGCGGCACAGGAGGGCCCGCAGCAATTTGCGTCTCTGGGCGACTTCAAACTGGAAAGCGGGGAAGTGATCCGCGACTGCGGCATTGGCTTCCGCACATTTGGGACGCTCAACGCCGACAAATCGAATGTGGTGGTCTTCACCACCTGGTTTAGCGGCAATAGTGGACAACTCGCCGGCAACTTCGGCCCAGGACGGTTAGTCGACACTTCCCGGTTTTATGGGGTGGCGATTGACGCGTTGGGCAATGGGGTTTCCTGCTCGCCGTCGAACAGCGCCACACAGCCCCACATGAAGTTCCCTTTGTTTACGGTGCGAGACATGGTGAACAGTCAGCACCAATTGCTCACGCAGGTACTGCACATCCAGCACATTGCGGCAGTGATGGGCATTTCTATGGGAGGCATGCAGACGTTTCAATGGATGGTTTCTTATCCGGACTTCATGGACAAGGCCATTCCCATCGTAGGCACGCCACGCATGGCGCCTTATGACATTCTGCATTGGCAGGCGGAAATTGACATCATCATGAATGACGCTGGCTGGAAAAATGGGGACTACTCCGACAATCCGGCGCGGCTGACCCTGGGGGAAATTGGCGCGCTGCTGCTTTCGACTCCGGCAGGCTATAACCGCAAGAACACGCGCCAGCAGGCGCTCGATTCCTTGGAGAAATACAGGAACGACCCGGCATTTGATGCGAACAATCACATACGAACGGCGCAAGCGGTGCTCAAGCTGGATGTATCGGACGTTTTCGGCGGTTCCATGGAGCGGGCGGCGGCAGCGGTGAAGGCCAAGGTGCTGGTGATCTCGGCGGCGCAGGACCATGCCGTGACTCCGGGAGAGCCTTTGGCTTTTGCCAAATTGATTCATGCTGACGTGATCGAGCTCACCGGTGATTGCGGGCATGGCGCGAATGGGTGCGAGAGCGATAAGGTGAATCCCGCGATCTCCACGTTTCTTGCAAAGTAGATCGTACGGAATGAAACTCCTCCGGTCATTCCTCTCGGCATGGTGTGACACGTTGCGGATGCTAAAATTA
>JACXTT010011915.1_pt1 | contig 11576 bp, 12 predicted proteins | sample 9270951 | NCBI WGS metagenome assembly JACXTT01 (sample SAMN15532306, study PRJNA645909) | rock metagenome | isolation source: weathered quartz diorite | place: Puerto Rico | collected 2017-06-21 | reverse complement strand
AAAAAAAGATATTTCTCCTTCTGCTGAAATCAATCCCAAAAGCCCGCCCCAAAGGGCTCCGACAATGGCCCCTCGCACAACCCCTTCTGGGGCTTTGCTATGCTTCTCATAAACAAAATTATCGTTAGCTGTTTTATCCGAGAGAAGAAGTGATATATCCTCAGCCAAAAAACCGGCCTTATGCAGTTCATTGATGATAAGAACCGCCTGGTTTTCCGTCGGGACAATACACACAACATATTGCTTAAACATATTCATCCACCGTTACTTTGGACAACTTTCTAATTTCAAAAATACTATCAACCCTTAATTTGACTAATAACTCTCAATTGGTTGTCAACCTTATCAAGCCCGGCAAATGTTGCGGCCTGATGCTGGACAATCATTTTTTCTTCTTGTGTAGACACATCCCCTTCCAAAACAACAACCCCGTTTTCAACAGTTATGTTAATGGCATGAACGATCTCAAACAAAGCGGGATGCCTTTCAATCGCCGCTTGAATATCTTCAGCCAGTTTTTGATCGCCTGGATGACATTCGCCACGCTCATGTAACGGAAACCAAAATGTCGGTCCATCACTTTTCTTTTGCTTTATCTCCTGCCCATCTTCCTCCGATGGGACCGACATCACGTCGGGAAAGAAAGTCCCTTCTTTTTGCGATCCTTCGGAAGAATCTGATGACGGCTGCTCTTGATTCTTTGAGCCTTCCGATTGAATGTTAGGATTACCTTCATTAATATATTGGGAAACTTGATCATGATAGCGTTTCATCTTTCCCCTTCTTACCTTTGTTGAAATGCGATTCTTTTTTTGTTTGGCTGTACGTTTCATATAAGCTCCTTTCTAACAAAGAAAAAATATCGACTTTCGCGTGTTACTATACATAATCGAAGGTTAGAGTCGAATTAAATTAAAATTAAAAAAATTAAAGATATAAGAACTTTAGGTAGATAACGGCAGGTGAATATAGAAGGTTGTTCCTTTATTGATTTCGCTTTCCACACGGATGTTGCCTTTATGAAGATCCAGGACGGATTTGACAATGCTTAACCCCAAACCAAATCCTTCTCCGCCGCGGCGCGTCTTATCCACGCGATAAAACCGATTAAAGATATAAGGAATATCTTTTTCATCAATCCCCACACCTGAGTCTTCGATTCTAACCAGCACCCATGATTTTAATTTGATAAGCTCAACGATAATCTTCCCGCCTTTAGGCGTGTATTTGATGGCGTTATCCATGATATTCAAGAAAAGAAGTTTTAAATAAGTTTCATCACCTTTAACGAGAATGTTTTTGTTACGCTCAAAAATACTTATTTGAATTTTCTTATCCTCGGCCAAAATCGTTATATCCTCCACCATTTTATTAATCAATTTATTTATATCAACAGAGCCGATTCCCTTAAGGATAGAATCTTTATCAATCTTGGCCAATAACAACAGATTGTTGACCATGTGTTTCATTTTTTCGATTTCCTCCAGATTGCTGTATAAAACTTCCTTATATTCCTCAACACTACGCTCCCTACGTAAGGCCACCTCTTGCTGGCCTTGAAGAATAGTCAAGGGTGTTCTTAATTCATGGGAAACATCTTGAACGATTTGACGTTGGGATATAAATGACTGCTCGAGCTCTTCCAACATGTCATTAAACGTTTCTGCTAGACGGGCAATCTCATCGTCTGTGTTAGGGACTTTAAGCCTGAGCCTTAATGTGTCCGCATTAATTTGCTTGATGCTTCTGACCATTTCATCGACGGGATGAAGCGTCACCTGGACTAAAACCAACGCCCCGATGATAGCAATCAATAAGATAATGGGGATCTGTAAGAAAAACGCTTGTTGTAACTCAGCCAATTCTTTGGATAAAGGAATCAATGAGGTCATCACAGCCACAACATATTTGACTTTATCATTGGCCATGACCGGCTTAGTGATGACGCGAAAAGGGACAGCCTGGCCGCTTAAAATATTTAACCGGACGACGTCAAAACTATTGGTTTTGTTAACAGCTGTTGATAATACAATTTTTTTAAACGGCTTTGTATCCTCGAGAACATGGGATGAGGCAATGAGTGTTCCTTGCGGATCAAAAATAAAACTGACGGTAAAGATATCATCGCCTCTGTTTAACTCCTCGATGGTTAACTGATAAGCAATTTGCTCAAAACGGTCGTCCTTTCTTTTAAAGAAAAGAAAACTGTTCGCCCATTCTTTCGTCATTTCTAATTTTTCCGTCTGCCAATACGTGCGGATGGAATTTTCTATGCCGTCGGCCTTTAAACGCAACTTGGCGTCCAACGTCTCTTGCAAGGTATTGCGGAAATCAGCGTAAAGCATGAAATGAAGCAGGGCAACGGTTACGGCGAGGATCAATTAGTAGAGAATAATGATGCGGAAACGTACGGATATAAAAAAGGCTTTTCTCACGTTATCCTTTGATCATGTATCCCCGGCCACGGATAGTATGGATGAGCTTTTTCTTGTATCCATTGTCGACGCGGTTGCGCAAATAATTAATGTAGACTTCAATCACGTTGGTAGCCACGTCAAAATGAATGTCCCAGACGTGTTCGGAGATCATGGTCCTGGTCACAACGTTATCGGCATGCCGCATCAGATATTCCAAAAGGCTAAATTCTTTCGAGGTCAAATTGATTTCTTTATTGGATCTTTCTACTTTATGGGTCAATAAATCTAAAGATAAATCGGCCACTTGAAATCGGGTCGGGGATTGGTCTGTTTTCTTACGAAGATGTGCGCGGATCCTGGCCAACAATTCTTCAAAGGCAAACGGTTTCGTCAAATAATCGTCAGCGCTGGAATCAAGACCTTTGACCTTATCGGAAAGCTCATCCTTGGCCGTCAGGATAATGACGGGGATAAAAACTTTATCTTCCCTTATTTTTCTGCAAACGCTTAAACCATCCATCTTGGGGATCATCAAATCAAGGACGATCAGATCATAATCATTGGTCGTCGCCATAAAATAACCCTCTTCCCCGTCGTAGGCGAGGTCAACGGCATAGGTTTCCTCTTTGAGTCCCCGTTTAATAAAATTAGCAATCTTTTTATCATCTTCGACGACTAAAATACGCATCCCTGTTCCTCCTCTTTTATATTAAAAATACGGATAAATAAAATTAGAATGGACTTTGACCTTGGATGATCCGCACCAAAACAAGAATGATCGCCAAGACAAGAAGAATATGGATAAACCCAGCCATTGTATAGGAAGAGATCATCCCCAATAACCATAAAGCAAATAGAATAATGGCTAACAGCCACAGCATTGGATTCTCCTTGATAAAAATTCCCGTAACGATAAGTCAAATTTTACTAAATGCCACATTAGGTAAATATTAAAAGATTATTAAAAGATTTTAATATTTATGACACACTACCGGTGGCATCTTTTATAAAACTTAAATAGAAAGAATACGATAAAACTAATGAGAATAATCAACAGATGGCCCATCATTTCCTCCACCACAAATACATTCATTACATTGCTGTATTTCCCTGTTCTGTTTGTGGGGCAACCCTATTCTGTTCTGCATTCTCCATGATCTCAGGGACATTCTGTTTCTTCATTTCCTGCCCCGTCTCCTGGATGTTGGTTTCCGTTGGTTGCGGCGCGCTTTGTTGTGTATTCCCTATCTGTTGATTAAAACTTTGCGATGATTCGTTTATGTCTTCAGGAAGTTTTGGACTGCATCCATAAACAAAAAAAGAAAAGGTTATTAAAAATAAAGAGGATAATTTTATATTTTTCATATTCTTCTCCTTAATAAACATCTTAATCATAATCCGATAATCCTAGATCGTCATTATTGGGCCCGTCATCTAAACCGGACATCCTGTTGTGGCTTATCGCATCCCGTTCAAACAAAACGACGACATAGGTATTAAGATCGTCCTCAATGATAAAAAATTTCTCATCCTTGAAGAGGTTCTCCATATTATTTTCAAGCACGAAAATAGCCACTAAGCGTTTCATGGCGGCTCCTTTTTTTAAACGTCTTTAAAAGATCATCTCAAAGACACCGGCAATCAACTTAAATGGGAAGGCCAGGATTTGTCCAATCAAATGAAACGTTCCCCCAACAACACCCCGACCGCCGGATGATTCTGTTTTTTCTTCTTTGACGACCGTTGTTGATTGTTGCGCAGGCTGAGACGATGAGGTCTCTGTCGTTGTTGTGCCATCCGTTTCCTTTTCTTCGGTGGTCACCTCCTGCGGATGTGTTTCGGTCGTCTCCTTATAGGTTCTGGTATGTGTGGCACAGCCTCCTGTGAGTAACAATAGGACGGCCATTAAACACATAATAGCGACAAGCACTATATAGTTTGTTTTCATCGCGTTCTCTTTCTTTTCATGATGGGTAGAATTGTTTTTCATTGTTTCTATAACAGCTTCGTTGTTTGACCTCACTTTACACTAAGCTAAGTTAAAGAAAGATTAGCTGCGTATTAAAAATCTCTAATTGCTTTAAAGTTTTAAAAACTTCCCAACCTCTAAGACTTGACGATTTTCTTATTTAAAATAGAATGAAAGGATGATTGGAAATTTTTTTGGTCAAAAAAAATTCCATCCTTTTTTGCCCTTTCTTGTCGATCTTCTCAAAGATAAAGAAACAGCGACATTTGTCGTATTGACCATCCTTAACCTGTGCGTTGTCTTTGCTTATGTGGACCTGCGTCCCCATGTGGACCAAAATTTTTTCTTCTCCAGTGATGACCCGCAATTTCAGGACGATAAAAAAATATCGCAACTATTCGTACGCCGGGACACACAGGTCATCATCAGCGCTACAGGAGCCATTGATTCCGATAGTTATTATCAAAAGGTTAAACAGATAAGTGATGCCCTTTTTAAAATCCGATCCATCCGTAGCATTAAAAGCCTTGCCTATGGCCCTAAAAATTTTCATGAGGCGATGGCGAGCCCCTTATGGAAACGTCTGCTTATTTCCCAAGACCAAAAATCGACCAACATCATCGTTTTACTAGATGACAAAACTGTTGCCGGAAATATTCCTTACATCGAGCGGATAATGAAAAAGTTTTCCTCGGATGATTTTCGGCTCAACATTTCAGGGATCCCTTATATTGTTGAACTTATCCAGCGCAATCTCCTTAAAGACCTGCGCTTCTTTACCTTCTTAGTGCTTTTTGTTTTTACGTTTGTGATTTATGGAATTTTTCGTCACAGCCATATCTTGATCGGCACGATGCTCGCATGCCTCAATGCCTGCCTATGGACGTTTATGATCGCAGATATTTGTAAAATCCCCATCGGGCTTATGACCGCTAACCTCGCGACCATCATCTGCGTCATGACCATTTCCCACATTGTCTTTCTTACCTTTAACTGGAAAAACATTGCTTCTAAAAAAATCTCGGAACATCTGGCTGACGAAGCCGTGCGCATGACTTTTCATCCATCGTTTTGGTGCATGTGCACGGTTCTTTTTGGTTTCTTAAGCCTCTTATTTGTGCCGGCCAAGCCTCTAAGGGAATTGGGGATTTCGGGATCCATTGGCGCCATATCGGCCTTGATCGCTGTATATACTGTCTACCCTGCCTTCCTTAAAAAGACAAAAATCAACCCAAATGATTTGAAACCACAGGCGGTTACAAGCAAGCCTTACGAATTCTTAAGAAAAAATACAGGATTGATATTTTTCGGTATCGCTGTACTTTGTATCCTCTCTATATTTGGCTTACGGCTTATCAATACGGATCCAAGCATGCTCTCCTTTTTTTCTAAAAAAGGAGAGCTGTATAAAGGGCTGGAATATATCGACCGTAATGGTGGGAGCAGTCCATTGTTGATTGCTGTAAGCGCGAAAAACAATTCCCTCTTAAACTCTCAACATGCCTACGAGCAATTATGGAAATTACAACAGGCCCTTGAACAACATCCTGATGTGGGGTCTGTGATTTCTTTACCTGTGGTCATGGCCCAGGCCAAAGAAGAACCACTTGCAATCTTCTTATTTTGGGATTGGCTTTTGGATATATTAGAGAAGCCGCAGTTTGATGAGATCGCCAAAAGTTTTGTAACATCTGACAGAAAAGACGGCCTTTTTATTTTGCGCATGAATGAGCTCAACCGTCATAAGCCGCGGCTGGAAGTCATTGACGAGCTAAAAAAAATATCCGAATCCCAAGGATTTAGTCCTGAAATCATCGGCGGGGTCTATGCCCTTCAAGGACATCTGGCCAGACTGGTTGTGACGAGCTTGATTTCCGGGTTAAGCTGGCTCTTGTTTTTATTTACCATCATTGCCTGGATCGTTTCGAGGTCCTGGAAAATTACCATCGCGATGATTTTAAGCATCGCGCTTATTCCGTTAAATATTCTGGGGTTTATCGGATTTGGACGAATTCCGTTGGATGTCATTTCATCGCCAGCCTCAAATGTCGCTATCGCCATGGGCATCGATTCCATGATCCATATCGTGCGGGCTTATCGACGAAGGATACAACGTTCTTCTGAAGGAGATATTTGGGAAGACGTCCGAGAGGAAATGTGGCGGCCGGTGTTAACCTACATGCTTATTCTCGTCCTAGGATTTGGCATCTTTCTTTTTTCCACCTTCCCGCCCACGCAACGCTTCGGCACAACCATCGTCTACGGGACAATTTTATCGGCCCTTGTTTCCTTGTTTGTCATGCCTTCGATTGTCCAATGGGAGTTAAAAAAACTTAAAGCCATAAAAAGATAAAACGTTTGCAAAATTATTTTCTCAAAACAACTTTGCAAACGTTTTATGTGAGCAAAAAACTATAACTTTTTTTCCTCTGTTGTAGGTTGCTGGCCGCCTTCCGACCCAGGGGTGACCTTAGCAATCGTTGTGGCGATACGTTTACCGGATTCCTGTTTATATTCAACGTTGACCGTATCTCCTGTCTTTAGATCATCCAGTGATGCGATAGTCTTGAATTGAGTTTGATCATCGGTGTTGATCATCACCTGCCCTAGTTGTGAATTGGATCCGCTCGTTGAGGATGTTGGATTGCTGATTGTCAGCATATTTTTCTGTACGCTGGCCACAACACCTTTTAACGATTGCGTCTGCCCCATTAAACTGGCCCAGCTGGCTACAGCAAAAGAAAGAAAAGTTATGATGAATAAAAGATTCGTAAATTTTCTCATCCGTCTCACCTCCTTTCGTCTTCATTTTTCAATGACATCATAGCGATGTTCAAATTAGAAAATGATGAGAACAAAGTTATTCTTTTTTAAGAAATGCTACCTTCTTATTTCCCCCAGGAAAGGGCTTTCCTGAAGCTATCCCAAGCCCTTCCATCTCTTTAAAAATGTGCCATACTTTAACCAGGAGAGTATAAAAAGTTAGTTGTTAACCTCTATTCTCTGCCGACAACCTCGGGTACATCGCTAAGAAGAAACACCTAGTCCATCTAAAGATGTTTCTTAAGAAAGGTGGGTGATAGCGATGAATCGGTCATTTTTGATCCTTATGTTGTGTATCATCTTCCCATCCCTGCTCAGCCGGGCTGACGAAGTGGTTTTCGAGGATGGCGCAACTGATGATCTGAGCCCTTTGTTGTCTCCCAGCGCAAATCAACAAACCATTGCCAAAAATCCCCTGGAAGTTCAATTTGGGTTTTCAAAGCTTCATTACTACGATAAGGCTGTTAAAGAAGTCAAACTTACGGCGCAGGCCAAAAAGTCTTCAGGGATCCCTCTATTTGCTGTTAAAGAAGCCCAAGCTGATTTGATTCCCATTAATCTGGCAACCAACAGCTTTTTTAGAATTTATAACACTATCCAGCAGGCCAGTGGATTAACCGACATCCGGCCCGTTATTACAGATAATATTTTTAATGGGCTTCAAAATAAAATTACATCTGGCGTTTCCCAATATACTGTCCTTAAAATGGTCCAGGAGTTTAGACCAGAAAAGGTCAAAATTATTGATTCCCGCGTGGAAGGAAAACTGGCAGAGTTTGCGGTTACAGGTCAATCACCTTTTGGTCCGGTCCAAGGGTTGGTGAATTTGGTGCAATCAGAGAATGAATGGAAACTTGATAACGAAGAATGGTTTAGCGGCGATAAAACTCCAACCAAAGCCGATGCGGTTACGATGGCTTTAGGACAACCATCCTCCGATCCCAATGTGAATGCTTCGACCAATCTATTTCTTGATTCTTTCCCGCAGTATAAATTTAATAGAAATATCCTTGCGCTAAGACATGCACACACCGATATCCGTAAGCGGTCCTTTATGTTTATTTTCTTTATGGACAGGCCCGATAGCCAGCAAAAGAAATTTTATACGGGTGATTTAACGACAGAAAATCAAGACCAGCAGCGTCCGCGCATGCATATCCTTTGGACAGGCCCAAACAAAATGATGGCCGAACAGAAAATCATCAAGAATGAATATCCCGTTGACGTCTCTATCGCCAATGACGACGACGGTTATGCTCCCGGCGAATTAAACTTACTTCTCCCTAAGAAAAAACCTAATGGTGTTACAGCATCCTTAATGTGGACGTTCTAAAAATCTTCCCGCTCAAATAAAAAAAGAGGGCAAGATTTTTATCAAACCTTACCCTCTCCTACGACATAACACAATCATGCATAAAGGACATCTCCTTATGGCTTACGCAGCGTCGCAACAACCTTTCGGCCGCGCGCCTTTAAGACATCCAAGTGCTCTTTGATTAGCCTTTGGATCTCTTCAGGCGCCACGCCAAGCTCCTTAATAACTTTCAGAAGCTCAGTGCATTGTTCGTACGCTTCTTTGCTTAAGGCTTCCTCAAAATAGATCAGCGAGGTGAGCTTAAGCGTTTCGTTTTCGCCATATTCCCCGACTTGCTCTTTGGGGTTTGTGGTTATATTGTTCATGTCTTTCACCTCATTTCTGTTTAATTTTTACCTGCGTTTTTCTTTTCGCCTGGAATTTTCTCTAACCTTTTCCGTCTTGGGATAAAAGTTGATGAGCCAGACGATGGCTAACATTTCTATCATAAGAGACCTCCTTTCTTTGTTTGCCCGGCTAAAAAAAACAAAAATAGCCGGAAAAATTGACCGCTTAACGAATAATTGATAATTGATTTTAAAAACTTTGAAAAAGGGATTTAAAACAGATTATCTTTGCCAAACGGCTCTAGCGCTTGAGGCGCTAATCGGCATGGATAGCCGACACATGGGCCGCTTGAAAGATACGTCCGTATTGTGGACACAACACGGGCGCGTGTGGACGTGTGTGGTTCGTCCATAAGTGGGACCAGCTAATGTGTAGAGTTTTTGGTTCATGGATTTTAAAATACCTTTATACAACTTATTCAACAACAGGAGTGTAAATATAACAGGGAATCCGTCGGTTGTCAAATGGTTATCCCGTCCCATTTTAAATTTAGAACGAAAATGATAGGAATTTCTTGATCCTATTAATAAAGGTGTGTCGATGAAATGCCCCAAAATAATAGACAGGCTGGTTTTCGTGACCCTCTTCGTGGGGTGATTTTTCAAACTGATGGGAATAATATGTGTGGACAATGGATTGGGCTTCGCTTTCTTTGCTCATAAAACAGCTATAAAGTAAAATCTGTGTATGCACGACGGAATTTTGCTTAATCGCCTTAATGATTTCAGTGGATGAAATACCACTCATATCAATCTCAAGCAAAAGGATATCTGGTTTCCATCGTAACGTTTTATTTAAGACTTCTTCGGCTGTCGTGGCCACCTCAATATTGCAGCCTTGGGCTTTAAGTTTATTGGCCATAAACCGCACGATGGAATCAATGGTCCCGGCGACTAAAATATTTTTGGTCACGCCCTTAACTAACTTTGCCTGTTCTGAGGCCGGTTGGCCTGTTGGCGCTCTTGTCGAAGCCGATCCAGATTCTTCCTGGGATAATTCGACAGAATTCTCATCAGATAATTCTTCTTGTCTAACATCTTTAAAGATCATCTCTTCAGAATCATGCGTTTCGTGTTCTAGGATTAGTTTGATTTCTAGAAGCAATTTTTCGCGGTCAATGGGTTTGCCAAGAAATGAATCTGCCCCCAAAGCCATAAAGGAATCTTCCATTTTCTTTCGAATGGTTAAAACCAACACAGGAATTTGTTCCGTTACGGGGCTAGCCTTTAATTCTTTAAAGAATCCAAACCCATCCATGATGGGCATTAAAATATCGAGAATAATTAAATCAATATATTCTCCCTTGAGAATATTCAAAGCATCCACACCATTGGCGGCCACAAAAGTTTCATAGCCTTCTTTCTCAAGAATATTCTTAAGAAGGACTTGCATGGTTGATTCATCATCGACAATAAGAATTCGTTTTTTACGCATATGTTCCATCCTTAATTTGGTTGCTTCTCGTTCCAAATAAAAAACCCCGTTTCTTTAAACACTTTAAGGAAAGCGGGGTAAAATTTCCGAAATTATGGTGTTGTTGGTCTATGTTGGCAACCCAGCCTCCCCTTTTTTAGGGACTGTTGGCTTTCCGTCCTCCGATTACTCGAAGTTTGGCTTGATCAACGTTATGTCTGTTTAAAGGATAACACATAAATCGCCAATAAACAAAACAACCATTTAATGTCAAAAATTTATCCTTATGTTTATCAATGAGTTAGAACGAAAGAAAGGGCTTTCTAAAAAAACCTCAAAACCCTTGCCTGATCGACAGTTAACGGCGTAAGAAGCTCTACATTTCCATGGAAATAGATTGAGGCATATCCATCGTGCATATACCAACTTTTATCAAAAACCCATGCGTCGCTCAATGGTTCATTTTCCTTAACAAGAAAGACGACAAACTTTCGTTTCAATCCTAATGTTGTCACTAAGCCGTACGGCGTATATCCATTGAGCATACGCACATTGCGCTGGCTGATATAATAAGTGATTTCAGCGATATTAGACACAATCACGTGATCCGGCGGGACCAAACGCAGCAAAGGGGCGTATTGCTGAATCTCCTTGGACAGATTCTTTATTCTTTTTTGAAAAAAATAAAAATCCGAAGCCGGAAAGATCTGGATAAAAAGAAAAGCCATGATCAAAAGCGTTGTGATCGATTTTATGCTTGTCCGGCCGTCGACACTAAACTTTTTAAGCCCGGTATCTATAACATAAACGAGCCCTCCCATCAAAATCCACGCCACTTGAATAAGATAACGTTCATTGATTTTCTCGGGGGCGAAATAAACCGTTTTAAAGGCAATCAAAAAAACTGAGTTAAATACAAAGTAACTGGCGAGGATGAAAACAAACACGCATGCCTGTTGATTGTGCTGAAGGCCGGATTTAATCTGTAAAACAAAAAACAATCCTAAAAGAAGGATCAAAATGACCACTCCTTTATCAAAAGAATAATGGGCAAAAATCATTTCGGCCAAGCCTTGAAAATAATCACGGACGTTGTCCTGCCAGGGGACAATCGAATGCGGCAGCTGATACGGTTGGAAGGTTTTAAAAACAATTTTGTTGCGTAACATAAAGGGCATTCCAACGAAAGCGGCCCCCAAACTATAAAAAAATAGAACTTTAGAAAATTTTTTAAACGACATGATCTTAAATA
>JACXTT010011914.1_pt1 | contig 11576 bp, 7 predicted proteins | sample 9270951 | NCBI WGS metagenome assembly JACXTT01 (sample SAMN15532306, study PRJNA645909) | rock metagenome | isolation source: weathered quartz diorite | place: Puerto Rico | collected 2017-06-21 | reverse complement strand
GGCCTGGCCGTGCAGGTCCCCGGTGCTAGGGTCGTGTTGGTTTTCGTTCTGGGCCATGGCCGCCACGGAGCCAGGCAGTGCCCCACCCGAGGCGGTTCCTAGGAACCCCACCCCGAGACCAACAATCCATGCTTGTGCCCTGGGTGTAAAAGCAATGACCATGCAAGCTCGGGTAGGTGCAGGCGGGCATCGGTAACTATGTCGTAAGTATTTGATTATAAAAATGTTATGTCGTTAACATCGAGGCGATGTGAGGTCCGACGAGAATCCCGAATCGTCTCATCACACCCTGTGTATCTCAGGATGAGACGGTCAGCCCCGCGGTTCGTTGATTTCACATCTCGACACCCTGATTCTTATTCCCTTGACTCAAATTGAGATTGCGAGCTAATTTGCTTGTATATCAACTACTTGTAAATTTCTTCCCGGGTGGGCGGTAGCACTCTGACCATGTCAGCCGGAGATACAACTGTGTTGCTAGGCGGCAGCCCGCGTTCGGAAGACGCTTTTCAGAGACTGCTCCTCAAGTTCTCCGCCGCTGCGGCTGACGGAACCTCGCCCCCGGCCTTGATTCGCCTGTTTTGCCAGGCCACCCGTCAGTTCTTCCAGGTGGATGGGGCCTATTTCTGGCAACGAGTGTCCTCCGACGAACTGATGGGTGCCGAGGCTGACGGGCAGCGCGCGGAACGCTTCCGAGGGATGCGGCTGACCGCCAGCCAAAGCGCGGTGGCCATCGAGGCTTTTCAACAACGCAAGGCGGTTTTGAAGAACCGATTGGATCCCTCCCGTGATCTGATGGCGGGGGAATATGGTGCCCGATCAATCATGGGGGCTCCGCTGGTGGTGGGCAATGAAACCATTGGGGCGGCGACGTTTGTGCATTGCACCGACCCGGATTTTTTCAACGAAGATCTAGCCGCCAAGGCGACGATTCTGGCGGGCCAGCTGGGCAGTTTGCTCGAAGCAAGCCGCCTTGCGCAGGTTTCCCGCGAGGAGCACCGGCGAACCGAAATCCTGGCTGAAGTGGCACAGGCGCTCCATGCCGGTCCCGAGTCTTCCGCCGTGGTTGAGGCCGTGGCCGACCGGCTTCGCGTTCTTCTGCGTACCCGGCTGGTGTGCATCCTGGTGCGCGAGGCCACGGGATTCAGCCTGCGCGCCGTAGCCGCGGAATCTCCGCAACTGGCGGCTTCGATTCGCGCCCGGCACGACCGCCGGGGATTACAGTTTGCCGCCGATCTTGCCAATCGGGCAGTCGCGGCCGGGGAGCCGATCTGCGTGACCATGGATCCGGCGGCCCATGCTCTGGGTGACCTGATTCCGCCCGGCATGCTGATCTCCGCGCCTTTTCGCACCTCGGCAACGCAGGGAGCCGTTCTCGTCTACCCGCGTCAGGAAGGCATTTTTACCCAGGAAGAGAAAGCCCTGGTTGCCGTGGTTGCCGGTTTTGGGGCGGTGGCCATCGCTAACGCCGAGCTTTACAACGTCGCACGCAGCCAGGCGCACGAACTTCATCAGTTGCTTGAGATCTCGACAGAACTGGGCTCAATCGGGCAATGGGACGAGTTTCTGCAACAATTTGCTTTGCGTGCCGCCGACTTCCTGGGCTTCGGGCGCGGTTTTATCGGGCTTCTGGAAGACGGCGCATTCCATGTCCGCTGGGCGGCCGAACACAACCGGTCGCAACCGGTGGACTTCGCTCTTCCCCCAGGGCCTGCCAGCCGCGCTCTGCTCGGCAAGGAAGTGTTTTGGTCCGACGATCCCAGCAAAGTGCCAGGCGCCAATCTGAAGATTCTGGCCGATTTTGACGTGCGCCAGCTCCTGGCCGTACCGCTGCTTGACAGCAACGGCGAAGTGCGAGGCATGTTCGGGGTTCTCGACCGGTTGGACGGAGCGGGCATCTCACCGGAGGATATCCGCCGCGCCCGAGCGTTGGCGGCGCAGGTCGCGGTGGCGTTGGAAGTGACTCGCAACCTCCATCAGTCCGAGCAACATCGCAAGCGGGCGGAATCGCTGACCCGGCTGGTCCTGGAACTGAAATCTCATTTGAGGCTTCCCCAGTTTGTGGAGAGTTTTTCCAGCCGGGCGGCGGACATTTTGGGCGCGCGGCGGGCTGCGCTGGCCATCAAACAGGATGGCGGCTTGGAAATCCAGCTGCTGCACGACGCCCACGGAGAGGAAATACGTGAGCCGCAAGTGCTGGGGCGTTTCAGCCATGCGGTGGAAAAGGCTCTGGCACAAAGGGAAACGGAGGGCGCCGTTGTCGCTGGTACGGCGGCGGAATTGTTGGGCCCGGCACTTGCGTCCGAAATAGGCGCAACCGACTTGACCCTGCTCAGGCTGATCGGAGTCTCCGGGGAACTGGTTGGCGTGCTGTGTCTTGAGGGCCGGACCCGGCCCCTCCCGGAGGGGGACGAGCAGGTTTTGCAGGCCATCGCCGGGCACGCCGCAGTGGCACTGGAAAATGCGCGTCTGTTTACGCGTATGGACCAGGCCAACCGCCACTGGATCGAAATCTTCGATGCCATCAGCGATTTCATCGTCGCGCATGACGAAAGCGGCGAGGTGCTACGGGTGAATCGCTCCCTGGCTGATTTCATCGGAGTGTCTCCCCACGCTCTCATCGGGGTCAACATGTCCGCGCTGCTGGCGATGGGCGAAGCGCCGCCCGCGAGATCCTGCCCTTTTTGCAGAAATACCGGTGATGGGAACGACGAATATATCCACCCGGTCCTGGAGCGCACTTACCTGGTTTCAACCTCGCGGGTCCACGGCGCCAACAGCGAGGGGATGCAGACCATTCACGTGCTCAAAGACATCAGCGACCGCCTGGAAGTCGAACAGCGCTATCGCGAACTGTTCGACAACATTCAGGAAGGCCTGTTCTTTTCCACTCCCGACGGACGCTTTATCGAAGTGAACGATGCCCTGGTTCGCATGTTGGGTTATGTCGGCCGGGAAGAGTTGCTGCAAGCCGAAGTTCACAGTCAGGTTTACCTCTCTGCAGAACGGTATCAGGATCTTGCCCGTCAGATGCTGGAACATGGCGTCATACGAAATCATGAGGAGGCACTGCGCCGGCGCGACGGGTCCATCGTGCATGTGCTGATCAATGCGTTTGCGGTGCGCGACAGCCAGGGCCGGATCGCGCAGTACCGGGGCCTGATGCTGGACATCAGCGGGCTGAAGGCGTTTCAGTCTGAATTGCAGCGCGAACGCGACTTCTCGGGAAAGATCCTGAACAACACGCAAAGCCTGATCCTGGTGGCGGATACCGCAGGATTGATCAGTTACGCCAACCGCCGCTGGTCCGACATGGGGTACGAGCAAAAACAGTTGCTGGGCAAGCCCCTGGAAGACCTGGTGGCACCCTCGCGGCGCCCGACTCTTAGCGAGGCGTTCAGTGCCACGCTGGCGGGACGCCAGGTGGATAACCTCGAACTCCAGATTTTGCGCGGGGACGGACGGATCGGACACTTCTCCGTGAATTTGAGTCCCATGAGGGACGAGCAGTCCCACGTGACCAGTCTGGTGGTGGTGATGACGGACGTGACTGATGCCGCCAGTCTGCAATCGAAACTGTTGCATGCCGAAAAGATGGCGGCGGTGGGGCAATTGGTGTCCGGAGTCGCCCACGAGGTCAATAACCCGCTTACCGCAATTCTGGGGTTCGCTGACCTGTTGATGGAAAATAACGAAGTGCCGGAGAGTGCGCGCAAAGACCTGCGAGTCATCCTGCAGGAGGCGCAACGCACCAAGCAGATCGTGCAAAACCTGCTGAGCTTTGCCCGGCAGATGCCACCCCAACGCAAGGCGTTGCAACTGAATCCCATTCTGCGGCGGACAGTGCAATTACGATCCTACGACTTCCAAAGCCACGGGGTGGAAGTCGTTGAACATCTGGATCAGGAACTGCCCAGCGTGGTAGGCGACTCACACCAGCTGCAGCAGGTGTTTCTGAACATTCTGAACAATGCCTACGACGCGGTTGGTGAAATTGGGCGCGCGGCGCGGATCGAAATTGCGACGACGCGCAAAGGCAACTCGGTTGAAATCTCCTTTCGGGACAACGGGCCTGGAATCTCGCACCCTGATCGCATCTTCGATCCGTTCTTCACTACCAAGGAAGTAGGGAAGGGGACGGGTTTGGGATTGAGCATCTGCTACGGCATTGTGCACGAGCACGGCGGCGAGATTTTATGTCACAACAACAGCGGTGGGCCGGGTGCGACGTTCATCGTCAGCCTTCCTGGCACACCAGAATCGGCCTCTGTCGGGGTCGCTGCCGGAGTCATACAAAGATGAGTACACAGCCTGTTACCAAGCCCGCGAGCTTACCGGTCTTGTTGATCGAAGATGAACCCGCCGTGATGGCCTACGTTCGCGCCACGCTCGAACGCAGCGGTTACTCCGTGGTTTGCACCGAGTCCGGAGCCGCCGGTGTGCGGTTGCTGGAATCGGGAGAATTTCTCGGCGTGGTCTCGGATATGCGTACGCCGGGGGGATTGAACGGCGCCGACGTTCATGCCTGGGTGGTGCAGCATCGTCCCGAGTTAGCGGACCGCATCGTCTTCATCACCGGTGATATCGCCAATGAGGAAACGGTCGCGACCTTGCGCGAGACCGGTGCACCCTGTGTGGAGAAACCATTCCGGGTGCAGCAGTTCATCTCCGTCATCGAAAAAATCATGGGGAGGGCCGTGTGAACGAAGATCTCCGAATCCGCCTCCTGATCGTCGATGACGAGCAGAGCATCCGCCAGCTCTGTATGACCGTGGGTGAAGCCCTCGGGTTTATCTGCATGGAGGCCGACGGCGGTGAGTCGGCTCTGGCCCTGCTCGAAGAGCAGCCCGCGCACATCATACTTACCGACATGGTGATGCCCAACATGTCCGGGCTCACGTTTCTCGAACGTGTGAAGAAGATGCTTCCTCGCACCGAGGTTGCGGTCATGACCGGTCATGGATCGGTGGAAACTGCGGTGCAGGCCATGAAGCTCGGCGCCTACGACTACATCAGCAAACCCTTTTCTCCGCTGGAAGAATTACGCCTCTTCTTGCGACGCATGGCGGAGAAAGTGCGCCTGGTCGAGGAAAACGAGTTTCTGCGGGAGCGCATGGATACCGAGACGGAACTGCACGGAATCGTGGGCGCCTCCACGAAAATCCAGGACGTGCTACGCATGATCTCGCGCCTGAAGGATACGCATACGCCGGTCCTGATCACAGGCGAAAGCGGCACCGGCAAGGAGCTGGTGGCGCGCGCGATTCATTTCCGTGGTTCCTTCGCCAAACGTCCGTTTGTGGCAGTGGACTGCGGATCACTTGTCCCTACGCTGATCGAAAGCGAATTGTTTGGCTACGAGCGAGGCGCGTTTACCGGAGCGGTAAAGTCGCGCACCGGACTGTTTCAATCGGCGAATGGAGGAACCATCTTCCTGGACGAGATTGGCGAGCTGCCGCAGGAGATGCAGGCCAAACTGCTGCGGGTTTTGCAGGAGAAGGAAGTTCGTCCGGTGGGCAGCAATCAGAAGATGAAGGTGGATGTGCGCGTGATTGCCGCCACCAATCGCGATCTGGACACGGAATACCGCAACGGCACGTTCCGCAAGGATCTTTATTTTCGCTTAAACGTGGTGACCGTGCATCTGCCCGCGTTGCGCGAACGACGCTCCGATATTCCCATGCTGGCACATTGGTTTCTGGAGCGCTACGCTCACGGGGGATCGATTCAGATCACGACCCCGGCCATGAAGTCACTGTTGCAATACGACTGGCCGGGAAACGTGCGCGAGCTGGAGAACTGCATTGAGCGCGCCGTGGCGCTCGGCGATCAGCAGACCATCGACTTCCACGATCTCCCACCCGCCATCACAGCGGCTGTTCCAGCAGGGGAACCCGGCGATGACCCTCCTACCTCTAGACTGACGAGCACCGATCTTGAAGACATCGAGCGCGCTACGATTCAGCGCGTTTTCGAACAGGTAAAGGGCGACAAGGCTTTGGCCGGTAAGATGCTCGGCATCAGTCGAGCCACGCTGTATCGCAAGCTCAAGCGCTACAACATCGGAGGCCGGGAAGAAGTCGCTGCCAGTCAGGCCTTGCAGTAAGGTTTTGGGTGGTGCCGACCTCCCGCCGACTCGAGGGAAGGCCGAGACGCCCGAGGCTCCTGGGTGAGACGACGTTTCATTCTGAGACAGAAGCTGGTTGCCCGGCATCGCTCGCCGCAGCCCGCCTGCGGTGTAAAAAGTTTGTAATCAGCGGCTTGCTGACAACGCTGCCCGATCCCCACTTTGGCTGCGCTCGTGCAATCTTTCTCTACGATGCGGTCCGGGTGCCCTAGCCCATGCTAACCGGCTGGCTCGGGGACCCAGGCTGCGTCGACCCTGGAGATGCGAGGTATCGGCGTGCCCACACAGGCCACCGGCAGAGCGCGCGTCCGGCAGGAAAGCTGCACCGCCAAGCTCGCGAAGTTCTTTCCCGAAGCGAGTCCGGTGCGCATTCCGGTGCGTCTGACTCGTGTTGTCGGAGAGAAAGCTTCCACGGAAAGTACTGTGATCGAGTTTGGTACTGCCCGGGAAGTGCTATTCTCCTCGACCTTGCCTCTGGAATTTGCCGATCTGTTGAGGCTGCAGAATTCTGATGGCACGCTGGACGCCGAAGCTTCGGTAGTGGCTCTGCAATACACCAGCGGACGAACCGCAGTTGCCGCCCGCTTTACTCAAGAAGTTTCCAACTGGATCGTGAAACCATGACTGTGAAACAGAAAACCAAGGATCTGGCCACGGAGTGGCGCGAAGCGCGCCTTCTCTATCCTCTATACAGCGCACTGGCTCGCGAGTTTGTGATCGATCTGCCGGCATGCGACGATCTGGAAGCCGGCCGGGAAGATCCGCCGCAGGAATCGGTGGAGCAGGGGCGCGAATGGTTCCTGGAAATGGATCAGAAGATCCAGGTTCACCAGCTACGCCAATTTCTTCAAACCACGAATCTAACCAGCGAGGAAGGCCTGCAAGCATTGCTGGATCATCACTTGCACCGCGGGACCCGGCTTGATTCGGATCGCGACAAGATCGATTTCCTGCTGGTGCAATATTTCTCGCATTGCGCCCCTTCTCGCCTGGAAGACGCGGATGTGGATCTGGAGTATGTCGCGCAGATGTTGGACTCGGTGCTGGGAAAGGTGGACCTGACCCTTCCTGCCTGGCTGCAACCGCTCGATGATTTTATTCAGGCCGCCGATGCCTGCCGCAGCCTAAACGAGCTGCTGACCAGCGGCACCCTGGAAAAAGGCCGAAAGCTCAAGAGTTCCGTAGGAGAAGACTACTTCGAGCCGGTCGCCATGGTGGCGTTCACCCGCTTCAGCTTTCTGATGAGGCGAGTTTTCTTCCGCCTGATGCACCAGGACCTGAATACCATTCTGGACGGATTGCGCGAGCTCGAAGGCCGTGGCATCGCCACTCTGGATTGCCGTTCAGCGCAGTTTTCCGCCGACGAGCCGGTGGTCAGGCTGCGCATGATCTGCCAGTCCTGGAAGGTGATGTTCCATGCCGAGTATTCGGCAGGTAGTCCGTTACGAATGCTGGTGGACCTGCGCAACGTTGTGGACGCGGCCTTAACCCGGACCGGAAAGAAAGCGGCGAGCCCACGGTCCGCTGAGCCGCCAGCTCTGCGAGCGCGGGCCGCGGCTGCGGGTGCGCCGTTTGCCCAGTCTAGCTCTGATGTACCTGAGTTCGAGGTGAATCGTGCTCCTGAGGGGGATGAAGAGTCGGCGGATGGCTATCAGCAGCCGGAAGGCAAGGACTAGGCGATCTTTTCAGACGCAGAAACACAGAGACCCGATCATTCCCACGCACGATCAGGGACGGAGACGAGTTTGAACCAGGCTACGGCATTAATCATTTCTGACGAACCCGAATTTTCGCGCGTCGTGATGGATCGGTGGCAAGGCGAACGCAACGCCCCGGCGTTTACCCTGATGAGAGCCGACGTTTGTGGCGACCTGGACGCGGACGGCTTCGATCTCGCGATTGTCGGGCCGGTGCGCCCGGCGGCTCTCGCTTCCGTTCTCGACGCTCTCGCTGCGGTCGGAAAGCCAGTGTTGCTGGTTTGCAAGAACAAACCGTCAGGCGCCGGTGCTGGAGCCGATGTCCGGGTCTTACTGCAACAAGACGGATGGCCGGAGGCTCTGGTGCTGGTCTCGGCGGAAATCTTGCGGCTGGCTCAGGCGTTGGCGCGCGCCCATCGCGCCGAGCAGGCGCGAAAACCTCTGGAGCAGCAGGCGGCACTAGGCCGCTATATGCTGGAGGTGCGGCACACGCTAAACAATTCGCTGACATCGGTTCTGGGCAACTCGGAACTGCTGGTGCTCAACCCTGGCGCGCTCTCTGCATCCGAACGTTCGCAGATCGAAACCATCCGCAATATGGCCATACGCATGCACGAAATCCTGCGCCGTTTCTCTTCCATCGAAAAAGAACTCAATGCCGTCGAGAAGCAGGCGGAAAATGAAGCCCGAACCAAGTCTCGGGCGGTGAGTGCGGGCACCTAGGAAAGGCGCGGCAATCGAACCTGGATGAAACGGCCATGTCCCGCACCCCGTGACCGAACCTGGTAATCTTTATCCTTCCTCTTGCGTGGCCGGTCAAATCCCAGTGGGCACACTTTCGGGCCAGCTCCACACCCATCTTTGCAGGCTTCGTCCGATGGGCGAGTGGCAAATCGCTTTCGGTGGCCAACTCGAGGTACGCCTCGTCGTAGAGGCTCCGCCCCAGGATGGCGGTCGACGGATTGCAGGCCGTCAAACAACTCCAGCGGGAACTGGTCCAAGGTGATGGGGAGTCTTGCAACCCGGAGGTGATTGGTCAGGTCCGCAGAGATAGGGTTGTGCCCTTCTGCGACGAGCAAGGGCATACAGTACGGCGTGAGGTTAAGACGCGGGCGCCTGCGCCGGGTCGCCCCTGGCTTGAATCGATGGGCCAGACGCCTGGGCCAACTCTAGATGGCTCGATTTCAGTAACCCAAATTCGGTGTGCTTACACGAACAGGAACTCTTTTGTCCGCAACTCCTTAATTGTGTCTCTCAGCTTGGCTGCCTTCTCGAACTCAAAGCGCTTGGCGGCTTCGCGCATATCGCTTTCGAGCTTCGCGATGTAGGCGTCCAGGTCATCCTGCGATTTGAATTCGGGCACGCCTTCGGTTTCGACGTCGGTTAAGTCGGTGTAGTCGGCTTCGACGATCCTGGCCAGCGTCATCTCGAGTGGACGAACGATGGACTCGGGTGTAATCCCGTTGGCCTCGTTGTAAGCCACCTGAATGGCGCGGCGGCGATCGGTTTCGTCGATGGCTTTCTTCATGGAGTCGGTCATGCGGTCGGCATAGAGAAGTGCACGGCCGTTCAGATTGCGCGCGCAGCGGCCAATCGTCTGGATCAGCGATCCACCCGATCGTAGAAATCCTTCCTTGTCCGCATCGAGAATCGCAACCAGAGAAACTTCGGGCAGATCCAGGCCCTCACGCAGCAGGTTGATGCCGATGAGCACGTCGAACTCGCCCTTACGCAGGTCGCGGAGAATCTTTACCCGCTCGAGAGTCTCGATCTCGGAGTGCATATAACGGCACTTGATGCCCACTTCGCTGTAATACTCAGCCAAGTCTTCGGACATGCGCTTGGTGAGGGTGGTCACCAATACCCGCTCACCCCGCGCCACCCGTCCGCGGATCTCGTGCAGCAAGTCGTCAATCTGGCCCTTGACCGGGCGGATCTCGACCGGAGGATCGACCAGTCCGGTGGGACGAATGATCTGCTCGACCACCACGCCCGCCGACTTGGTCAGCTCATAAGGGCCGGGCGTGGCAGAAACGTAGACCATCTGATTCATACGGTGTTCGAATTCTTCAAATGTCAGCGGGCGGTTGTCCAGCGCCGAGGGCATGCGAAAGCCGTATTCCACGAGCGTCTCCTTGCGCGACCGGTCGCCATGATACATGCCATGTAACTGCGGCACCGTCTGGTGCGATTCGTCGATGAACATCAGGAAATCGCGTGGAAAATAGTCGAGCAAAGTAGGAGGCGGCTCCCCGGGCAGCCGGCCGGTAAAATGGCGCGAATAATTCTCGATGCCATGGCAATATCCCATGGCTTTGATCATCTCCAAATCATACATGGTGCGCTGGTGCACTCGTTGCGCCTCCACCAGCCGTCCCTGCTGCTCCAATTCCGCCTCCCACCAGAGCAACTCTTCGCGGATGGACTGCGCGGCTTTGGCGCGAGTTTCCGGCTTCATGACGTAGTGGGTCTTGGGGTAAATCGGGAGGCGCACGTATTTCTGTTTTACCGTGCCGAACAGGGGGTCGATCTGCGAGAGCGCCTCCACCTCGTCTCCCCACAACTCAACCCGGTAGGCCATGTCGTCATAGGTGGGAAAGATTTCGATCACGTCGCCGCGCACCCGAAAAGTACCGCGCCGGAAGTCACCATCGGTGCGCTCATAGAGAATTTCCACCAGCTTACGGGTAATGTCCTCGCGCTTGATCTTCTGGCCTTTTTCGAGAAAGAGCAACATGCCGTAGTAGGCCTCCGGCGACCCCAAGCCATAGATACAACTCACCGAAGACACGATCAGGCAATCGCGTCGCTCGAAAAGTGACCGGGTCGCGGACAGGCGCAACTTGTCAAGCTCATCGTTGATGGTCGATTCCTTTTCGATGTAGAGATCGGCCGCGGGCACGTAGGCTTCGGGTTGGTAGTAGTCGTAATAGGAGACGAAGTACTCCACCGCATTGTGTGGGAAGAAGTTCTTGAATTCATGATAAAGCTGGGCGGCAAGCGTCTTGTTATGTGCCATCACGATGGTGGGCCGGTTCGCCTGCTCAATCACCTTGGCGATGGTGTAAGTCTTGCCGGAGCCGGTTACGCCGAGCAAAACCTGGTGCTGCTCACGATCGAAGACGCCCCGAACCAGAGCCTCGATGGCGCTCGCCTGATCGCCGCGTGGGGTGTAGTCGCTGACTAGTTTGAAGTCCATAGGAACAGGTCCGTGCGCTCACAGCAGCGAATGTTGGCACCTGGCAATCTCTCGATTATAACTCTTGGGGTAGGCATTCATCGGAAGACAAAAACCTAGGGCAAAAACATTAAGGCGCGGAGTTTGAAGCTCCGCGCCTTCTGCGTCGTTTGTGATGGAACTCTTTCTATGGCAGCTTGAAGTTTACTGTGATCTGAGTCTGAACCTCGACTGGTTCGCCGTTCAGATAGTACGGCTTGTATTTCCATTGTCGGACAGCGTCGATTGCGGAACGCCCAAGAATCACCTGGCCGGTCAGCTGCTTGATTCCGGTAACAGTTCCAATTTTCGATATATTCGCCTGCAGTTCCACCGTGCCTTCCATGTGCATTTGCAGGGCCTGCGGCGGATAGGTGGGTTGCACCCTCTTGAGAAGAAGGCCCTGCGAAACGCCTTGCGAGATTCTCATCGTCTGCTGAGGCGCTTTGGCATTGACGGCAGTGGTGTCCACCAAGCCAGATAGAGCTGCATTGTTGGCGTCCGGGGCGATGCTGGTCAAAGCCGGCGCCTGCTC
>JACXTT010011913.1_pt1 | contig 11576 bp, 5 predicted proteins | sample 9270951 | NCBI WGS metagenome assembly JACXTT01 (sample SAMN15532306, study PRJNA645909) | rock metagenome | isolation source: weathered quartz diorite | place: Puerto Rico | collected 2017-06-21 | reverse complement strand
TCATGAATGTTGGCCGAGCATCGGCAATCGTAGCAGGATTTGCCTCTGGCAACATTGAGATGATTGGGACTGGTATGAAGGATGAAATTGCAGAACCTAATCGTCAAGCGATGATTCCAGGAGCGGTCGAAGCGAAGAGACTCGGTCTAGACGCGGGGGCGGCGGGTGTCGCGATAAGTGGAGCTGGTCCGAGCCTTGTTGCGCTATTGGACAGAAACAAGCACGAGCCCGGCCGAATCGGTAGAGCAATGGTTGCAGGATTTGCCCAGAAACAAGTGCGATCCACTTGGTTCTCAACCAAACCAGCTGGCGGGGCGAAGGTCGTCAAGGTCGCATAGATGATGCCATGGAAATACACTCTACAGTGCTTCGAATGCCACACCCTTCACCAGCCTAAATTTACCGGATACCATTGTCTGAAATGCGGAGGTCTCCTTGAGCTCAAATTCAACCTCGCTCCCAGATCGATTCCTTGGAAAAGTCGACCGCTCTCTGTTTGGAAATACAGAGAACTTCTTCCAGTTGACAACGACCGTTTCATAACAACTCTAGCAGAGGGTGGAACCGGTCTCCACTATTGTCCGAGACTAGGACGCGAGCTTGGTTTGAAGAAGCTCTACGTCAAGAACGAGGGCGAGAATCCGACCGGGTCGTTCAAAGATCGAGGCATGACTGTGGCGCTCTCCAAGGCCCGCGAGCTGAACAGGAAGCGAGTGGTTTGCGCCTCAACGGGAAACACATCAGCATCACTCGCTGCCTACTCAGCCAGGGCTGGGCTAGATTGCATCGTTCTCATTCCCAAAGGCAAGATAGCTTCCGGCAAACTTCTACAAGCCATCATCCATGGGGCCAAACTCTTCGAGGTAGAGGGTGATTTTGATCAGGCAATGGAAATGGTTGTCAAGCTAACCGAGAATCGAAGCTCATTCCATTTGATGAACTCAGTTAACCCCTTCCGCCTAGAAGGGCAGAAGACTCTCGCCTTCGAAGTTCACGACCAGTTGAATGCGAAGACTTCGGACGCTGTCGTATTGCCAGTTGGAAACGGAGGAAACATCAGCGCAATTTGGAAAGGGTTCAAAGAAATCGAGCAGCTCGGTGTTGCAAAATCGAAGCCGAGAATGATAGGCGTGCAGGCGGAAAAGGCGGCACCTATCGCCAAAGCCGTGATGCGAAAACAGAACCAGATTACGCCTGTGAAGAAACCCCAGACCATTGCGACTGCGATCAGGATCGGCTCTCCAGTCAACTGGCCCAAAGTTCTGAGAGCAATTAACGACTCTGAGGGAACCGCATTAACCGTCTCCGACCGGGAAATCCTCTCCGCGCAGAGAAGTCTGGCTTCAAAGGAAGGAATCTTCGTCGAACCTGCTAGCGCCGCCTCCATTGCGGGTCTAGGAAAGAGTCTAGAGAGAGGAGAGTTGGACCCGTCAGACCTAGTAGTTTGCATCACAACTGGCCACGGTCTGAAAGATCCATCAATCGTGAATCAACTTCCAAGGCCTGAAAGTTACACTCTGAAGATTACCGACACTAACTGGGTTGAACATCTAGAGCATCGTCTTTGAGACTAATACTAGTGGGATTTGGAACAGTTGCACAGTCACTGGTCAGAATAATCAACTCAGACAAGGCCCGGCTCATCAATGAATATGGCTTTGAGCCGAAAATAACAACAATTGTCGACAGCCGCGGCTACTGCGCCGACGAGAACGGACTAGATCTCAGCCTAAGTCTGAAAACAAAGAGCAGATCAGGGACGGTCGGCAAGTACCCGAACAAGGGCCACGTAAAGACCAGCACTTCCACGATAATGTCCAATAGCGACGCAGAGGTATTGATTGAGACGACACCATCCAACTTCAAAGACGCCGAGCCAGGTATCTCGAACATCAAGAATGCTCTGTCTGAAGGAAAACATGTTGTCACAGCTAACAAAGGACCCCTCGCGCTATCAATGCCAGCTCTGTTAGAACTCGCGGCCCACAAGAAAGTGCAATTGTTGTTCAGCGCGACTGTAGGCGGGGGTACTCCATTTCTCAACTTCGCGACAAAATGTCTCGCTGGCGAACGCGTAACTGGCATTAGAGGAATCCTGAACGGGACAACGAACTACATTCTGACAAGAATGGCAGAATCTTCCATATCGTTAGGGTCAGCCCTCCGGGAAGCCAAAACCAAGGGCTACGCGGAATCCGATCCTTCAAACGACATTGAAGGGTTTGACACAGCCGCAAAGATCGTAATCATAGCCAACTGGATTATGAAAAAACGAACAAGTTTGAATGACTTGCGCATCGAAGGAATTTCGTCAGTCACACCACTAATGCTCAAGAGGGCGAAGGCCTTGAGTTCTCAAGTCAAGCTCATAGGACAATTGTCGGACTCGCGAGCATTTGTCAAACCTGAACCCGTTTCAATCTCAGACCCAGTCTGTGTCCCAGACACTTTGAACGCCCTAACATTTTCCACCGAACATGCCGGTGACATGACGTTGATAGGATATGGTGCTGGCGGAGAAAAGACTGCGAGCGCGATTGTTAGGGACTTGGTGGATATTCGAAGCAAATATGCGCTCTAGGAGGAGAATGCAACGAAGATCGTCATGAAATTCGGAGGATCTTCACTCGCTACCCCCGGTAGGATCAGAAGCGTAGCTCGAATCGTTCAAAAGTACTCCGCGGAAAACAGGCTTGTTGTCGTCGTCTCGGCTATTGGAGATGTAACGGACCAACTTGTGGAAATTGCCGTCCTAGCAGAGGCGGGAGAAGCTCGTAGGGCAATCGCGATTGTTACAAAACTCAAACGGCTACACATCAGCACCGCCTCAGCTATTGAAGAGACGAGTTCTAGGAAGAATTTGATCGAGACCATCAGCTCGCTCTGCAACGAGCTATCGAAGACTGTCGATGGACTTGTCCATCTTAGAGAGATAACGGATCGAAGTCGAGACTATCTACTCTCGTTTGGCGAAAGGTTTGCCGCACAAATCGTGGCTTTCGCACTCAGGAACAGCGGGCTTAGATCTAGACCTTTCATCGGTGGAGACGCTGGAATCACCACGGATGATAATTTTGGAGAGGCCAAGCCCCTGGTTGAAATAAGCTACCACCAGCTCCGGAAACGACTCGACCCTCTCTTGTCAAAGAAGGAAATTCCTGTCGTCACTGGATTTGTAGCATCGTCGATTGACGGCAACATTACCACTCTGGGACGGGGGGGCTCAGACTACACCGCCAGTCTGATTGCAGCAGCCCTTCAGGCTGATGAGGTCTGGATTTGGACCGACGTCGACGGACTGATGACCGCGGACCCGAGGATTGTTAAGGATGCCAAGCTTCTACCTCAAGTATCATTCGGAGAAGCCCTTGAACTATCATATTTTGGCGCCAAGATGATGCACCCGCGAGCTCTCCTCCCAGCATCCCAACGAAAAATTCCAGTGAGAATCCGAAATTCACAGCGGCCCAATATTGAAGGGACGCTTGTCTCCACAAAGGAGTCGGACACTCACGGTCATGTTGCAAAGGCGATTACAATGATCAAAGATGTAGGAATAGTGACCGTGGGCGGAGCGGGAATGATCGGGGCCCCAGGGACCGCCGCCAGGGTGTTTCAGACATTCGGCTCGAACAATATCAACATCATTATGATATCGCAAGGCTCCTCTGAGGCAGCAATATCCTGTGTTATTGCTAGAAAGGATGTAGACAAGGCAGTCCGCGCCCTTCAACTAGCACTGTTGGGCCAAGGCGATGTTGAAAAGATAACGGCTGAGAAAGATTCTTGTGTCATAGCAGCGGTGGGTGCCGGAATGAAAGGAACGCCGGGGATTGCGGCGAGAATCTTCGGAGCGGTTGCGAGCAAGAAGATCAATGTTCGAATGGTCGCGCAAGGCTCCTCAGAGTACAACGTATCTTTTGTGGTCGCTGAGCAGGATGGTCCGACTGCAGTTAGATCAATCCATGATGAATTGCAGCTAGGCAACTAGAATCCAATCTAGGATTCAACAAGCACGGGAGAAAGGATATCGCGGGATAACTAAGGTAAGCCGCAGAAGGCGAGTTTACCGCAAATTTTAACTTTCCACCAGACATGGCGTTTCACCCGTTTAGTTCTTGAAAAGAGGGACAATTCCTCTCATAATCACTATACTCCTACTTAGTAGCATACTCTCGCCAACAATAGTCAGACCCTCACATGCATCGTCGATAACCGGCAAAATCTGCCTTGCAGATCCCTCGACGGTTAATCCTTCCACACCCTGTCCCAGCGTACCTCCCACATTTGACGGTCCTGTCGGGCAACAGATTAGGATCGGAGTGTACATCAATGGCTCCGACGGTCTCGCAGGATTCACTGTTATCCTAAACGCGACTCATACTGTACTCTTACCTATTGGGATTGATCTGACTGGGAGCGTTCTACAGACGCCCAGTGGTCCCCCTCAGATTTTCGCGGAGTGCGTCAACGATCTTCTTGTCAAAGGACCTGCGTGTTCTGGCGCCGACAGTCCGGACACTCTCGACATCTCGGCGGGAGTAGCCATAGGCGCCGCGAATACTATAACTCCGACAACCGGTCTTCTCTTCACAGCAATCTACAACATCACAATCAGTGCGTCCAGCACTCCACTCGGATTCCAGACGAGCAGCACGTTCTGCAACAATAGCAGTGTGGCGGCTTCCGGAGGTGGGCCGGTCTGCGTCTCCGTCTCTTCCCCTCCCAGCACCACTCCCTTACCTGAAACTGTTCAGACCGCGAAATTTGACAATTCCAACTCGGCAACCATGGCGGATGTTACGATTTCTGCATCTCAGAACAATTTTGGACCGGAATTTCCAGGGACATCTAACACGACAACTATCACTGCCACGGCCAACAATGGTTTTCCAGGCACCGCGATAGACTCGGTCTTGTTTTCAGTAATCGCGCCTCTTGGGCTTTCAGCAGCTGTTACAGGAACAAATCCGTGCGCTACAACAGGGAGCTCCTGCCTAACAACAATCAGCTTCAGCCCAACGCTGGCGGGGACCTTCGTCGCCAAAGTCTTCGGGACTTATGCTACTCTCGATCCGACAGGGAATCCCGACACACTCGTTTCGTCGACGACATTAACAATAGTGTCGGACGATTTTAGCTTCAAGGCAGCCCCATCTCACATATCGTTTCCATCTGGGTCGATCGCCTCCGGAACTCTAGCAGTAGCGAGCCTGAACGGCTTTGCAGGAAAAATAACCCTCTCCACCGGAATAATCGCACCAGCATCTCCACCCTTAACCGTCAGTCTCACGACAAACTCGATAACACTCTCAGCAGGGCAGACCCTTACCACAAACGTAACATTCACAGCTTCTCCAACAACAACCACAGCATATCATGCACAGATCAAAGCCTCGTTTGGAACTCGGGTCAAGACTATTCTGGAAAACCTCACCGTCACCATAGCAACTCCAGACTTTACGATCTCAGCTAATCCTCTTGCGGTAACAGCCAAGCCCGGCGTATCGGCCACATCGGCAATTACCGTAACGGCAGTAAGTGGCTTCACGGGAACAGTCACTCTCTCAGTTACCACAAATTCGACTAACTTGGCATGCTCTCTTAATGCGACATCCATTACAAGTGGTTCAGGCGTGAGCACACTTTCATGTTCCGGATCGCTAGGAAACTATCTCGCAATTATCACAGGGACAAGCGGAACTCTCGTTCACTCCGTAAATGTCGCCTTCAACGTCATCCCACCAATCACTAGTGGCTTAGTCTGCATAGCACCATCAGGGTCCACATCATGCCCTGCCTCCATGGCATTCCTCAACTTTACAGGATCAATCCCCGGCCAGCTAAGGGTAGCAGTAGTCATTAGCAACTCATCGGGCATGACCGGGTTTGATGTCATACTTTTCGCCAATCATACTATCCTCCGTCCCGTGGGAATTGATCTATCGGGCACCGTTTTGCATGGTACTCCGCAGATACTTGCTGAGTGCCTCTCAGGCACTTTGGTCCAAGGCTCAGCATGCAACTCTCGAGTCACTGCCGATACTCTTGAACTGGCCGCTGCCTCGGCCCCCGGCTCTTCTCCCACACCTGCGCCGACGACTGGCCTGCTGTTCACCGCAATCTTCAATATTACAACGCCGTCGACAGGAACGGTTCTAAGTTTCCAGTCCGGCTGCACGAACACGGGCGTTAGTAACGGCCTCTGCGTCACGATAGCTAACCCAATCACCGGAGTTCCTGATGTGGAGTCAACTCAAGCAGCAATTGTGTCCACCAGTACATCACCGGATTTTGTAGTGACTGTAACTCCAAACTTTCTGACCGTAAAAGCTGGGTCGAGTGCAACGTCGACGCTCACCGCTTCGAGCGTGAACGGGTTCTTCGGCTTGGTAAACTTCAATTTTTCAAGCATGACGACCATTACTGTCACCACAAGCGCTCCCAGCCTTACTCTAACAAAAGGCCAGACGCTCTCGGCCACTCTCATCATCAGCCCCTCGATGCTCGCATCAGCTGGAAACTATACCATCACTGTGAAAGCTACTAGTGGGACCCTGATCCATATTGTCACCCTTATCGTCTTCGTATTTGTTCCACTGCCTCCCGACTTTGGAATCAGTGCGAATCCTTCGCTTCTGACCGTACAAGCAGGGAATCAGGCGACCGCGACCATCTTTCTGAATAGCATTGGAGGGTTCCAAGGAACGATTACAGTTTTTGAGTCATCGGCAGCACTGGCTGTCGGAGTGAATGTCACCATCAATCCGACCAGTGTAACCCTTCAGACAAACGGGTCATCAACTATAGTCTTGACGATTTCAACTGCGACAATCACACCTGCATCATTCAACAGCATAACCCTCACTGCGACAAGCGGAGCTCTCTCCCATAGTGCTTTCATTACAGTACAGGTTCTTCCTCCTCCCGACGAACCACCCATAGCCAGCTTCTTTGTCTCACCTACTGCGCCGTTCGTTGGTCAACAAGCTGGATTCGAAGCATTCTCGAGCTTCGACCCTGATGGTTTCATAGTGCAATACCAGTGGAACTTTGGAGACGCAAGCGGACTATACATCACGACTAGCCAGAGCATATTCCATACCTTCTTCTCACCAGGAAACTATACCGTCACCCTGACAGTCTACGATAGCTCAGGCCTGACAGCTACAGCGTCCCAGACCGTAAACGTGATTCCTCAACCAGCTCACGACGTAAGCATCAACGAGCTATCTACCTTCGAAACAATTGCCGTTTCTAGTCAGAACATCGGCTTCGAAGCTCTTCTCTCAAATCAGGGCTCAAACATAGAGAATGTCACACTGGTAATCTATGCAAACGGTCGTCCTGTCGTCACTGAGACCGGAATCATACTACCAGCGTGCTCGGGAGGCTGCTTTGAATTCTTTGTATTTGCAAACTGGGACACAACCGGAATAGTTCAAGGAAACTACACTATATCCGCGACCGTCTTCCTGCCACCGGGAGATACAGATCCGACACCACAGGATAACTCGATTATCGGCCCGACGTTAACGATCCTCCCACCGCCTGTCCTCGTCGCAGCCCCAAACGCTGGTGCTGTCGGGGACAAGGTAACCATCAAGGGGACCGGATTCTCAGCACAATCCCCCTTCTTTTCACAGACAAATTTCATCGAAATCACATTCGACGACATGATTGCAGCATTCATTCCCACACCTAATGGCACCTTCACTGCCACCCTAGACGTGCCACTATCACAACCCGGAAACCACTTCATCAAAGCCTTCGACGAGACAAATGGAGCCCATACAACCACGGCCTTCCAGGTTCTACCCAACCTAACAACCATAATTGTCACAGTGGAGACTGGTGCAATTTACTTCCCTGGCGATACTGCAACAATCTACATCCTAACAACTGCGAACGGGACCAAAATAGGTCCCGCCGGAGTACAACTACAAGTAATCCTCGTCTTTCCAAACGGAACGATAAGAAGTCTAAGTGCGACCGCCAAGTCTCCAGGCTTGTATACTGCAGTCTACAACATTCCTTCCAAGGCCTCACTTGGCACCTACTCGGCAATAGCTGTCGCACACATGCCAGGAGCAATTGATGGATCGGCGATCGCAGGTTTCGAGGTTCAACCCACATGGCTGAGTAGTCATGGGTCAATGATCGTAGGAGGCACAGCTGTTGCAGGGATCTTGGGATTCGCGGGCATCGCCTGGCAAAGAGGTTACTTCCGAAAAAGGAAAAGCGACGCTCTCACAGAGACGTGCTGAAAAATGGGACGCCTACTGAATCAGTTCTCACAAGCATTAACCGTTCTTCTAATACTATACCTCTCAACAGTCTCAATTGTAGCAGTAGAAGGTCTAAACCGCCGTAATCCGGGTTCCTTCAACCTTCTTACTAGTCAGACATCACTTTATTCCCAACAGCAGGTCTTTCCCACCCCGGGTTCAACGAGAAATTTCTCCACGCTCGCACCGCTAGCATCACTGCCGTCCTGGACGAACGCGACCCCCATTCCAACTCCCAGAGAAGGATACGGTGCCGCCGAAGTTAACGGAATATTCTACTACATAGCAGGTTACGGCCCAACCGGCGATAGCGTGGTGAACGAGGCATACAATGCCTCATCAAACTCATGGACAACGAAAGCTCAGCTACCCGGAAGCATCCGCTCGGAGACTGTAGCAGTTTCAGACGGGAAGTATGTCTATCTTGTCGGAGGACGCGAGGTCCCAACTGTCGGTCATGATCTATTGAGATACGACCCGGCAAACAACAACTGGACGAGCCTCGCACCAATGCCCACCGCACGCGCGACAGAACACATGGGCGTTTACTACAGTGGCAGGATCTACGTTATGGGAGGAAGAACCTCTGGCGAACCGACAGCAGGAGGCGATCTCTCAGTTCTCGAGATCTATAATATAGCCACGAACACGTGGACAACGGGCAGTCCAATGCTTCAGCCACTGGCTGACGCATACTCCATTTTGCTAGGGACGAAGATCTACGTGTTTGGCGGATTCACCGCTACCGGAACAGCCAGCACGGCTACATACATCTACGACATTCCGTCCAATAGCTGGACCACAGGCGCAGCATCACCCGTAGGCACGATCGACCCGGCAGTCGGACTCTGCGGCTCCCTCATCTACATGATCGGAGGCAGCACGACAACCCTGAATCTTCAAACCTCTAACTACGTATACAACCCGTCTACTGACACCTGGAACACGTCCATTCCCATTCCAGTCCGGACCGCAGAAGTCCAAGCCATTTCGTTCAACCAGCAGATTTACGTTACGAGTGGAGGAATCTTTGGCAGCGGAGGCGGAAACCCGACAAACCAGGTCTTCCACTGCGCCAACAACCGCTTATTCGTTTCGCCGCCCGTCCAGTCAGTGAAACCGCCGGGAACTATTGTAACGTACCAGATCAGAGTAGCCAGTTTCCAACCATTCACTAGTTGGAATATCAGTGTAAAGACTGACCCGACGGTAATACTTCCTCAAAATATTTCGATCGAAGGAAATCTGTTTCAGACAAACTTCACGTCAACAACCCTCGCGATAATTGCCAATTGTGTAAATGGCGTTGGAAAGAACTGCGGGCCGGGTGACGGACAGGGAGTCGCGCATTCAACCGTATCGATAGCAGGTACGGTCGCCGCAAATGCAACCCTAAACGGACTATTGTTCACGGTCAACTACAAGTCCATCGGAGGAACCTACAGCCCTGTCGCCATAGCAATGAGTCAGATCACTGACCCAACTGGCGGCTTGTCCCTGCACGCAACCATAAACGGCATCTACGGAAAGCCTCCCCCAGCCTTCCAGATCAACGTTCAACCAGCCTCCATTCAAGTTGGAAGGGAGTCGAGCGGGTCTTCGTCTATCCTAGTCCAGAGCTTAAACAGTTTCACAGGAAACGTCAGCGTCTCAGCTTCAGTAGTATCCTCAAGCGGTAACGCATCACAGTCTCTACCCGGAGTCTCTATAAGTCCAAGTTCCGCAAATGTAGCTGCCAATCAGACAAGTGTCACCAATATTACCGTAACATCGCATGACCAAGTAGCCCTAGGCAATTACATCATTACCATTAGCGGAAATGCTCTTTCCAAGACTCATAGTACAACCCTTCTAGTCGCAATAGTCCCGGACTTTTCGATCAACGCCGCGCCATCATCGAAGACGGCCGTCCCAGGAGCAATACTCTTGTCAACCATAACAATAACGAGCAAGGACTTCTGCTGCGGAATCACTCTTACCCAGAATACTTTGCCTAGGAGTCCCAACGTTCCTGAAGTGTTCTTCAACGTGTCGTTCGTGAACTTGTCACCCGGACAGACAGTACACGTGGCGGCGGAAATTGAGTCTTTCATCTCCACAACCCCCGCCAACTACACTGTCACAGTCAATGCCGCCAGCGAATTTTCCCAAATATCGCACGGTATAGTCCTCACGTTGAACCTTCTCCCACCAGTCCTCACGATCTCGCCAACAACAGGTCCAATCGGCACTAGAGTCATGGTACGCGGGTCCAACTTTCCGTTTTCTCCTGGCCAATCGTCCACGAGCGAAATTGATGTTAGCTTCGACGATTCGTTCGCAGGATTCATATTGACCACAAACAGCACGTTTACCTTCGTGCTCGACGTTCCCCAAGCCCGTCAAGGGCAACACTTGATCAGGGCAGACGACACATACGCAGGGGTGATCGCGGAGACTCCGTTTACCGTCACGGCATCCCTCACACCTATCAGCCTTAACGTCCAGATCGGCACTGTCTATTTCCCAGGAGAGACCGCAATAATCACCATTCTAGCTGCTCAGCCAGGCTCCTCTACCGGATTGCAAGGATTGAGTGTTCAAGCAGTCTTGTCAAGGCCTGATGGAACCAACGTCACCCTGACTATCAATCAGCTGGCTCCAAACTTGTTCCGAGCCAAATACTCGATTCCAACGACTGGACCCATCGGAACCTATGCAGTATTGATTCAAGCGGCATCCCCGGGACAGACTTCCAACGCGTTGCAAACGTTCGAGGTGAAACTCTCCTGGCTAAGTTCGAATACTCAGAACATCACTAGTGCAATAGCTGCAGCGAGCGTTGTGGGACTAGTTGGAGTCGCTTTGAAAAAAGGATATCTCGGACGAAAGAAAGACGAGTCAGACGCTAACGCATGATCGTGACTATGTCCTTGTCAGATGGAACATGGTCGAGGCCGACCCGCTGACCCGCATACTTCACACTGGACCCAGACACGAGAGCATACCTCGCTCCTTCGACGAATCGCGGACTTATTTTCTTGCAAACATCGCGAAGAGTAGAACCCGCTGGAAGAATGAGAGGCTTCTCAAAGTCGGCCTCCCCATCGGGACGCTTCAGATAAATTCGAATGAAGTCTAGTGCCTCCCAGATGCGTTCGGCAAGCAAATCCAGGTTCAACCCTTTCTCCGCCGCGACTGGTACGAAGTCAGCTCCGACTTGTTTCTTCACACCGGAGAGATACTGTGGATTGACGAGGTCCACTTTGTTGAGCACTATAAGAGCGGGCAAATATCTTCGATTTCCGG
>JACXTT010011912.1_pt1 | contig 11576 bp, 12 predicted proteins | sample 9270951 | NCBI WGS metagenome assembly JACXTT01 (sample SAMN15532306, study PRJNA645909) | rock metagenome | isolation source: weathered quartz diorite | place: Puerto Rico | collected 2017-06-21 | reverse complement strand
CTTCGCGTGCCGTGCCCGTCATTCGACGGTCACGCTCTTGGCAAGATTGCGCGGTTGTGGTCTTCACTCACATGCCTGCGGCACATGCGTTTCGCCCCAAGCCCATTCACTTGGCGCCCTTCAGGGCGGGCGCCACGCTATTCCGCGCAATTAAAGTCGAGAACACGGCCCTAACATTCATGCGGGTTTTCGGCGTACCAAATTAGCAACACATCGAATCAAAGTCGAAAACAACTTTTCAGCGAGCAGGTAAAGGCAATCAAATTGGAATGCCTAGCCAGATGCGAGTACAGCGCGTAGCTATTTGGATACTTCTTTAGAGTTGCGCGCACGACACCACGCTCAGTCTTGGAGAAGTGCTCATTCAGGAACAGCCGACGTACGCCTTGAGGATATCGGCGTACATGACGCCGGAGCCACTTTTTGTTAGAACGAATGGCGATCCACCGCGCGAGCTCTCTTCGCGCAGGACGCCGGCTTCACGCCGCGGTCTGCCTGCCCACGTGCTGGCGCCGCAGCTCAGCCTTCATCGTCTTCAGCAGCGCGGGCCCGCCCTTCTCAAGCGCCGCGGCAGCGGCAGCGCTTTCCTTGGTCACCGGCAGGTACTTGCGGCCCCAGATGCCCAACTGCGCGATGGTGGGCAGCAGGTCGATGCCCATGGCCGTCAGGCGGTAGATCGATTTTTGCTTGTGGCTCGGGTCGTCGGTTTTGGTCAGCAGACCCGCCTCGACCAGGCGCTTGAGCCGCTCGGCCAGGATGTTCGACGAAATGCCTTCGTCGGACTGCAACAGTTCGCGGTAGTGGCGCTTGCCCGCGAACATCAGATCGCGAAGGATCAGCAGGCTCCATGTGTCGCCGACAACGTCCAGCGCCAGGCTGATCGGGCACAGGGAGCGGGGTGCGGTATCGGTATCAGTGTCGGTATCGGCTTGGGCCATGGTGGATCGTGGAAATAGTCGCGACTGCTTGCATTTTCGTATCAGTATGCCTAGACTTCAACCACTTCTACTTTGCAAGCAGTTTTGCCATGAGCGCCATACCCGATCGCAAGACCTCCAATGTGCTGGGCGCGTCAGGCGTTCGCCGCAGGAGACCTGCGATGAAGCGCCGACTGATCGTGCAGATGCAAATGTCCGTGGACGGCGTGGTGTCCGCCAACGATCCGGCGTTGGACTGGCAGCTCTGGAACTGGGGAGAGGCCTGGCCGTGGGACGATGCGCTCAAAGCCCGCTTCAACCAGACGCTGGCAGGCGTGGACACCATCCTGCTGAGTCGGGCGATGGCCGACCAGGGTTATATCGACCACTGGACCCGCGCCGGCGAACGCTTCGCCGACGACCCGCACTATGCCTTCGCCCGCCGCGTGGCGGCTGCGCACAAACGCGTGCTGAGCCGCCAGCCATTGGACCTGCGCTGGCCGCGCACCAGCCAGGGGCACGGCGCGCTGGCCGACGAGGTGGCGGCGCTCCAGCAAACCGCCGGCGGCGACCTGATTGCCTTCGGTGGTGTGGGTTTCATCGCACGGCTGCTTGCCGCCGGCGTGGTGGACGAACTGCAGCTCTACGTGAACCCGACCGCGGTGGTTGATGGCCGTCGCCTGTTCGGCCAGCCGGGCCAGCGGCTGCAGCTGATCGATGCGGTGCCCCATGACTGCGGCATCGTGGTGCACCGCTACGTACCGCTGGCATGAACCTCGCGCGGAACTGGAAAAATCAGACGTCGAGCGCCATGCGCCCTTTCATGCGCAACACGACGCCGTACACCTCGGTCTGCTCAGCCATTTCAAGTGCATCTTCAACTTCAATGCCTAAATAGCCATTTTGCTGTGCGCCGCATCACCGCTATGTGGTGCCATCAGTAGTCGGCTGAAAAAGTCGGCCAATTCTTCGTTGCAGGCCATGCCGTGCACGAGGCGAACGTTCATCGCAAAGCCATCGAACGCCATCAGCGCCACGCCAGCAATCATTTCGCTCTCGCGGGCCGTCACCTGCAGGCACTCTGCAATCCAGGTCGCCACGCGTCCCTGAAATAGCTGGCGCAACTCCGGGTTGTAGTCTCCACTGCCGTTGCTGGTGGAGACGGCTTGCATTACGTTATTGGCAAATCCATTGTTCTCGCGCGGCAGGTCACGCCACAGGGCCAGCAATAGCTTGCGCAAGCGTTCCTGCGGACTGCGTACCCGGCGTAGCGCACGCTCCAGTTTGTCCAGGCGCTCCTGTAGCCAGGGCGCATAGAGCTGGAACAGGATGTCGATTTTCGATTGGAAGTAGACATAGACATTGGCGGTAGAGAAACCCGCCTCGCGTGCAATGCCGGGGATGGTGGTTTCGCTGTAGCCCTGCTCGCTGAACAGGCGGAACGCGGCCTCCAGGATCGCATCGCGTACGCCTTCTTTCTTGCGTTGAACCATGTGCCGGTACTTCCTTGTCGTGGTAGGGCCGGTCCGGTGGCAACCGGTCCGGTAGGCACATTGTCGGTCAATTTCACGGAAAAAATATTTTCAATACTGAATGGTATTCGCTATTGACATGCTTTTTGAATGTTCATACATTGCAGCAGAGCCGTGGGGAACTACCCCACAACGTCCACTGAAGAAAGGTTTTTTATGCAGACCGCCATCCGCACCCAGGAGCTCAATCCCGGGAAAATGACAGCCCTGTTTCGCAAGCAATTCGAGTTGTGCAAGCTTGTCGCGGGACAAACCGTTGCCATCGTCAGTGACCTTGGCACCCGCCGGGAATACATCCAGGCCGCCTTTGCCGCCGCAGATGAGCTGGGCATTGACGTCTATGAGATGTGTGTGAACTCCATCCCCGGTTGGACCAAGGTTGGCGTGCCGACCATCGGCCAATGCAAGGGAACGCTAGAGGCCCTCTCGGCCGCCGACATGGTGTTGATCTTCCATGTGCCGCTGTTCTCCAAATGGCTTAAGGAGGTGCGCAGCAAAGGCGTTCGGGTACAGATGATCATCGATGCGCCCGACGACCTGCTCCAGTTGCAGTCGCCTCCCGGCCTCAAGGAAGCGGTGAAGTATTCCCATGCGCTGTACGAGAAAACCAAGGAGGTGCGCGTGACCAGCAAGTCGGGCACTGATCTAACCTACCGCTGCGGTGAGTACCCGGTCAACAGCCAGTACGGCATGGCGGACGAACCTGGTCGTTTCGACCACTGGGGTGTGGGTCTGCTGCACACTTTTCCCAACGAAGGCAGCGCGCATGGCACCGTCGTCATTGCGCCCGGTGACATCATCATCCTGCCGTACTGCCGCTATGTACAGGATGCCATTCGGCTGGAAATCCGCGAAGGCCACATCATCAGCATTGAGGGTGGCCTGGACGCTATGCTGATGCGCGACTGGCTGAACGAAGGCAAGACCAGCGAAGACGACCGCGACCCCTTTGCCGTGTCCCACCTGGGCTGGGGACTGAACCCGCAATGCCGCTGGGACTCACTGGCACTCAACGGTGATGCGCCCGAGCGCAGCCGTGCCGCAGCGCGCAGCTTCCCCGGAAACTTCCTGTTCTCCACCGGTCCCAACAGCGAAGGCGGTGGCAAGCGCACCACGCGTGGCCACTACGACGTACCCATGCGCGATTGCACCATCGCCCTGGATGGCAAGGTGGTGGTGCGGGATGGCCGCCCGGTCGATCCCCAGATGATCGTGGCCCGTGTCAGCCGCTGACCCGCATCACGTGCCGAGCAGCATGGACTTGCAACACTACCCCGCGCAGGAACCGCTGTCACCGCTGGGTGCGGCCTACCACCAGCGCGTCCTGGCGCGCGGCGCGGGACAGACAGGCCTAGCCTTCGCCTACGGCGCCGATCCGTACCAGTCACTCACGGTGTTCCCGGCGCCGGAGCCCAACGGGGACGTGCTGGTGTTTTTCCATGGCGGTGGTTGGACCAGCGGCTACCGGGAATGGATGCACTGCATGGCGCCCGCGCTCACGGCGCGCGGCGTCACGCTGGTGTGCCCGGGCTACCGCCTAGCACCGTCACACATTTTTCCGGCGTGCCGCGACGATGCGGCTGATGCCGTGGCCTGGGTGTCGGCGTACATTGCGCTGCGTGGCGGTAATCCCCGGCGGATATTTGTCGGCGGACATTCTGCGGGCGGCCACCTGGCGTCCCTGCTGGCGGTGAAAGCCGACTGGCGAGAGCGCCGTGGACTGCCAACGCAGGTACTACGCGGCTGCCTGCCGGTGTCAGGCGTGTACCGCTTCGGGTCCGGTAGCGGCCTGAGCGCACGGCCGCGCTTTTTGGGTGCGCAGGACGATGGCACCACGGAGCGCGCGGCGTCGCCGCTGCTGCAACTCACCCCCTCGGCTTGCCCACCGTTCCTGATCGCCTACGGCGACCGCGATTTTCCCCACCTACAAACCCAGGCGCAAGAAATGCGCCAGGCACTGCAACAGCAACAGATTGCGGTGGAGTGCCTGGTGCTGGAGAACTGCGACCACTTCGATGCCAGCCTGGCCTGTGCCGACGAGGCCGCAGACGGTTGGCCCGTGCGGGCCGCCCAATGGATGCGCCGCATCGGTGCGTCCGACCACTGAACAACGACTCAAACTACTTAGGAGACAACACCATGACAACCATGCACTTGAAACGCCGAACCGCCGTCGGCGCGCTAAGCGCGGCAGTATTGAACGCTGCATTCGGCAACGCCCTGGCCCAAGAGGCACCACCGCTGCGCGTGGGCTTCTCCATGGCCCGCACCGGCATGCTGGCCGCGGCCACCACGTCGCAGGCCAACACCTATGAACTGTGGCGCGAGTTGGTCAACGCCAGTGGCGGCATGAATGTGGCAGGCGTCAAACGCAAGGTCGAGTTCGTGAGCTACGACGACCAGTCCAAGCCCGACCAGGCCGTGCGCATCTACGAAAAGCTGATCACTGATGATAAGGTGGACCTGCTGCTGGCCCCGTGGGGAACGCCGTTTCATCTGTCGATTGCACCGGTGCTGGAAAAGTTCAAGTTTCCGGTGATTGGGAACACGGCAGCTTCGGTGGCATTGCGCCAGGTCAAGCCCGGTTACATCTGGTTCCCGACCTCGGCCATCCCCGACCGTATCGGTGTTGAACTGACAGCGTTGCTCAAGACGCAAAACGTCAAGTCGGTGGCGGTGCTCTCCAACGTGCTGCCTTTCACCAAGGAAATCAAGAACTTTGTCGAGCCCGAACTCAAGAAGGCCGGCATCGAAATCAAACTCTCCACCGAGTACCCACCGGACATCAAGGATCTGACCTCGGTGCTGACCCAGATCAAGCAGGCCCAGGTGGATGCAGTACTGGCGCTGGCCTACCCCGGCGACGCGGTGCTGTATGCCAAGCAGGCCAAGGAACTGGGCCTGAACAACCCGTTCCAGTTCATTGCCATTGGCCCCAGTGAGGCTTTCTTCTCCAAGGCCGTGGGCGCCACTTCGGTTGACGGTGTGGTGACCATTGCCCACTGGGCACCGCGCAAGGAATGGAAAGGCTCACAGGCCTTCCACGATGCTTACGTGAAAAAGTTCGGTGAGGAGCCGGACCACTTGAACTCGGCACTGGCCTGGATGTCGCTGGAAATTCTGGAAGCTGCAGTGGCCAAGAACGGTCTGGACAAGGAAAAAATCCGCGCCATGGTCAGCCAGGAGACCTTTGAAACGATCAACGGCAAGGTGCGTTTCGATGGCGTGCAGAACGCGATCACGCCTACCGCCTTTGTGCAGAACCAGGCGGGCAAGTTGCAAATCATCTGGCCGGCCAGTATCGCCACCGGCAAGTTCCAGGCCAAGAAGGGCTGGTAAGCACGCCATGGATGGACTCATGCATATGCTCGACACGCTGTTGTCGGGGCAGTTGCTCTTCGCTGCGCTGGTCACGGGTTCGCTCTATGCGCTGGTTGCGCTGGGGCTGAACCTGGTGTACGGCACCATGCGCATGCTCAACGTGGCCCACGGTGATGTGGTCATGCTGGGTGCGTATGGAACGTACTGGGCCTTCACGTTGCTGGGCGTTTCGCCATTGGTTGCGGCCCCATGCGTGGCCCTGTGTGGTGCGCTGTTCGGCTACGTGCTGTACCGTGGCCTGTTCCGCCGGCTGCTGGCCCAGGCCACACCGGCCAACGCCGGGCGGCTTGAGGGCAACTCGCTGTTGTTGTTCTTCGGCCTGTCCATCATTCTGCAAAACCTCGCAGGGCTGGCCTTCACGCCCAACAACCGGGCCTACAGCTACCTCGACAGCGTCATCCAGGTCGGCAATGTCTCCATGACCGGCAACCGCCTCGCCGCTCTGCTGGTGGCGGGCGTGGCCTGCATCGGTGTGGCCTGGTTCCTGAGCCGCAGCGTGGCGGGCATTTCAATGCGCGCCGTGATTGAACGGCGTGATGCCGCCTATATCGTCGGCGTGGATGTGGACCGCGTGCAGTGGGTCAGTTTTGCGCTGGGCTTCGCCAGTGCGGCGCTGGCCGGTGCGCTGATGTCCATGCTGGAACAGTTCTCGCCGTTCTCGGGCTTTCCCTTCACCATCGCCGGCTTCATTGTCATCATCCTTGGCGGCTTGGGCCACGTGAAGGCCGGCCTGCTGGCAGCGTTGTTGCTTGGGGCGATCGAAACCTACGGCGTGGCTCTGACCTCGGCCAATCTGCGCTCGGTACTGTTGTACGGTACTTTCGTGGCAGCCCTGCTGCTATTTCCCAATGGGCTGTTCGCAGTCCGTGCACGCCGTTAGGAATCCCAGCCATGCGTGAACTTTTTCCCAATCGCTGGTGGACAGGGCTGCTGTTCCTGCTGCTGGGCATTCTGACGGCACTGCCGTTCTGGGCCAACGACTACATTGTCGGCATTGGCCTGGCGCTGCTGATGTGGCTGGCACTGACCCAGAGCTGGTGCGTGCTCTCCAAGATGACGGGCTATGTGTCGCTGGGCCTGGTGGTGTTCTACGGTCTAGGGGCCTACCTGGTCGTAGCCACTTGGCAGGAGGTGCCGCTGTGGCTGGCTGTACCCGCTGCGGGCCTGTTGTCGGCGGCGTTTGCCGCGCTGGTCGGCCTGCCGGTGCTGCGCGTGCACGGCCCGTACTTCGTTATCCTGACCTTTGGTCTGGCCGAGCTGGTCAAGTACATCATCCTGGCCGCCGAATCTGCGGCGGGCATTGCCAGCCGCATCCTGTTCGGTACGCCGTCGCTGACCGCCATCTACTTCGCGATGTTCGCGCTGGCGCTGGCTGCCGTGGCGCTGCTGACATGGGTCAGTGGCTCGCGCTTTGGTCATGGCCTGCGCTCGCTGCGCGAAAACGAAGAGGCTGCCGAAACCCTGGGCGTGCCCGTGGTGCGTTACAAGCTGATCGCCTTTGTACTGTCGGCGGCCATTCCGGGCATGGTGGGCGCGGTGATGGCGCTGCGTTCCACCTACTTTGTTGTGGGCCAAGTGTTCGATCCGATGATTTCCGTCACGGTCATTGCCATGGCACTGCTCGGTGGCGGTGACAACGCACGCGGTCCGTTGCTGGGCGTGGTCTTTCTGGCGCTGCTCTCCGAACTGCTCTGGGCACAGGCCCCGTTGTTGTACATGGTGATCCTGGGGGCGGTGCTGATCGTCTTCGTGCTGATTCTGCCCGATGGTCTGATGGGATTACTGGCGCCGCGCTCTGCGCGCGCAGGCAAAGCGTCGGAGGTCGCACCATGAGCGCGCTGCTGACTGTCCAGGGCCTGGGCAAGCACTTTGGCGGTCTGACTGCGGTGTCGGATGTATCGTTCGAAGTGGGGGAACGTCGCATCGTCGGCGTCATGGGTGCCAACGGCGCCGGCAAGACCACGCTGTTTTCCATGATCGCAGGCAACACCGTGCCTTCGCAGGGAGATATCCGTTTTGCCGGCCGTTCCATCGTGGGCCTGCGGCCTGACCAGATTTGCCGCATGGGCGTAGCCCGTACTTTCCAGATCGTCAAGCCGTTTCCTGCGCTTACGGTGCTGGAAAACCTGCGTACCGCCGGTTTGTTCGGCCGCGCCGCCCACCGCAGTGCAGCGCTGGCGGATGCCGCATCGCTGCAAGTGCTGGAGGAAGTGGGCTTGGCCGACGTCGCCCATCAACCGGCCTCCACGCTGACGCTCTCGGGTCAGAAACGCCTGGAGATTGCACGTGCCATCGCCACCGGTGCGCGCCTGGTACTGCTCGACGAAGTAATGGCTGGACTTACGCCCACCGAAGTTGCCCAGATGCTGCAGACACTGCGTCGACTGCACGTTGCACGCGGCCTCACGCTGCTGGTCATTGAGCATGTGATGCGCGCCCTGATGGAGTTGTGTAGCCAGATCGTGGTGCTGCACCATGGACAGCTCATCGCCCAGGGGACGCCGCAGGAAATTGGCGACAACGCGCAGGTGCTGTCTGTCTACTTTGGAGGCCATGTATGAGCACTGCGATGCTGGAGATTGAAGACCTGATTGGTGGCTACGGCGCGACCCAGGTGCTGCACGGCCTGTCGGTGCAGGTAGGTATTCAACAAGCGGTTATTGTGGGAAATTCGAAAACCTAGTGCATTTGATCGACCCCAAGCGGTCTTACACACTGGAGACCTCAGAACCACAAAGCTGACATTCGTGGATAGCGGAATTTTGTGAGGTCCGAAGTCCGGATTGCAGCGATTGCAGCCGGTGGTCATTGGCGAGCGTACGCCCCCTCACTGACGGCAAGCAGTCGTTTGATGGCGGCACCTGTATCGGCTTGACCGACAGCTTAGCGAAGTACTGCGGTCATTGAGCCAAACATGACCCGGTCGGAGCAGTCGGTAGACCGCTTTCCTCCGACCTGAACTCACACTTCGGGCCCGAAGCGGTCTTAGACGGCTTTAATCTCAGAGCCGCTAAGCGGTCATTCAACCATCTATGCCGTAGATATGACTGGATCCTGCTGTTGTCTACCTAGCCTGGCTATGAAGTCGTTGCCGAAACCGGTGACGGGCGGGCGGAGGCACAGGTGGCCACGCCGCGCGAGCGCGAAATCATGACGCTGGTGGCCAGCGGCAGGAACAACCGCGAGATCGCCGAGCTGCTCGACATCAGCGTGCTCACGGTGCGCACGCACCGGCAAAACCTGATGGAGAAATTCTCGCTGCGCAACGCAGCAGAGATCACCGCCTACGCCGTTCAGTGCGGCTACTACACGCTGGCCTGAGCGGCGCCCCATTTTTCGGAGCCGGCGTGTCCCTAGTTTTGGGGACAAACCGGTAAAGAAGGGCCCGACTACTGCATTTGCAGTATTGCTGCGTTACGCCTCGTTACACAGAATCCGCCGCACGCGAAGACGTCTCCGTTCCGGGCCGTCCGCGAGCCGATTCACGAGACACCCATGAAGACATTGCAGCAGAGGGCGCACCACCCGGTGGCGACACACGCAACACAGCGCACACCGCAGGCGCTTGCATTGCGGCGCATTGCTGCGCTGCTGCTGACCGGCCTGGCGCTGCCGGCCTTGGCCCAGGATGCCGGAACCTTGCTGCGCAACCAACAGCGCAATGAAACCTTGCGCCCCACCGAGAGCCCACCCCCGCCCGAGGTGCAGCCCCTCGCACCGAGCCGGCCCGTGCCCACCGGCCAGGAGCAGGCCGTGATGCTCAAGGAGCTGCGCTTCAGCGGCAAGCTGGCGCTGCTGCCGCCAGAGCAGCGCACCCGCCTGGCCGCCAGCGCCGCCGGCCAACGCCTGGGGCTGGCCGGGCTCAAGGCCCTGGCCGACGAAACCACCCGCGCCATCCAGCAGCAAGGCCATGTGCTGGGCTATGCCATCCTGCCGCAGCAAGACGTCACCGAGGGCGTCGTGACACTGGAGCTGCGCGAAGGCCGGCTCGCCGCCACGCGCTTCGAGCGCGCGCCGGGCGTGCGCGCCGATGCGGACCGGCTGGAACGCATCGTGGCCCCACTGACCGAGGCCGACAGCCTGGACACCGCCGCGCTCGAAGACGCCTTGCTGCAACTCAACGAACACCCGGGCCTGAGTGCGCGCGCGCGCCTGATGGCCGGCGAGCAGGCACAGACCAGCCAGCTCGTGGTCGCCCTGGAGCAGACCCCGCTTTTCTCGGGCAGCCTCTCGGCTGACAACACCGGCGGGTACACCACAGGCAGCACCCAGGCCACCGCCACGGTGGTGCTCACCGACCTCAGCGGCCAGGGCGACCAGACGCGCCTGGCCAGCACCCAGTCCGACGGCCAACACTTCGAGCAGCTCGCCTTCAGCCTGCCGCTGGGCGCCAGCGACTTCAGCGCCAACGCCAACCTCAGCCAGCTCGGCTACCACAACATCGACAGCACCGGCAGCACCCTGCACCTGCAGGGCAGTGCCCAGTACCCCGGCCTGGGGTTGGATTACGCCGCCTTGCGCGCGCGCCATGCCAACCTGCGCCTCTCGCTCAGCCTCAACGACAAGGCGCTGGTGGACGACAGCCTCGCCGGCCGCCTGCAGGACAAGCGCGTGCGCAACACCACCCTGGGCGCCAACGGCGATGTGCGCGACGACTGGTGGGGCGGTGGCTACACCAATTGGTCGCTGGCCTGGACCTGGGGCGATATGGACCTCTCGCGCGTACCCAGTGCGCTCAGCGCGGACCAGTCCAGCCTGCAGACGCAGGGCGCGTTCCAGCGTGCCAATCTGCAGCTCGCGCGTCTGCAGGCCCTGCCCAGCCACTACGCACTCTATGGCCGCGTCTACGGCCAGTGGGCCAGCAAGAACCTCGACAGCTCGGAAGACTTCTCGCTGGGCGGCCCCTACGGCGTGCGCGGCTACGCCGCCGGCGAGGGCCGTGGCGACAAGGGCCTGGTCGCCTCGCTGGAGCTGCGCAAGGACTGGACGCCAGCCGGTGACGCGGGCCAGTGGCAGTTCGCCGCCTTTGTGGACGCCGGCACCATCTGGATCAACACCAATCCCGATGGTGTCGCCACGACGAACGCCTGCGCCTGCAACAACTACAACCTGGCCAGCGCCGGTCTGTCGGCGCGCTGGAGCTGGCGTCAGTTCCAACTCTCGGCCACCTGGGCCCAGGTCCTGGGCGACAACCCCGGGCGCTCCGCCAGCACCGGCCTGGACGCCGACAACGCCCGCAACCGCGAGCGCATCTGGCTGCTGTCCACCCTCAAGTTCTGAACAGGGAGTTCATGATGAACAAGATCCACAAACTCGTCTGGTCCAAGACCCGTGGCTGCCTGGTGGCCGTGTCCGAATGCGCGCGCGGCGCGCAAGGCAAGCAGGGCGGGCGGCGCAAGCTCGTGCGCCTGCTGGCCGTCCTGCTCTTCATCCCACCGGCCTGGGCCGACGGCAGCTTGCCCACGGGCGCACAGGTGGTCTCGGGCAGCGCCAGCATCAGCAGCACCGGTACGGCCATGACCATCACCCAGTCCTCGGACAAGCTCATCACCACCTGGCAGAGCTTTTCCATCGGCGCGGGCAACAGCGTGACCTTCAACCAGCCCAGCAGCAGCGCCGTGGCGCTCAACCGCGTGACCGGCCAGAGCGCCTCGCAGATCCTGGGCAACCTCAGCGCCAACGGCCAGGTGTTTTTGATCAACCCCAACGGCGTGGTCATCGGCAGCACGGGCAGTGTGCAGACCGG
>JACXTT010011911.1_pt1 | contig 11577 bp, 3 predicted proteins | sample 9270951 | NCBI WGS metagenome assembly JACXTT01 (sample SAMN15532306, study PRJNA645909) | rock metagenome | isolation source: weathered quartz diorite | place: Puerto Rico | collected 2017-06-21 | reverse complement strand
GACGGAGGCCATGCCGGCGTATATGCTGTTGTGGGTTGCGAGCTCCCCGACGTCGTCAGTTCGAGCGCCGCGGGGAGCACTCTGGTCCAGGTGTAGATGGCAAGGAAATTCAAACCGCTGCGAAGTTGCTTCTCCCCCCTGGTCTGTAGGCCGTGGTAATAACTGTCGCCGGCGGTGATCGCGTAACTGGACCCGCCTCCGAAGTCGGGAAATGGTCGCCCACCCTGCGCTGCCGGCACTTTGGCTGGATCGGCGCTGGCTGGCAGCAGTTGGGTGACGTTATTGGAGTTCGGAAACACCTCTAAATGGCGACCTAGTGAAGTTACGTATCCGGTCTGAATGGATAACGAGGGGGTCAGTTGATACTGAACCGTGAAGTTGCCGGCCATCGAGTACGGAGTGATGTAGTCAAACTGAATTCCGCGCAGCGCCAAGCCGTTCGCTTTCACTAACGTCGGACTAAGCGGCGTACAGGAAAATCCAGTTTCCAAGGTTGCGCTTCCGATCGGAGTTGCCGTTGGACTGGCGCAACCCGGATACGTGATCGGCGTGCCGTCGTTGGCGGCCGCGAACTGGAAGTTGAACTGGAAGGGATAGTTCTCTCCCAGGTTCGGCGTGAATCCGCGATTCTCAAATCCGTTATAGAACAGGCCAAATCCACCCCGCGTGACCAGTTTCGGTGTCACCTGATAGGCGAAACCGACGCGCGGAGCAAAATTGTCCTTCTGTGACCTTCCCAGGCCCTTGCCATACTTGTTCCCGATCACCGGCGTGATGCCATCTTTCGCCAGCAAATCGGTGAAGCAGTTTGGGCAACCCGAGGAGAAGCTCGCGGGGTTGGTCCCTTGTGGGAACAGGAACAGCGGACTACCGGTTGGAGGCCCGCTGGGAACAAAGTTCGCCTGGGCTCCATGGTGCTCAAACACCAAACCGAAAAAGTCCCAGCGCAAGCCCAGATTGACCGTGAGCTTGGGAGTGACCTTCCAGTCGTCTTGCACATAGGTGCCGTAGTAGTTCTTTCCGTTGTCGGTCAAAGAAATGTTGGAGACGAATACAGCGTTACCCGCTCCCTGGGCTCCAGGGCCTCCAACGTAATTCACTCCTCCCACGCTCGAAAGCGTCGGAGTCAGCAGGAATTGCGCGATGCCCGTATTCTCGGCCGAGGTACTCGCTCCGGGGATGTTGGTATAGACACCGTCAAAGTTGAATTGCCCGCGCGACCACGGTGGCTGCAGGGTCGAGAATTTCACGTGCTGGAACTCAAAACCCATCTTGAAGGTGTGCTTCCCGTAGATCTTGGTGAAGTCGTCGGTCACCTGGAAGGTGGAACTGACCTCGTCCGAGGGCAGGAAGGCGTTGCTTCCTAGTGTCTGCAGGCCGGTGATGCCGAACGCAGGAAGCCCTCCATTTTCGTGCTCCTGAGGAATGCCCGAGATGTTAAATTGTCCGGGCAAGTCGCTCAGATCATTGGCTGCCGGCGAAACCCGCGTGGTGTGCAGGTAGTTCAATCCAGCTCGCGCAACGTTCACCACACTCGGAGAGAACACATGGGTCCAGGCTAGCGCGCTTTGCTGCGCCAGAGCGGTCTGTGGGCCCTCCTGGAAACCGCCACCATCGGCCACGCCGCCAAAAATTCCGGGGATGAACTGGGGGTCGTCCACGTAACTGAAGCGATAGAAAATCTGGTTCTTGTCGCTGAGGTTGAGGTCCAAGCGCGAATCAAAAGCATTGCGGTTTTCGCTGATCGCCGGTGAAGTCGTGAAGTTAGAGGAAAGGGACCCGTTGCTGGGCGCGGGATAGAGATTCAACAACTTGATGGCGTTCAGATCGAGGCGTCCCACTGGAAGGATATTGAGGCCGCAAGCTCCCAACGTGTAGCCTGCGGTACTGGGCGCGCAGGTGCCAAAAGGATCGCGAGCAAACCCTGATTTGGTCGCGGTCAAACCCGATATTGGGTCGACCGTATTGATGGTAACCGCTCGCGTTGTTGCGGGATCCAGAATTGTCCCGGTGGGCATCGTGCGACCGAGTGCGTCGGTTTGCGTTCCGGTTTGACCCGTAATCAACTCTGTGAAATTGGTGTAACCACTGCTTCGTTCTAACGCGGTTGGAACGCTTCCCGTGTGCGGTGCTCCCTGCCGGCGCCGTAATCCTTCATAGTCGCCGAAGAAGAAGACCTTGTTCTTGATCACCGGACCGCCGATGGCAACGCCGAATTGATTCAGGCGCAGTTCGCCCTTTTTCGTGGTATTGCCCACGCGCTCAAAATAGTCGGCGGCATCGAGCTTGTCGTTGCGGAAGAATTCCCAGCCCGCGCCATGGAAGCTGTTGGTGCCGGATTTGATGGTGGCATTGAGAACCGCGGCTCCGGACCGGCCAAACTCGGCGCTGAAGTTCGTGGTCTGCACCTTAAATTCCTGAATCGCATCGACAGGAGGCAGCACCACGAAGTTCGTGCCGTTGAGGAAATCTACGGTATCGGAGTTGTTGTCAATTCCATCCAGCAGGTAGTTGTTCTGCGCCGGACGCGAACCATTCGCCGCAAATGCGCCGCTGGCTGCATTGCCTCGCGTGTCCGCCTGGGGCGAGTTCACACCGGCCGCCAATTGCGCCAGGAAAGTGAAATTTCGGCCGTTCAGGGGAAGGTTATTGACGTTGCGCGAATTGACCACCTGTCCGACCGAAGCGTCCTGGGTTTCGAGCACCGGAGTGGTGGTCGTTACCTCCACGGTTTCGGTCACCTGGCCAGGTTTGAGAGTAAAGTTCACAAGCACCGACGACCCCACGTTCACCACAATGTTCTTCTGTTCGGTGGTTTGGAATCCCTGGGCTGTCGCCGTAAGTTTGTAGCTCCCGATCCTCACGGGCGTGAACTTGTAACCGCCGTCCGATCCTACTGTGGTGGAAAGAGTGGCGCTGGTGCCTTCGTTGGTTAGCGTGATGGTCGAGCCGCCTATCACCGCTCCCGAAGCATCGGCGACGGTTCCCGTGATGCTTCCCGTGTCAACTTGGGCAAAAACTGGATTGGCGCTCAAAAGCAGGGTGCCGGCGGCAATCGCCAACACGGTTTGCAGGATCCAAGACGAAACGGACGTTCGTTTCATGACTACCCTCCCCCGAAGCATCAAGGCTGAACCTAACCTGGGTTCAATGTAAACGTGTACATCCAAAACGGGTTGACTTTAGTTCAGGTTCTGCGCGCTTGTCAAGAATAAAACTAGTGTCTTTGTACTAGCTAACAAAGTACGACCCTTTTTGGGAATTTGGATTCGCTTCGCCCAGTGCTAACATGCGCACCTGGACGGCCGTCGACACCAACCGCCAGAACGTTTTCGTAGCGCCGCGGACGCGAAGATCCCCTTGGTTTTAACTCGACCCCCCTCACCACCTCGTACGCTTTCTCGCCGAACTTTCCTCCGGGGAATGCGTTGCGCTTCCATGGTTCTGCTTCCGGCGCCGATCCTGGGTTTGCCGTTCCTGGGTCCCCCGTTGCCCTCGCTCGTCAATCGTCCAGGGGCCAAGCACGAGCCTCCGGTCGATTTTGCCGACCTTCGCTTCAGCCCTCACTATCCCGCCAAGTCCCCCCTGGATGACGCTCTCCGCCTCGTGCCCGCTGGCTCGGATGAGTATGTCACCGAAAAATATGCGTTCGAAATCATGTCTCTGCTCGAGCAATGGAGCCGGGCGCTGCGAGCATCGCCGCCCGGTCTTGACGCAATAGCCACCTTCCTTGGTGACGCGATCGAAGCGAATTCGCTGCTCCCCTCCGAGGAAATCAAAATCCGTTCTGCGAGTGGCATCGACGTCTTGCGCAGACGGTTCGCCGCCGGCGTTCCCGATCAACGCGCATCCGGTCGGGAGCGATTTCTGGCGGCTATCAAAGCTTATTTGGCGAGAATGACCCGGGTCGAAACCGCGGAATTTGAGATCATCGGTATTGAGGAAATCAGCGTTTCTCCTGCAACGGTCGTCGCCACCATCCGCTATGACCTGGTTGGCAGCAGTCTGGACAACGGACGCGAGGAGCGCGTCGGGCAGTGGCAGACGCGATGGTCACTCGACGTGGTAGGCGCATGGCGGGTCCTAGCGTGGCAGGCGATCGAGGAAACCGTCAGCCAGGCGCGCGGCCCCCTCTTCGTCGACATCACATCGCACGTCTTCGGCCAGACGGAGTCATACAAGACGCAGTTGCTTCGCGGAGTCGATCATTGGCGCACGGTGCTGGACGGAGCCTGTGGAATCGACGTTTACGGCAACAACGGACTGGCGGCGGGAGACTTTGATAACGACGGCTTCGACGATCTTTACGTTTGCCAACCCTCCGGGCTTCCCAACCGCCTTTACCGCAATCGTGGCGACGGAACTTTTGAGGACGTCACGGAACGATCCGGACTCGACATCCTGGACAACACTGCCTGTGCCCTGTTTGCCGACTTCGAGAACAAAGGGTGGCAGGATCTTCTGGTGGTTTGCGCCAGCGGTCCTCTTCTTTTTCTGAATCAGGGAAACGGAAAGTTCTTGCTGAAGCGCGATGCCTTCAAGTTCGCGCGTGTGCCCCAGGGAACATTTACGCACGCCGCGGTTGCCGACTACGACAACGACGGCCGGCTCGATGTCTATTTTTGTCTGTACAGCTATTATCTGGGCCTCGACCAGTATCACTATCCCGTTCCCTACTTCGACGCCCGTAACGGTCCGCCCAACTTCCTATTCCACAATCAGGGCAACGCCAACTTTGAGGATCGCACCCAAGCGGCGGGCTTGGACGTGGACAACAATCGATACAGCTTCGCCTGTGCCTGGGGCGACAGCAGGCGGGGTGACTCCAAGCCGGCCTACGAGCAATCCGGCACCCTGCCCGACCTCTACGTCGCCAACGATTTCGGCCGCAGCAATCTCTACCGGAACCAGGGGGACGGGACGTTCTCCTCGGTCTCAGCCGAAGCCAACGTGGAAGAGCCCGGAGCGGGCATGAGCGCGACCTGGCTGGATTTCGACAACAACGGAACTCAGGATATTTACGTCGCGAACATGTGGTCCGCCGCCGGTATTCGGGTTTCCGGACAAAAGACCTTTCACCCAAACGACTCCGAACAGGTCCGCGGCTTCTACCGTCGCCACGCCAGCGGAAATTCTCTCTACCGAAATCAGGGCAAGGGGAAATTTCAAAACGCGAGCGCACAAGCGGGCATCGAAATGGGCCGCTGGGCCTGGTCTTCCGATGCCTGGGATTTCGACTATGACGGCTACTCCGACCTCTACATCGCTAACGGCTACATTTCCGGGCCGGACCCTCACGATCTTTCAAGCTTCTTCTGGCGCCAAGTGGTTGCACAATCGCCGAACGACGCCACCCCGGCGCTGAATTACGAGCGTGGATGGAATGCCATTAACGAACTGATCCGCTCAGACTCCTCCTGGAGCGGCCGCGAGCGCAACGTTCTCTACGCCAACAACCGTGACGGCACTTTTTCTGAAGTCTCCGGAACTGCAGGCTTAGATTTTCCGGACGACAGCCGCGCCTTCGTACTGGCAGACCTCGATCACGACGGACGGCTGGAGCTAGTCCTCAAAAACCGGAGTGCTCCTCAGCTTCGCCTTATGCGCAATGCCGCGAATGATCTCGGCCATTCCCTCATTTTCCGTCTCCGCGGAACCAAGAGCAATCGCGATGCCATCGGAGCGGCAGTGACGGTCGAAACCATGGAATCGGACCAAGTCCCACTTCGCCAGACCAAGTATCTGCAGGCGGGCTCGGGATTTCTGTCCCAGCACAGTAAAGAACTGTGCTTTGGCGTCGGAAAAATAGCCTTGACCGTCCGTGCCACCGTCCGCTGGCCCAGCGGACTCAATCAGGTTTTTGACAGTCTGCCGATCAACCGCCGGATCGAGATCGAGGAAGGTTCGGCGAATTTCAAGGCCACATCCTTTGCCGCGGCGGCCGCGGCAAACCGCCTTGTCGCCGAATCGCCCCAACTGCAGCCGCTGCCTGCCACGGTTGAGAACTGGTGACTCCCCCCCCTGACACGCCCGGATTACTCCCCGCCCGACCTTGCCGAAAAAATCTGAGGTCTTCCGTGGTTCCGCCGAAGTGTTGTGCTGCTCACTTTCTGGTCGACGGCTTCGCCGTCGTGCCTGGCTCAGCTACAACAGCTGCAACGCCATCAGGCGGTGTTTGCCTCCAGCCGGCTTCGCATCGTGGGCATCAATGTCGATGGCGTCAGTGTCGATCGCAGCCGTGCAGATGGCAGCAGTGGCGACGACTCCAACGCCTTAGCGTCGTTCGTCGCCAAGGAGAAGCTCACCTTCCCCACGCTGATCGCAACTCCGGACGTAGCGGGCGTCTACAACATTGTGTATCGCTACTTGTACGACCGGCGAAGAAACCTAGCGCTCCCAGCGTCTTTCCTGGTCGATACCGACGGCTTAATCGTCAAGCTGTATCAGGGGCCGGCAAACCCGGAAACACTGGTCGCAAGTCTGCGAGCCGATCTCCAAACCGTGCCCCGCACTCGCGACGAGCGCATTCGTAGAGCCCTCCCTCTGCAGGGAACGCTTTATCAGGAAGCCCTTCAGCGCAATGACTTCACCTACGGAGTTGCATTTTTCCAGCACGGCTATTTGGACCAAGCGGAAGCGTCCTTCAAGCAGGTCATCGCCGCCAAGCCGGACGACCCCGAAGCACATTACAACCTGGGGACGCTCTATTTGCGCAGAAATTCCCACACCGACGCGCGTCGCTATCTGGAGCAGACCGTGAAGCTACGCCGGGATTACCCGGAAGCATGGAATAACCTGGGCATGCTCGACGCCGAGGAGGGTCACGCGGACGAAGCGGTGCGCAACTTCCGGCAATCCCTGCTGCTCAGGCCCAACTACGCCGTCGCGCTAACCAACCTGGGGAACCTGTACCGCCGCCAGGGTAAGTTTGCAGAAGCAGAGACTCTACTGCTGCGTGCCCTCGCAGTCGAACCCGACAATGCCGAGGTGAATTACAACCTCGGCATGCTTCATGCCCGTCAGGATCAGCTGGATCGTGCCGAGTACTACCTCGGGCGAGCCACCACGCTGCGGCCTGAGTATGCCGACGCAATCAATAATCTGGGAGTCCTATTCGTCCGCGCGAGGAACTACGCCGCGGCAGAGGAGAAATTCAAGACTTGCATCCGCGTGGCGCCGGACTTTGACCAGGCGTACCTGAATCTTGCGCGCCTTTACGTAATTTTGAACGACAAGGAAAGAGCCAAAGAAGTCTTGCAGGCGTTGCTCCGTCTGCAACCGCAGCACCGGTTGGCTCAGCAAGCATTGGAGATGCTAAATTGAACTTCAGAGCTACCGGGGAGGCACGCAGCGAGATGGCGACTGGCGCCTCATTTCAGCATTCACCGAACGCCGGAACCATTCGTTCAGGACTGCGTGGTACCCTCGCGCTGACGTTATTCCTGGTTTCCGCGGCCGGTTATGCGGCTCCGCAATCGGCCCCCAGCACGGGTCACGCCCGGCCGTCCCCTGCATCCTCCAGCCGCTCATCCCGTTTTCTGGAAGCCGAAACCTTGCTTCAACAGGGTGCGTCTGACGAGGCCAAGAAGAAAATTCAGGAGCAGCTCGCGTTGGAACCCAGCGTGGAAGGGTACAACCTGCTGGGAATTGTTTACAGCAGCCAAAAAGACTACGACAACGCTCTCGCCGCGTTTCAGCAAGCTCTCAAGATTGATCCCAAATCCACCAAGACTTGCAACAACCTGGGGAATCTTTACGTCGCCCAGGAGAAGCTCGATCTTGCCGAGAAGGAATTCAGAAAGGTCTTGCGTCTGGATCCCGGGAACAGCGACGGAAACTACAACCTGGGACTGGTACTGCTGGCGAGAAACCTGCCCGGTGAGGCCATCACAAGCTTTCTACGTGTGCGCCCATCGAACGTCGCGACCCGTTTCAACCTGATTCGCGCCTATCTGCAGGCCGGACGCACGGCCGACGCTCTAATGCTCGCGAAAGACCTCTCTCTCGAAAGCAAGGACAACGTCCAACTGCATTTCACCCTGGGCGTGTTGCTGGCGTCCGCTAAACAATACGACCCAGCCCGCCGCGAGTTGGAAAAGGCAAACGCCTTACAACCTGAAACTTTCGAGATTCTCTACAATCTGGGACAGACCTACCTGCGCAGCGCCGATTACGCGAAAGCCGAAGTCGTTCTCGGCCGTGCCTTGAAGCTAAAGCCCGATTCTCCCGCAGCGCTCTACCTGTTGGCCCAGGTCTACTCCGAGCAGACACGCGCCGTTGACGCTTTGGATTTGCTTGCTCGCGCCCAGAAACTCGCGCCGGAAGACACCGACATCATCTTCCTTCTGGCGCGCGTCAGCATGTCGCAAAACTACTTCGAAGACGCGATTCCCTTACTGGAATCCGGGTTGAAGCTCGCCCCGAAAAGAGTCGACCTTCACGCCGCCCTGGGTGAAAGCTACTTCATGTCGGGCAAAGTAGAGAAAGCAATCGACGAGTTCAAGGTCCTCATCAATCTCGATCCTTCAGCTCGTTCCTACGCTTTCTTAGGTCTCTCCTATCGCCACCTAGGGCGGTTCGACGAAGCCAGAAAATATTTTCAGGAGGGGCTCAAGCTTGACCCTCGCAACGCGTCTTGCCTGTTCAACATGGGCTACATCGAAGGACGTCAGGGAAACCAGACGGCCGCCGAACAGTTCTTCCAGCAAGCGCTGAAATCCAATCCCGACTTCTCCGAGGCTCTGCTGGAACTGGCCAATTTGCGCATTGCCGGAAAGAAATTCGAGGAAGCAGCAACCCTGCTGCGCCGCTATGTCAAAGTCAGCCGCGACCCAGCATCGGGGTATTACAAGCTCGCCATGGTCGAGCGAAGCCTCCACCAGACCGAGGCCGCGCAAAGAGATTTGAGCGTCTTCCAGACTCTCTCGAAAGATTCTTCACCCGGCCCATACCCCTATCAACACCTCTTTGAGTATCTCGACAATCGTTCCCGTCTCGCTCCTCAGGCCCGGACTCAACTCGATCAAACCGAGTTGATGGAACAGATCAAGAAGCATCCCGACCGTCCGCAGGATCTCTATCTGCTCGCCGAGACCTATCTCAAGCTGGGGAAGCCGGACGAGGCTCGAAGCACAATTGCGCAACTCGACCAGATCAGCTCGGGGGACTACCGTACGCAGACTGGTGTGGGAGTGCTGCTTGCACGCTTTCGTTTGTATGACGAGGCCATCCAGCATTTCCAGACAGCCTTGCAAGCCAATCCCGACTCCGACGATGTGAAATTTGATTTAGCCGATGCCTACTTCCGTAAGGGTGCCTACGACCAGGCCCTCGAAGCGGCCTCGAAAGTTTCGGCGCCAGGTCAGCAGGATGCCGCCTTCCTGGCTTTGCTTGGAGACGTTCATGCTCATCTCGGCAACAGCGCCAAGGCGGAGGAAATCTTCCGTGACGCCATCAGCCGCAACCCCGACAATGACCAGAGCTACCTTTCGCTCACGCTTGTCCAACTTCGCAACAAGAACGTCGCCGGCGCGGAACAAACATTGCAGAAAGGCTTGGCCCGAATTCCGAGCTCGGGAAAAATTCTATGGGGTCTGGGAATTATTTCCGCCCTCGAAGGCAAGACCGGACAAGCCGCCGAGCGCCTCGAGCGCGCTGTAGACCTCCTGCCGGAATGGCCCGGCAGCTATTCCACGCTGGGGGTCTTCTATTACCAGACCGGACAGATAGAGAAAGCCCGCGAGGTGCTGAACCGTTTCAAAGGCAGCAACACCGGCGGCCTGGATGTGAATCGCATCGAAGAAGTCTTGTCGCGGGCTCCGGCAACGTCGCCCTCGGCCGATGCCCCGATGTCCATGGCCGCCCGGCAACAACTACTTCAGCTTGCATTGTCGCTCGCCGATCGAACGCTGTGACCACATCAACGCTGACCACGGGCAACGGAATAGGTAGGCGCGATGGTCCCGCTCAGGCAGCGTGCACCGCCCTCGCGCTCGGTGTTGTCCTGGCCGTAGCCCTCCACCACTTCGCCTCTGCGCAAGCCCCAAAAACGACCGCCACGGCAATCCCCGTCCGCTTCACCGACGTTCGCCAATCGGCTGGCATCAATTTTGTTCAGGATGGCACTGCCACCGACGAAAAGTACTACCTGGAAACCATGGGCACGGGTGTCGCCTGGCTCGACTATGACCAGGACGGACTGATGGATCTCTTCTTCGTCCAATCCGCCGCCACCGATATTTACAAGCCGCCTCAACCGTTGCGCTGTGCGCTCTACCATAACAACGGAGACGGAACATTTACCGACGTTACCGAGAAAGCCGGAGTCGGCGGTGCCGGACATTACGGCCAGGGTGTCGCTGTCGGAGATTTCGACAATGACGGCTATCCCGATCTCTACGTAACCGGATACAACAGCGCCATCCTTTATCACAACAACGGCAACGGTACCTTCACCGACATCACGTCCAGAGCCGGCGTGGCAGACGAAGGCGGATGGTCAACCAGCGCCGGCTGGTTTGATTACGACAAGGACGGCTATCTCGACTTGCTGGTCACCAACTACATCGAGTGGTCGCCAAAAAACAATCTGTGGTGCGGCGAACGCCGTCCCGGCTACCGCTCCTACTGCCATCCCGGCAACTACAAAGGACAGAAGACCAAGCTCTATCACAACAATCACGACGGTACCTTCACCGACGTAAGCGACGCCTCGGGCGTTGGCAAGCCTGAATCCAAGGGCATGGGCGTAGTTCTCGCCGACTTCAACAACGACGGTTGGACTGATATCGCCATCGCCAACGATTCCTGGCCGAACTTCTTGTTCCTTAACAAGCACAACGGAAAGTTTGAAGACGTTTCTTTCGTCTCGGGTATGGCGGCCAGCGAGGATGGGCGTTACGAGGCGGGAATGGGTATCGACGCTGCAGACGTCGACGGCGACGGCTGGCAGGACGTCTACATTACCCATCTTGATTTCGAACTGAACCGTCTCTACCACAACAACAAAGACGGCACCTTCACGGACAACACCTACGCCTCGGGCATTGGCAACAAGGCCATCCTGCTTAGCGGCGTCTCAATGAAATTCGTCGACTACGACAACGACGGCTGGACCGACATCCTGCAATTGAACGGCGCCATGCTGGACAACATCCAGCTCTACCACAGCGAAGTGTCCTATAAAGAACCGCTACTGATGTTCCGCAACCTGGGAAAGGGCCAGTTCGCCAAAGTCTCGGATTCGCTGGGCTCTGACTTTATTCGTCCCATCGCCGGCCGTGGTCTGGCTACCGCCGACTACGACAATGACGGCGACGCCGACATCGCGATCAACAATCGCGGCGACTATCCTTCCCTCCTGCGCAATGACGGCGGAGACGCCAATCACTGGCTCGAAGTTCTCTTGATCGGAACCCGCTCCAACCGCGACGGCATCGGCGCTTCTCTCAAACTAACCTCTCGGGACTTGGTCCACGTCGAACAGGCGAAAGGCGGCATGAGCTACATGTCAGCCAATGACCCACGCATTCTGTTTGGCCTGGGCAATCGTACTAAAATTGACTCCCTGGAAATCAC
>JACXTT010011910.1_pt1 | contig 11578 bp, 8 predicted proteins | sample 9270951 | NCBI WGS metagenome assembly JACXTT01 (sample SAMN15532306, study PRJNA645909) | rock metagenome | isolation source: weathered quartz diorite | place: Puerto Rico | collected 2017-06-21 | reverse complement strand
GACAAGGCACCCCTTTGGATGAAGGATTTTGTAAACCACCTGACACAAAGTGAAACCCAGCGTAATCCGAATGCCAGTCTCAAGCTTCAAGTGCCAGTCGGCGGAAAAGTTTTGCCGCCATTGAATGCAATAACGCCGCGCTTGTAATCAAGCCAATCCAGAGGAGCCTTATACAATGTCAACCCAGTTGCTGATCTATGAAACTGCAGTACCAGTATCCAGCGGACGCCATGGCAAATGCTCAGTGGAAGTGGGTAATAGTTATGCGTTCAGCCGCAATATCAATTCGACGCCACTCATGGCAGTTGAATTTCCCGAAGCGGCTGGAGAATATGCGATTGTCTTTGCCGGCAATGGGGAGGAACTCATGCCGGTTGTCATTCTCGGGGCTCGCAAGAATGAAAACCTGTACCTGTCAGCAGACGACAAGTGGCAGGCAAAATACATTCCGGCGTTTGTCAGGCGCTATCCCTTCGTATTTTCAACCAGCGAGGACGGCCAAACCTTCACCCTTTGTGTCGACGAAGCTTTTCCGGGATTGAACTATCAAGGGCGTGGACAAGCACTCTTCAGCGATGATGGCAAACCAACTCCATACGTCGACAATGTCCTGAAATTCCTGCAGGAGTACAGAACTCAATTTGTGCGTACGCAGGCATTTTGCAGGAAATTGAAGGAGCTTGATCTGCTGGCGCCGATGCAGGCCCAGTTCACGCTGGGAACCGGCGAAAAAATGTCGCTAACCGGATTCATGGTGGTAGACAGGGCGAAGCTGAAGGCGTTGAGTCCTGAAAAGCTTGCCGAGCTCGCCAAGACGGATGAGCTGGAATTGATTTATTTGCACATCCAGTCCATGCGCAACTTCACGAGTGTGAAGGATCGTCTGGTATTGATTCCTGGCGGTAAGACTGATGTGGCGCCGACTGCCACACAGCCGGCCGAACAAGTTGATGCGGAAGACGCTAAGGCGAGAACGATCAATGCCAAAGGCGCCAAGCGAGTTCGAGGCGAAGGCGACTGATTCAACTCTTGCGTAAGCGATAGCGCCCGGCTCGCGGAAGCGAATCCGGGCGTTTTCATGAGGTTTCCCAGGGTCAACGACCGCGGTAACGTGGAAAATAGCGAAAAAATCAATCCAATGCGAACCAGAGCGCGACGCAATTTTCTTCGATGTTAAGTCCAGCCCCGATCTATTCGTTGAATAACGACGCCCGTAGTCGGGCTGAATCTGCCGCGTGGGCACAATTTTCATCACCCAAAGATCGTGCAGAGTTCTGCGCCAGCTGGCTTGCCATCCTTTGTGCACAGATTGACAAGGTGAGTGGAGCCCTGTTGGTGCTGGGGCCAGACGCAGGTGGCAGCTACAGCGCAGCGGCAGTTTGGCCAGATTCCACCCGCGATATGCAGTATCTAGGTCCTGCTGCCGAAAAAGCGCTCAAGGAACGACGCGGAATAATTGTTTCCTCCGCAGGCACTGACGGGGCGAAACACGACGAGCCGGCTCACGTAGGTTACCCAATAGAAGTCGGCGGAGCATTGCGCGGTGCAGTTGTTATTGAATTGCCACCTCGACAGGACGCGGAGCTACAGCGAGCATTGCGCCTGATGCATTGGGCCAGCGCCTGGCTGGTTGATCAGTTCAGGCAGCAATTACTCCTTGCCCAGGAGGTTCGCGTCTCGCGCATATCGCTCGTGGCAGATTTGGTCGCAACTGCATTGCAAGAGCGCCGCCTCGGGGCTTCCGTAGTGGCGATCGTGAATGAGATCGCGTCGCGTCTGAATTGTCACCGGGTAAGCATCGGCTTTGAAGAAGACGGCAATATTGTTGTGGAAGCTGTTTCGCATACAGCATCATTCGACCGTCGTACCAACCTCATCCGCTCAATTGGAAATGCGATGGAAGAGGTACTCGACCTGGGAATTACCATCGTGCATCCGCCTTTGAACGAAAGCATTGGCGGAATTGCGCATGGCGAACTGGCGGAGGAGAACGATGATTTGGGAATTTGCTCGGTGCCAATGCTGGACGACGGTCAAACCATAGGCGTGCTGACGCTCGAGCGAAACAGCGGCGAATCATTTGACAGTAATACGATTGATTTATGCAGGACGATTGGCCAGTTGATTGGTCCGATCCTGGCTATCAAGCGAGAGAATGAGCGCAGTGAATTCCAGCGCATACGTGCGTCTGCCCAAGCCGGAGTTCGGGCACTTTTCGGCCCTGGGCGGCCAGGCATCAAGCTGATTTCGCTCGTCATGCTTGCCATGGTCTTGTTTTTTAGCATCGCAAATGGTGATTATCGGGTATCAGCCAAAACCGTGATCGAGGGAGCAGTCCAGCGTGCTGCGGTCGCACCGTTCGACGGCTATGTGGCCGAAAGCCATGTCAGGGCGGGAGATACAGTTCGGAAAGGGGAGGTACTTTGCCGCCTTGATGACCGCGATCTGAGGCTGGAACAGATTCGCTGGTCGTCGGAGCGTGAACAATCGCAGCGAAAATTCCGGCAAGCAGCCGCGGCGCAGGATCGTGCCGGCATGGCAATCGCCGCGGCGCAGGTTCAGCAGGTTCAAGCGCAATTGTCCTTGGTCGAAGAGAAACTCTCTCGAGCGACCTTGCTTGCACCGTTCGACGGCATCGTTGTCGTCGGCGATCTTAGTCAGTTGATGGGTTCACCCGTTGAACAGGGAAAGGTCTTGTTCGAGATTGCTCCGCTCGATGCCTACCGGGTCATTCTCAATGTGAACGAGCGAGACATTGCAGGAATCAGGGTCGGGCAGACGGGGGAATTGGCGCTGTCCGGCATTCCCTATGAAAAATTGCGATTCGCTGTCAAGCAGATCACGCCAGTGTCGACTTCACAAGATGGCTTGAATTTCTTTCGTGTCGAAGCTGAAGTCGACAGGACATCCGAGCGCCTTCGTCCCGGTATGGAGGGGGTTGGCAAAATACTTGTTGGCGAACGAAAGCTGATCTGGATCTGGACGCACAGCATGATTGACTGGATTCGACTTTGGATATGGAAGTGGCTGCCCTGATGGAAGGCGCTGGATTGCCAATATGAGTGGCCCCATGCTAGCCAATGCCTGGTATCGAGTCGCGGATTTGAAGCCGCGTCTGCGTTCTCATGCCAAACTACACCGCCACCGCTACCGCGGCCAAGTCTGGTATTTGCTGCAGGACCCTGTTTCCAACCGGATTCACCGATTCACGCCCGCGGCTCGATTGTTCATCGCTGCAATGGACGGTCTGCGCAGTGTCAACAGGATTTGGGAGCTGACCAATAAACACCTGGGCGAAGATGCTCCTACCCAGGATGAAATCATCAACCTTCTCGGTCAGCTCCATGCAGCCGACCTTCTGCAAAGCGATGTAACTCCCGATGCAGTGGAGGTTTTTGATCGCGGCGCGCGGCAGGAGAAAGCCTTGCGCCTCCGCTCATTCATGAATCCCATGGCGATGCGAATCCACATATGGGATCCGGATGCTTTCCTGAATCGTATCGAGCCGGTAACGAGCTTGTTTTGGAACCGTTGGGGCGGCCTACTCTGGCTGGCGGTTGTTCTCCCGGCACTTGTATTGATTCCACCGCACTTCGCGGAACTGGCCGGCAATTTTTCGGATAGAGTCCTCGCCGTCGATAATCTGCTCGTGCTGTGGCTTGTCTTTCCCCTGATCAAGGCGGCACATGAATTTGGGCACGCTGTTGCGACGAAGCGAGGGGGCGGAGAAGTGCATGATATGGGTACGGTATTGCTCATTTTCATCCCGGTTCCCTACGTCGAAGCTTCCGCGGCAACCGCTTTTAAATCGAGGTTTGAGCGTGCCTTAGTCGCCGCGGCAGGGATGATTGTCGAGGTATTCATAGCTGCCATCGCTTTCTATTTCTGGCTCTTGGCCGAGCCCGGAATGGCTCGTGCCATCTTGTTCAACATCATGCTGGTCGCAGGGGTTTCAACTCTCGTATTCAACGGCAACCCGCTGCTTCGCTATGACGCCTACTATATTCTCTCCGACCTCCTGGAAATCCCCAATCTGGCCAACCGCTCCCTTCGTTATTGGAGTTACCTGGCAGAGCGGTATCTGTTCGGCTCCAAAGATGCTGAGGAGCCCGACGCAACAACCTCCGAAAAGGGGTGGTTTCTTTTTTATGGCTTGGCATCAACCATCTATCGGGCGTTTGTCACGATCAGTATTGCCTTGTTCATTGCCAGTCAGTTTTTTGTAATCGGCGTTGTTTTGGCAATTTGGGCGGTGGCAGCCATGGCAGTGATGCCAATTTTCAAGGCGCTTAAGCATATCGCCACCAGCGCAAATTTGCGTAGCCGCCGCGGACAGGCGGCAGGAATCGCCAGCGCAATTTTCTTCACTTTGGTTGTCGTGTTTTTTTTCGTGCCTGCGCCGTATAGCACGAGCGCAGAAGGCGTTATTTGGCTTCCGGAGCAGGCAATTATTCGCGCGGAGAACGAAGGATTTGTCCAGCAGCTGCTCGCCGCCCCGGGAACGATGGTTGCGAAAGGCGATGCATTATTCAAAATTTCCAACCCTGCGCTGGATGCCCGAATCGAGCAAAGCGCTGCTCGAGAGGCTGAGTTGGAAGCAGCATTTGCCGCACAAGTGGCGCAGGACAGGGCACAGGCGGGATTGATTCGCGAACAGTTGGATAGCGAGCGCGCGACCTTGAGGCTGTTGCGCAAGCGCGCGGAAGGCCTCGAAATCCGCGCGGCAAGTGCGGGAGCCTTTCTGGTACCCAAGGCAGTCGACATTATTGGCCGCTACCAGAAAAAAGGGGACCTTCTCGGCTATGTTGTTGACCAATCTCGCCCGCTGGCACGGGTCGTGGTTTCACAAGATGCAGTGGACCTGGTCAGGCTCGACGCAAACAGTGTCAAGGTGCGATACGCGCATCGCCCGGAACTGGTTGCTGAAGGGCGGATTGCGCGCCATGTCCCGGCGAGTGAAGCCTATTTGCCCAGTCGTGCCCTGACAACCGAGGGTGGTGGACATATCGCGACCGATCCTCGTGATCAAAGAGGGACCAAGGCTATGGAAAGAATGTTCCAGCTGGACATCGAGATGTCCGGCAACGTTGCCGCCGGGACTTTCTTTGGCGAGCGGGTTTTTGTTCGTGTTGAACACGAAATGCTCCCGCTGGGAAGACAGTTCTACCGGGCAGTGCGTTTGCTGTTTCTCTCCCATTTCAATGTCTAGGGTTGGAATATTGCCCGGCGGTGCCGAGCTGGCAAGGGCCCGCCCATATGCCGAGCGCGCGGAAGAAGCGCCTGGCTGGCATGACCGAATTGCTGAAGCACTTGTTCGCATGTCCGTCACGCCGATTCGCGAACGCATCAATAATTCCAGGCGCCAGTTGAAACGCATTGTCGACCTGACCAACCAGCATGCGCGGACATTCGAGGGAGCAAGCGACGCTGACCTGCTTTCGAGTTTGCAGCCTTTGCGTTTGCGGCTGCAAAAGTCCGGTTTTGAGCGTGACACTGTTGCGGAATGTTTTGCCTTGGTCCGCGAGGCTGCTCAGCGGACGATCGGCTATCGACACTATGCATCCCAATTGATGGCCGGTTATGCCCTTATCGAGGGAAAGATGGTCGAGATGGCAACTGGCGAGGGCAAGACTTTCGCCGCCACCTTGCCGGCATGCGTTGTTGCCCTGGCAGGCTTTCCGGTGCACATCATTACCGTAAACGATTATCTGGCTAGTCGTGACGCCGAGAAAATGGGACCCCTGTACCGCTTTCTTGGGCTCACGGTGGGAACTGTCATTCAGGGAATGCCGAAAGACGCCAGACGCGAAGCCTATGCAAAATCGATTACCTACTGTACCAACAAGGAGCTTGCCTTCGACTACCTGCGCGATCGGGTTGCCCTGGGTGGTCGCGGAAGTCGCCTGCATCTTGCCCTGCAGCGCCTGCATTCTGGCCAGGAAGCGGAAAGCGAATTGGTTTTGCGGGGTTTGTATTTCTGCATTGTGGACGAAGCCGACAGTGTCTTCATTGATGAAGCACGAACACCTCTGATCCTGTCGGCTTCGTTGCCTGCTTCGGCGGAATCCGGCGAATGCCATTTGGCGCTTGAGTTTGCAAAGTCTCTTGCGGATGGCGAGGATTTTGCTGTCGACCTGCAGAACCGACGGATTTTCCTCAAGGAGCCTGGCAAAGCGCGCCTCGAGGAATTGAGTGCCAGCATGGAGGGACTGTGGACCTCAAAACGCGCACGCGAGGAGTTGCTCGTCCAGGCGCTGAGCGCCATGCTGCTTTACCGGCGCGATCATCATTACGTTGTAACCGAAGGCAAGGTGCAGATTGTCGATGAGTCTACCGGACGCATCATGCCCGATCGCTCTTGGGAGCGCGGACTGCACCAGCTGATCGAGGCCAAGGAGGGATGTGCACTGAGTGATCGGCGTGAGACGCTGGCGCGCCTGACTTATCAGCGATTGTTTCGCCGCTATGTGCGCCTCTCCGGCATGAGTGGCACTGCGACGGAGGTAACACGCGAAATAAATTCCGTTTACCGCCTGGAAGTGACAAAGATTCCTTTGAACAAACCATCACGCCGCAGGCAGCTTCGTTCAACCATATGCGCGACCCGGACGGAAAAGTGGCATCGTGTCGCAAATGTTGTGCAGCGATTGGCGGGCGGCGAAGGCAGACCGGTACTGATCGGAACTCGATCGGTGAAGGCATCCGAAGAAATCAGCAGTTTGTTAACAGAACGCGGAGTCGTTCACGCGCTGCTGAACGCCAAACAGGATCAATCCGAAGCCGATGTCATTTCGCAAGCGGGACAGAGGGCCTGCGTCACGGTGGCAACCAACATAGCCGGTCGCGGAACCGATATTCATCTGGGTCCTGGCGTAGCCGAGCTGGGCGGATTGCACGTCATCCTGACTGAGTACCACGAGTCGTCACGCGTTGACCGGCAGCTGTTTGGTCGTTGCGCACGCCAGGGTGACCCGGGCAGCTGCGAGGCAATTGTGTCCCTTGAGGATGAAATTTTCACTTTGTGCGCACCGGTCAGCACGAATCTGCTGGTTCGGCTGCGCCAGCGCGGCGTGCATCTCCCAGATTTCATCTATCAAGCGCTTAAACTATTGGCGCAATTCACGGCGGAGCAACGCAACAGCGCTGCGCGTACACAGAATCTAAAGCATGACCGGCGTCTTAACGAAGTGCTGGCATTTTCCGGGAGAGGTGAATAATGTGGGCATCAACGCAATTTCGAACAGCGCGTTGCGCAGTATTGAGTGGCGCTGCCATGGCAATGCTGGTCCAATTCGGCATCGTCCACGCCAGCTCGTTTGAATGCCTTATCGAACCTAATCAGATTGTCGAAATTCGCAGTTCCGTTGAAGGCGTCATTGAAAAAGTTTTCGTCAAGCGCGGCGACCGGGTGTTGGCCGGGCAAGTCCTGGTACAGCTGGAGTCGGATGCCGAACGCTCGACTGCCGAAATGGCCAAGTATCGAGCAGCGATGGAGGGGCGGATTGCATCGGCAAAGAACCGTCTCGATTACGCCAACAAAAAGCTCGACCGCTCCGAAGAGCTTAACCGTCAGAAATTTATTGCGCCTCAGGCGCGCGATGAAGCGGAAGCCGAGAAGCGCATTGCCGAAGCCGATTTGAAAGACGCGCAGGAAAATCAGGAGCTGGCCAAGCATGACTATCAACGCAATGTCGACCTTCTGAACCGAAGAACCTTGCGCAGTCCGTTTAACGGCGTGGTAATGGATCGCATGTTGAATCCGGGTGACCTGGCAGAGGCGGGTACCGGTCGCAAAGCCATGTTGAAACTGGCCCAAGTCGAACCGCTGCGCGTAGAGGTCGTGCTCCCGCTGGAAGCGCATAACAAGGTCAAGCTCGGCTCTGCGGCTACGGTATTTCCCGAAGGTTTGGGCGGCAGTTATCCGGCCACGGTAAAAGTTGTCGACAGCGTCTTCGATTCCGCCAGCGGAACCTTTGGCATACGCCTGGAGCTTCCCAATCCAAAGGGCGTTCTACCCGCGGGAATTGGATGCAAGGTCGAATTTCCCGGCTTGAAGGGAGTTGCGCCACGCGGTGCCAAAAGCAAATGACATCGATTGATGTCCTGCGCTGCGGTTGCGTTTTGACCCCTTAGTACTTAATGCCGCGGCAGCACTTCATAGTAGATCGTAATGAAACTGCGTCCATGGCGATCCAGGCCACCAGAAACATGTCCCAGCGCTTTTGCGCCGATTCGCTTGCAGAGACTACCGAGGCCGTCGGAGTCAATTTCGTATTGTTTGGCAAATTCAATCAGTAAATCATCGATATTCGATACCGTAAGGTTTCCCTTGTACAAATTGATGTCGAAGGAGCTTCTTGGCGAGTCGCCTTCCTTGACTTCAACGTACAAGAACGATGCAGTCGGGTTCTGCGTAGCGGCTTTACGAATGATGTTGCGGCTGAGCACGCGACCGGGATCAGCCATTCGGCCAAGATACAAGCTGTCGATTCGGCTGAAAATGTCTGCGACGGAAAGCATTGGATGGCAAAGGTAATCGGCCCGGCAATGCGCGCCCGACTCCGTGTCCCATTTGACACCGATGTTCAGTAGCGAAGGTGCGGCAGAGCCGGTTTGCATTACCTGCTGTCTGAGCTTTTCCCAGAGTTCAAGATAGATCTTGAAAACGCCGCCACTTTCGCGCTCTTCCAGGCCAAAGAAGGCAAAATTTGAGTTGCGGAACTCAGCTTCAATCAAGGACCGATAATCTGGCGGCATTCCGAGCTCAGCGCCAATCTCAAGCAAAGTTGAGACGTCAATTTCGGCAGATGGTATTCCGATCAAGGTGCGTTGCGCGAGCAACTCACCCGGGAGCAGTTTGAACGAGTCCTCGCGTGCAAACCTCAGGCGGCGTCGCTCAAGTAGTTGAATCAACCGACGCCCGCGCTCGGAGTCGTCAATTAGTTTTTCCAATTTATTGGCTGTCCGTTTAAATTGGGATTGTTGGAAATCGATATTACAGCCAGGCCGCATCCGGCATTGCAGCATTTATCGGCAGCAGCAAGGGCGTATATTATTTTGCTTGCGGCAGAGTTCACCGGCGGGCAGGGCGCTTATCAACACAGGATAAAGTCTGTGGATCAATTGATCGAGGTAGGTGAGTTGATTGAACGAATGTCATCGTCTTCCTCGCGAACCGTCGATGTGGTCAATCATTACTACACACTTTGCATCCCGTTTTATCGGGAGTTCCTGGGCAACCATTGGCATACGGGATTTTACCCGGCTGACGGGCCGATCGGGCCGCAGCACCAGTTGAAAATGGAACGCATCATCGCTGCAAGTGCCGGTATTGATGCACGTTGCGATGTCCTCGACGTCGGCTGTGGGATCGGCGGACCCGCGTGCTTTCTGGCGGGCATTACCGGGGCCAGATTCAGCGGACTGACGCCTAATGCAACGCAGTTGGAACTCGCCAGAGGCCACGCTCGAGAGAAACAGCTGGCAGATAGGGTGCAATTCGATCTTGGAGATGCCTCCAGACTGCCGTATGCGGACGAATCGTTTGACGTTGTCCTGTTTCTGGAATCCGCCTGCCATTTTCCGGATCGGCATCGTTTTTTCGGCGAAGCATGGCGAGTATTGCGGCGGGGAGGGCGCCTGGTTGGTGAGGATTGGCTGGCTGATGAATACCTCACTGCAAACGACAGGGAACGATATATCAGTCCGATTTGCAGTTCCTGGGCGATTCCCGATCTCGGCACGCGTTTTGAATACGCCGCGGCCATGCGCGCAGCGGGATTCATTGTCAAGGAAGCGGTAGACCTTCGCGAGGAAATGTCGCTGCTGCGAGGCTTCATCACCGATCCAGCTGATCGCAAGCAGGTTCAAGGCGAAATGCGGGCAAGTGCCGATCCTTTGCGGCGCCTGATCATGCAGAGCCTTCTGTACCTTGGCGAGGCGGCCGAAGCGGGGGCCTTCACCGTCGGTCGTTTCCTGGCCTTGAAAAGTGAGGGGGAAACTTGACGCCAAGCGTCTTTGCCGAGCATTCCGAAGTCCTGGCGCATTGGTGGCAGCGGCGTTCCTCGCCACCGCCAGCGCTGATTTACCTCGACGCCCATCTCGACCTTCAATTCGTCAGCAAAGAGCGTATTGAACGATTGCGGCAGTGCAAGACGCCCGAGGCCGTTCGCGCGTTGGCAAAGCCGCACCATCTTTGGCCGGACGGGGATTTTTCCTACAGCATAGAAGACTTTCTTTATCCGGCGGCGCAGCTTGGACTATTGGAACAGGTGATATGGGTTACGCCGCCGCATGTCGATACGGAAGATTTGCAACAAGCTTTCATTCGCTTGCAGCAAATGGAAGGCGTGGAACTCGAAGCGCTCGAGTCATTTCGCCGCAATCCAGGAGGGTGGATTGAGGGCTGTCTTTTTGGTTTGCGACTGACTATTTGTTCCATAGACCAGCTCGAGGACATCCCGCTGCCAGCCGCCTGTGCGCTGGATATTGATGTGGATTACTTCATCAGTGTGCCGGGAGATTTTGTCTGGGTGAATCCGGTCGAAATATTTTCCGCCGTATGCGCTTTGCCGACCAAGCTGGTCGACGTCACCATCAGTTTCTCGGTCAGCAGTGGTTTTACGCCCCTACGGTATCGATTCCTTGGGGATTTTCTGGCGGCGTTGTGGAGCGGCGATACCGTCCTTGCTGGGCATTTTGAACGCCTGCTGTCAGCGGATCGACTTGTTCGCGTTGGTAATGATATTGAGGCAATCGAAGCTTGCAACCGGGAGTTGGCGCTTTTTCCGGGCTGCGCCGCAACCTGGTATTTGCTCGCGCTTGGGCAAGGTGCGACCGGTGAGGCCTCCCGCAGTTTGGCGAGGGCCCAGGCCATTTGTACGGATTACAAGCCGGACTGGCTAAGGTCCGCCTGTCAAATCCGTGGCCGACGGCTGCCGATCGACATGGCGAGCGTTCGCGTGCTCGAACAGCAAATTCCGACACTTGGCTTGTCGCCGGCGCAAACAGGAATTGCCTGGGCCGCAGCTGGTTTGCTTTACGCAATGTTCAATGATCTTGGCCGCGCCGAAGCGTGCAACCGGCAATTTCGCGAACAATTCGGGCACGGGCATGGTGAGCTTTGCGTTGAGCTGGCGAAGCTTTGGCTGGCGGCTGGTCGACCGATATCCGCAATTCCATACCTTGAATCGGCATTGATTGATGACGAATCTCGAATTACTGGACATGTCTATTTGGCACAGGCCCTGGCAAGCATCGGAAAAATAGCGGAAGCCAAATCTCATCTTGCCAAGGCACAATCGCTTAGCCCCGCCTGGGTTGAATTGCTGGCAATGCTCGCTGTGGCTGAAAACGTCGCCGGCAACCATGTTGCAGCGGCAGAGATGGCAGCGTGGCATCGGAAAATGCAGAATCGAAGCCAGCGACTGTTTGCACGACTTGCGGTTCCTGTGTGAGCATCCCAGCACTCACAAGCAAATCGGATAAAGCTAATATTTTATTTCCTGCGGTCAAAAAAGTTGGGTATGTCAAAAGGTTCGTTTCCCGTGTGGGGTGTCTTTTGTGACGTTGTGGAACT
>JACXTT010011909.1_pt1 | contig 11579 bp, 12 predicted proteins | sample 9270951 | NCBI WGS metagenome assembly JACXTT01 (sample SAMN15532306, study PRJNA645909) | rock metagenome | isolation source: weathered quartz diorite | place: Puerto Rico | collected 2017-06-21 | reverse complement strand
CTCCTCGCGGACGCCATGCCACGCGAAGGTCCTCAATCAAGTTTCCCGATGCCAAGGGTGTGATCATCGTACGTCGTCGACGACGCCGATCTCGCTGCAGCTGTGGCGAAGCGGTTCAATGGCACAGTTGAGGCACAGTCCAGGGGTTCTGTAACAGTATCGGGCGTGGTAAGTTCAAGCCCTGCATAACCTGGCGCCGTAGCCAAGTGGTAAGGCAGAGGTCTGCAAAGGGCCTCTGCCGTTTTCATCGCTAGTCCTTCTGAATCCCAGCTAGTGCCGGTGCTTCGACTTGCCTAATCGGCTCTCTTCCGCTCGGATCCGCGTTGCTCCGTCTTTTCCGGCTCTGTTTGCCACCAGTCTTGCCACCAGTCGGGTCGAGGTAGGCATCCCCCCTCACTCCTTTTGTGTCAGAGGCCCGTGCCCAGGATGCCGTGATGCCTGAGATCTTGTTGTCGAGTTCGCCGGCGCTGTGGGCGACACCCGGGAGAAGCTCGTTGAAGAACACGTGCAGAAAGACACGCGGTGCTCCCGTCGCCTCCACGTGTGCGTCGGTAATGGCTGCCGCGACTCGTGCCTTCATCTCCGCGGTGAGCAAACCTCGCGGCGCCGCGCATTGATAGATAGGCACGGCGTCAGCCCGTCCGCTCGATGAACGCGGCGATGTACTCCGCGGCGCCCGGTGCGCGATGCTGTTGTCCTCCCCCGTTCTTCGGACCAGGGTATTCGACAGGCTCAACTGCTGGGGTCAGGACTGTGGCTTGGCCAGGCGCTCTGCCTCCCGCTGCTTAGCTAGCAATCGTTCGGCGAAGTCGAGTCGTTCTTCAACCTCACTGACCCGTCGCTTCAGGTCGTCGAGCGCTTCAGGGGAGCGCGCACTCTCGGCCTCAGGCAGACTGCGATGGGTAATCCGATCGGCGAGCGCGTGGACCAGCCGCGGCAGGGCTCTTCGGAGCGAGACGGCCAGGATGATGATGGCTACCCCTATCGCCCAGCCGTAATACATCATGCTCTATATCTTAGCCAACCAGCGGGAGCTCGCCAGCCGCAGCACTCGAGCGACGCCCAGGCCCGCGGCCAGCGGCCCCACTCGGGGCTAGAATGGGGCGGAGCATGAACCGAGGCGCGGCCTAGTGCCGCTGTCCAAGCGGGGCGATGTCGGGATCGTTCAGGCGACCGCTCGCTACGAGTCGTGGCTGGCCGCCCAGATCCCGCTCCTCCAACCCGATCTCGAGCTCAAGCATCGCGCCATGAGCGCGGGGAACTTCCCTTTCCTGCGCGCGACCTTCTATCGGTGGGCCGAGTGTTGGCGCGCCATGGTCGGCGACGTCGCGGTGGCCCCCGTCGTGCTCGCCGTCGGTGACCTGCACGTGGAAAACTTCGGTACGTGGCGCGACGCCGAGGGGCGGCTAATCTGGGGTGTCAACGACTTCGATGAAGCGTGGCCTCTGCCATACACCAACGACCTCGTCCGCCTCGCCACGAGCGCGCTAGTCGGAGTGGGTCATCACGACCTCGCGATCGACCCGAAACGCGCCGCCCGCGCTATCCTTGAGGGCTACCGGGAAGCCGTGGACGTGGGCGGACGCGCATTCGTGCTCGCCGAGCATCACACGGAGCTGCGGGAGATGGCCGTCCACCGCCTGCATGATCCGACGAGTTTCTGGGACAAGCTCGAATCGTTCCCGACCGTGAAAACCCCCGTGCCTCGAGCGGTGATGGCGGCGCTCAGACGGGCCCTCCCGGAGCGAGACCTCAAGACGCGGATTGTCCATCGAATCGCAGGACTGGGGAGCCTCGGGCGGCAGCGCTTTGTAGCGATCGGCGCGTGGCGGGGCGGGCGGATTGCGCGCGAGGCGAAGGCGCTCGTGCTATCAGCGTGCAGCCTAGCGCGCGGCGATCGGTCCCCAGGCGAGATCGTGCGCCGCGCCCTACGGTGGGCAACAAGCGGAGGGGGGCGGAGGATCTACTACAATGAGATCTTGCGTCGCAGCATCCGCTGCCCCGACCCGTTCGTGGTGGTGAGCGGCGCCTGGCTGGTCCGCCGGCTGGCCCCCGACTGTTCGCGCATCGCTCTGAACGCGGTCCCCAGAAAGCGGGACGAGGAGCACCTGCTCCAGGCGATGGGTTGGGAAACGGCGAATGTGCACCTGGGGAGCTCCAGCCCGCGGGCGCTGCGCGCCGACTTGCAGCGCCGCAGCAAGCATTGGCTCTACGACGCTGCCAGCCGAATGGCGGACGCCATCGAAGCAGATTGGCGCGAGTGGTGCAAGACGGTCGGGTGAATGCCGTCGAGGAGATTGGAGAATTCGGCTTCTACCGCCGCTAGACGGCTGTTCGCACCGAAGGGCGTCAACGTCTTCATTATCACGGCGACCTACTGGTGGGATCCACAAGCGGTTAGCGTCGTTACACGCTTGTAGCGAGGCTGGTACAAGGGGGTGCCAGCGGAGCTGACCGCCCCCTGTAGCTTTGGTGCATGCCCCCCGAACCGGTCCCGGCCTCTCCTCCTGTGCCGACGCGGCTGGCCGCCATTGATATCGGGACGAACTCGATCCGCTTGGTTGTCGCCGAGGTCGGACTGGACGGAGACTACCGAGTGCTCGATGAGGAGCGCGACATGACGCGCCTCGGGTACCGGCTTTTCGAGCGTGGCCGGTTGGGGAGCGAGCCCATGGAGCGCTCCCTGCAAGCGCTGGCGAAGATGAAGACGATCGCCGACGGGTTCCTGGTGAGCGAGGTGCGCGCGGTCGCGACGAGCGCCGTGCGCGAGGCGGGTAACGGCCAGGCATTCTGTCGCGAGGTGCGGCGGCGTTGCGGCTTGCGGGTCGAGGTGATTTCCGCCGAGGAGGAAGCGCAGCTCGTCGTGCAAAGCGCTTTTCGACACTTCGACGTCGCCGGCCGGGCAGTGGCGATCGTGGACATCGGTGGTGGCAGCATGGAAGTGACCCTGACAGCGGGTGGGGTGATCGACCAGGTGGTGACGCTGCCGCTGGGCGCCGTGCGGCTCACCGAGCGGTATGGCGGCGCGGAGCCGCTGTCGCCGAAGAAATGGCGTCGGTTGCGACGGGCCATCGACGTCGTGCTCGACGAGCAGCTCGGCCGGCCCCCGTTTCAGCCCGAGATCATGATCGGCAGCGGGGGCACGTTCACGAACCTGGCCGGCGTTGCGAAGAGCGAGCGCGAAGGCGGGTCCAAGGGTGTGCAGGGATACGTCCTGTCACGCGCGGAGGTTGTGCACTTGATGCACCGGCTGCGAACGACACCGCTTGAGGTGCGCCGTCAAACGCCGGGGCTGAACCCCAAGCGGGCGGACATCATCGTCGCGGGAGTGGCCGCGGTGGCCCGTCTGGCCAAGCGGTTGGGTACGCAGCAGATCGCTGTGAACACCGGCGGATTGCGCGAAGGGCTCTTGCTGTCGATGATCGCGGAACGGTTTGCGGGGGCGGCCGATACCGCGCACCCCAAGGACCGGCTGGAGGCGGTGCGCACGTTCGCCCGCAAATGCCGCTCGAGCGAGCGCCACTGCGAGCACGTGGCATTGCTCGCCGGCGAGATCTTCGACGAACTCTGCGGGCCGCTGGAGCTCACGGCGGACGGTCGGGAGCTGCTGGTAGCCGCCGCGCTGCTGCACGATGTCGGGTATCTCATCAACCACGCCAAGCACCACAAGCACGCCTACCACCTCATCCTGCACGGCGATCTGGAGGGCTATGCACCGCGGGAGATCGAGGTCATCGCCAATGTAGCTCGCTATCATCGCAAGGCGTTCCCCAAGAAGCGGCACGCCAACTTCGTGCGCCTGGAACGGCCCGACCGCCGTCTGGTGCGGGTGCTCAGCGCGCTCCTGCGAGTGGCCGACGGGCTCGACCACACGCACACGCAGCGCGTGACCTCGGTCGCGTCCGAGATCCGTCGTGGAAAGGGCGTGCGGTTGATTCTCGCGGCGGCGTCCGACCCGCGCGTTGAGATGTGGGACGCGGAGCGTAAAGCAGCCCTGTTCACCGAGGTGTTCGATTTGGCCCTCCGGCTGACTTGGGACCAAGCCGGCCGGCAGCGGGTTGCAACGCCGCGGGCCGCTCCCCACAGGCTTGCCGCGGTGTGACATGCCCCAAACGTACCTCCCGGCGTTCCCGCCCGACCATTACATCAATCGTGAGCTGAGTTGGCTCGAGTTCAACGCGCGCGTGCTGGAGGAGGCACGCGATCCCGCGAACCCGCTGCTCGAGCGGCTCAAGTTCCTGGCGATTTTTAGCTCGAACCTCGACGAGTTCTTCGAGGTCCGCGTCGCTGGACTGCAGCAGCAGCTGTACGCCGGGCTCGAGCCGCAGGACTACGCCGCCGACGGGATGGACCCCGCGGCGTTGCTGACCGCGATCGCGCGGCGTGCCCATGAGCTCGTGGGCGAGCAGGGCCGCGTGCTGCGGGACGAAGTCATGCCGGGCCTGGCCGCCACCGGAATCGAATGGGTACGGCTCCACGGCCTCACGGTACCCGAGCGGGACTACGTGGACGCCCTGTTCGCGAACAGCGTCTATCCCGTGCTGACGCCGCTGGCCATCGACCCGGGCCACCCCTTCCCGCACGTGCACAACAAGAGCCTGAACGTGGCATTGCTGATCGAGAGCGCCGACACCAGCCGGCAATTGTTCGCCGTCGTGCAAGTGCCAGCGGTGCTGGATCGGGTGGTTGTGCTGCCCGGCGACCGAGACCGGCTGCGCTACATCCTGTTGGACGACGTGATCGGTGCGCACCTCGGCGACTTGTTCGGCGGCTTTCGCGTTGTGGCCTATACAACATTCCGGGTCACGCGCAACACCGACCTCACAATCGACGAGGACGAGGCTGAGGACTTGCTCCAAACGATCGAGGAGACGCTGCGCCAACGCATCCGAGGCGAGGCGGTGCGGCTCGAGATCTTGGCCGAAGGCGACGAGCGCTTCGCGCAAATGCTGGTCGGCGCGCTCGATCTGCAGGAACGTGACGTGTACCGGGTGCAGGGACCCGTGGATCTGACGGCCCTCACGGGGCTGCAGCGGCTCGAGGGGTTCCGGGCGTTACGGGACGAGCCGCTCGTACCGCGCGTGCCCCCAGCCCTCGCAACTGGCCGCAACGTGTTCGACGTCATCCGGACTCAAGACGTGCTGGTGCACCACCCCTACGAGTCGTTCGGCGCCGTAGTCGACTTCATCGAGCGCGCGGCCGACGACCCGCAGGTGCTCGCGATCAAGCAGACGCTGTACCGTACCAGCGGGGCGAGCCCGATCATCTCGGCATTGGCCCGCGCGGCGCAGAACGGTAAGCAGGTGACGGCTCTGGTGGAGCTGAAGGCGCGCTTCGACGAGGAGAACAACATCGTCTGGGCCAAGGAGCTCGAGCAGGCTGGCGTCCACGTGGTCTACGGCGTCGTAGGGCTGAAGACGCACTGCAAGGCGGCCCTGGTCGTGCGTCGAGAAGGCAGCGGCATTCGCAGGTACGTCCATCTCTCGACCGGGAACTACAACCCCACGACGGCGCGCGTCTACACGGACCTCGGCCTCTTCACAGCCAACGCGGAGTTCGGCGAAGACGTCAGCGAGCTCTTCAACCTGCTCACTGGCTACTCCCGGCCACGACAATGGCACAAGCTGCTGGTGGCGCCCGTGGACCTGAGGGAGCGGGTGATCGCCCTGATCGACCGGGAGCGAACGCACGCTGAGGCCGGTCGGCAAGCGCGGATCGTGGTCAAAATGAACGCGCTGGTGGAACCGTCCGTGATCGACGCGCTGTATCGCGCTTCCCAGGCGGGCGTGAGAATCGACCTCGCGATCCGTGGCATCTGCTGCCTTCGGGCGGGGCTGCCACGCGTCTCCGAAACGATCCGCGTGGTCAGCATCGTTGATAGATTTCTCGAGCATTCGCGCGTGTTTTACTTCGAGAATGCGGGGAGCTCCGAAGTGTTTCTCGGGAGCGCAGACTGGATGCCCCGGAACTTCTTTCGCCGCATCGAGGTGATGTTCCCAGTGGAGGATCCCCAATTGCGGGCGCGGATCGTGGAAGGCGTCCTGCCGACTGTCTTGGGGGACACCCTGAAGGCCCGAATGCAACAGCCGGACGGGTCCTACCGGCGGGCTACCCAGGTGGAGGGACAATCGGGGTTACGCTCGCAGGTGGTGCTGCAGGGCTTGGCGCGCGAGTCGGCGCGGGAAGGGGGCGTGACGGCGCGCGGGCCGTTCGTGCCGATCCTGCGGCGGCCGGGCCGGAACGGCAAAGGCGAGGAGCAATCGGCGACCGCGCCCCTGACCCGCCGGCGAGCCGTGAAGCGCTCCCGCCCGCGCACCAAGACGACCGAGGAGTCGTGAAGTAATACCCCGCTACGCCTGCCAGCCCCGCTTCGCACCGCGACGATAACGGCGGGTTCCCGCCGGCCCTCGTTCGAGGGTGGGCTCGGTCTTCGGCCGGCCGACCTTCAACGATGCGGCGACTTCTTCGACCTGCCGCAGGACGACGTCCGTCTGCCCAGCCAGCCACTCGGCCGCGAACCGCTTAAATAGCTCGCCGCGTCTTGCTGCACCGCGCCGCGCCAGTGCGACGAGACCCGGGCGCTCGTCCCTGCGCCGCTGGACCGCGCGCCGCGCGGCCGGGGATTCGCCTGCGATCGCGAGCTCGTGCAGGTGCCGTGCTCGCTCGGCCGCCGCCATCTCGACCGCCTCCGCGATCTCAGTGTCCAACAGGTGCATCTCGTTGAATTCCCCGAGCAGGTCCTGGAGCGCCGTGAGTCGCCGCACGAGGGCCGGCCCGGGTGGCGTGAGCCCCAGCGGCTCCAGGAGATACCGCAGCCGTTTGGCAGTGATGCGGGTCCGGTGTGTCCCGACGGCGTCCGCAACCGACTCCACGGCCGCAAGCCGCTCGCCCAGCTCACCGGCCAGTCTGCGTGCCGCTGCTGCGGCGACTTCGGCGAAGGCAGCTGGCTGGGTGGCGTTGTCCACGGCGAGTTCCTGACGGTAGGCGCTTAGCCGCTTGCGCAGTTTCGGCCCGAGGGCGGCGAAGTCGCGCCGCACGTCATTCGTCACGCGCGCATACTCCTCCTGCCGACGCGTTTCCAGATGCTCAGTGAGCCAGCGGGCGCCCGTGCGCTCGCGAGCGTCCAGATGCGACAGCTGATCCCGCACCCAGCCGAGCTGCACCTCGAGATCGCGCCCACGGTTAGTCGCCGCTGCGAGGCGGCGCAGCAAGCGCCGCAGCTTTGGGCGGAGGCTCTCACGGAATTGAGCCCGGTACGCCCGCACTGTGCTCCGCAGTCGCCGCAGCGCGACGCGGAAGTCGTGCAACGCCTCCTCGTCTTCGGGATCGCCCAGGCGCTGTTCTGCTGCCGCGGCGGCGTCGAGGTACGCGAGCGCGAGGATGCGCACCGCTTCGACGGCAGGTCGAGCGAGTAGGTCGGAGGGCAGGGCAGCCACGCTAATCTCCCAGTCGCCGGAGCTGCGCTGGGGTGAGTGCCCAGAGGAGCGTGCCGGCCCCGCGCGCGACGCGCTCGGGAAAGGCGAGCAGGCAGGCGGCGCCCTTCTTCAGCTCGAGGACGGGCCGCTCAACTCCCGCGATCAGCCAGCTTACCGCCACACTGAGCCCGGGCTCGTGACCCACGACCGCGATGGCGTCCTGCTCGAGCTGCGTCGCCAGCCAGTCTGCCAAGGCCTCCGGGCGTTGGCCCGGTGCGAGCGCCGGCACGATCACAGGGTCGTCGTCGTCGTAGGCGGCGCTCAGGATCTCCGCCGTCTTCCGCGCCCGGATGAAAGGGCTCGTCGCCAGCACGTCGAGCGCGTCGACGACCGTGCGCAACCCCTTGGCCGCCTTCTTCATCTTCCGCTGGCCCTCGCGGGTCAGCGGGCGCTCGGAGTCGTCTCGTCCTGACCACGCGGCGGGATCTTCGGCGATCGCATGGCGGACCACGAGAAGGTTCATGCCAATGAATAGGGCGTCAACAGCTCGCCGCCGCCAGCACCTGCCCCTTCGTTGGCAGTCCGGGGATGTGTTCGTTACACGGTCGTGGCGATCGGTTCGCCGATTCGTAGTGGCGACCCTGCAGGTTCTCCGGTGTTCACTCGCCCGTTCCCTGGCTCGCTGAGGAGGCACAATGGTGCGCACTGGAACTGACGCGCCTCGCGTCGCGCTGGCCATGCTGCTGCTGGGCCTGATCGGAGTTGGCTGCCGTCCGGAACACGTCACCCAACCCTCCACCCCCACTGTTGCGGCGGATCGGGCCTCTATAGACCCGGGCCGCGACGCCGCGAGCGACGTTCCCGGGCTCGAGCGTCTCCGACATGTCGTCGTCATCTACCTCGAGAACCACAGCTTCGACAACCTGTACGGGGAGTTTCCGGGAGCGAACGGCCTAGCGGATGCCGCTGCGGCTCCGGCGCAGGTGGATGGGAGCGGCACGGCCTACGCCACGCTGCCGTTCAACATCGGCGCCCCGTTCCCAGCGGACCTGCCGAACCGCCCCTTCAACATCGAGCAGTTCGTCCCCGCGAATCAGAAGATTCCCGACCTCGTCCACCGATTCTATCAGGAGCAGGCCCAGATCGACGGGGGCCGCATGGACAAGTTCGCGCTGGTGAGCGACGCGAAGGGCGAGGTGCTGGGCTTCTACCATACGGCGCCGCTTCCGCTCGCCGCCGAGGCGGCGCGGTACACGCTGTGCGACAATTTCTATCATGCGGCGTTCGGTGGCTCCTTTCTCAATCATATGTGGCTGATCGCCGCCAGGACGCCCGTGTTTCCCAGCGCTCCCGCGAGTGTCGTCGTCCAGCTGGATGCCGCGGGCAAACTCGTCAAGGACGGCTTCGTCACGCCCGACGGGTTCGCGGTCAATACCTCATTCAGCGTGAACCAGCCGCATCCCTCCTCGGTGCCGGCGGCTCAGCTCGTTCCCAACCAGACGCTTGCAACCATCGGCGATCGTCTCTCCGCCCGGGGCGTGAGCTGGGCGTGGTACGCTGGGGGATGGAACGACGCGCTGGCGGGGCACGCCGACCCGCTGTTCCAATACCACCACCAACCGTTCGTGTATTTCGCGAACTACGCGGACGGGACGGCCGCGAAGACCGAGCACCTGCGGGACGAGGCCGAGTTCTTCACCGCGGCGCGAACCGGCCGGCTGCCCGCAGTGTCGTTCATCAAACCGCTCGGGCCGGACAACGAGCACCCCGGCTACGCCGATCTGATCACGGGGGAGGCGCACACGATGGATCTGATCAACGCAGTGCGGAAGGGACCGGACTGGAAGACCGCAGCGATCATCATCACGTACGACGAGCATGGAGGCTTCTGGGACCATGTCGCGCCGCCGGTCGTGGATCGCTGGGGACCGGGGAGCCGCGTGCCGACCATCATCATTTCACCGTTCGCCAAGCGCGGTCACGTGGATCACCGTCGCTACGATACCACCTCCATCCTGGCGTTGATCGAGCACCGCTGGCACCTCGCGCCGCTCTCGACCCGCGACGCGGCAGCGGATGATCTCCGCGGAGCCTTCGTCTTCGAACGCAGCGGGCGGGCGGACCAGCAGTAGCGGACTTCGCACAGTGCGGCGGACAGGGCTCCCTGCTTGAGAGGCGCCCCCTCTTGCGTCAATGAGCGAGGGAATCGGTGCGAGAGCGCTTGCGGATTCGCAGAAATGCGGGAGGGACTTGGCTCCGACGCTCAGTCCCCTCCCGGCGGTCGCTGGTCACGCGTCGCTCCCCACCGCCGCGGCGCTGGGTGTCCCCACGCCGTTCGATCAGGATTGGGGCGTCTGCCCGCCGGCGCTCGCCACCGCGACGATTGGACACTTGCCTCCGGACCCTGCGGCGGCGATCGATGAGCCAGAGACGGCGTTCAGCATCAGGGGAGGGCATGGCGAAATCTGCCCCCACGAGCGGCACCTCGGCTAGAGCGAGTCTCGGGCACCGTACTGGCGCTGGGACGCGGGTGTCTTGTGAGCCCGGCACCAGCAGTGGCTACGAGACCGAAGCCGAGAGTTAGGGGACACGGGTCAGAGCCAGGCTGAGGGTCAGGAGCCAGCTTCTTAGCAGACAAAGATGTCACTCAGTTAACCGAACTGTCGCTAGGCTCAAGGTCTATGTGCGGGCGGACCACTGGAGCTAGTTGCAAATGAACTGATAGAGCGCGTCAGTCGGCGCACTTGGTGGCAGACTGAAGTCATGGCACACGCTCCGCTTGGCACGGTACTGCGAGGAGAAAAAAGGTCGCCGGTGGATCAATACCCTGCAAGTCGTGTCGGTTCGGAACCTCTTACACTTTAAACCAGAGTGGCGCACGTTTTGGAGCCTCGCGAATGACATCGAGTGCGGCGAGTGTGTTGCATCGACGCGCACCGCTAGGCCGCTAAAGTCCAGAGCGTGACCCTCCAACTTGCATGCGGCTAGATGCCGCACCGGAGGGCTATGGCCGCAAACGTCGCCAAGCCATCGGAACCAGAGCGTTATCGCCTATGAAGCGCGACAGGTCGAGCACGCAAGCGCGCAAGGTGCTGCTCGAGCTGGCGGACCTGACACATCGGCCGATCCCGAATGCCTCTAAAGTTGTCGAGTTCACCGTTCCCGCTCCGAAGCCGTCTCACTAATCCCGGGAGAACAGACCATGAGGCCCATTCTTCTCGCCGCTCTCACCGTCGCGGGTCTTGCCCGTGCACTCGCTGCCCAAACGGCCAAGCCGACGATCGTGCTCGTCCACGGCGCGTTCGCCGACGGCTCGAGCTGGTCGAAGGTCATCCCGATCCTCCAGCAGGACGGCTACACCGTGATCGCGGTACAGAACCCGCTCACGTCACTGGCCGCTGACATCGAGACGACGAAGCGCGTCGTCGCTGCGCAGACGGGTCCAGTCGTGCTCGTCGGGCATTCGTATGGCGGAGCGGTGATTACCGGAGCCGCAGCCGGAAGTCCGAACGTGAAGGCGCTCGTTTACATCGCGGCCTTCGCGCCTGATTCCGGCGAGCCGATCGGCGCGTTCGGGCAACAGTATCCCACGGCGCTCGGCACGGCACTCAAACCCGATGCGGCGGGCTTTCTCTATATCGATCCCACGCACTTCCACGAGCTCTTCGCTGCTGATGTCCCGGTGGCCGAAACACGTGTGGCGGCGGCTACGCAGAAGCCGATCATCGGCACCGCATTTGGCGCGACGGTGGACCAGGCGACATGGAAGACCATCCCGTCGTGGTATCTCGTCGCGCAGGACGACAAGGCCATCAACCCCGATCTTGAGCGGTTTTATGCCAAGCGCATGAACGCGAAGGTGACCGAGATCAAGTCGAGTCACGTCCCGTTCCTTTCGCATCCAGCCGTCGTAGCGCGACTGATCGAACAGGCGGCGGGTGCCGCAGGACGATAGGGGCATGACTCAAGGGATCGACCAGGATCGCCGCCGCTCTCTCGCCACCGCGGCCGCGACGCGGCCGAGGTATTCGAGGACGCGATGCGCGCCGCGCCGTCGTGGCTCACGACGCACCCCATCACCGTGGTTGACCCAAGGTCCCCGCTCGGGAAGAAAGTGCAAGGCGCGCTCCTTGACGCACAGCGGCGCACACGAGGCCGCCGCTT
>JACXTT010011908.1_pt1 | contig 11579 bp, 5 predicted proteins | sample 9270951 | NCBI WGS metagenome assembly JACXTT01 (sample SAMN15532306, study PRJNA645909) | rock metagenome | isolation source: weathered quartz diorite | place: Puerto Rico | collected 2017-06-21 | reverse complement strand
GTCGCTGCGGGCGTCGAGGGGCTTGCCGCGGATCTGCTCGGGGCTCATGAACTCGGGCGTGCCGAGGATGATGCCCGTGGCGGTCAGCTTCTGGATGGCGGGATCGGCGCGCCGCTCCTTGGCCAGCCCGAAATCCATCACCACGGCGCGGTCCCCGCCGCCGTCCTGCGGGACCAGCATGATGTTCTCGGGCTTCAGGTCGCGGTGCACGATCTGCAGCTCGTGCGCGTGCTGGAGGCCGGCGCACACCTGCCGCAGGATCGGCACGCCGGTCGCCACGTCCATGGGCCCACCCTTCACCTCGCGGTCGGACAGCAGTTCGCCTTTGAGGAACGGCATCACCAGGTAAATCAGCCCGTCTTCGGATTCCCCGAGGCGCAGGATGCGGCACACGTTGGGGTGGTCGAGACGCATGGCGAGGCCGGCTTCGCGTCGCAGCCGCTCGACCGAGCTTCGGTCGCTGGCCAGCTTGGGGGACAGCACCTTGATGGCCACTTCTTCGCCGGAGGCGATCTCCCGCGCCAGGTAAACGTACGACATCCCGCCCTCGCCCAGCTTCTGGAGCACCTGGTAGCGGGTATCGAGGACCTGGTTGGAGAGGGTGGACGCACGATCCAGCGAGATGCCTTTCGCCGCCACGGGCGGCGTGCGCACCTTGGTGGCGCCACCGCCCGAGGCCGGCTTCGTGCCCGGCGGTGGCGCCGGCGGCGCCTGGACCTCCACGAGCATCGACCCGTCCTTGGGACAGAAGCGGGCGGCATCCGAATAGACGGTCTTGCACTTGGGACAGCGGCGAGCGCTCATTCGCGCACCAGGTTGCGGCCCTCGTTCTTCGCCCGGTAGAGAGCCTGGTCCGCCAGCGTTACCAGTCCTTCCGCGCCGTGGACGCGTTCGTCCGGGAAGGAGGCCAGTCCGATGCTGACGGTCAGGTGGAGCGGGTCCTCCCCAGGATCGGCGAAGTCCCGGGCCGCGATGCGACGCCGCAGCCGCTCGGCGAAGATGGCGGCGCCGTGCAGGGCGGTTTCCGGCATCACCACGACGAACTCCTCGCCGCCATATCGCGCCACGAGGTCCACCGATCGCGCCTCGCGTCGCATCAACTCCCCAACTTGGCGCAGAACCGAGTCTCCCGCAATGTGCCCGCGCGTGTCGTTGATCTGTTTGAAGCGGTCGATGTCGGCGAGCAGAATGCTGACCGCCAGATTGTAGCGTCGTGCCCGGTCCAGCTCGGCCTCGAGGGCCTCGGCCAGGGCACGCCGGTTGAGCGTGCCCGTGAGGGCGTCCGTCGCGGCGAGCTTTTCGAGGCGCTGTTTATCGGACACCGCCGTCTCGAAGTCGTAGGCCTTCTCGATCGCCGCCACCGCCGTCTTGATCACCGTCTCGGCGAACTGCGCGTCGGCGCGCGTGAGCGGCGGGTCCTCCCCCGTGGTGCGCAGGAAGAAGACCCCGAGCTGGCGGTCTTTCATCGAGAACGGCAGCGCGACCGCCGAGCGAGTCGGCACCTGGATGCCGTCGCGCTCCCAGCGCACCCGCTCCTTTGTGTAGAGCGCGTCGGTGCGCACGTCCGTCACCAGGACCAGCCGGCCGGTCGAGATCGCCTGCTCGATCTCCGGATAGCGCGCCAGCTCGATCTCGAGGTTGCGCAGCATCGGGTTCTCGTAGGCCGCGACCACCACGCCCACCAGGTCGCCCGGCTTGGCCAGGACCATCGAGCACTTCGAGATGTTGAGGACGCGGGCGACGCGCCGCGCCAGGATGTGATAGATCTCGTCGGGCTTGAGGGAGTCGGTGACTTCGTGGAGGATGTCCACCATCGCGGCCCGGCTGCGGGCCTCCTCCCGCGCCTGCGCCAACGCCCGGCCCACCCGCAGGTGCGCTTCCACCCGGGCGAGCAGCTCCTTGACCCGGAAGGGCTTCGCGATGAAGTCGGCCGCGCCCAGCCCCAGCGACTTCACCGTCGCCTCCTCGGGGGGCATCGAGGACACCATCAGGACCGGCAGGTCCCGGAACTGCTCGTCGCTCTTCAGGCGCTCGAGCAGCTGCAGCCCGTCGACTTTGGGCATCATGATGTCGAGGAGCAGCAGATGCGGCTTCTCTTCCGCCAGCTTGGCGAGCAGGCCTTCTCCCCCAGGGACGCTCACGACCTCGTAGCCGTGCTCCTTGAGGATCCACGACAGCGTCCGCACGAGCGACTGGTCGTCGTCCGCGACGACGATCTTGGATGAAACGGGCACCGTCATGAAGCGCCTGTGTTCGCGAACAGCGCGGGGTCCACGTTCCCGCCGCTCACGATCAGGACCACCGGCCGTATCGGGTCGAGGGCGCCGCTGCGTAGCGCGGCGGTCGTGGCCGCGCCTGACGGCTCAACGCTGAGGTCGCAGCAGCGGCGGAGGAATTGCACCGCCTCGCGGATGCCGTCCTCCTCCACGAGGACCACACCGCCGACGCGGTCACGGTGGGCCTGCAGGACGGCAAACGGGATGGCGCCGACGGTGAGGGTGATGAGTCCGTCGGCGATGCTGGCCGTGCGCTCGAGCCGCGCCGGCGCCCCGGCTTCCAGCGAGCGCTTGAGTTTGGGCGCGCCCGCCGGCTCGACGCCCCAGACCGTTGCGGCGCTGCCCGCCGCCGCCAAGCCCTGCACCACGCCCGAGATCAACCCGCCGCCGCCGACCGGCACCACCACCATGCGTGCCTCCGGCAGCTCCTCGGCGATCTCCAGCCCAACGGTGGCCTGGCCGGCCACGATGTCCCAGTGGTCGAACGGCGGCACGATCGCGAGACACTGCGACGCCGCGATCTCCTCCGCCTTGCGCTGCCGGTCCTCGGAGGTGCGGCCGGCGAAGACCACCTCGCCGCCCCATTTCTTCACGCCGTCGACCTTGACGGCCGGCGCGGTCTCGGGCATCACGACCACCGCGCGCACGCCGAACGCCTTGCCCGCGAAGGCCAGGGCCTGTCCGTGGTTGCCGCTCGAGTAGGTGATGACGCCGCGCTTGCGCACCGCGTCGGGCAGCCGCCGCACGGCGTTATACGCCCCGCGGATCTTGAAGGCGCCGACGGGTTGGAGGTTCTCGAGCTTGAGCCAGGCGTCGAGGGGGGGGGGCACGTAACGCAGCGGCGTCCGCACGGCGACCCCGCGCAGCCCCTGGGCGGCTTGCCGCACGTCGGCCGCCGTGAGCACTTACTTCTTTTTGGCGGGCGTCGTCGCCGCCTTGGCGCGAGGACGAGTCTTCGTCACCGGCTTGGGCCGCGGAGCCTCGTCGTCCGCGTCCTCCCCCTCGTCGCCATCGTCCTCGTCCTCCTTCACCACCCGCGCCACGTCCACCACCAGGTCGCCGGCGGTGAGGTTCATCACCTTGACCCCTTGGGTGTTGCGGCCCGAGATGCGGATGCCTTCGACCGAGACGCGGATAATGATGCCCTTCTTGGTGATCATCATCAGCTCGTCGTCGGGCAGCACTTCCTTAAGCGCCACCACGTCGCCGGTCTTGTCGGTGCGCTTCAGGGTGATGATGCCGCGTCCGCCCCGGTGTTGCACGCGGTACTCGTCGAGCTCGGAGCGCTTGCCCATACCCCGCGACGTGACGGTGAGCAGCGTGGAGGCGCGCCGCACCACGACCATGTCGATCACGTGATCCTTCTTGTCGAGCTCGATGCCTTTCACCCCTGTGGCGGCGCGGCCCATGTCGCGCACGTCCTGCTCGTGGAACCGGATGCTCATGCCGTGGCGCGTGGCGAGGACGATGTCGTTCTTGCCGTCGGTCACCTGGACGTCGATGAGCTCGTCGCCTTTCTCGATGTTGATGGCGTTGATGCCCGAGGACCGCGGATTGCCATAGGCGGAGAGCACGGTCTTCTTGACCACCCCGTCCTTCGTGGCGAAGAAGACGTACTGGTCCTCGGAGAACTCCCGCACCGGCACCAGGGCGGCGATGCGCTCCTCGGGCTTCATCGCGACGCAACTGAGGATCGGCTTGCCCCGGGCCGCGCGGGCCGCCTGCGGGATCTCGTGCACCTTGAGCCAGTAGCAGTGACCGCCCTGCGTGAAGAACATCATGTAGTCGTGGGTAGAGGCGATGAACAGGTGCTCGACCCAGTCGTCTTCTTTGGTGTGCGCGGCCGTGACGCCGCGGCCGCCGCGGCGCTGCCGACGGTAGGCCGAGACCGGCAGGCGCTTGATGTAGCCCGCGTGGGACACGGTGATGACCATATCCTCATCGGCGATCAGGTCCTCGATCGAGAACTCGCCCTGATCCGCCACGATCTCGGTACGCCGCTCGTCGCCGAAGCCGTGCGCCAGCTCGCCCACTTCCTCCTTCAGGATTTTCATGCGGCGTGGCTTGGAGGCCAGAATGTCCTTGCATTCCTTGATGAACTTGCGAACGTCCGCCAGCTCCTCCTCGAGCTTCGTGATCTCCAGGGCCGTGAGCCGGGCCAGGCGCATGTTGAGGATCTCGGCCGACTGCTTCTCGGACAGCTTGAACCGCTTGCGCAGCGCCGCATCGGCCGTGGGCGTGTCTTTGGACCGCTTGATGATGCGGATCACCTCGTCGATATGATCGACGGCGATCTTCAGACCGTCGAGAATGTGCTCGCGGTCCTGCGCGCGCTGCAGCTCGAACTGGGTCCGCCGGGTGATGACTTCGTGGCGGTGGTCGATGAAATGCTGCAATAGCTCCTTCAGCGTCAGCTCCTTGGGCTCGCCGTCCACGAGGGCGAGCATGATGGCGCCGAAGGTGGTCTGCATCTGGGTGTGCTTGTACAGCTGGTTCAGCACGACGGCGGGCACGGCGTCCCGCTTCAGCTCGATGACGAGCCGGATCCCTTCCCGGTCGCTCTCGTTCCGCAAGTCGGAGATCCCTTCCAACTTCTTCGCCAGCGCCTGGCTCCCGATCTCCTCGCGCACCCGCTCGGGACTCACCTGATAGGGGAACTCCGTGACCACGATCTGGTGGCGGCCGGTTGACTCCTTCTCCTCGATCTGGGCCCGGGCACGTACCACGATGCGGCCGCGGCCCTTCTCGTAGCACTCCTTGATGCCTTGCTTGCCGTAAATGATGCCGCCCGTCGGGAAGTCGGGCCCACGGATGAACTTGCGCAGATCCTTCACCTGGGCGTCCGGGTGGTCGACCAGATGATGGATCGCCTGCACCACCTCGCTCAGGTTATGCGGAGGGATGTTGGTGGCCATGCCGACGGCGATGCCCGCCGACCCGTTGACGATCAGGTTCGGCAGCTTGGCCGGCAGCACCGTCGGCTCCCGCAGCCGGTCGTCGAAGTTGGGGACGAAGGCGACGGTGCTCTTGTCGATGTCCTCGAGCAGCGCCATCGCGATGCGAGTGAGTCGCGCCTCGGTGTAGCGGTACGCCGCGGCCGAGTCACCGTCCACCGAGCCGAAGTTCCCCTGCCCGTCCACCAACGGATAGCGCAGCGAGAAGTCCTGCACCATGCGCACCAGCGAGTCGTACAGGGCCACGTCACCGTGCGGGTGGTACTTCCCGAGCACGTCGCCCACCACCGTCGCGCTCTTCTTGTAGGGACGGCCGGGCACGAGGCCGAGCTCGTGCATCGCGTACAGGATGCGGCGGTGCACCGGCTTCAGGCCGTCGCGCACATCGGGTAGCGCGCGCTGCACGATCACGCTCATCGAGTAGTCGAGGAACGACTCCTTCAGCTCGTCCTCGATGAGGCGCGGCAGGATGCGTTCGCGGGCGTTGGGTGCGGTCATGAGGTCGTCGGTCAGTCGGACGATCGGACGGTCGGACAGAGTGCGCTAAGTAGCTAAAAAATAAACACTTAGGGGCCGAAAAGCAACGAAACGCGCAACGCTAACGTGCCATGCCGACGTGACTTACCTCGAGCACACCGTCCCACTGTCTGTCAGTCCGACTGTCCGACAGATACGACCACCTTCCCTAGCTGCTCCCCGCGCTCGAGATACTGGTAGGCCGCCCGCGCTTCCGCGAGCGGAAAGACGCGATCCACGATGGGCCGCAGCTCCCCGGCGCCGAGGCGTCGCAGCACCTCTGCGTACTCCGCGTCGTTCCCCATCGTGGAGCCGAGGATCGTGAACTGATGCCAGAAGAGCGGTCGTACGTCCGTGATGAGCTTCGGTCCCGAGGTCCCGCCGCAGGTCACGATGCGGCCTCCTTTGGCGAGACAACGTAGCGACATTTCCCACGTCTTCTCACCCACGTTCTCCACCACGACGTCCACCCCGCGCTGGGCCGTGAGGGCGCGCGCTGCCTTGGCGATCGGCAGCGTTCGGTGGTTCAGCAGGTGGTCGGCGCCGAGCTCGCGTGCCCGGGCGAGTTTGGCGTCGCTCGAGGAGGTCGCGATCGTCGTCGCGCCGCGGAGCTTGGCGATGCGCAGCGCCGTCAGCGACACGCCGCCGCCGATCCCCCAGATGAGCACCCACTCCCCCGCCTGCACCTGCGCCCGCGTCACAACCATCCGCCACGCGGTCAGGGTCACGAGCGAGAAGGCCGCCGCCTCGGGCCACGAGAGCGAGGGGCTCAGCTCGGGGATCCGGGCGACGTTGAATGCGGGGACGGTGACAAACTCGGCGAGCGTACCGGGGAGGTGCTCGCCCAGGATGCGGTACTTCACGCACAGCGAGTGCTCGCCCTTGCGGCAGAACTCGCATTCGCGGCAGGAGACCCCGGGGTTGAGCATCACCCGGTCTCCCGGCCGCACCCGCGTCACCCCCGGCCCGATCGCCTCGACCACCCCTGCGCCGTCCGCTCCCATGATCTTGGGGAACGCGTAGTCCACTCCCGCCACTCCCTCGACCACGAACAGATCGAGGTGGTTCAGCGCGGCCGCGCGGATCGCCACCCGGACTTCCCCCGGCCCGGGAGCCGGGGACTGGGGGACGTCGGCCACGTGGAGGGAAGCGGTGCCGCCGGTGGCGGTGAGCACACACGCCTTCAATGGCTCAACCGGAGAACGGACAACGGTAAACGGACAACGTCGTTACGGCACGGGCAGGAATGCCGGCGTGGCCATCTGCTCGGCGCCGGTCGTGGGCATCGGCACCGGCGTGCCGGAGCCGACCGGCTGGATGTACACCTTGTACTGCGGATTGCGGCGGTTCTCGGGCTGCGCATTGACGACCAGGGCCAGCAGGTCGCCCGCCGGTGAAATGGCGTAGCCGGTAATAGCGAGATCCGTCCCGGTGAGCGGCGTCGTGGTGCCCGTCGCCAGGTCGGCCTTGATCACCTGCTGCAGCGTGCGCCCGTTGTCCTGGCGCTCCACCAGATAGGCGAGCGATCCGTCCCGGAGGAAGTGGGGTTCGCTCTCGCGCAGGGTCGGGCTGCGTGTGAAGGCCCGTTGGTTCGACCCGTCGCGGGACATGAGCCAGATGTCGTAATTCTTGTTGCGCAGCGACACGTACGCGATGATGCCGCCGTCGGGCGAGACGGTGGGCGAATAGCTCAGCGAGTCGGTGGTGAGCTGCTTCAATCCCGTGCCGTCCACGTTGACCGTCCAGATCTGCTGCTTCCCGGTGCGCTGGGAGGCGAAGACGATCGCCTCCCCGTCGGCCGTGAACGCCGGCCGGGCGTCGGGCTGGGGGTCGCTCGTCAACCGGGTGACATTCCCGCCGTCCGCGTCCATCACGTAGATGTGGGGAATACCGTCCCGTGTGGAGACGAACGCGATCCGCGATCCGTCCGGCGAGACGGCCGGGTCGACGGCCTGTCCCGTGTCGGCGGAGACCTTGCGCAGCTGGGCCAGGTTCGAGCGGTCGGCGGCGAACAGCTGGAACTTCCCGCCGCGGTTGCTGGCGACGATGATCTCCCCTTGCACAATGACGTCGGTCGTGGCGGTTTTCCCGCCGGGCGCCGTGGCCGTGATCCGTGCCCGGCCGTAGCCCGCCGCCGACACCGTGCCGTCCTCGCCTATCGCGGCGACCTGCGGGTTGTCCGAGCTCCAGGTGATCCCGCTCGCCGGGCCCAACACCGTCCCCGCGTCGTCGGCGAAACTCGCTTTGATCGTCACGTGCGCGCCCGGCGGCAGCCCGAGACGCGTCATGCCGAGCTTCACCGCGCCGGCGATCACATTCACGTTCCACGTCACCGACGGGGCTCCCCCCGGCCCGCGCACAGTCACCTGGGTGCGGCCGATCCGCTTGCCGGTCAGCGTCCCGGTGCCGACGTCGAAGCCCACGACGGAGGTGTCCGTGGCGCTCCAGCGCAGGGGCGCCTCCGGGATCGGCGTCGTGTCGGCCGCCAGCGCCTGCGCCGCGAACTTCGCCGTGGAGGTGACGGGCACCTGCACATCCACGCTCGAGCGCGGTCGCACCGCCAGGTACTGCACGACCCGGTGCACCAGGACATCCAACGTCTTCGTCTGCAGCAGCCCGGTCACCGTGAGTGTGGCCTTGCCTGCGCCCACTGCCCGCACCACGCCCAGCATGCTCACCTGCGCCACGCTCTGATCGCTCGACGACCATTGCAGCGCCAACGGGTTCACCTGCCGTCCGTTCTGCGACGGGACGATCACGCGCAGCGTGTCCACCTCACCGGGGGACATCCGCACCGGGCTCGTCGCCTGAATCGCCGCCTCGGCGGAGGCCACGACGACGGGCGCGGTGGCGGTGAGCCCTCCGGTCCCGCTGCTCTGGATCGTGCCCTGCCCCGGGGCCAGCGCGACCACGTTCCCGTTCTGGTCCACGCTCGCGATGTCCTCCCGCAGCGATTTCCAGGTGACGCGCACGGGCGCGGCCGGCGAGCCATCCTCCCGCAGCGCCCGCGGGAAGACGCGCGTGTTCTCGGACGGGAGGAGATAGATGGCGGGCGGATCGATGCGTAGCGCCGCGGCGGGCCCCACGCCGGCCGGCTGACCGGCCAGAGGATCCAGCGATCCCGGCTCCGCCGCCGGCTGACCCGGGGGGGGGGGCTCGGGCCGCGGCGCCGGAGGGGGACCCCCGCCGCCCACCACCTGTACCACCGCCTGGCCCTTGTGGGTGCCCGCGCGCGCCTCGACGATCGCCACGCCACTGGCGATGCCCGTAACGGTGCCGTTGTTGTCCACCCGCGCGACCACGACGTTGTTGGACCCCCACAGGAATCGCACCGTAGGGATGACGTTGCCAGCGCGGTCGAACGCGGTAGCCAGCAGCCCGGTGCGCTCGCCCACTTTGATCGTTACGGTGGGCGGCGCTACCTGCACTTCGGCAACGTTCTGGGCGAGGGCCGCGGCAGGCAGGCTCAGGAGCAGCAGCGCCGTGCAGCTACGGAGACTCATGGCATCGCGAACCTACGTCCGCCTAAGTGTCATTGTCAAGCAAACTTGTCACGGCTGGGCGGTGACGCGCAGCTGGCGCGCGGCGTAGCCGTCGACACGGGAGCCTCCCGCTGGAAAGGCCACCGTCACGCGCTTCACCGCGGCGGGCGTCCGCACCTCCAAGTCGTAGGTCCGATCGGCCAACCCCTCGAGTTGCAACACGAGCGTGTCGCCGGCGAGGCGTCGCGTGAGCAGCTTCAGGGCGCTCGAGCGCTCCCCGCGCGAGGGCGCCGGCGGATCCAGCAGCACTTCCCACCCGGGCGTATGCCGAACGTGGATCTCGAGGCGTTCGCCGAGCGGCAGCCGGCAGTCAACGTGCACGTCGGTACCGGTGGGGCGACTCGCGCATGCGACGGGCTGGCCGCCGGCCGTCACGCCTTGCAGCTCCGCGCCGAGCGGCAGCGACGGGCTGAACAGCAGGGTGTCCACGCCGCGGCCTGCAGTGCGAACGAGCGTGGCGGAGAGCGATTGGCGCGAGCGGACGATTCGCAGTCGGTAGCGCCCCGTACCGACGGGGAGTCGCTCTACGGCCACCGAATCCCAGCGGGCAGGCAAGTGCGGCGCCAAGCGGACCCGGTTGTCGGGCGCGTCCCCCTCCCAGCCGAGCAGCCCGCGCACGAGCGACGTGAGCAGCATCGCCGTCGCGAAAAACTGCTGCGGCACCGACGTCTCGAGCGGCTCGTAGGCGCTGCCGGAGAATACCTCGGGGTTGTCTCCCAGTCCCCACAGGAACGTGGTGCGCGCGATGGCGGTGGTCGCGGCGTAGCCCATCGCGTCGTTGTGGTAGCGATACAGCCCCAGGGCGTCGAACCCCGTCACGAACGGCCACACGGTGCCGTTGTTGTAGTGCAGCGGGTCGAACAACTGCGAGGTGGGGGCGAGGGTACGGGCCCCCCAGTCCGTGGTGATAGCCGCGCCGGCCAGCGACGCGGCGGTCGCCTGGCCGCGCTCCTCGTCGAACAACCCGAAGGCGAGCCCGGTGGCGGGCCACACGGTGAGCTCGCTCGAGAGCTTCCCTCCCTCCAGCAACGCGAACGCATAGCGCCGCTCGGCGGGAAGCCAGAACCTGTCGCGCAGCGTGGCGAGCGCGCGGTCGTGGAGACGCCGCGCCTCGGCCGCCAAGGTCCGCTCCGCCCCGCCCATCGCCTCGGCCATCTGGGGCAACACTTCCAGCGCCTTCACCCACACCGCGGCCATGTACACGTCCGACTGCAGCCCCTGCTGCAGGTCGCCGACCTCGATGGCGCCAGCTCCCGCTTTCGCGTTGTCCATCAAGCCGTCGCCGTTGGCGTCGGTCGTTTTCGCCCACTCGTAGGCGCGCCGGAGATTGGGCCAGAGCCGGCGGACCGTCGCCGTGTCCCCGGACGCCTGCCAGTACTCGGCGAGCGCCAGGATCCAAAAGGGCGTCGTATCACCGTGGTAGAAGGCATACGGGTAGTCCTCGAACCACCGGATACGGGCCGCGCTGTGGGAGATCTCGTGCGGAACCTTGCCCAGATTGGGCTCGGTCTTGCCCTGGTAGGTCGCGAAGAAGGCGAGCCCGTCGCGCGCCACGCCCCACAGCCCGACCGAGCTCATCGCCAACGAATTGATCGACGCGTCGCCGCCGAAGTACCATCCGAATCCCGGCCGCGTACTGGTGGGGCCGGACGGGCCGAATCCGGCGACCAGCCCGCAGCCGAGATCCGGGTTGCAGGCAAGTGCTGCGTCCAGGTTCAGCTCCGCCCAGCGCACCGCGAGGTCGAGCACGGTGTCGGGTGACTCGAGCGCCACAGTGGAGTCGAGCACCGCTTGGGCATGGGTCGCGCGCGCCACGTACAGCGTCTCGGCCGTACGCAGCACCCGGCGGTAGATCGCCCGCACGCTGTCCCGCGGCGCCACCGCTCCTACGATTACGATCGGGATCCCCGCCGCATGGACCTCCGTGAGGCGGCCGGCTGGCTCACCCGGCTTGGGCATGGGGACCCTGCCTTGGTCGCCGACTGCGATGTGCAGCTCGCTGGGGGCGTCGGCGAGCATATGGGAGGGGTTGTTCGTCGCCCACGTAGCGGCAGGAGAGCCGAAAAGGCCGTTGGCCTGGCGGCGGCTCTCGGAGAGGACGAGCGCTTTTTCGCTGTCGTCCCAGAACACGTACTGGCCACCCATCCCGGCCGGCCAGGCGTACTGCAGATCGGGCCGGAACTGCGCGATGATCTCGATGGGCCGGACCGCGTTCACTTCCAGAATCACTACGACGGCGGGCTCGTCCAAGGGAGCGAACAACCGTTCGGTAACGGTGAAAGCGGGGTGGC
>JACXTT010011907.1_pt1 | contig 11580 bp, 10 predicted proteins | sample 9270951 | NCBI WGS metagenome assembly JACXTT01 (sample SAMN15532306, study PRJNA645909) | rock metagenome | isolation source: weathered quartz diorite | place: Puerto Rico | collected 2017-06-21 | reverse complement strand
GCCGGCAAAGCCAAACAAACCCGCGCCTTCTGGCAGACCGCCACCGACATCCTCAGCGAGTACGCCGGGGGCGCGCGGGTTGAGCTCACCTACAAGGGACTGAGCGAATCCGGTACCCTCGACGCGGGTGCAGCCGGCACGGACGGCGAGACGTTTCTGACGGACTACCACGACGCCGAGGGCCGCCATGTGAGCGCGCGCTTCGAGGGACTGCCGGCCGGCTTTCCCGGCGAGGTGCTGCGCTCGACCATCGAGATCGCGACGCACCTGGCCGTGATGGTGGCGCGTCGCAGCGGGCTCGAGCGCGAGCGCCGGCTTGGCACGTTCCTGGTGGAGCTGTCGCGCTGGCTTTTGGCGGCGCCGGAGCGCGAGCTGCTGCTCCGCTACACGCTCCAGAGCGTCACCAGCCTGGTCGATGCCCAGGGCGCGTACGTGGCGCTGCGGAGCGTCAATCCCGACCTGCTGCGCGTGGCATCGACCGTGGGGCAGTGCGTGGAGCTCGATGGCGCGGAGATCGCGATCGATGCGAGCGCCACGGGGCGGGTGATCCGCACCGGAGAGCCCTTTCTCACCGACAACATCCTGAACGAAGCGGACGCCCAGCGCGGGTTATCGCCCTCCGGTTTGGCGCGGGCCGCGATGATCGCGCCGCTGCGGACCTCGAGCGGCGTCGCCGGCGCGGTGGGTGTGGTGCGCTACCTGCGCTCGGGAGCGGAGGAGTCGCTTCCCTTCACGCTCATGGAGCTGCAGTACCTCACCGCGGTGGCGGCCTATATCGCGGGCGGGCTCGAGCTGTCAGAGGCGGTGAGCGGCGCGCGCGCCGCGGCGGAGCGGGCGCACGCCATGGTGGACGGCAGCCCGCTGCCGATGGCCCTGGTGGACCGGAGCGGCCGCGTGCAGCAGCTCAACCAGGCGGCGTGCCGCCTGCTCGGCATCCCGTCCGAAGCGCAGGCGCTCGGGGTACACCTCGAGGCGCTCGGCCTTTCCCCCAGCGAGATCTCCCTGCACCTCGTGCTGGCGCGGCCGCGAGACGGCTCCCCGTGGCACGGCCGGGTCCTCGTGACGCAGCCCTCGGGAGACCGCCGCATCTGCGACTGCACCATCACTGGCGTCTCGGGCGTCGGACCGGACAGCCTGTTGGTCGCGCTGTACGACCGGACCGACGAACTGCGCGCCCAGCGCGAGCTGATCGCCCGCGAGAAGCTCGCCACCGTGGGCGAAATCGCCAGCGGCGTGGCGCACGAGGTGAACAACCCGCTCGCGGCGATCCGGATGGAGGCGGAGCTGCTCGGGCGCGCCAGCAAGGATCCCGACACGAGCACCACGGCGGCGACCATCACGCGCGAGGTGGACCGTGCCGCGCGCATCGTCCGCAGCCTGCTGCGCCTCGCCCGGCGCGCCGACACCACCCCGACGCGTGTCCAGATGAACGACCTGGTGCACGACGTCGCCGAGATCCGTCAGCGGGTGATGCGCACGGAGAGCGTCGAGTTTCGCACTACGCTCGACCAGTCCGCACCCGCCGTGTTGGGCTTGGGTCAGGAGCTGCAGCAGGTGGTGATCAATCTCGTGACCAACGCGGAGTACGTGGTGCGGGGCCGGAAGCCCGCGATCGTGCAGCTCCGGACCCAGGCGCGCGAGGGATGGGTCCGGTTGACGGTGGACGACTCGGGGCCCGGCGTCCCGCGGGAAATCCGCGGCCGCATCTTCGACCCGTTTTTCACCACCAAGGGCCCCGACGAGGGCACCGGCCTGGGCCTCGCGATCTGCCAGCGCGTCGTGACCGAAGTCGGCGGGAAGATATGGATCGAAGACTCGGAGCTCGGAGGGGCGAGGTTCGTGGTGGAGTTGCCGGCCGCGCCCGAGAACGTGGAGACGCGGCACATCGGCTGAGCCGGCCCTCAGTGCTCCAAGATGCGCGTGCGGTAGAGGCCGAGCACGATCAGGCCGGAGGCCCCGAGCGCCACCAGCAGCGCGGTGAGTCGCCAGTCGAACCCGAATCGGGCGGCCCCAACGGCGGCGGCGATGAGCCAGGCGGCGCTCGCGAGGAAGCCCAGGATCACGACTTCCTTTCGCGCCATCAGGATGCCGAACACGTAGCCCCAGCTGAACACGCACACGGCGAGGAACATCACGCCGTGCGGGATCTTGACGGGATCGATCAAGTTGAGCGACCCCGCGAAGAAGCAGAACAGTCCGAGTACCGTGTAGCTCGCGAGGTGCAGCGCGAGCGGGAGGGGAACGGTCCCCATGCGGTTGAAGGTCATGGCAAGAAAATAGATGCCAAGACGCACAGACGCCAAGATGCCTAGGACGCACATGCGGGCGACACGGACATACCTCGAGCTCTCGCGGGAGAGCCAGTTCAAACCGGGCTTCGGCACGTTCCCCGATCTCGTGATCGAGCGGGTCGAGCGGCCGACGCCCGAGCTGTATCGCGAGTGTTACCGCACCGTGGGCGAGGCCTACCACTGGCGCGACCGCTGGGATTGGACCGATACGGAGATCCGCGCGCACCTGGCGCAGCCCGAGATCACGCTGCACGTCGCACGGCGCCACGGCGCGCTCGCGGGGTGGTACGAGCTGCGCCGGGTGCCCGAGGACGGCTCCGTCGAGGTCGCCTACTTCGGGCTGCTCCCGCACGCGATCGGCCACGGCCTCGGCAAGCATCTGCTCTCCTGCGCGGTGCGCGACGCGTGGGCCCTCGGGCCCTCGCGCGTGTGGCTGCACACCTGCACGCTCGATCATCCGGCCGCGCTGCCAAATTACCAGAAGCGGGGGTTTCAGGTGTATAAGACTGAAGTGTATGAGGTGACTTGAATCATCGAACCTGGCGCTGCCATTCCGCATTCCGCATTGGTTGCTCCGCATTTAGCTTTCCCTCGTGCCCCTTACGCTCTCCCGCACCCACAAGCTGATCATCGCCGCCGTGCCGATCGTGCTCGTGCTGCTGTTCGTGCTGTATACCTGGTCGGCCCTGACGTGGACCTACTCGAGCGGAGAGCGCGCCGGCTACGTACAGAAGTTTTCCAAGAAGGGATGGGTCTGTAAGACCTGGGAAGGCGAGCTGGCGTTGGTCTCCATCCCGGGGACCATGTCGGAGAAGTTTTATTTCACCGTGCGGGACGATTCCGTCGCCGCGCTCATCAACCAGGGCATGGGCAAGCGCGTGGCGCTGAGCTACAAACAGCACAAGGGCATCCCGACGAGCTGCTTCGGAGAGACCGAGTACTTCGTCGGGGGCGTGAAGGTCGTGGAATGACGTCGACGAACAGCTTCGGAGCCCGGGCGCCGCTCAAGGCCGCCGGCGGCGCCTTCGAGATCTTCCGCCTGGACGCGCTCGAGCGGCGCGGCCTCCCCGTCGCTCGCCTCCCATACTCGCTCCGCATCCTGCTCGAAAACCTGCTGCGCCGGGAGGACGGGCGCACGGTAACGCCGGCGGAAATCGAGCGCCTCGCGCGCTGGGACCCGACCAAGACGCCGGACGATGAGATCGCGTTCATGCCGGCGCGGGTCCTCATGCAGGACTTCACCGGCGTTCCGGCGGTCGTGGACCTCGCCGCCATGCGCGACGCGATGCAGGGTATGGGCGGCAACCCCACAAAGGTCAACCCGCTGCTCCCGGCCGAGCTCGTGATCGATCACTCCGTGATCGTGGACGAGTTCGGCACGCCCACTGCGTTTCAGGTGAATGCCGACCTCGAGTTCCAGCGCAACCGCGAGCGGTATGCTCTGCTGCGGTGGGCGCAGCGAACGTTCCAAGGATTCCGCGTCGTGCCGCCCGATACCGGCATCGTGCATCAAGTCAACCTCGAATACCTGGCACGGGTCGTGTTCACGACCGAGGGCCGCGCGCCGCAGGCCTATCCCGATACCCTCGTGGGCACCGACTCGCACACCACGATGATCAATGGGCTCGGCGTGCTCGGCTGGGGCGTGGGGGGGATCGAGGCGGAAGCCGCGATGCTGGGACAGCCGGTCTCCATGCTCATCCCGCAGGTCGTGGGCTTCCGGCTCACCGGCAAGCTCAGCGAGGGCGCGACCGCGACCGACCTCGTGCTGACCGTGACGGAGATGCTCCGCAAGAAGGGTGTGGTGGGAAAGTTCGTGGAGTTCTACGGCCCCGGGATCGCCACCCTGCCCCTCGCCGACCGCGCGACCATCGGGAACATGGCACCCGAGTACGGCGCCACTGTGGGGATCTTCCCGGTGGATCAGGAGACCTTGCGCTACCTCGAGTTCACCGGCCGACCGAAAGAGCAGGTGCAGTTGGTCGAGGCGTACATGAAGGAGCAGGGCCTGTTTCACTCGGGCACCACGACGGAGCCGGTGTATTCCGACACCCTCTCGCTCGACCTCTCGACGGTCGAGCCGAGCCTCGCCGGACCGCGGCGGCCGCAGGACCGGGTGTCGCTGCGCGATCTGCCTCGAAACTTCCAGCTCGCGCTCCCGGCGCTGGTTAAGCCCACGTCGCCGATCGCGCCGGCCGTGAACTCGGGGCGCTGGGAGGCCGAGGGCGGCCACGTCGCCACTGCCGTGGAAACGCCGCCTCGGCACCGCACCCACGTCGATCTCCAGCTCGACGGCGTGGACTGCAAACTGCGCCACGGGTCCGTCGTAATCGCCGCGATCACGAGCTGCACCAACACGTCGAATCCGTCGGTGATGATCGCCGCGGGCCTCGTCGCAAAGAAAGCCGTGGAAAAAGGCCTCAAGTCGCAGCCCTGGGTGAAGACGAGCCTCGCGCCCGGCTCGAAGGTGGTGACGGACTACCTGAAGCAGGCCGGCCTCATGCCGTATCTCGAGCAGCTGCGGTTCCACCTGGTGGGCTACGGCTGCACCACCTGCATCGGCAACTCGGGGCCCCTGCCTGAGGCCGTGTCGGCCGCGGTCGCGGAGGGAGAGCTGGTGGTGTGCGCGGTACTGTCGGGGAACCGCAACTTCGAGGGCCGCATCCAGCAGGAAGTGCGGGCGAACTACCTCGCGTCCCCGCCGCTGGTCGTGGCGTACGCGCTCGCGGGGCGGATCGATCTCGACGTTCAGTCGGAGGCCCTGGGGACGGGTAAAGACGGGAAGCCCGTCTACCTCCGCGACATTTGGCCGTCCGCCAAGGAAGTGGACGACGTGGTCCGCTCGTCCATCAAGTCGGCGATGTTCCACAAGCAGTACGGCGAGGTCTTTACGGGGGACGAGCGCTGGCGCGGGCTTCCGGTGCCCGCGGGCGATCGCTTCGCGTGGGAGCCCGATTCGACGTACATCCGCCGGGCGCCGTACTTCGACGGCATGCCGCGGACGCCGGGGCCGGTCACCGACATCCGCGCGGCGCGGGTGCTGTGCCTCCTGGCCGACAGCATCACCACGGACCACATCTCGCCCGCCGGCTCCATCCGCAAGACCAGCCCGGCCGGCCAGTACCTGATCGGCCACGGGGTGAAGCCCGAGGACTTCAACTCTTACGGTGCGCGCCGCGGCAACCACGAGGTGATGGTGCGCGGCACGTTCGCCAACGTGCGACTCAAGAACCTGCTCGCGCCGGGGACCGAGGGGCCGGTCACGCTGCACCTCCCCGACGGCGAGCAGATGACGATCTACGACGCCTCGGTGAAGTACCAGGCCGAGGGCGTGCCGCTCATCGTGATCGCGGGAAAGGAGTACGGCTCAGGCTCGTCGCGCGATTGGGCCGCGAAAGGCCCCCGCCTGCTCGGTGTGCGCGCGGTGATCGCACAGAGCTACGAGCGGATCCACCGGTCGAACCTGGTGGGGATGGGAATCCTCCCGCTGCAGTTCCTCCCCAACGAGACGCCGGAGCAGCTCGGCCTGACCGGAAAAGAAGTGTTCGAGATCACGGGGCTCGGCGCCGTGCTCACCGAGGGATTCCCGCGCGGCAAGGAGCTGGTGGTCAGGGCGACGCGGCCGGACGGCTCGGGTGTGCAGTTCACGGTAACGGTCCGCATCGATACGCCGCAGGAGCTGCAGTATTACCGCCACGGCGGAATCCTCGAGTACGTGCTGCGGCAGCTGCTCGCGCCAAGCACAAAGCCTTGACAGGCCTTCTCGACCCGTCTAGAGTGCGTCCCATGAACTTGGAAACCTCGATGCGGTGCCCGGCGTTGGTGTGCAATCGGCGGTGGGCCGCTCCCTGACACAGCCCGCTGGGCGGCATCCTGTTGCGTCGACGCCCCCCCGGAGCTGCTCCGGCGGGGGCGTCGAATTTCTTGAACCATGGGAAGGACAATGAAGCGATATCTGCTGGCGAGCGATTTCGATCAAACACTGAGCTTCAACGACTCGGGGATCGTCCTGAGCGAGCTGCTGGGCATGTCCGACTTTCGCGAGAAGACCGCGGGGCTGTCACGCATCCACCTGGTGCAACAAGGGGCGGAGCTGGCGTATTTGCTGCTGCATGACCCGGAGTACCGGCGGGTGAGGAAAGAGCACCTGATCGAGGTGGGCAAGCGGGTCCGCCTGAAGCAGAACCTGAGCCTGCTCCCGCGCCTGCTCGGCGAAGTGGACGGGTACGACTTCGCGTTCTACGTCATTTCCGCGGCTCCCCAGGAAGTGATTCAGTCGGCGCTGGAAGGCATCGTCCCGCCGGATCACATCTTCGGGACGCGGTTCCGCTACGACCCCACGTCGGGCGAGATCCAGTCGATCGAGCGGGTCACGGCCGGATACGGCAAGGTGGCCCTACTCGAGGAGCTCCGAGCGCGTTTGCCGGTGAGCCAAGACCGGGTGATCTACGTCGGTGACGGCAGCTCGGACATTCACGTGATGCTGCACGTGAACCGCTTGAACGGACTCACGATCGCCGTGTCCGAGAACAAGTACCTGGCGCAAATTGCGAAGCGCACGGTCCTGAGCGATGATGCCTTGAGCGTGCTGGTGCCGATTCTCGAGGAGATCGTCGATATGGACGCGAGCGGTATTCACGCGCTGTTCGAGTCCCGCGGGCTCGTGCTCCAGGAGTGGGACAAGGTGCAGACGGATCTCCTGACGATCCGGGAGACGGACGCGGCCCCGCCGCTGGTGGCGTGAACCGGGGGCATGCTCATGCCTGACTTGGTGGGGTGGCTGGCGACGGCCATCTTCGCGGTCTCGTATTTCTGCAAGCGAACGACGACGCTCCGCCGCGTTCAGGGGCTCGCCGCCCTCGCGTGGGCGACCTACGGAGTGCTGATCCACTCCCTCCCGATCATCGTGGCCAACATTATCGTGGCCACCCTGGCCTTCGGGTCGTCCCTGTGGCGACGGCCGGTGGATCAGGCCTGACGGCCGATCGCCCGCAGCCGGGCTTCGAGCGCGATCCGCTCGAGCTTCTCGATGGGAAGTGCCAACAGTAGATCGACCCGGCGACTCAACAGCAGAAACGCAGCGTCAAACGCTTTCCGCTTGGTGACTTCGTCGCCCGCGACGTCGGCGGGGTCCGGCATGCCCCAGTGCGCCAGGATCGGTTGGCCGGGGAAGATGGGACACGATTCCTTGGCTCGATCGCACACCGTGATCACGAAGTCCCAGGGCTCGCGCTCCAACCCGTCGATGCTGCGGGGAGGGTGCCCGGCCCAGGGGATGTCGTATTCACGCAGCGTCTCGATCGCGTGAGGATTCACGCGATCGGCAGGGCGTGAGCCGGCGCTCTCCGCGTGGAATCGTCCCCGGCCTTTCCAGTTGAGTAAGGCCTCCGCCATCTGGCTGCGGGCGGAATTCCCGGTGCAGAGGAAGAGCAGGCGGAACACGTCTATTCGAGCGGCTTCCGGGCCCGCACGAACGCCCCCATGATCCGGCCCCCCGCGAATTCGTAGAGCCGCGTCGGCTCCACACCGATCTCCTCGAACCCGGCCTCCGCCAGCAGCCGCTGATACTCGGCTTCCTCCAACGCGCCAGCGACGCACCCCACCCACAGCTCCATGCTGCTCCGCACCGCGGCCGGCACCTCCCCGCGAACCACGACGTCCGATACGGCGAACCGGCCGCCAGGTTTGAGAACGCGGAAGGCCTCGCGCAGCACCTGACGCTTGTCGGCCGAGAGGTTGATCACGCAGTTCGAGACGATCACGTCCACCGACCCGTCCGGGAGGGGGATGTGCTCGATCTCTCCCTTCAGGAACTCGACGTTCGCGACGCCCGCCGTACGCTGGTTTTCCCGCGCCAGGGCGAGCATCTCGTCGGTCATGTCGAGGCCATAGGCTTTTCCGGTCCGACCCACGCGCTTGGCGGACAAGAGGACATCGATTCCACCTCCGGACCCCAGGTCGAGTACCACTTCCCCTTCATGGAGCTCGGCGAGGGCCGTGGGATTGCCGCAGCCCAGTGACGCGAGCACCGCCCCCTCAGGAAGCGTCGCCGTTTCCGCGGCATCATACAGGTTCGAGCTGACGGGATCGCAGCCGCAGCTGCCGCCGGCCACGCGGAGCGCGGCCCGTCCATACTTCTCCTTCACAACCTGCTTGATCTCGTCGGCTTCCATACGCTCACTCCTCATTCGCAGCAGGCCCGGGCACAGCTCCCGGCGTGTCTCCCTGGCTTCACATCGGAAGCGAACTCGGCGACTTCGTCGAGCGCATCGCGGTTCAGCGCGTAGTAAACCCAGCGGCCCTCGCGCCGATCGGTTACGAGTCCCGCGTCCTTCAGCGTCTTCAAATGGAAGGACAGGCGTGACTGCGCCGCATCGAGCACGTCCTGTAGCTCGCACACACAGCGTTCACCGTGCGACAAGAGCCGCACGATCTCGAGTCGGGTTTCGTCCGAGAGCGCGTGAAACCGGCGGGCCGCGCGCCTGATATCGGGAAGAGTGCTCACGGACATGCCCCGAAATATATCAAATAATATTGATGTGTCAACGCACGCTCGGGGGCTGTAGCCTGACATAGACCGACAAACCCACCGGGGTACGGCTACCGTATTCCACCCCGAGGCTCGACGGAACGAAGTTGACCGACCCGCGTGCGCCCACTCCCGTGGCCAGGCCTGCAAGCGTTCCAACGGTACGCAGGTAGCCGAGGGCCAGGGCACCGACGTCGTAGTACACGGTTGCCGGCGCCGAGGCAATCTCGAGGTCCTGGGCGCTCTTCCGCACATACTCGGCGCGACCGAAGAGCGCGTTCGTTTCGTCGAGCTCGAGCGTGGACTCGAGGACCACGCTGTTAGATGGTCCCCCCAGCCCGACGGGGTGGTTCGCCCCCCAGATGAGCCCGGTCGCCCACTGTCCGCGCCGGCCGAACGCCTGCGTCGTGAGTGCGGCCACGCCGTACCGGTGGAGCGACTCGTCAGGGTGCAGCACTTCCGGGCTCTTCACGTAGCCGTACCACGCCGACACACTCCACCGCGAATCCGGGTTGACCGTCAACCGAGCGCTGTAGGAATCGAGCCCCCTGCCCGAGTAGTCGAATCCCGTGCGATGCTCGTCCGGCTCCCGGCCGTTGAACCACGACCCTTCGAGCTTCACCGTACGGGTGAACACGCCCGCGCTAATGACCCCGAACGTGATGTGTGTGCCGTCCTGCCAATGGTGCGATATCGGAGCCAATGGATCGGCGCCCGCCGAGGGCCGGTGGGGGAATGCGACCGGTCCAGCCGCGGGCTCGCCCACGGGGGCGAGATAGAGCGATAGCCCGAGATTTCGGGCCACCGGTCGCTCGTACAGCGCCGCGAGCTCCATGAACAGGTCGTGCGGATGCTGGCGGTCGTGGAGCGTCGCACCCCGATAGGTCTCACCGGACTGGAGCAGCAACGGATAGCCCCTGCTGCCCACGGTCCACGGCTCAGCGCTCAACATGCCGCGGAGCTCGACCCGGCCGCCGCCCAAGGAGCGGCTCGCGGCGGCCATGGCCCAATTGACGAAGCCCACCTGATTGCTGCCGCGCGGGCCTCCCTGCCAGTCGTATTGAACGAAGCCTTTCCCGTGCAGCATCAGCGTCCAGTCGCCGAGCATGATGTGGGCGGCGTGCATCGGGGATGCGTCGGGTAGCCAGGACGTGCCCGAACCCATCCGTGACTCGGGAATCCCGAGGGGGCCCTCGTTCATTTTCATCGAATGTTGCATATCCATCTGCGCCCGGAGCGGCCACGCCGCGCAAGCGATGAGTGTCAGCAAGAGCCTTCGCATATCGGGATCCCTCGAGCCAAAGTCGAGCGCGCGCCGCACGCGCGGCGCGAGCACTCTACACCTGGGATGGCCGACTCAGGCTTGCGGGGGTGGGGCGAGCGGTGGAGCGAGGTAGGAAATCAGCGCGGAGTTCTGTCCCGGAGCGACCGTGCGTGATGCTACCCGTGGCGCGATCGGGATGTTAAGCCACGCCGGCGCGGCCGTCCCACCCGTCGGGCAGGTACCGCCGGCTGCGCAGCCGAGGCTCGCCGCATCCACATGACAGGCGCCGTGCCCCGCGGGGGCGGCGACGAGGGTCGCGACCCCGGCGTCCTTCGTCCCGTGCGTACCTGGCACGTGCATCGCGCACGGCGCCGCTGCCTCGGCCAGGAGCGAGACACACATCGGCACGCCGCCCCCCTGCGCAGCCGCAGCGAGGGCGACGGCGGCAGCGAGCGTTCGCACGAGCCTGGGATAACGGTAACGCGCCTTCACGGCGTCAATATACCCCGCCCGTCGCGCGCCGGCCGCGCCCCAGCAGCTGAGCGTTCAGCGCCACCACGACGGTCGATAGCGACATGAGGACCGCGCCGAGCGCCGGCGAGAGGAGGATTCCGGCGCGAGCCAGCACGCCGGCCGCGAGCGGAATGGCGACCATGTTGTAGCCGGTCGCCCACCAGAGGTTCTGCACCATCTTGCGGTACGTCGCCCGCGCGAGCCCGACAATCGCGGCCACGTCGCGTGGATCGGAGCGCACCAGCACGATATCCGCAGACTCGATCGCCACATCGGTGCCGGCGCCGATCGCGATCCCGACGTCCGCCGCGGCCAACGCCGGGGCGTCATTCACGCCGTCGCCCACCATCGCCACGGTCAGGCCACGCCGCTTCACCTCTTCGATCTTCGCCACTTTCTGGCCCGGCAGCACCTCGGCGAAGTAGTCGTCCAAGCCCAGTTCCCCCGCGACCCACCGCGCAACGGCTGCCGAGTCGCCCGTGAGCATGATCGGCGTGATGTGCATTGCCTTCAGCCGGTCGAGCGCCTCGCGGGACTCCGACCGGATGATGTCGGCCAGCGCAATCGCCCCGATCACCTGCCCATCCGCAAGGACGTACACGACGGTCTTCCCTTGCCCGGCCAACCGCGTGACCCGCGCATCCGCGACGGTCAAGCCCTGCTCCTTGACGAAGCTCGGACTCACGACCTTGACCGCCGCGCCGTCCACCGTCCCCTGAGCGCCCTTCCCCGGGATAGCGGCGAACCCGTCGGGACCCGGGTAGTGCACGCCACGGTCGGTCGCCGCCCGCACGATGCCGATGGCGATCGGGTGCTCCGAGCGGCTCTCGAGTGCGGCGGCGAGGCGCAGAACGTCGTGCTCGGTCCGCCCGGCGAGGGGCACGATGTCGGTCACGCCAAAGCGCCCTTCGGTGAGGGTACCAGTCTTGTCGAACACGACCGCGTCCAGCTCGCGCGCCCGCTCGAATGCCGAGCGGTCGCGG
>JACXTT010011906.1_pt1 | contig 11582 bp, 8 predicted proteins | sample 9270951 | NCBI WGS metagenome assembly JACXTT01 (sample SAMN15532306, study PRJNA645909) | rock metagenome | isolation source: weathered quartz diorite | place: Puerto Rico | collected 2017-06-21 | reverse complement strand
CGAAGCGAGGCGTCCTGGTTCTGCACCAGGGAGCCGGGATTTTCCCAAACCATTTTATACCCGCCGCTATCAACGACGACGGGCTGTGCCGGATCCCGCAAGAAGTCGCTTTGTTGCCGGGACGAGGCCGCAGCCGCGCTGTCCATTTGCCAGGAATCATCCGGGTCAGGCGGCAAGAACAAGTTCGTCGCCAATTTCTCCGCCACGGCCGCCGAGCAAATCGGCTCCGGGGAGTCTCCCAGCCAAAGCGTCTTCATCGCGAGGGACGCCGGCGGGACTTCGGTGGTAGCTGTGAGCGTCTCGGCGAAGCCGTCTTCGTGGGTGACGTCGGCATAAATATGATATCGGCCGGCCGGAAGCGGCGGAAGTGGCGCCTGGAATTCGAGTTCGCTCGCGGGTGTGGGATGCAGATGGGCGAAAGCGCCTGGCTCACCGTCGCGCACCAGAAACAGGTGCATCATTTTGCCATGGTCAGCAACGAGCGGCGTCCATCGGCCCCGGCTTTCGGCAGCATCCACCTGGATTGTCAAAATGTGCTCGTCGCGCTCCGTCCGTACCGGGGCCGACACGGGCAGCGGTTTGTAGAGCGCATTGTTCCGGTAGTTGACGTCTTCATAGTCCCACCACTTCTTCCCGCCAAAAACCAGCAGAGCCAGCGCTCCGCCGGCGAGCGCCATCGCGCCGCGGCCACGCCACCGGTCTTTCGTCGTCGGAGGCACCGCAGGATCAAGATGGCTCTCACCGAACACGGCTCCGGCAATCCTCAGTGCGCCTGCGAAGAGGAGAAGGGCGAGGGCGGACAACATGAGCCCGTAGCCGCGGGTCATCGGGCGGGTATTGGTCGCCATCGAGTTAACGGGGAGAACGACGGTGCCACGACCGTGCGATCCCTCGACGGTTACCTCGACGCTGTAGGCGCCCGGCTTCATCAGCCAGAGCGCCGCCGAGTAGACTTGGGTCTCGCCGCGAACGAGTTTGGCTTCGTCCGGCGCGGGCGCACCTGCGCGCCCGGCCTTCGAGAACACCGGCAGCACCGTGACCCGCTGAACCGATTGACCCGGTACGCGCACGGTGATTTCGGCGAGACCGGGCACAACTTGCGGGGGGCGAATCACAGCGCGGACGCGATAAGCGCCTGCCTGGCCTTCAAAGAAGACGTTCGGGCTGCCGATGTGGGCCTCCGCTGCCGAACTGAGGGCAAACAGGCAAAACGCGAGCCACGTTTTCATCGCTTGAGGCGCAACAAATAGCTTCCCAGCAACAGCCCGATCCGTGCGGAAATAAACGCGCGCAGGAAAGCGAGCGCCATTCCCTTGAACGTGATCGGGTCCTGTTCAAATTCCCAGAAACGGTTCATCCATTCGCCCGGTTGCGCGAAATAAGGCCAGTGACCGCTGCGCGCGAAGAAGCGGTTGTCCGCGGCGTCGCTGAGCAGGAAGGTGGAGAACGGCCATTGCACGGCGAAGACGACGGCCAGAAAGACCCCTGCGAACACCGCGGCGAGCAGCCAGTCCCGCCACCATCCGCGGCGCCGCACCGGTTTGCCCGGCGCGGCGCGCTGCGGCTGTGCGGTTTTTTGCGCGCGCGCGAACAGCCAGCCGATGGCGTCAATGGCCACCGCCGGCGCGATCAGCAGCAGGGGAAACGCAGGCGGCACCATGTGGTCGACCGGATGATAAATGGGCGCGAGCTTGGGTTGCGCGGGGAACAGCGGCAGCACCAGGATCACGGCGATGTAGATCAGCATGTAAGTGGCCGCGGCGATTGTGGCAGCGGCGCGCGCCCTCGATGCCCGGGCCGCGAGCAACAGCAGCAACGGAAACGGCGTGCAGACCACGCTGTAGAAGTAGGAGGAATGTTGGAGGTTTGGCCAGGTGAACTCCGTGGTAAAGTCACCCCAAAGCGCGATCATCACTCCAGCGGCGAGCGCACAGATCAGCCCGCCCCGGGTCCCGTTCCCGACCTGAGCGCGGTTTTGTGAAGAAAACACAAACAGCAACACGCCCATGCCGACCGCGAACATGCCCAACCCGAGCACCGCGTGAGGGGGACTGACGATTTTCACGTCCAGTCCGTAGCGGTTGTGCCACCAATCGTCGAATGGCGCGGAGGTCATCATCGCCAGAGCGCCCCAGATGGTCACCCAGACGCCCAGCGGCGCGCGGAGGCCCCAAAACGACACCGCGGCGTCGCGCGTCTCCTGCGTTCCGCGAAAAGTGGTCTTCAAGGCAATTGCTGCGAATAACAGTGCCGGCACGAGCCCGCCCAGTTGAATGACAATGTGCGCCGGCGTCCAAAACGTGTCGCGGCCAATCGTCGAATGATGCGATATGTCCCACAGCAACCCAACCGGCAGGCAAGCCAGCCCGGCCACCGCGACGTAAGCCGACCGAGGCAGCATCTCAGGGCTGCCTGAACGCGCCAAGGTCCCCTGCGACGGCGCAGTTCCCACGAAGCTCGAATTCATAGATTTGCTGTCGCCGACTGTAATGAAGCCGAGGCGATTGTTCAAATGCGCTTCCTGAAATTGCTTTCCCCAGCTGACAGGGATGCGGAACAGAAGCCTGGACGCAACGATTTCAGGAAGCGGCGTCTTTTGGTCGCACTTCAGTTCGATTATCGCTCTTCGTCGGCGACGGGCGAAAAGAGGAAGAAACTACAGGCGCGGGCCGCCTGTGAATTCACCGTAGTTTCCCGATGCGTCGGACCCGCGCGCGCTTAGAAGGTTGCCGTCTCGATGGGGCGTTCGTCGCACTGTTGGGCGGCGTTCAGGAGCAGGGCCTGCCAGTGTTCGAAAATGGATCGTTCCGGTGTTGAGGCCGGCGTCAACTCTTGGACGTTCCCGCCGCGCCAGGCGACGATATGCGCCAGTGCTTGCTCGCCGACGGCAACCACTTGGGCCGATTCGTCACGAACCTCGACGTGGACGATCTCGCCGTTTGTGAGGTGAATGCTCCCCGCTTGGAAGCTGTGGTGGCTCGACACGTCAAGTCGGGTCGTCGCAGCGGCAAGGCATTTCAGCTGGACGATCTCGATCAGGGACAACTCATTCAAAGAGGCGGTGAATGAACCTGCTGGCTCCTCGGCGTCCCCGCTGTACACGGCGAGACGGGCTGCGTCCCCGAGGGCCTCCGGTTGGAAAGGTTTGAGGAAGAAATGCTGGACGCCGTACGCGCCCGCACGGCGGGGCAATTCTTCCTCTGAATCGGCGGTCATCACGATAATGTTCGCGCTCGGCTTGATGCCGACGATAAGCGGGACCAGGTCCAGGCCGGAGCCATCCGGCAAATGCACATCCAACACAAAGAGGTCGAAGTCGTACATCGGCAGGAGCACGCGGGCTTCAAAGCAGCTTTGAGCACGCAGAATGCGGACGCCGGGCAGCGCTTGACCAATCGCGCGCTCAGCGCTGAGCGCGGTCACGAAGGAGTCCTCGACAATTAAGACAAGAGCTTCCTGCATGATCAAATCGAGGCGCTTACAGTCCAGGGTGACCCGGTCGGCTCATCCGTTTTCAGCGGGAGATCAGCCCAGGCGTTTTGCACCGCCTCCAGCACCACGCGCGGGTCCAGAGGTTTTTGCAAACACGCCCGCGCGCCCGAGGCCAGTACACGTGCATGAGCTTCCGATGCGTCGTCGGAAACCAGGCCCAGGAACGGCAGGGCACGGCCGGAGGGAAGTTTGGACAGCATTTTCAGCACGCCTTCGCCGTCCAGACAGGCATCGGGCCCCGAGATTTCCAATGACAAGCTCAGGTCCACCAGGACGAGGTCGGGCCGCTCGCGCATGGCGGTCGCATAGCCGCTAAAGCCGGCTTTGGCCAGCAGCAGATCGTGGCCGGCTTCCCGTAGCGCGCGTCCGACCAGGTCTTGCGCTCCTGAATCTGCGCTAATCAGCAAAACGGTCTTTCGCCTCGGGATACGTTGCCCGGGCTGACGCGGAGCGACACCAGCCAAGTTGAGCGCCGGGTCAGCCAGCTTGAGCGCGGGAGCGGCATTCGTCAGCATGGGCGCAGCGTCAGAAAGGGCAAAGGTGGCTTCAGGCAGATTGGGCACGAAGTCAGGCTGCCGCTTCGCAACATCGGGCTGTTGGCAGGCGGCGCTTCGCTCGGTCGCCGGCTTCGCCGATTGAGCTTGCATCGCAATTTGCGCCCCGAGTGCTTCCCGTTGCGCGGTGGATGCGACTTTAGGGATTTCATCTCGCGCCGGTTGCAATGAAAGATCGGACCTCCTCACCGTTTCTGGCGGCTGCACACGAATTCGCTTGGAAGTCGGCCGCGGCGCAGCGTCTGTCCGAAAGAACAGCGTGGTAGCACAGGCCTTATCGAGCGTGATGCTGAAGAACTCGTCCTGAAATATCTTCTTCTGGATCGGGTCAAGCTCCGCTTCGATACCGCATTCTACAATCCGCGAACGGAGTTCCAGGAATTTCTGTTCCAGGTCCGCCTTCAGTTTCTCAAGAGCAGCCTTTTCTCCCGCTGAGCCTCGTTGCGATGATCCAGTCAAAACGGCGCTGATGGAATTGCGCACTTTCATGATTGCCACCAGCAAATCCCGCTTTTCAGCCGAAAGATTTGGAAAAACAAAGTGCACTTCCAAACCGAACACGATGTCGACGTAATGGTCGATCAATTGCGGGAGGGCCGAAGCGGCGGCGGATCCATCTTCACTCAATCGGCTCGCGGCCGCGGCGGCATATTCGGACGCCGCAATCAGCAGTTTCAGCGCTTTTGGATCCTCCGTCTTCTTGCCGACGTAGCCCTGGATCCCCATCGAGGGGGCCCCGTTGCGACCTTGTGAGGCCTGAGTCAAATTCCCTGCGCTCGAGAAGGAAGCGCTGTGGATTTCCCGCATGCCGATTTCTCCGTTCCGATTCGTTGCTTGCACGACTTGAATGAACTCCTTGGCGGACAGGGTGCAAGTTGCATGCCTGAAATCGAGGAAGGCCCACGCACCCGCTCGGCTCGCTCAATCAGTTCATTGGTGCGCAACTGCATACGACGTATGCACGGCGCTATGAATTCCAAGGAGGAGCATCGGCAAGAGCACAACTCGATGCCGTATGTTCGACAAATACACTGCACCTGCAATGACTTGGGTCTGCGAGGAGCCACCAACGGGTTTGGGCTGAAAAGAACCGGCGGCGAAGGCGGGTTCAATTTCGAATTCTGGCTCAGCTGTAACCTGGCTGTGGTGCCCCGATTTCGAAGGACCTCGTGTTTCGCCAGAATTCAGAATTCAAATCGACGCAACGCCGTAGGGTATGATGACACGGGGCACTCAGGGCTCTGACTCTTTCGTCTCTGAATCGGCATCGGATTCCTCTTCCAGAAGCGGCTCGACCCGTTTCCACACCTCCGCCGGCACGGTGCCGCGCTGCTCTGAAGTTGCGATCGCGCCGTCGAAGATCAGCTTCCCACTTTTGTCGTGAGCGGTGAGGTGCAGATTTGGCGGGCCGAGAACAACGATGGTTCCCGAATCATCCGTCTTCACGATGCTGCGCGACTTACCTTTACCTTTGCTGCGCACCAATACCGTTGCATTTTCGTCCACGCTGATCCCTGACTTCAGCAACTCCTTGAGCCGTTCGCTCTCAACTCGGAGTGAATCCTTGTTGTGATCCCCTTCTCGGGCGGCCTCCGCCAGGGCTTTTCGGGCCGCTTCCATGTTGCGCCGGATTTCAGAATCGATTTCGAGCCGCGTCACGCGGGGCAGGTCGCCGAGCGATTCGCGCAATACTTTGGAATGGGCCTGGAGCGCTTCCTTGTGCGGAAGCTCGATCAGTTCGCGATGGAGCTGGCGCACCTTCTCGTCATCGAAGTCATCCAGAAGACCGAATCGGGCCGGAGCCTGCTCGAGTGTTGCGGATTCCGTATGTTTCTTGCCGCCGCGGTAAAACACGAGTTTGACCTTGTTTCCCGGTTTTCGCACCTGCACGAGTTTTCGCAACTGCGCCGGATGCACGAGGGATTGGCCCTCCAGTTCGATCAGCACGTCATTCTTCTTCAAACCGGCTTTCGCGGCTGGGCTGTCATCAGAAACGTACGTCACAACCAATCCCACACCCGCATCCAGGCCCAACTGATCCGCGAGCGCTTCCGACGCTTCCTCCACGCCGACGCCAAGCCAGGCGCGGTCTTTCGCTGGCTTGGCATCCTCGACTGCCCCGCGGAGGACTTTGACGGACGTCTGTTTCTCGGGATCGGCCTCCTTGTTGGCGATCACGTGCTCCGCCGTTGAATGGGTGGTCTTGGCGTCGGCCGCTTTGGCCTGGGGCGCCCCGAACCACAGCAGAACGGCGGTCGCCAAAGGAACCGGTGTGAACGAATGGACTGATCTCATCTTCATATTCTGATCCGGTGGATGTTTCAATACGTGGCAAAGCTGACGGGCACGAATTCGATGCGGGGAATGCGCCGAACGACCTCGATGCCGCTAACCGAGTCCCGCAGCGTGACTGCGTCCATCCATTGTTGGAGCCGGAACCGCACCGGCTCGCCATCAGGCAGGTTCGCGACCGCGTCGAAGGAGTCGAGCAGTTGGCGGTCGATCTCGACCTCATCGGCTTTGAGCGTTGGCGCCGGAACCGCGGTCGCGGGCGGCGATTGCGTGCCGCGCTTCAACTGCGTCAGGACGAGCGGCCATACCAGCGCCAGCGCTGCTGCCGGTGCGAGCCACCGCAGCCATGAAGACGCCCCAAGGGACAACCTTCGCGAACGCGGCTCGGGTGCGAGGTGCGGCGACGCGATTGGCGGTGGCGGGCTAAGGCACGACTCGAATTCATCGGGCAAGTTGGCCGGCCTGAGCCGGCGGAGTTCCGCTTCGAATGACTCGTTCTCGCGTTCGTTCATCTCAACACCTGCCTGGTCAGCTTGCGCAATTCGGACAGTCCGTACCGGTATCGCGACGCAGCCGTGTTCGCCGGGATGCCCAGCGCCTGGCCGATTTCAGCGAACGTCAACTCGCCCCAAATCTTCAGCGTGATGACCTCGCGCTGTTCCGGTGGCAATTCGGCCAGCGCGTTCTGGACTATCCGGCTGAACTCACGTTGCTCCACGCCGGTATCAAACCAGGGCTGCGCATCGTTGACCAAGACGACCTGCTCGCGATGCACCCGGCGATTTTCACGGCGCGCCAAGTCGACCGCCCGCCGCCGAATCGTGGCAAAAAGCAGCGGCAGCGGCGGAGTGCCACGGCCCGTTCGTTGCCAAGACTCCGCGAGCGCTTCCTGGACGACGTCCTGCGCGTCGGCTTCCGACCTTGCCAACTGGCGGGCGAAGAGCAGGACCTTCGGCGCGTGATCGGCGATCCAGCGCCGCCACTCGTCCTGGTTCGGTCGTTCAACCATTGAACTCGCGCTTCGGCAAACTCACCGGGTAAAGCGACGCCGGCTGGCATTTTTGTCTGAGAAATCTTTCACGCACCGATTCGACAGTCTGCCTGGGACCGCGTTCGTTGAAAACTGCCTTGACTGGCGCGCGTCGGACCGAAGTCCGTTACTTGGCTTGAAAATCCGCAGCGAAGGCCTTGGCGTTCAGTTCCTCGCCCGTCGCAAACCGGGTCAGCGCATTCCAGGGCATTGTTTTCCCGGGCGCGAACACTCGTTCCTTCATGAAATCGCCCACACCGGTGTTGCCGACGTAAAGCGCCGTCTGGGGATCGGCCTTCAGCACCTTGTGCGCGATGGTGTGGTGAACCTGAGAAGCGAACAACTGACCCATCATGTAATTGTGGTAGTAGGCCGGGGCGACGACGATGTGGATCTTGCTCGCATAATCCGGCGCGTTGCGCCCTTCTGGCCGCTTCAGGAGTTGGTACTTCGCCACCAGGCCCCACCAGAGCGTGTTCAAATCCTGGGTCGGGTTCGCGTAGAGATCCTGCTCGAAACGCAACATCACCTGGCACCAGCGGGAGAAGATGAGGAGTTGGTCCCGCAGCATTTTTTCCCCGGTTTGATTGAATCCTTTCGCGTCGGACACCGTCACACCCATCTTCTGCAGCCAGTCGGCGCTCTTGGACGGCCGTTCGAACATCATCGCCACGCCTTCGGTGGTCAGAATGTGGGCTTCGGCGCGCAGGACATACGGCAGGGCGCGGGGAATGTTCTTACTGCTATAAACCGAATGTCCCAGTTCGTGGAGCATCGTGTTCATCCAATATTCATTGGGCACGATATTGGCCAGGACGCGCACGTCGCCTTCGCGATCCATGTCGGTGCAGAACGCGTGCGGGCTCTTGCCGGGTTTCTCGTAGAGGTCGCTCCGCGCGATCACATCGTCGATGGGCAGCCCGATTCCGGCGTAGTACTCCTTGCACAGCTTGAGAATGTCCACGCCGGCGTACACCGAGTCCAGGTCCGTATCGTAAACGGCGGGCGCCTCCTGAAAGAACAGGTCCTGGTAATGCCACGGACGCAGCTCGTCGACGGAGACGCCGCAGGCCTTCGCCAGTTTGGCGTCAATGTCGGCTTTGGCGCGCCGGAACGGTTCACGGGTCAAGGCGTCGAGTTGGTCGAACAATTTCAGCACCTGTTCCTGCGTTTGTTCGTTCAAGAAAAGCTGCATCACATGGTAGTCCCGGAATCCGAGCGTGCGCGCCGCTTCATTGCGCAAGCCAACCAGTTCCCGGAAATCCTTCTCGACCAGCGGCCCGACGGCCTTGCTGGCCTCCCAAACCGCCTTAAGCCGAGCTGAATTCTTCGATTCCTTGAGGACCTTGCGGACTTCACTGTCGGTCATCTCGTTGTTGTCCAACCTGGCGCGAAAGACATTGAAGGCCTGTTCGATCGCGTTGGCTTTGGAGGTGATCCTCTTGAGCAAGTCGGGCGGCACTTGCCTCTCGAGATACATCAGGTAAAGAACCTCAATCTGACGCGCGATGGGGCGGTCACGCAGCTTGAGCGCTTTGAGGGCTTTGAGCTCCACGAACCGCACCTTGTCGGCGAGCGCTTCGTCGAGTCTGTTCTGGGCTTGTTCTTTGGCCTTGAAATCCTCGTCCTTGCCCGACAGGTTGGCGGTCCACCAGGCCAGGTTGACCGCTTTGTCTAACGGCCGGATCTTGGCTTCATGCTCGGCGACGAATTTGAGGGCGCGCGCGTCATCGGCGGGGCGCGCCTGGGCGATCAGGCACACTGACGCCGCGAGAAGAACGACCAGGATGGCAACGTGGGTGATTGAAAACATGGGCTTCACGAATTCCTCCTTCCTGTGCATGCGTCAAGCGGGTGCGCTCAAATTGAAAGATACCCACAACACAGCCGGAATATTCCGATGACGCCCAACGGCGTCAAGGCTGGCGGCACCACGCCGGTCTGCATTGTACCAATGAAGGGGCGGAACTGCCCGACCCCATCCAACATCGAACGTCCCGCCAAGTTGGAGTGACAGCAGCGTTGCGAAGTTCCGCGTCTGGCAATAGACTCGCCAGCCCAGCAATGAGCCGGTTGGTAACCTCGTTGTTATTGGTGTTTGCGGTTGCGCCGCTGATTCACGGCCAAACCGCCCTCGAACTGCGCGTTCCCGTGGAAGGACAACCGCTGTCGGCCAACATCACGCGCGTTCAGCAGGCGCTCCTGTTTCTTGGAGCGCCTTTGTCGAGCGAGCTGACCCAAGGACTCGAAGCCGCGGCGAAAGCTCAGGACGCGGATCGCCTGCAAGCGCTGCTCGATCCGGAGGTCCTTCTGATTGTCACGATCAATCCCGAATCCCGCGTGAAGGTGCAGCGCGGCCCGGCAAAAGCCCTGCTGCAACAGGCCGGGTTTACGCCGGTGCTCGTCAAAGTGATCAATCAGAGCATGCTGACGCGGGAGTTGCGCGTCGTCAGTCCGCAGTCCGGACAAGTATACGCCGGCATGACCCCCCTGAGCGCGCAGCGCATGCAACGCGTACCGCTTAAGGAAACGGCGGAGACCAACGCGGTTCCTGGGCGATTCCTGGAAGCAGAGATGTATTCGCGGCCGCCGATGACGCCGAACCTGAGCGGTCTGGCGGCCGAATACGCGATCGCCCTCCTCTACAGCAGCGAAGCGGGAAGACGCGAAGCCACCATCGGGTTCGAGATCGGCCAGGGCAATCAGGACCTCGGCTTTCGCGGTGAAACGCCGGTGCTGTTTGAAATTCGACCCGCCGTCCAGGTCAAGCTGCGTGTCCGGGACGAAGACGGAAAAGCCACTGCGGCGCGTTTCATTTTTCGCGATGAAACCGGACATGTGTTTCCGCCCCAGGCCAAGCGGCTGGCGCCGGATTTTTATTTTCAGCCGCAAATTTACCGGCGCGATGGCGAAGTGGTTTTGTTGCCACCGGGCCGCTTCACCATGCAGTACGACCGCGGTCCGGAATATCGGCGCCTCCGGCGCGACGTCGTCGTTCCAACCCGTTCGACCGCCGAGATCGCGGCCGATCTGGAACGGTGGATCAATCCGATGGACTACGGCTTTTACAGCGGGGACCATCACATTCATGGAGCGGGCTGCGCGCACTATACGAGTCCGACCGAAGGGGTGACGCCGGAAGACATGTTTCTGCAAGTGACCGGCGAGGGACTGAACGTGGGGTGCGTGCTGACCTGGGGTCCGTGCTACGATTACCAAAGACGCTTTTTCACCCCCACCGTCCACCAGCTCAGCGGACCGCTCAGCGTGATGAAATATGACCTCGAGATCAGCGGCTTTGGTTCGCAGGCGCTGGGTCACGTTTGCCTGCTCAACCTGAAGGAGCAGACTTATCCGGATTCCGAAGGCACCAAGATCAAGGGTTGGCCCACCTGGACCACGCCGGTCATGAAGTGGGCCAAGGGCCAGGGGGCGGTGACCGGGTACGCGCACTCCGCCAGCGGCCTGGAGATCGACGCGCGGGACGCCGCCCGGCGGTTGCTCGCCCGATTCGACGCAAACCAGGACGGGCTCCTGGCTCGCGACGAATGTAACGAAGCCCTGCTGCCGCTCCCGTTCGACGTCATCGATGCGGACCACGACGCCGCGTTGAGCGAGTCCGAGTTGATCGCTGCGCACGAGCGCGCGGCCGAGCAATTACCCAACCTCGCCGTTCCGCAAATGAACGGCGTGGGGGCGATGGAAATCTGTGTGAGCGTGGCGGCGGGCGTGTGCGATTTCATCAGCGCCATGGACACGCCGCGCATTGCCGAGTGGAACATGTGGTACCACCTGCTCAATTGCGGTTTCCCGCTCAAGGTCAGCGGCGAGACCGATTTCCCGTGCATGAGCGGCGAACGCGTCGGACAAGGCCGCGTGTACGTGCATCTGGGCCCGGTCAGGCAGATCGACTTCGGCTCCTGGTGCAACGGCCTGGCCAAGGGCCGTTCGTACGTCTCGGATGGATTCGCGCACGCGCTCGTTTTTACCGTCAACGACACTCCACCCGGGTTTGACGAATTGCAGTTGGCTGCGCCGAACAAGGTGCGGGTTCGGGCGAAAATCGCGTTCGCGCCGGAGGTGCCGCGGGCAGTTGCGCACGGCGTGGTGGCGCCTCCGGACGGCAAACGGTTTATCGGGGACACGGTGACGTTGCACAGTTCGCGCACGCATGAAACCATCGCGGGGCGCCAACCGACGGTGGAAGACCGCGG
>JACXTT010011905.1_pt1 | contig 11582 bp, 10 predicted proteins | sample 9270951 | NCBI WGS metagenome assembly JACXTT01 (sample SAMN15532306, study PRJNA645909) | rock metagenome | isolation source: weathered quartz diorite | place: Puerto Rico | collected 2017-06-21 | reverse complement strand
GGATAGGTAGCTCCGGGCGAGGTGGCGCGAAAGTGTGCGGAACGGGCGTGTCTGGTCTCGGGGCTGACGGCTTCGCACTGTACATGGCCACCAAACGGCGGGGCAAGCTGGAGTATGGCGAAGTGCCTCGACAACCTGGCTCGAATCAACAAGACTTATACCGCAGCATTACGTGAAGCGATTCGGGAGAAAGGTTCGGGCGCGCCCGCTGGGTCGCGCCCGATTCGCCCCGGATGGTTCTCGCGTCTCTTCCTCCGGAGCATGGACGCTCCGCCGCGCCTCAGGTTCGCTGCTCCAGCTCAGGGTCGGCCAGCTCCGAACATCACTCGCGAAAGAGCTATCGAATCTTTTGTCAGTTCGCACGACGACATCCGTTCTTTACTACGCGAGAGCTCCGCCGTGGATCTGAACCGAATCCGCTTTAAGAATCCGTTTGTACACTTGCTTTCCTTCACGGTCGGTACGGGCCTTCTGATCATCCTGGCGCACGACCGTCGTCATCTCTGGCAGGCCGAGCAAGTTGGCCAGCGGTTGGAACGAGGCGCCGGAGTTGGCCACTGAAGGTCTATAATGCCTACCGCCCCTATGGAACCGACAACGATGTTCGAACTCCGTCTGGCTGGCCGGATGTCGCGGCTCGGCACTGAAACTGCCTTTGAGGTCCTGAACCGCGCCCGCGCGCTCGAGAAGCAAGGCAAAGAGATCATCCACCTCGAAATCGGCGAGCCGGATTTCGATACGCCGTCTAATGTGGTGGAGGCGGGCGTCGACGCTCTCCGCAAGGGCTGGACTCACTATGGCCCGTCGGCGGGCCTGCCAGAACTCCGCCAGGCGATTGCTGACTACGTGAGCCGTACTCGCAAAGTGCACGTCTCTAGCGATGAGGTGGTCGTTGTGCCTGGTGGCAAACCGATTATTTTCTTTACAATCCTGGCATTAGTTGAATCAGGGGATGAAGTTCTTTATCCCAATCCCGGGTTCCCGATCTATGAGTCGATGGTGAACTATTCGGTCGGCAAAGGGATTCCTATCCCGTTGCGCGAGGAGCGTGACTTTTCGGTGGATGTAAAAGAGTTAGCCTCGCTGATTACCGATCACACCCGCTTAATCATTCTGAATTCACCGCATAATCCGACTGGTGGGATCCTGACCAAAAACGACATTTTCGACATTGCGGAAGCGATTGGCGATCGCAACATTCTGGTCTTGTCGGACGAAATCTATAGCCGCCTCATCTATGACGGCGAGCATTTCTCGATCATGAGCGTGCCGGGCTTTAAAGATCGCACCATTCTGCTGGATGGCTTCTCGAAGACCTATGCCATGACTGGGTGGCGACTGGGATACGGCGTGATGCGATCCGACCTGGCCAGTCAGATCTCGAAGCTCGTGACGAATTCAAATTCCTGCACTGCGAGTTTTACCCAGATGGCAGGAATTGAGGCGTTGCGGGGCGATCAGTCCTCGGTAGACAGGATGAGCAACGAGTTCCGCCGCCGGCGAGATGCGTTCGTGGCCGGCCTCAATAGGATCAAGGGTTTCTCCTGCCGCATGCCGAAGGGTGCTTTCTACGCTTTCCCGAACATTACGAAGACGGGTTGGTCCTCAAAGAAGCTCGCTGACGCTTTGCTCGAAGAGGCTGGAGTCGCCGCCTTGGCCGGGACCGCGTTTGGGGCGTACGGAGAAGGTTATCTGCGCTTCAGCGTGGCGAACTCGCTGGAGAATCTGACTGAGGCGTTGTCTCGGATTGACGACTGGGTGCGGAAGAACCTGTAAGGGTGGTGCGGACGCGCCCGCCCGCGGGGCGTGCATCTACCGTGCGTCTTCGTTTCACTTCTCGTTGACAATCTCCGCGCCCGGGTTGGTGTAAACTCCTGCCGCTATGACACACATCGATAAGCACGCCGCTGGATCCTTCTGCTGGATTGAACTGGCCACCACCGATCAAAAGGCCGCCAAGAGCTTTTACGGCGCACTCTTCGGTTGGAGTCCCCAGGATTCTCCGATCGGGCCGGACGGGTTCTACACCATCTTTAAGTTAGAGGGACGGGACGCAGCTGCCGGCTACACTCTCCGCGCAGACCAGCGGGCTCAGGGCGTGCCTTCCCATTGGGGAATTTACATCACTGTAGACAACGCCGACCGAGCCGCCAACACGGCAAAGCAACTCGGCGGCACTGTGCTGGCCCCCGCGTTCGATGTCATGGAAGCTGGGCGCATGGCTGTGCTCCAGGATCCTACCGGAGCGCACTTCTGCGTATGGCAGGCGGGCAAAAACCCTGGAATCGGGATCGCAGGAACGGCGGGCACACTCTGCTGGGCCGACCTGAGCACCGCCGATGCCAAGCGCGCCGGCGATTTCTACTCTGGCCTGTTTGGCTGGGAGATCATGGCTGACGAGAAAGACAAGTCAGGCTATCTCCACATCAAGAATGGCGAACACTTTATCGGCGGCATTCCGCCCGCAACCCATCGACCTGCTGGTGTTCCTCCCCACTGGCTGGCGTATTTCTGGGTGGATGATGTGGACGCCTCGACCGTAAAGGCAAAACAGATGGGGGCGAATATCTGCCTGCCTCCGATGACCATCGAGAATGTAGGGCGCATGGCGGTGATCGCCGACCCACAGGGCGCGGCGTTTGCAATCTTCAATTCGCCGAACCACTAGATAATGAGCACCCATCTTGCGCCTGGATCGTGGGTTGGATCTGATTTGCCCGTCACGCCGCGTGGGTGGTACAAACCTCACGAGGCATCTGTTCCGTGAAAAAGATCATTGTTGTCTGTGTGACCGCTGTATTGTTGACCTTCGGGTTAGCGGCAGGAGAGCGGGTTCACAGGATCAATCTTCCCTCGAGCAAGAGCCTCACACTCCCGGTCCCCGGCTATCTCGGGCGCACCAACAGCTTTCCTGCAACGATTGTCCTTAGCCCCGACGGCCGTTATGCAGCGCTGCTGAATCAGGGATACGGGACGCAGGAGACAGGAGCGCGCCAGTCGATCGCGATTCTCGACCTCAGCAACAATCAGCTGCACGATTTTCCCGACGACCGCTTGAGCGACGAGACCTCGACCCGTCAAAGCTACTTCATCGGCTTGGCGTTCTCGAGCGATGGCGGCTATCTCTATGCGTCGATGGGCTCGATTACCGATCCGACTGGAGAAAAGCCAAAGAGTACGGGCAACGGGATCGCGGTGTACAAATTCACTGACGGACAAGTTATTCCCGAGCGCTTCATCAAAATCGCCCCGCAAGAAATCGCCGAAGGCAAAGAAGTGGCATTCGGCCTGCGCAAAACTCCCGCCGGAACCGCACTGCCATATCCCGCTGGATTCGCCGTTCTTCCTGGCCCCAAGGGCGACCGGCTACTCATCGCCAATAATCTGTCGGACAATGCTGTGCTGCTGGACGTCGCCACTGGAAAAATTGAAAAGGCCTTCGACCTAAGCCAGAGCCGCTATATTCCCAGCGAATATCCGTACACGGCGATGGTCAACAAGGCGGGAACCAAGGCGTGGGTCAGTCTGTGGAATGGGTCCGCCGTCGCGGAACTGAACCTTGAGACGGGCAAGGTCGGGCGCCGGATTAGCCTCTTCCCGCCGCCCCGTCCCCTCGCGCCCGGGTCGCATCCGACAGCGATGGCACTCAACACCAACGAGACTATGCTGTATGTCGCCCTGAGCAACGCCAGTTTCGTGGCTGCCGTTGATCTGGACGAGGGTAAAGTCGTTCGCTCCTACAACACAGGCCGCGTCGGCGCAGTTCCGCAAGCTCTGGCCATTTCCAAGGACAATGATCGTCTTTTCGTCGCCAGCGGTGGACTCGATGCCGTTGTGGTATTCGACTTGAAGCGCGACGAGCATAAATCTAACTATTTTGCCGCTCACCTTGGTTTCATTCCGACCGAGTGGTACCCGAGCGCGCTCGCCATCGCCGGCAACGACCTGCTCATTGCCACCGCCAAAGGAGAAGGCAGCGGCCCCAACAACATGCAAGGCAAGCTGAAGGGCGAGCGCAAACGAAAAGAGCATCCCTACATTCCGACCCTGATCGGTGGCTCCATCCAGCGCCTAAGCTTTTCGGACATCGACCGGAACCTTGCTGCCTATACGTATCAGGTCGAAGAAGACAATTTCACCTTCTCCGACGGCGGCAAGATCGAGTTCGCGGGCGGAAGCAACCCCATCCGCCACGTGATCTACGTGCTCAAGGAGAATCGTACCTACGATCAAATCCTGGGTGACCTCCCCGCCGGCGACGGCGACCCGTCGCTCACCATGTATGGCGCCGACATCACGCCCAATGAGCACAAGCTTGCCCTCCAGTTCGGAGTACTCGACAATTTCTACGACAGCGGAGAAGTTTCCGGCGACGGCCACATTTGGTCGACCGCTTCCACCACCACCGACTACAACGAGAAAAACTGGCCCATCGGCTATCGCAGCCAGGAGCGCACCTACGACGCTGACGGCACGGTCGCCGATGAATTGCCGCTCGAACTGGGCATCCCCGACATCGATGATCCCGCGAGCGGATTCCTCTGGGATAACCTTGCGAAGTCCAACCTGTCCTATCGCATCTACGGAGAATTCATCCATGCGACCTGGTGCAAGAACCAGAAAGCGGCATCGCCCAAAGAGGGAACTCCGTCAGCGGACGCAGCCTCGTGTCCCGTGAGTGAAATCAAAAAAGGCGATCCCTTGCCTGCGAACGTCGGCACGCCCCGCGGAGGCCCGAGTCCGTGGCCGTGGGCGGTACCGCAGGTGAAACGAATGCGTCCGACGAAAGCGGCGCTGCTCGACCACTACGATCCGGAATTTCCCGACTTCAACACCGATTATCCCGACCAACTCCGCGCCGACGAATTTCTGCGCGAATTCGACGAGTTCGTGAAAGCCAAGGGAAGCGTCAAGGAGCTCCCGCAGTTCACGCTACTCTACTTGCCCGACGACCACACTGGAGGCACTCGTCCCGGCAAGCCCACGCCGCAAGCCTCTGTCGCCGACAACGACCTGGCTCTGGGCCGGGTTGTTGATGCGGTCTCGCACAGCCCGTACTGGGACGACACGGCCATCTTTGTCCTCGAAGACGACGCGCAGGACGGCGGTGATCACGTTGACGCCCACCGCTCCATCGCTTTCGTGATCAGCAAGTATGCGCCGCGCGCGCAGCAGCCGTTCGTCGACCATAACTTCTACACAACGGTCAGCGTGATCCACACTATGGAGGCGCTGCTGGGCCTTCGCGCCATGAACCAGTTCGACGCGCACGCACCGCTTATGGCATTGCTGTTCGCAGGTCCGGGAAATCAGCCACCCTACCAGGCCGACGACAAGAACCTGCGCAGCGGTCTGATTTATCAGGTCAACGCAAAGACTGCGCCCGGTGCAAAAGAATCGGGCAGGATGGACTTCTCCCGTCCTGACGCCTCCAATGCCGCTGAGCTGAATGGAATCCTGTGGCGGAATGAGAAGGGGAATGTGCCGATGCCGGTGGCTCGTCACGCGCAAGCAGAGTAGCGCCGGCAACTTGGAGGCTCTCCCGAGGGCGCCCTCGCCTTTGGCACGGCGGGCGGGGACGCCCGCTGGAAAGCCGCCGAGACGGCGGCGCTACGATCCAGTTTTTGTAATTTTTCGGTACTCGTCGAACGCGTCCAGGAAGCGGTCGATGTCCGCCTTCGACAAGTAATACGGCGTTGACAACCGCAGTTTGTGCGGTTCTGCGCCGCGGATGCGAATCTTCTTTTCTTTCATCATCCAGTGTTCCAAGTCCAGTCGCGGGAGCGGAGGAACGTTGACCGTGGCAATACCGCATCGCATAGTTGGGTCGGGCGAGGTCCACGACACAGCCCCCCGTTTGACCATCGCAGCGAGAATGTAGTCGCAAAGCTGGCGATGGCGTTTCTCAATCCGCTCCATGCCGACGTCGTTCGCCAACTGAATCGCGGCCCGCAATCCCCACAATGCCGGCACGTTGGAACTACCAATGCGCTGGAAGCGCTCTGCTCGTATCTTGGGATCGTCCCAGCCTTCGGTGGCGATGGTGTTCCACACCCGGTCAATCACTTCGTTTCGGACGTAGAGAAATCCTGAACCCTTCGGAGCCTGCAGCCATTTGTGGGGGCTGGAAGAGTAGAAATCGCAGCCCAGGTCGTGAATGTTGATGCGCATCATGCCGGGAGTGTGGGCGCCGTCGGCCGCAGACAGGATGCCTTTGCTGCGGGCCAGGGCACTCAACTCTTTAACGGGGAGAACGACTCCCGTAAAGGTGCTGATGTGGCTGAAGAACAACACGCGGGTTCGCGGGGTGATCGCGTCGTTAAACAGATTCAGAACTTGTGCGGGATTTTCGACGGGCTTTGGGAGCGTTACCTTCTTGACCACGATCCCGTAGCGCTTGGCGCGCAGTTGCCAGGGCGATTCCCCACCGGGATGTTCCTGATCGGTCATGAGTACTTCGTCGCGGGGTTTCAGGTCGACGCCGTTCGCGATAAAGCTGTTAGCCTCGGTAGCGTTGCGCAGCAGGGCGATTTCATCGCGATCGCAACCGACAAAGGCGGCCAGTGGGTCACGGAACTGGTTCCAGGAGGCGTATCCCCAGATGGGGTAATCCTCCGGATCGGCTTCGTTCAACTTTTCGCAGGCCTCATACCCCTCGAAGATCGCACGCAGCACCGATGCCGGACTCGAACCTACGGTTCCGTTGTTGAGGTAAACCTCGTCGGCCGGGATCAGGAACTGCTTGCGCAGTTCGTGCCAATAGGCGTCTTCGTTCGAGTCATAAATGGAACGATCCGGCAACTTTGTGGGCAGGGAACCAAGCTGGGCCCAAAGGCTCTGTGGGAGGGACAGGCCAACGCCTGCAGCCAGCGATGAAGACAGAAAGCCGCGACGATTGAGCATGAGGGGCTCCGTTTCCGAGAAACGCGCAATGGTACACCCTCCTGAGTTCCATATCGCAAATTCCCAAGTAACTTTCTGGCTCCCGGATGCGTCCAACTAGCAGGGTAATTCCGTCAGTCGGGCTTGCCATGCGGAGTATAATCACTTCAACAGTCCGGCTTGCGGTGGGGAGAGTCCACATGTTGCTGCGTAAGGTACTGATTTCGTTACTTTTGCTGGCCTTCGTTGTGCCGGCGTCTCTGGCTCAGGACCAATCTTCCAAACCAGACCCTTCCAAACCCGATTCTCCCGACAGCAGCGCCACGGTACAGTCTGAGCCGCCCGTACAGGAACCGGACGACAGCAAAGTCAAACACGACGGTAGCAAGAAAGACGTGGATGCCATCGGCAACCGCAAGATCGGCGGTCGCGGTCTCAGCAACTGGTACTCGCTCGAGTCCGAGATCCGGATGGGCAAAGAGGCGTCCCAGCAGATCGAGGCCAGCGTAAAGTTGGTGCAGGATCCGGTCGTCACCGAGTACGTGAATCGCATTGGCCAGAACCTAGTTCGGAATTCTGACTCCCAGGTGCCGTTTACCATCAAGGTCATCGATACCGATGAAGTAAACGCGATGGCATTGCCAGGTGGATTCTTCTACGTGAACTCTGGTTTGATTCTGGCCGCGGACGAAGAGGCTGAACTCGCCGGCGTAATGGCGCACGAAATCGCTCACGTGGCGGCGCACCACGCGGCTCGGGGGATGACTCGCTACCAGTGGATGAACATCGGCAGCATTCCGCTGATCTTCGTGGGCGGTGGCATTGGGTATGCAGCGCGCTCGCTCGCAGGGCTGGCGCTTCCCATGACCTATCTGAGTTTCTCTCGTGGTTTTGAAGCGGAAGCCGACTACCTCGGCCTGCAGTACATGTACAAGTCGGGATACGATCCGCAAGCGTTTGTCAGCTTCTTCGAGAAGCTCCAGGCGAAAGAGAAGAAGAAGCCGGGGACGCTCGCGCGCGCTTTCTCGACCCATCCGCAGACGCCCGACCGGATCGAAAAATCGCAGGAAGAAATCCAAACGATTCTCCCCGCGCGGCCGCAATATGTCGTGTCTACGTCGGAGTTTGACGACGTGAAATCGCGCCTGGCCGTGATCGAAAACCGTCACAAGGTCCTGGACGACAAGGAAGGAAACAAGCCCAGTCTGCGACGCACTTCGACCAGCGACAAATCAGGCAAGGACGATAAGAGCGCCGACGACGATCGCCCCACGCTGAAGCGTCGTGATGACACGAAGCAGAATTAAACGTCCTGGCAGGGAATCAGAAACCGGCGGCTTGGCCGTCGGTTTCGCTTTCTGGAAAAGGCTGGGACGCTGCCACTTAGCTCACGGCTTTCTTCCGGAACTGCCGCAGCCCCACCGTTAGCAGTAGCCCGTCAAACAGAGTCAATCCGACCAGTACCGCCAACAACGAAAGGTGAGGGAACTGCGGCACCAGAGTTCCGCGTAGTCCTTCGCTGGCATACACCAGCGGATTGATCAGCACCACTTTTTGCAGGACTGGGAAGTTGTTAAGAGCGCTCCAGGGGTAATACGTGCATCCGAAGAAGATCATCGGGGTCAATACCATGCTGAACATCAACCCGATATGGTTTTGATTGACGCTGCAGCCAAGGGCGAGGCCACCACAAGCTGCGAACAGTGCCACCAGCGCGGTAACGCAGGCGAAGGTCCAAGGCGTGCGCAGGCTGAACACCACGCCCGGTCTCAGGATCAGCCAGGCCGCTGGAATCACGACCAGCCCTGCGATCAGCGCCTGCAGAGTTCCCGCCAGTACCTTCTCGACCGCCACCCAGGAGATTTCCATCGGCGCCAGCAGGCGATCTTCGATCTCGCGGGTAAACTGAAATTCGGCGATCAGCGGCATGGCGACTGCCCAAACGCCGGTGAAGACCATGCTGATCGCCATGATACCCGGTAGCAGCAGGCTCTTATAGGCTTCCGGCATGTAGCCGCTGCGCACCATCACTCGTCCGAAGATGAAGACAAACATCAGCGGCTGCAGGAAGGTTTGCAAGAGCAGCACGAAGAAGTTACGCCGGGCGACGTGAGCGTCACGCGCGAGCATGGCAAAGAAGCACTTCCAATTCATTCCCGCAAGCTCCTTCCGGTGTGGTGCAGAAACAGATTCTCGAGGCTAGGCTCAGAGATATGCACATCTTGCAGGTCCACGCTTGCGGATGAGGCCAAGGTGGCAATCTCGCGAATCAGCGACCCGCCCCGGTCGGCGTAAAGATCGGCACCGCTGTGATCGTTCACGCGCACTTCCCGGACGCCAGCTAGAGACCGAAGTTGCTCCAGCAGATCCGGGGAGTGCCGGCCGAAGCGCAGCCGCAACAGAAATCCTCCCGGCACCGAACCCTTTAACTCGCCAGGTGTACCGAGAGCGATATTGCGTCCGTGATCAATGATGACGAGGCGATGGCAAAGGGCATCCGCCTCCTCCATGTTGTGCGTAGTCAGCAGGATTGTCTTGCCACTCTTGTTGTACTCACGAATGATTTCCCACAGCAGCAGTCTAGTCTGCGGATCAAGGCCAGCGCTCGGCTCATCGAGAAAAAGGACCTGGGGATCGTGCATCATGGCGCGTGCGATCGAGAGACGCTGCATCAAACCGCCGGAAAATCCGCGAACTAACTGATCGGCACGATCGCGGAGCTTGAACCGCTCCAGCAGATCGTCGGCACGCTTCGCGCGTTGCCCGGAATCCAAGCCAAAATACCTGCCGTGAAAGAGAAGAATCTCGCGCGCGGTCAGAGAGAAATCGAGGTTCGGCCGCTGCGCCACCACGCCGATCAAGCGCTTGGCCGCGACCTGTTCCTTCCAGACGTCGTGGTCTCCGATCCAGGCCTGTCCCGCCGTCGGCTGCACTCGTGTCGTGAGAATCCCCACGGTTGTGGACTTACCCGCACCGTTGGGGCCCAGCAATCCGAAAACTTCACCCGGTGAGATTTCAAGGGTCAGGCCATCGAGGGCAACGATCTCCGGCTTGGGCTGCTTGGTGCGCTTTCCAGGGGTGGCGGGGGAACTAGACCCAGTGCCAGCCGCGAACGGCGGCGTGGACGTATAGACTTTGCACAAGTCGCGAGTGCGAATACCTACCACAGTGGAATGCCTCAGTTCGAGTGCGGAAAAAGTGCTCGCCCGGAGAATCTGTGACAGAACCTCCGTGTGGAATTTCTTGAGATATTTCCAGAGTGGCAGGCGAATGTCAAACCCTGCACCAAACGCCTGTCCGACGACTTCGCTGAGAAGCGAGAACCGGGAACTGAGAACTTGCCCCTACGACCCCGCCGCGACCGACTTTACCGCAATGCTGTCGCCCTTGACCTCCCCCGTCACCTTCGCGGACGCGCCTGCCAGCTCATCCAGCTTGTCGAGGGCGGCCTTGTCCGTGGTCTCGAGGGTATAGACTTTGTCGCCCACTACCAGGGCGTACTTGGAGCCGCCCTTCACGCAAGTGCGGGTGCAGGAGGCGTCGTTGCCGGCCATCTGGTGTTTGGCTCCGCACATGGAGTCGCTCACTTTGCCAGTTAAAGTCTTGTCGGCGGCGAGGGCGGGAATGGATTGCAGTCCGGTGAGAAGTAGAATTCCAACAACGGCGGTCGCAAACTTGCTAACTTGCATCGGTCAGTTTTCTCCTGTAAGGGTCCCACGGAAGCCGTGGCTGTAGTTTAAGATGCTCTCACAATTCTGGGCGTTACAGTAGTTTGTGCGCTATCGCGCGGTGAATCGAAGCGTGACATCCACTGTTTTGTCTTTTTCATTGACGGCTTCGTGAATGCTGACGCCCCAATGCACGCCTGATGGAAGAAATCTGGTTGTGTCATCCAAAAATTTCTTCGGATACTCGCCATTGTAGGGCTGTCCCTCGCGCAGCTTCCAGGCAGCCTCCATGTGAGCTTTGGCCTGCGAGTCCAGACCGATGATTTCGAGTTCGCCCATTTTGAACTGCGCGCCTTCAACGACCGCCAGGTCATAGCGAACTGTGCTTTTGTCGTCATCCAGCAGCGGCTTCGGCGTGATGTGCGCGTTCATGTAACCTTTGGTGCGATAGAGCTTGCCAACATCCTCGAGGTCCTTGGCCAGCCGCACCGCATCGGCAGGCTGGCCGACTGGGAGATGGAGAAGGCGCTGTAAGTCCTCTGCCGGGAGCACCGCGTTGCCGCTCCACTCGACACTGGAGGTGGAATAGACTTTCCCGGATGTCAGGGGCAAGATCGCGTCCACCTGAACCTGGTCTTCGGACTGCTCTACGACTCGCGCCTCTGAACTTGCAAACGATGCTTTCAGATATCCGCGCTGAAGGCAGATCGGCAGGAAGTTAATCTGGGCGACTTGGGCGAGCGCTGAACGCACGTATGCCGCTCCCATGAGTTTACGGGCAGCGGCTTGCATGAGCGGGAGCTGGTCCGGGGTCGCTCCGGGAAACTCGACGTTGCGAATCCTTATGTCCATTGCCTCCACGCGGGAGGAAATTCCGATGAGCTTCCCGCCCTCCTGTGGGCTCTCGCGCAAATAATCCACACGGTCCGGAATCTTCTTTTCGTCAAGAATTGCTTGCATCGATGTTCCGAAGTTTTACGGCAGTACGCCCTACACTAGCATCTCACGCCAGAGAAACACGCGCGCACGGCG
>JACXTT010011904.1_pt1 | contig 11583 bp, 10 predicted proteins | sample 9270951 | NCBI WGS metagenome assembly JACXTT01 (sample SAMN15532306, study PRJNA645909) | rock metagenome | isolation source: weathered quartz diorite | place: Puerto Rico | collected 2017-06-21 | reverse complement strand
ACTGTGTGCAGTATACTTTCAACTGCCAACCCTAATCCATAAACAAATTCAGCTTAGACACCGGACTTCGCTTGGTTCTGAATGAGGATCACTCGGTGCCGGTGTTATCGGTTGCCGTTTACTACGACGTTGGATCTCGCAACGAACGCGAAGGTCGCACCGGTTTTGCCCACTTGTTTGAGCACATGATGTTTCAGGGCTCAGAGAATGTGCCCAAGGCCGCGCACTTCCAATACATCTCGAACGCCGGCGGCACGATGAATGGAACCACTTCAAGCGAGCGCACCAACTATTTCGAAACCCTGCCGGCAAATCAGCTACCACTGGCACTCTGGCTGGAAAGCGATCGGATGCGGTCGCTCGCGGTGACCCAGGAGAACCTCGACAATCAGCGCGAAGCAGTTAAAGAAGAGAAGCGCTTGCGCTATGACAATCAACCATACGTCAATGGCTTCCTCCGATTGTTCGAGATGAGCTTTAAGAACCCGGCGAATGCGCATTCAACCATTGGATCGATGGAAGATTTAGATGCCGCAACGGTTGAAGACATCCGCGAGTTCTTCCGCATTTATTACGCGCCCAATAATGCAGTGCTGGCGATTGCGGGTGATTTCGATGAGCGCGAAACGCGCGGTCTGATCGAAAGGTATTTCGCCACAATCCCGAGCCAGCCTGAGCCACCGCCAGTTGACGTCAACGAACCAACCGAAGTGGCCGAGCGGCAGGATCAGTTCCTGGACAAACTTGCACCGGTCCCGGCCTTTGCCTTGGGCTGGAAAGTTCCACCGCGGCGCATGGCAGAGTTCTACGCGCTGTCGCTGGCCAGTCACTTGTTGTTCGAAGGAGAAAGTGCGCGCCTCTATCAAAAGCTGGTTAAGGGTGAGGAATCAGTGGTTCAGATCCAGGGCGGCATCGACGAACGCCGTGGCCCATCGGGATTGTTCATCGTCGTGATCCCGAAACCCGATCGTGAGCCCCATCAGATTCGGGACGCCATCTTCGATGAAATTCATCAGTTGGCGACCGCTGGTCCCAGCGACGAAGAGATGGAGAAGCTGCGAAATAATCTTTTCAATGCCGCGGCCCGCAGCCGCCAGTCGTCGCTCTTTCGCGCGCAACAGCTCGCGGAGTTCGCGCTGTACGACAACGACCCGGAGTTATTCAATACCGATCTGCAGAATTTTCTTGACGTGACGGCCGATCAAATTCGCGAGTCAGTGGCTCAGTACCTCGATACTGACAATCGCGTGCTGCTCGACATCGTGCCGGCTCCGCAGGAAGCAGCGCCCGCGGCGCCACACGAACCGGCCGACACTGATCAACGAACCTCGCCGCTACCTCAAATTCCGGAAAACCCGGACGAGGCGCCGCCAGCCTCGCCGATACCTACGGCAACTCACCCAGCAGTTGAATCGAATGAACCGCGCTAATCGACCGATGATGCAAACCGAACCTTTTCGCCGCGAAATGCCGCCACCGCTCGTGCCGCGGCCGCTAAATATTCCTGAACCGTTCGAGATCACCCTGAATAATGGTCTGGGGTTAATGCTGATTGAGGACAAGCGTTTACCGCTGATTAGTTTTCGGTTGGCGTTTCGGTCCGGCGACGCAAACGATCCCGCGAACCTTCCCGGTCTAAGCGACATGATGTCGCATCTTTTGACGGAAGGAACTGAATCTCGCACGAGCCGTCAAATTGCCGAAGAGATTGAAAGAGTAGGCGCGACCCTCGTGGTCGGATCGAATTCTGATTACAGCGCGGTGGCTGCATCCGCGCTTTCCGCATTCACGAATGAAGTGCTGGAGCTGATCGCCGACGTAACGCTGCGCCCCACTTTTCCGCAAAATGAAATCGATCTCGCGCGCGAAAATACAAAGCAGCTTCTCGTTCAGCAGCGCGCGCAGCCCACTTTTCTCGCCTCTGAACGAATGGCAAAGGTCCTGTTCGGCTCGCATCCGTACTCGGTAGTCTCACCCACCGCCGAGATGCTCGATGCTTTGACGCGCGAAGATTTACAGTCCTTTCGCGAGCGAACTTTCATTCCTAATAATGCCGTACTAATTGTGATCGGTGATTTCGACCGAGCGTCGCTGCTCGCGCAAATCGAGAGTCTGTTTTCCGGTTGGCAGATCGGCGCCGTAACCAATGCGAATTACCCCGAACCGCCAAAACGATCTCGCCGGACGCTCTACATGATCGATCGTCCCGGCTCGGCCCAATCAAACATTGTGATTGCGAACAAAGGAATCACGCGCAAGGATCCCGATTATTTTCCAATGCTACTGATGCATACGATTCTCGGCGCGAACGCTTCATCGCGACTCTTTATGAATCTGCGCGAGCACAAGGGTTATACCTACGGCGCGTATTCGAGTCTCGATGCGCGCCGATTGGCTGGGACTTTTCGCGCGACCGCCGAAGTACGCACACCCGTGACCGGCGATTCGCTGCACGAGTTTTTCTATGAACTCAATCGCATTCGCGATGAGAAAGTCTCAGACGAAGAGATTGCCAACGCGAAGTCGTACCTAACCGGCGTTTTTCCCATTCGGATCGAAACTCAGGAAGGCTTACTCGATCAGGCGGTGAGCATGAAAATGTTCGACTTGCCCGCGGACTACCTAAAAACGTATCGCGATCATGTGAACGCCGTTGGCACCGACGATATTCAGCGCGTCGCGCAACAGAACGTCACACCGAACCACGCGGCAATCGTCATTGTTGGCGATGCGGCCGAAGTGCTTGACCAGGCTAAATCGTACTCGGAAGAGATCGAGATTTATGACACGGAAGGAAATCGGAAGGAGCGGTGAACCCGCACCCGAACCTTATAGAAGGTTTTCTTTGCGAATGGTCGGTGTCTACGCCGCTCCCTGGATGCGCTCAACATCCAACACGCCAGTCACGTTCTTGATGGAGTTCATCACTTTATCAAGGTGCTTCACATCAAAGACCTCGACGGTGACTTCGATGCGCCCCTTCTGATCGGGTCCGATTGAAGCGCGGGCGTCACGGATACCGGTTTTCATATCAGAAATTGCGCCGGTAATGCCGGCGATCATGCCGGTCCGATTCTCGGTAAGCGCCAGGAGCTTCACAGCGTAAGCAGTCTTCTCCGGCTTCGACGCCCACTCAACGGTGACAATTCGTTCGGGATTCACCATCAACTGCTTGACGTTGCGGCAACGCGCGGTGTGCACGGCCACGCCTTTGCCGCGCGTGATATAACCGATAATTTCCTCACCATGCAGCGGATTACAACAACGCGCGCGGTTGACCATCAAGTCTTCAACTCCGCGAACGACGATCGCATCGTCGCCGGTGATCAGCCGCTTGACGGCGCGCACGCCGGTGCGCAATCGCGACTCTTTTTGCTTGTCGAGCGCTTCGAATTTCTCGGGCCCGAGATACTTAGCGATGACATTACGCGGAATAATTTTGCCATAGCCCATCGCGGCCAACAGATCATCGGTGCGCCCGTAGCCGTATTCGTTCGAGATGCGTTTGAGATCGCCACTACTGTCATTCAGCAGCTTTTTGACTGAAAGCTGAAAGCGGCCAGCCTCTTTCTCGAACAGCTTCCGGCCGATCTCGATCGATTCGGCGCGCTGCTGATCGGCAACCCAATGCCGTACGCGATTTCGCGCGCGCGAAGTCACCACAAAGTTGAGCCAGTCGCGCGACGGATGAGCGTTGGGGCTGCGAATTATCTCAACCACATCACCGTTCTGAAGCTGCGTGCGCAACGGCACCATGCGGCTGTTGACTCGTGCGCCGGTGCAGGTGTTGCCAACTTCAGAGTGGATCATGTACGCAAAATCCACCGGCGTGGCGCCGCGCGGCAACTGGATTACCTTCCCCATCGGCGTAAATGCGTAAACGTCTTTTGGGTAAAGATCGAGCTTCAGCGTGTCGATAAATTCGCGCGAGTCCTTTACTTCCTGCGTCCACTCGACAAGGGATCGCAAGACCTTCAAAGCATCGTCGTCGTCGTGCGCGCCGCGCTTTCCTTCTTTGTACTTCCAATGCGCCGCGACACCCTCTTCCGCCACGAGGTGCATCTGCTCGGTGCGAATCTGCACTTCGAACGGCTGCCCTTTCGAGCCAATCACGGACGTATGCAGCGACTGATAGAGGTTGTCGCGCGGCGTCGCAATCCAATCCTTGAAACGTCCGGGCACCGGTTTCCACGCGTTGTGAATTACGCCGAGCGACGCATAACAGTGCCGCAACTCGTCGGGCGTAATCACTCGCACCGCTACCAGATCGTACACTTGATCAAGATCGATCTTTTGTGCGTTCAGCTTCTTCCAAATTGAGTAGAGACGCTTCACGCGCCCTTCGATGCGCACAAAAGGCACCTCAGTCTCGCGCATCTTGGCTTCGATTGTTCCGGTGACGTCGTTGAGGAAGGCTTCATTGGCGGCGCGCCGTTTTTCCAACTGTGCGGTTAACTCGCGATAATCGTCCGCATGAAGATTCTTGAACGCCAGGTCTTCAAGTTCTCCGCGCAATTTACCCATGCCGAGGCGATGCGCAATCGGCGCGTAAATATCCATCGTCTCTTGCGCGATGCGTTGACGCTTCTCTGCCGTGAGGTATTCGAGCGTCCGCATATTGTGCAGGCGATCGGCCAGCTTGACGAGCACCACGCGCACGTCGTCAACCATCGCCAGCAACATCTTGCGGACGTTCTCGGCTTGCTGCTCTTCACGCGAGACATTGCTGATGTGCGCGAGCTTCGTGAGCCCTTCAACCAGATGGGCAACTTCGTCGCCGAAATATTGTTGAATTGTCTTTGGGTCGGCGAGCGTGTCTTCAACAACATCGTGGAGCAGACCAGTAGAAACCGAGACATCGTCCAGCCGCATATCTGCCAAAATGTTGGCCACCTCAAGCGGATGGACGAGGTAGGATTCGCCCGAGGCGCGCTTCTGTCCACGATGTTCGCGCGCGGAAAACAAATACGCGCGCCGCAACATATTCAGGTCGGCCTGCGGATGGTTGCGCCTGACTTTCTCGCAAATGTCTTCAATGCGAACCATAAGAGTAGAGGTTAGAGGCGAGAGATCAGAGGTTAGAGCGATCATCTTTCTGACCTCTAACCTCTCACCTCTGTCATTATAGCAACAGGTGACGGTCGGCCTGAAAAAGTCGCCCGTCACCCATTTTGATCTGAGATTCAGTTGTTGAGGTTACGGAGTTGGTGAACCAGCAGCTTGAGCGGCCTCTTCCTTCTTCCGCCGCTCTTCAGCTAGCGCGGCCGCGCGTTTGCCGGCGGTATCAGCTTGATTCTGATATTGATTCTTCTTATCGGCTTCGCCATTCATTTCAGCTTGTTTGGCTGCCTCGAGCAAAAGATTCGTTTTGTAGGACCAGGCGGATTCGTTATTAGGATCGTACTTAATTGCGGTCTCGGCTTCTTCCAAGCCGCGGACGACACACTTTTGAATTTGATCAAAGTCCTTCTGCTCTTTGGGTTTCTTGTAAGTAACCTTAGCGTTGCCGCCTTCGGTAGCAGTGATCTTAACATCGGGAAGCTCAGTAACCTTGAAGGAGCAATCCCAATCCTTGCCGGCGAGAATCGCGTAGGCTTCGGCGCGTTTTTCGCTGGGCTGATTTGAATCCGTGGCTCGCTTGGTGATCCAGGCCCGCAAGTTAACGTCATCCTTAATCGCCGCGTAGAGAACCGAGATTGCTTTGTAAGCTTCTTCAGCTTGTGTTTCGTTCGGAGGATTCTCCAAAACTTTCTGATATGCCACGATGGCATCACGGGCTCTTTGGACGTTGTCGGGCTGGTCGACGCCCGGTTTGTATTGCTGGTGGATAACGCGAGCGATAAAAATCGGGGCCGTCTGGTTGCTGGGATCTAACGCGAGAGCGCGTTTCGCGTGCATCTCCGCATCTTCGAAATGGCCTTCTTTGTAGGCTTTGGCGGTTTCATTCAGCTCGTTCTTGGCTCGAACTTTATTAATCAATGAGCAGCCTGTCGAGGTTGCTACGAACAAACCCAAGACGGCGATTGCGCCTATCCTGGACCGAGATAATCTCATTTCACTCAACTCCGTTTAGATGAAGATGCCGCCGCGCCTTGAGCTAAATTTTAGCGGCGCGGCGGAATTGCGGGTGAATTTGTTTACAACTGTTACGGCAGATCGTCAACCTGCAAACCGACCGGATTAGCGCCGGCTCCCTTGATCGCATCAATTACTTTGACCACGTCGCCGTACTTCAGGGCGCGCGGCGCCTTAACAAAGACGGTCTTTTCGATTCGCTGATCTTCCGGAATATTGGTTGCCGTCTCCATTCCGACCTTGTATGCATGTTGTTCCTTGCGCTGCTGGAAAGTCTGCTGAAGCTTCGCCGCCAGCGCGCTCGGATCATTTACCGAACCCATCGAGTCCTGGTTCAGCTTGATTTGCAGGTCGGTTGAAATTGAAACCACGAGCGTCAGCGGGTTCGGCTTCAACTTGCTGACGTCTTCGTTTGGATCTCTTTGCGTCGGGATGTCCGCTTTGAAGCGGCTGGGCTTGAGTGGGGTCACGACCATGAAAATGATCAAGAGCACCAGCAGCACGTCGATTAGCGGCGTAACGTTGATATAAGGAACGGCGCGATTTCCGCCACCACTCATTGCCATATAATTACCCTCTTTATCCACCGCCGGCACTGCGGCGGGATCAATCACACTCTAGGTTGCCGGCGCAGTTGCCGCACCCTTGCCCTTCTTCTTGTCGGCGACGAGACCGATCTTGTCGACACCTTTTTCCCGAACGGCATTTATGACTTTGACCACTTCACCATAACTCACGTCAATGCCACTCTTGATGTAAACAATCTTGTCCTCTTCCTTCTTGTTGGCGAGGGCCTTCTCCACGGTCGCCTTCAAGTCGTCGAGATTCACTTTCTTCTTGCCGAGGTAATATTCGCTGTCCTTCGGGATTGAGATGATCACCGAAGTCTCTTTATTAATAGCCTGATCCTCGTCCGGATTACGCATCTCGCGAGGAATGGCCACCGTTATTCCCTGTTGTAAGAACGGTGTAACCACCATGAAGATGATCAGCAGCACCAACATGATATCGACCATGGGGGTGACGTTAATTTCGGATTGGAGACCGCCCCCACCGCCGCTGGACATTCCCATAAAAACTCTCCTTTCGTCGCGCTAATCCGCGACGCGACGATCAGCGCGGGCCAGCCGCGCTGATGCTCTCTCGACAAACAATAAAACTATGGATTCAGCTGCTTGGTGCGATTCTTAATGAAGTAATCGACCAATTCCGAAGCTGAGTTGTCCATTTCAACCACGAAGCCATCGACTTTGCCGGTGAAGTAGTTGAACAGCCACACCGCCGGAACGGCCACCACCAGACCCAGCGCCGTGGTAAAGAGTGCTTCCGAAATACCACCAGCCACGGCAGCGATACCGGCTGATTCCGCGTTCTTCATGCCGCGGAACGCGTTGATAATCCCGAACACGGTACCAAACAGTCCCACGAATGGGGCGGTCGAACCGATCGTCGCCAAGCCTGACAAGCCACGCCGGAACTCTGCCGTCTTAATCGCAATGGCCCGCTGCAGGGCGCGCTTTGAAGCTTCGATCTCGTCACCCGAAATGTCGGACGACTGTTCGTGCGCCCGGAATTCCTGCAGGCCGCTATTAACAACCATCGCCAAGTGCGACTTTCGATGCTTATCGCTGATATTAATAGCCTCTTCGATACGGTTGTTTTTGAGCGCTTGAGCGACCCGCGGGGCAAATTCACGGGACTGCTTCTTTGCCGCGGTGTAGGTCAGATAGCGTTCAACCATGATCGCAATCGAATAGACGGACATGATCAGCAGAATGATCACGACCGTGATAGCGACGGCGCCCATGTTCTTCACCATTTCAGTGATGGTGAATTCATTGCCCGACGTAGATGCTGCTGCTGGACTCGGCGAGGCCTGCAAGAGAAACAGAAGAAAGCCCATCGCTTTCGTTCCGAGGATGCTTGTCAGAATAGTCACGGTAAATCCTCCACAGATTTATTTACAATTAATTTCTTACCGGCAAATTGAGACGGAGCGCTGAAGGCCCGACTCTGTCCTGGGGCGCTCCAGCGCACCGGTTACTTATTGCGCCACAAAGTTATAAATGATTACGCCGTTAACTTTTACCGGCTGACCGGAAAGTTTTGTCGGCGTAAATTTCGATGAGCGCGCCGCGGCCACGGCGGCGGCTTGCAAGAGCGGATGCCCCGAAACTGCGTGGGCGGAGATAACGTTTCCGTTCTCATCGATCAATACCTGAACCTGCACGGAGCCCGAGGCATGCGCACTGCGCGCGATCGCCGGGTACGGTGGCGTCACCAGATGCACAGCTTTGCCGTTTAGCACGCCACCTGAAATGGGCGCATGGGGAGTCGGCTTCGGTGTCGCCGCCGGCGGCGGGGGTTCATCCTTGATTTCGACGCGCGTCGGTGCCGAGATTATTTGACCCGTTCCTGATCCCGGCGCGACCGGCGCAATTGCATTAGAGTTCGCACTACCAACCATGGTCACGACGCCTTTGCGAACCGGCGGAACATCACTCGCCTTGGCGGAAACTTCCTTAGGCACCAGATCGGCGCGCGAGACGTCGGCAATCAACTCTTTGCGAATGTCGACGTTCTTGGTGATTTCGACCTTCTCTGGTTTCGCTTCCTGCTTTTGCTGTTGCTGCGGCACTGGCACTGGAGCAATCAGCGCGGTCAGTTCCAACGTCTGCTGATCAATATTGGCCGTGGCCAACATAATTCCGGCGACTGCGCCCACAACGATTAGCACGAGGTATGCAATGGTGAACCCGAGCAGGAATCCACCTTTTCGCTTAAGATCCGCAGAATGCGATCCGGACTCAACTAACTGATCGAACATCTTTCCTGTTCCTCCTAAAAGATCGGCGCCAATTGGGTCAGGGCTGGAAACTTGAAGATCTAAAACCCGCGTTCGAACCCGTTAAAACAACCAGAAGGGGAAGCAGCGGAAACTTGCGTCTACGTCAGGCCCAGCGCTTTGCGAGACACAAAGAAACTGGCCATTTCGACGTTACATGCCACCGCCTGTCCCACTTCTCAACGAAGCAAGGGCACCGTACGTAGCGTATTTAATTGGCCAGCAACGCCCGCAGTCTATGCCGCAAGTGCTTTCAAAGTCAAGGCAAAAACCTGACAAGATGATTGCGTCTTCGTGCGATCAGATGCAAGCATCACGACCAATAAAACACGAGTGATTAGACTCCCAACGAGTACGTTTGTTCCCGCTTAAGCCACTCGCGAAGGTTTGCCAACTCCGTTGCCTGCACGCTCAGTGCGGGCAGCGTTTCGCGTGCGGGTGGGGACTGAATCACGCTGTTTGGTCAGCGCGGCTCTCTCAGCCGAAGCAACGCGCTTTTCCCACCAAACCATCAGGGGGCCAGCCACGGCGATTGTGTCGTAGGTTCCGAATATGATGCCCATTAATAGGGCTAAAGAGAATGGCCGTAACGTTTCGCCGCCCAGCATAACGAGCGAAATCACCGATAAAAATACTAAACCTGAGGTGATAACCGTTCTCGAAAGAGTCTGATTGATCGACAGGTTGGTTACGTCGTAAAGATTCATGCGGCGGTAGAGCTTACGGTTCTCTCGAATTCGATCGAAGATAACGATGGAGTCGTTTACGTCGAAACCGACCAGCGTCAGCAGGGCCGCAATTACAGTCAAATTGATCTCGATTTGAAATATGGAAAAGAGCCCGAGCGTTACCAGCACCGTATGAAAGACTGCGATGACTGCGGCGGCCCCCTAAGTCCATTCGAATCGAAACGCAATGAACAAAAGCATTCCGATTAGCGCGGCAATCGTAACCGCAATCGCCTGCGTACGAAGCTGGGCGCTCGCAACCGCGCTCACGGCTTCGGTCCCTTCGATCTTATAAGCCGCCTTCGCATCGTCATCGAGGTTCTTTGTCGGATCGGCCTCGGAACCAAACGAGCCCAGGGCTTTTCGCAGGTTAGCGCGCGCGGCGTCGACGCCCGCTTGATTTTCAGCGCCAGTTTCAAATCCCTGGTGCGCCAACTTGATTAGGAACATGCCCTTCTTATCAAGGACCGGTTGAATAATCGCGTCGCGAATCCCAGCCGCATCGACGGCACTCCGAAGTTGATCGACCGACGGTGGATTCTTGAATCGGACCGTCGCCACCGTGCCACCCTTAAAATCGACACCCAGATTAAATGCGTCGGTGCCGTTCGGATGGAAGCGGTGACGGTAAAGCGCCGTCCCCATTCCGGCGAGCATCAGGAGGATCGAAATGCCGATGAAGAAGCGACGCTTGCCCAGCCAGTCGATGTTGACGTTGTGAAATAGTTGAAACATGACGAAATGCTCAGATGCTCAGCGACTCGGCGCGCCGGCCTTTGCGACTCAACAGCCACATGAAAATTGTGCGTGACACATAGACTGCTGAAAACAGGTTGACCAGCAGGCCCAGCACGAGCGTCACTGCGAATCCACGAATCGGCCCCGCGCCGAACGCATAGAGAAACAGCGACGAGACGATCGTAGTTACGTGTGTATCAATGATGGTGACGAACGCGTGCGCGAAACCCTGCTCGATCGCGGAAGGTATGGTCTTCCCCGAGCGCATTTCTTCCCGAATGCGTTCGAAGATCAGCACGTTCGAATCGACCGCCATGCCGATGGTCAGGATAATGCCTGCGATGCCCGGCAGAGTCAGCGTAGCGCCGAATACAATCAATCCCGCCAGCATCAGAATCATGTTTAGCAGCAACGCGATGATCGCATTCACCCCGGAGCCACGGTAATAAAGCAACATGAAGAAAACGACCAGCGCCAATCCCAACAGAGAAGCCCGCACACCCGAGCGAATAGAATCGGCTCCTAAGCTCGGGCCTACCGTTCGCTCTTCCTGATATTCAATCGGCGCCGGCAAAGCTCCTGAGCGCAGCGTAAGCGCGAGATCCTCACCCTGCTCTTTCGTGAAGTTCCCGGTGATTTCGCCTTGATCAAAAATCTGCGATTTGATGAAAGCAATCGATTTCACTTCATCGTTGAGCACCACGCCCATGTATTCGTTGATGTTGGCGCCCGTCCACGCGCCAAACTTATCCGCGCCAGTTTTCTTCAAAGAAAAAGTAATTTGATATTTGTCGCCACCGGCACGCTCCGGAATCGCTTGGGCGCTTCGCAAATCGACACCGTCGATAATCGCTGGCGATTCTACGACTACCCACTTCTGCGGTTTGGGCGTATTGGGATTAGCGTTTGTGTCCGCGGTCAAGTCCGCGCGCTCTGCGTAGGGGAGTACGCGGCGATTTGCCGGCACGTTTCCGCTGCTGTTCAGCGAGGCTATCGCCTCTTCCTTACTGAAATAATTTTGCGCCGGATTAGGGCTGGGCGGACTAATTACGTGAACGAGTTCCAGATGCGACTGTCCCGCGAGCAACTGTTTCACATGCTCGGGGTCCTGAATGCCCGGCATCTGCAAAAGAATCTCGTGCGAATTCTGTCCACCATGTCGTTGCAGCGTTGGTTCGGCTACGCCGATCGCGTTGA
>JACXTT010011903.1_pt1 | contig 11585 bp, 10 predicted proteins | sample 9270951 | NCBI WGS metagenome assembly JACXTT01 (sample SAMN15532306, study PRJNA645909) | rock metagenome | isolation source: weathered quartz diorite | place: Puerto Rico | collected 2017-06-21 | reverse complement strand
TTCGAGCGCGACTACCTCGTCGGCCTGCTCAAGCTCACCGACGGCAATGCGGCCGACGCGGCGCGGCTCGCCGAGCGCAACCGCACCGAGTTCTACCGTTTACTGCAAAAACACGGGCTGACGCCGGGGCAGTTTCGCGGCGACCCTCCTGTCGCTGAATAGAGACAAGCCGAAACACCCGCCGAGACAAGAGCTTGCGACAGGCTCGCAACCCGCTTGTCGTCCCCTAGCGACAAAAACACGGCCAGTCGGCCCGGGTTGCACCGAAACGGGGCCCCTGCGCCGCTCGGGAGCCCCTCAAGCTTTTGATTTTATGATGTTTATTTTATGGCACGGCAATTGCAGCCCGTTCCCGCGTTGCCTCCCCACCGGGCGCTTTTGCCCGCCGCGGCCCTGTCAATTGGCTCCCGAACCGGCACTTCGAAACCAAACGAGAAGGGCTCTGATCGCCAGCGCCGCGCTGCTGCTCGCGCGCGTTGATGGTGCCAACGCTTTCGCCTTCGAGGACGTGGCCGAGCGCGCACGCGCGCTGGCCGATAAGCCATACGCCGCCGTCAGCGCGCCTTTGCCCGACGACCTGAACAGCCTCGGCTACGACGGCTACCGCGGCATCCGCTTCGACCCGAAAAAGGCGTATTGGCGCAACCGGGCCCTGCCCTTCGAGCTTCAGTTCTTCCACCGCGCCAACCACCACCTGCAACGGGTGGCCATCAACGAGATTGCCGCCGACGGTGTGGGGCCGATCGCCTTTCGGCCACAGGACTTTGCTTATGGCACCACCGGGTTGTCACCGCAACGCTGGGGTGACCTCGGCTTTGCGGGCTTTCGCGTGCACTACGGGCTGAACACACCTTCCTACAAGGACGAGCTCGTGTCGTTTCTGGACGCGAGCTATTTCCGTGCGCTCGGCCGCGGGCAGCGCTACGGTCTGTCCGCGCGGGGCCTGGCCGTCGATACCCTTGCGCCGCACGGCGAGGAATTTCCGCACTTTGTCGAGTTCTGGGTGCAGCGTCCTGCGCGCGACGCGAGATCGCTGGTCATCCACGCGCTGCTCGATTCGCCCCGCGCCGCCGGTGCCTACCGGTTCACGTTTCAACCCGGCGAAGACACCGTGGTCGACGTGCAAGCGCGCCTTTATCTGCGCGCCGCCGTAACCACGTTGGGACTGGCACCGCTTACCAGCATGTTTCTACACGGGGCAAACCAGCCGCGTGCCGGCGACTTTCGCCCTCAGGTGCACGATTCAGACGGCCTGATGATGGCCATCGGGGATGGCGCTGGCGGAGCCGAGTGGCTGTGGCGGCCTCTGATCAACCCCGCGCAAGCCCTGGTGACCTCGTTCGCCGCGCGCGAGTTGAAGGGCTTCGGCCTGATGCAGCGTGAGCGACGCTTTGCGCGCTACGAAGACGCCGAGGCACGCTACGAGCTTCGACCCAGTTGCTGGATTGCTCCCCAAGGCCGCTGGGGGCCGGGGCGGGTCGAACTGGTGCAGTTGCCCGCCTCCAACGAGGCCAGCGACAACGTCGTGGCTTACTGGGTGCCCGAGCGAATTCCAGAGCCCGGCAAGCCGCTCGACGTTGCCTACCGGATGCGCTGGCAAGGCGACCGCCAGCAGCGCCCGCCAACCGCGTGGACCGTGCAATCGATGCTGGGCCACGGTTTGGTGACCGGCAAGGAGGACCCGGGCGAAATCCAGTACATAGTCGACTTCGACGGGCCTGCGCTGCGCGGGCTGCACGCCGACGCGGCGGTCGCCGCAGTGGTGAGCTCCAGCGCCAACGCGACCGTCGTCGAGCACAACGCCTACCACAACGACGCCACCGGCACCTGGCGGATGACGGTGCGCCTGACCCGTCTGCACGCCTCGCAGCCCGTCGAGCTTCGTGCCTTTTTGCAACACGGAAACACTGCCCTGACCGAAACATGGACCACGATCATCCCCTCCGGCTAAGCGCGATCGGCACCGCCCCACGCGGCGCTGCAACGCGCACCCGCCGCGCTGAGCCGGCGGCGAGCGCGCCTCCGATCCATCGTGCCTCGATGCCGGCCCGGCCCTGGCGCGGCTTTGCCCGCAGTGCGGGCGACGCAGCTTGGGCTGCCGTTCTAGGCTTGCTTCGCCGGCCGTCCTACGAGCGCCACGCGGCAGCGCCCTGCCCCGCTGCGGCCGGTCGGCCCATGTGGCAACGGGTTGCTGCGCACCGTCGTGCCGGTCTGCTGTTGCTGATCGCACTGTCGGCTGCCGGCGCGACGACGCTGCTCGCGCGCGGGCTGCCGCCTCTTCACAGCGCGCCGTTGCGCCTGCTGCAAATCGGGCTGTTCGCGGTGTTGTTCGCCTGGGTTTCGGCCGGATTCTTCACGGCTGTCATGGGCTTCTGGGCTCTATGGCGCGGCGATCGGCACGCAATGAGCGCTGCGTCCGTCGGCCATGGACCCATCGACGCGGACGCACGCACCGCGATCATCATGTCGATCTGCCATGAACAGGTGTCTGCGGTGCTGGCCGGGCTGCGCGCCACCTGCGAGTCGCTGACGGCCACCGGCACTGCGCGCCTGTTCGATGTCTTTCTGCTGTCCGACTCCAGCGACCCGGCGATCCGCGCCGCAGAAGCCGCCGCGTGGGAGGACCTGCGCAAGGAATTCGGCGCCGCCATCCCGATCTATATCCGTTGGCGCCGGCGCCGCACGAAGCGCAAAGCGGGCAATGTGGCCGATTTTTGCCGCCGCTGGGGCCGCGGCTACCGATACATGATCGTGCTGGACGCCGACAGCGTGATGAGCGGCGAATGCGTGTTGCAGCTGGTGCGCCTGATGGAGGCCAATCCTCGCACGGGCATCCTGCAGACGGCGCCGCTTGCCTGCGGCCTGAACACCTTGCACGCGCGTTCGCAACAGTTTGCCAGCCGCGTGGCCGGGCGACTGTTTACGGCCGGTATGCAGTACTGGCAGCTAGGCGAGTCGCATTACTGGGGGCACAACGCGATCATTCGCGTCGCACCGTTCATGCAGCACTGCGCGCTGCCGCCGCTGGCTGGCCGCGGCGGCCTGAGCGGCGAGATCATGTCCCATGATTTCGTCGAGGCGGCCCTGATGCGCCGCGCCGGCTACCACGTATGGCTGGTGCACGACCTGCATGGCAGCTATGAGCAGCAGCCGCCCAACCTGCTGGAGGAGTTGCAGCGCGACCGCCGCTGGTGCCAGGGCAACCTTCAGAACGCGCGGCTGATGGCCGAGCCTGGCCTGCACGGCGTGCATCGCGCCATGCTGTTGACCGGCGCACTGGCTTATGTATCGGCGCCCCTTTGGCTGACCTTCGTGCTGCTGGGCGCCTGTTTGTGGGTTTTCGGCGGCACGCCGGCCTTCGCGTCGTTGCGCGAAGTGCCACGCGAACTGGCCGCGCTGTGGTTGGCCACTATGCTGATGCTGGCACTGCCCCGCCCGATGGGGATGCTGGCCATCGTGATGCGGGGCGAACAGCGCGCCTATGGCGGCATCGCCACGCTGGTCCGAGGTACGCTGCTGGAGGGCGCGCTCTCGGTGCTTCAGGCGCCCGTGCGGATGATCGCGCACTCGCTGTTCGTCGTAGCGGCACTGACGGGTCTGAAGCTCGAGTGGAAGTCGCCCCCACGTGAAGCCAAGGATATCGGCTGGCGCGACGCCGCTCGCCGCTTCGGCTTGATCGGCGCGGCCGCCGCGGCCGCAGGCACCTGGGGATTGCTGGTGGAGCCGCAAGCCATCGTTCTGCTGCTGCCCACAGGACTGCCGCTGCTGCTGGCGGTGCCTTTGACCGTGCTGACGAGTCGCTCGAGCCTCGGTCAGCGTCTACTGGCCAGCGGCCTGCTGCTGACGCCAGAGGAGCACTCGGCGCCGGTCGTATTGAAGTTCATGCAGAGCTGATGGGCCCTGGATCAAAAGAGCGAATCGACCTGCTGGTGACTCGGGGTCGGGTCACCGAATCCGTCGAATCGTCCCTGCTCCGCGATCAGCCTGGCCGACCGCATGAATCCACCCCACGCGCAGCGCGCCAGTGCCCCGCCGACGCTGATGCGCCGGACGCCGAGCGCTGCGATCTGGGAGACGGTGAGCTCGCTCGGATGACCGATCAGCAGGTTGACGGGCTTCGGCGCAACGCCCGCCACGACCGCTGAGATCTGTTCGAGCGTGCGGATGCCCGGCGCGTAAAGGCAGTCGGCGCCCGCCTGCGCGTAGGCTCTCAATCGGGCCAGCGTCTCCTCCAAGTCGGGCCGGCCAACCAAGAAGCACTCGGCGCGGCCTACCAGCAGAACGTTGCCGCCGGAGCGGTCGATCGCGTTGCGCGCGGCTCGCAGCCGTGCAATCGCGGCGTCAAGGTCATACAACGGCCGGGCCGAGTCCCCCGTCGAGTCTTCGATCGACAGGCCGGCGATGCCGGTCTCGACCGCCAAGCGCACACTGTCCGCGACGTCAGCCGGCTCACGCCCGAAGCCATTTTGATAGTCGGCGTTCACCGGTATGTCCGTTGCCGCGACAATTTCGCGCAGGTGCGACAACGCCTGCTCGCGCATGATGCCGCAGTCCGGACGCGCCTGCGTCCATGCGAAGCCGGAACTGGTCGTGGCCAGCGCCTTGAAGCCAAGTGACTGAAGGAAGCGCGCGCTGCCCGCATCCCAGGGGTTGGGAATCACGAAGCATCCACTGCGGTGCAACTCGAAAAAAGCGCGCCGCTTCTCGGAAATCCCGGGTCTTTGTGCGGACATCGATGCTGCTCCTGACTCTTTATTCTGCACCGGATCGGACGCAGCGAGGCGTTAGCGGACCACGATCACAGGGATTTTGCTGTGGGTCAGCACCTTGAAGGTCTCGCCGCCGATCAACATCGCCGCCAGACCGCTGCGGCCGTGGGATGCCATGCAGATGACATCGCAGCGGAATTTTTCAGCGGCCAGGATGATTTCCTGCCATACATGCTCGCCACTGCGGGACACGCAGGTGCATTCGACGCCGGCATCGCGTGCCATGCCGGCTATCCCCTCGAAAATCTGCTCGCTGAAGGTGGCAGCGTTCTTTTCACACTGCTCGCGGGTCGCGGTGAGCGCGGCAGCACTCGCCGCCAGCACGTGAAAAGGTTCGGTCACGTGCAGCGCAATGACTTTGGCACCCAGGCTGTGCGCCAGTTGCAGGCCCTGGCGCACTGCACGATCGGACAGTTTCGAGCCGTCAGTCGGGATCAGAATGGACGTATACATGCGACCTCCCTCCATCGCCACGCGCGATGATTCGCACCGACAGGATCGATCCGCATGATCCGTCTGCGTGCGCTGACGCCGGGCCGTCGCAAGCACATACCCGGACGCGCGCCGGGTCCCGCTCATTCTGCGCCACGCATCGGGCGGTGACAATTACGCAGGTCAGTGAAAGCCGACACGTGCGTCCAATCGGCGAGCGGCTCGATCCGGTTCACCGCCATCGGTATCCGGCTCCTCGCTCCAAATGCCGCTTTTTTGACGATTGCGCCGCCCCAGGCGAATCGGACCATTCACATCACGCCGCGCGAGGCCTGCAGAGGGCCGGGCCGGTGGGGGTTCGTCGCCAACATGAGCCACGAGATTCGAACGCCGATGAACGGGATTACCGGCATGGCAGAGCTTGCGATGCGCACGAGCACCACGCCGACGCAACGCGAATACCTGGGCAAGATCCAGGAATCGGCCAAATCGCTGCTACGCATCATCAACGACATCCTCGACTTCTCGAAGGTCGACGCCGGAAAACTCACGCTCAAGAACACCCGGTTCGCACTGGACGACGTTCAGCGGAAGGTGGTTCAGATCGTCGCTCCAATGGCCGAAATGAAGCGGCTGGAATTGATCGTCGATCGGGGCACGGACGTGCCGAACCTTCTGATCGGCGATCCGGTCAGGCTCGAGCAAGTGCTGGTCAACCTGGTGTCCAACGCCGTCAAGTTCACACCCGCGGGCCAGGTCTCGATTCAAGTCCACCTGGATGAACCGGCGCAAGACAGCGGACGGATTCGCTTTGCAGTTCGCGACAGTGGCATCGGAATGGCCCCAGACAAGCTGCGCGATCTAGATCAACCGAATCGTCGCGTCGGAACTGCTGACTGCGCACGGCGTCGAAGTCTCGACGGCCAACTGCGGCGCGGAAGCCCTCTCCCGTCTGGGCTCCGGCGAACGGTTCGACCTCGTCTTCATGGATGTGCAAATGCCCGGCATGGATGGCTTCGAGGCCACGCGCACGTTGCGGGCCCTGCCCCAGGGCGCAAGTCTCAAGATCGTGGCCATGACGGCGCACGCCATGGCGGGCGACCGCGAACGTTGTCTGGCCGCCGGCATGGACGATTACATCACCAAGCCGCTGTCGCCCGCGGCCCTCGCGGCTGGCCTGCAGCGGTGGCTGGGGCGCACCGCGGCCTAGGTGCATCGGTTTGCTTCCCCCGCCGCGGGTCATGCCGAAAGCGGCCTGACGAGTCCTGCCCGCAGCGCGATGTGCACGAGCTCGATATCCGATGACGCGCCGAGTTTGGCTTTCAGCCGGTAATACGAGTTCGCAACGGTCTTTGGGCTGACATGCAGCGACTCGGAAATCTCGTCGATGGAATGCAGATCCATTCGCAAGCGCAGGATTTCAAATTCGCGCGGTGACAGCTGCTCGAGCGTGGACCGTTCCAATCCAGCGCGCTCGCATGCGAGCTCGGTCGCAATGTCGGGACTGAGCGCAGGGCGGCCAGCAAATACGTCTCGCACCGCCTGAATCAGCATTTGAGGCGGGCTGCTCTTCGTGACGAATCCCGAGGCACCCGCGCGGAACGCCTGCACCGCAAAGGTGGCGTTCAAATGCATCGTAAACACCAGCATGCCCACCTTGGGTGATACCTGGCGGATTCGCGCCATGGTTTCCAGCCCGCTGCCGCCCTGCATCGACAGGTCCATTACGACAACATCTGGCGCGAGCTTGCGAAAAAGCAGATACGCTTCGTCGCCGTTCTGTGCCTCGGCGACTACGCAAATGTCGGCCTGACCCTGCAGCAGCGAGCGATAACCCTCCCGCACCACCGCATGATCGTCGGCCAGTAGTACCCGGATCCGGGCCGACGTCATGTCGCGACGGCCTGCATGGCTGCAGGCAGCGACTGTTCCGGCGCCGGGTGCACTGGAAGGTAAACGCCCACGCTCAGGCCATGCGGAACCCTGACCTCGAGACGGATTCGTCCCTGCAGTGCCGCCACCCGCTCGCGCATACCGACCACGCCGAGACCTGCGCGCTTCTCCCGCAGTTCAACGCAGCGCCCGTCGTCGACTACTCGCAACTCGACTCGGTCAGGGCTCGGACGGGCCAGCGACATGGTCACGTGAGAAGCATCGGCGTGGCGCGCCACGTTGGTCAGGCACTCCTGCGCGATCCGATAAAGGCTCACGCTGACCGGCATCGGAAGATCGGAAAAGGAACCGCTCGCCTCGAATCGGCACTCGATTCCCGAGTGATCGCGTCCCCATGCGAACACCATGCGCTGCATGCTCTGGAGTACGCCAACCTCGTCGATCTCCGGCGGGCGCAACCGGACCAGCGTATCGCGCAGCTGCGTCAACGTCGAGCTGGCCACGGATCCGATGCTCGCGGCCTCGCCAACCAATGCCGGGCACATCTGCTCGGCCTTCAGCGCGATCAAGGCAGCCTTGGCGTTGATCGCCGCAAGACACTGTGCCAACTCGTCATGCAACTCCCGCGCCAGGTTTCTGCGCTCGCCTTCGTGCGCATCGACCAGGCGGCGCGCAAGATCGGCCCGCTCCGCAAGCGTCGCCTCGAGCTTCGCCGACAGATTGTTCACCGCGCGCACGATCGAGTTCAATTCCGTGATGCGCGATACGGGCAGCCGGATCGACAGATCCCCGCCGGCCATTCGCGCGAGGCGGGCCAGCATCTCGGCGGTAGGCCGCAACGCGCCGGCCACTGCGAACCACGCCAGCGCCGATACCGCCAGCACCTCGATCGCCAACAGCTGCAGCATCGGAAGCGACTGCTTCCACAAGCGCGCCAGAGCTGCATCGGGTTCGGGTGCCACCACGACCTGACCCTGCGCGAACTCGAAGTAGCCCACCGGCCGCGCGCTGGGAGCGTCGAAATTCAACGTGCTGCGCACGATGGTCGAGAACCAGCCCGGGGCGGGGCCCAGCCCTGCTTCGGCGGGAATGCACTCGCGATTCATCGTGCGGCCCGCTTCGTTTCGGTAAGCCACGCACAACCCCTGCAAGTTTGTATGGTCGGCAAGGGGCTGCCAGTCCGGGAACTGCGCCGACAGACCCATCCCCGTTGCGAGCTTTACGACCTGGAAGCCGACATGTCGCTCGGCGATACGAGCGATCCGAGCAACCTGCTCGCGGTTCTCTTGCGCAAGCCGCGCCACGAAAAGGCAAGCAATCGCAGCGGACGTCAGCGCGGCGACCGCAGTCACCCGCAGAACGAGAGAAGTCTTCAGATTCACGCTCGCCCTCCACCGCGACGTAGCCGCCGATTATCAATCGATTTCGTGACGGATGGGTGCCACGCGCGACGTCGGGCAATTTGCCTGGCACCGAAATGCCGCAAAAGGCAATTTTCCCTTAGGCAGCGCCGGTTGAGTCGAGTGCCGTCATCGCTGATCAAAGCCGGCCTGCTGGCTAGGCCGCAAGCCGCGGTAGTGCCAAGGTGAACTCCACTCCGTCTGAGCAATTGCGGGCGGCGATGGTGCCGCCCATCTTGGCCATGTAGGTCCGCGCAACGAACAGGCCCTGGCCTCGCTGACTCGCTGTCGACGAAGCGCTAACGGAGTTGGCATCCTCCGCCGCCGCGGCAGCCTCGGACACGCCGTACTCGAAGATCCGCTCCAGCATCGCGTCCGGGATCGGAGCACCCTCGTTGTGTAGTGTGGCCCGCACCGTTTGCGCGTCGACCTCCGCGCGCAGCCGGATCGGTGTGCCGGGCGTACGGTGCCGCTGGGCATTGCGCAGCACATGAGTGACAACGTCTTCGAGGCAATGCTCGTCGGCTCGCACCAGGAGCGGCCGTCCATGCGGCGAGTATTCGACCCCCTCGATTCCGATGTAGCGGGCGTTGGCGGCGACGTGCCCGAGGAAGGCGTCGAGGTCCACAGGCTGCAGCGCTAGGCGGGTGGCCTCGAACGCCTCGCTTGGCGAAGCCTGGCCGTAAAGCACGCGTACCGCTTGCTGCATGCGGGCGATGTAGCGCGCGCTCGGATCACCGCTGCCGCCATGCAGCGCCATCAGCGACTGCAACGGGGCCATGATCTCGTGTCCAACGGCATGCCACATGTCCTTCTCCTGCGCCGCGCGGATCTGCTCGCGTTGCACGTCTTCGTTGACCCGCTGCAGCAGATCCTTCAAACCCTGGGCCAACACGCCGAGCTCGTCGCGACCGCCCAGATCCGACAGGTCCAGATCCGACAGCCCCGAGCTTTCCGGGGCGCCGCGCATGCCGGTGGAAACCGCGGCGGCGCGCGCCGTGAGCAGCGTGATCCGGCGGATGACGAGCAGCTCCAGCGCGACCCATACAGCGCCGAGCGCAAGCAGCATGGCGCCGACCGTCCAGGCGACCCGGGTCGCGACCGCAGCCAGACTCCTGTTCACCGAGCGGAAGTCACCGGACAGTTCGAGTTCGAAGCGACCCAGCGAGGTGTCGACCAGAGTCCGCTCCCGAAGGGGCGAATCGAATCCGTGCGCCGGCAACTGATCGATCAGCCGGGCCACCCAGGGTGCGACCCGCTCGTCGCCTGGATCGGACCCGTCGAGCGTAAACAGCGGCAGGTTCGCGCCCGCGCGCCGCACGGTCAAGCGCTCGCCCGGTCGCAACAAGTCGCGCAGCTCGGCAAGCGAGAACGGCATGATCGCACCGGGCGAGTCGCTGTCGAAGACGGATGCCGCGGTTCCCGGCGCCAGCAGACGCAATCGAACCACCATGCGATCCAGGTCCAGCGGCGGCCATTGCAGATTGCGCGCGGCGAGCGCGTCCTGGAAGACGGCGACCGGAAGGCGAATCGAGACGAAAGTGCGGCGCGCGCAGCCAGGCTCTTCCCCGGTCGGTTCGATGCAGCGGCCCTCCTGCCATAGCCAGCCGCGAAAATCGCGTACCGGGCGCACGCCCCTGGCCAATGGCGCGTCGCCCGCATACGCGGTGAGCCGGCCGCGCCCGTCGCGGCTGCGCTCGTAGGGTGCGATCCAGCGGCTGCGCGAGCCGCGGTAGTCAACGTCCACCACCACGCGGTGCACGTCCGCCAACTCCAGATCGCCACTTTCGTGCGCGACGAGCTCGCCGACCGCGAGGCTCGCCACGAGATACACGAAGCCACCCGCGTACGGATTGGCACCGACAGCGGCGCAAAGCGTCGAGCCGTTCGGATACTGCAATCCGCACCCGGCCATCTCCACGGCCTGTCTGGCCTTGTTCCGGTCGTCGAAGTCCACTGCAGCAAACGGCAAAACGAGGGGATGCACGGATTGCACCTGCCGGTCCGCGACCACCGGATTGAGCAGTGCGAGCTGGCCGGTGGGATGACGCAGACGCGCGGCGATCTGCGACTCGGTCTTCTTCAGGGCATCGGCGTACCCGCGGCGGCTGCGCTCCTTCTCGTCCTGCAGCACCGAAAGCGCCAGTGCCAGCGTGGCAATCACCAGCAGCAGGAACCCGCCACGAAAGAAAACGCGCAGCCGCAGCGGCACCCGCCCCGGCAGGCGCCAACGCTTCATGGCCGGGGATTGACCCAGCGAAAGCCGCGCATCGGTACGTTCTCGATGCCGTCGAAGGCCGGGTCGATCTCGCGGAACGCCTCGCGAATGGTGCCGACGTGCTTGCGCACGTTGTCGCGGTTGCGTCCGCTCTTGATCACGCGAAAGAGCTCCTCGTAGCTCACCACCTCGCCGCGCTTGGCATCGAGCGCGGCCAGGATCCGTTGCGCCGTCAGCGGCAGATTCACCCGCTGGCCGCGCCACAGGGGCCCGGCTTGCCGGAGCGGGTCGAGCGAGAGCTCACTCGGATTTCGTGATGAACCTGCCCGCACCGCACCCTTGCGCAGGAGCTCGAGGAACGTTTCGACGAAGTCGGCCTGCTCGAAGGTCGTCTTCTGCAGGTAGTCCCAGGCATCGAGCGCCTTCATGATGCTACGGTAGATGGCCGCCGGCATGGCGGACACCACCAGCACCGGCATGCCGCCGCGCTTGTTGATCGCGTTGATGATGGCCACGCCCGCGTTGCGTTCGCGGCCCAGTTCGATATCCAGCACGACGGCGTCGTAGCGTTCGCGCACAACGGCGCGCTCGGCGTCGTCGCGGTCGAACCATTGGTGCACCCGAATACCGGGGCGCGCTGCCTCGATCCAGCCCTTGAGCTGATTGCTGGTGGGAACATCGTCCTCGATGATGGCGACGGTCGGCATGCTGACGATTATCCGGCGTGTGCGGCTCCCGGGGTCGGAAGATTTCTTCCGCGGGCGGAGACAAGGCGCCCTGCCCCCGCCTTTTCTGTTCCGCCCGGCGTGCGAACAATGGGAATCGTCTTCAACCCGCCCCCCGGATCCGACCCATGAGTTCCTTTTTCGAAAC
>JACXTT010011902.1_pt1 | contig 11587 bp, 13 predicted proteins | sample 9270951 | NCBI WGS metagenome assembly JACXTT01 (sample SAMN15532306, study PRJNA645909) | rock metagenome | isolation source: weathered quartz diorite | place: Puerto Rico | collected 2017-06-21 | reverse complement strand
CCGACTCGGCGGCCACTTGCGTGACCGCCGAGTTAAGGCCTATTTCTTCTTGGCAGCTTTCTTCTTGGCCTTCTTCTTTGCCTTCGCCATGTTGGCTCTCCAATTGACGGGTTAGTCCGACGTCCGAGTATATACACGCGAATCGAAATTACAAGCGAGCACAGGCGAAGTGTGATAGGGAGAGGAGCACATGATCACTCGCGAGCGATGCGTAGCGCCGCGCGCGCGAGTCACTCGAGCGAGAGGATGAACTTCCAGTGCGCGTCGCTCACCGGTGTGATCGACAGCCGATTGCCGGGGCGCAACAGCTGCATGCCTTTGAGCTCCTTGCCGGCATGCGTGCGCAGCTCTACGAGCGTGATGGTGCGCGCGAGGCGGCGCTTCAACTGCACGTCCACCATGAACCAGCGCGGATGATTGCGGTCGCTGTCGGGGTCGTAGTGGTGGTGCTTGCGATCGAAGGCGGTGGGGTCGGGGTAACCCTCCTTCACGATGCGCATGATGGCGACGATGCCCGGCACCTCGCAGCTGGAGTGGTAGAGGAAGGCCTCGTCACCCCGGCGCATCTCATCCCGCAGCGTGTTGCGCGCCTGAAAATTGCGCACCCCGTCCCACGCCGTGGTGCGCCCGGGGGCGGCGGCGAGATGCTCGAGGCCGAAGGTGCTGGGCTCGGTTTTCATCAGCCAGTAGCGCATTGGATGATCCCCTCATCGGTCACCACTGCATCCAGCAGCACGTCGTGCGAGGCGGGCGCGATGCGCTCGACCTGCTGGAAAGCGTAAGCGACGCCCACCAGGCGCGGCGCGTGCCAGGTGGTGCGCCAGCGGCGGAACGCGAAGGCGCGGTCGTAGTAACCGCCGCCGGTCCCCAGGCGCAGGCCATGACGATCGAAGCCCACCAGTGGCAGGAACACCACGTCCAGCCAGCGCGCCCCGATGACGGCGCCGGTCTGCGGTTCGGCGATCCCCAGGCGATTGTGGCGCAGCGGGCCACGCATCTCGACGAACTGCATACCGCGCGAGGCGCGGCGCCGGTCGATGCGTGGCAGGTAGATGCGGCAGCCGCGCTGGCGCGCCAGCGCGATGAGCGGCGCGGTGTCGAGCTCCTCGGGGAGCGCTGCATAGACGGCGATGCGCCAGTTCGCGCGCAGATACAGCGCCCGGTCGACGTGGTGAGCCACGCGGCGCGCGGCCTGCGCGCGCTCGCGCGCCGGCACGCTGCGACGCCGAGCGGCGAGACTCACCCGCAACTGCCTGCGGGCGGCGCCTGTGGCGGAGTCAGATAGCGTCACCCGCATGTGCCGGTGCGGCCCGTTGCTCTCGAACCAGAGCAACAAGTGGGACAAAGCTGCGGCAGGTAAGGCTTTCCGCTCCAAGGCGGACCTGCACAGCGCTGCGCGCAAGCCGTAGTCCCGATGGTGTTTCAATTAGGGTCCGAGGTAACCGGGCCCGCTTGTCGAACACCGCAGGCGACGCCACAAGCACTGTACACCAAGGAACGATCGTGCGCCTTAGGCCGTTGAGCGGGTCGCGGCCTACGTCACAGCTCGAGCTGCTGACCCTTGCCGAGCACACCCTCGACGCGCTCGCGCAGGGCGCGCACCCTCCCGCCGACACCGCTGTCGACACGCGACTCGCGGTCCCTGACGCGCAGGAATTCGTGCGCCAGGTTGAGCGCCGCCATGACGGCAATGCGGTCGAGGCCGACGACCTTGCCGCCGTCGCGGATCTCGCGCATGCGCTCGTTCAGGAATTCAGCAGCATCGAGGAGCGCCGAACGCTCATCGTACGGACAGGCGACTACATACTCCCGGTCCATGATGCGCACGCTGACGCGCGCCTGGTCCTGGTGAGTCACGCACCGTGCTCCAGGGTCTTCAGGCGGCCGATCATCGCCTCGACGCGCGTGCGCACCTGCTCGTTCTTGTGCATGAGCGCAGCCCGCTCCCCGGCGAGCGACTCGTGCCGGGCGCGCAGGGCGCGGTTCTCTTCCTTGAGGTGCTCGAGGGTCGTGATCAGCTCTTCGATGCGCTTGGCGAGCCGGGCGAGCTCGACATCGAGTTGTGTTTTTGTCGTGTCGCTCATGAAGGTCACTATAGAGCCGCGCTCTTCTTACGGTCAATTATAATGAGCGCCGCGCGCATGCATTCGCCCGATTACACCCACGTCCAGCAGCTGCTCGCCCAGGCACGCTCGCTCGCCGACGCCGCCGAGGCGCACGGCACGCTCGCCGGTTGTCTGTGCGGCGCGGCAGACTACGCTTTCGAAGAGTGGCTGCGCGAGATCCTGCCCGAGGGGCGCGCGGATCCGGCGGCGGTGGCGACGCTGCGCGAGCTGTACACCAGCACGGCGCAGGCGCTGTTGCTGCCTGACATGGAGTTCGAGCCGCTGTTGCCCGGGGACGCGCAGCCGATCGCGGCCCGCACCGCGGCGCTCGCCGAGTGGTGTCAGGGTTTTCTCTACGGCCTGGGCGCCGGAGCGATCCCGGACCCCGGCGGTTTGCCGGGAGAAGCCGGCGAGATCGTGCGCGACTTTGCGGAGATCACGCGCGCTGGAGTCGACGCCGGCGAGGAACAGGAGTCGAACGAGAGCGCCTACGCGGAGCTGGTCGAGTTCGTGCGGGTCGGAGTGCAGCTGCTGTTCGAGGAGCTGGCGGCTGCACGCCGCCTGCCGGCGCCCGCGGCCCCGCTGCACTGAAGGGGCGCACCGCTCATGACGCGAGACGAGTTTGCGCGCCGGCGCCGCCAATTGATGCGCCTGATGGGACGCGACTCGATCGCGATTCTGCCGGCAGCCCCGGTGCGGCACCGGAACAACGACGTCGAGTATTCCTACCGCCAGGACAGCGACTTTCACTACCTCACCGGCTTTGGTGAGCCCGAGGCGGTGGCGGTGCTCGTGCCCGGGCGGCCTCAGGCCGAGTACATCCTGTTCGTGCGCGAGCGCGACCGGGTGCGCGAGGCCTGGGACGGGCGCCGCGCAGGCCCGGCGGGCGCGGCGCGCGACTACGGCGCCGACGACGCCTTTCCGATCACCGATGTCGACGAGATCCTCCCGGGGCTGCTCGAGAACCGCACCAGCGTCTACTACACGATGGGGGTGTACGCCGACTTCGATCAGCGGGTCGTGGGGTGGGTGAACGGCCTGCGCACCCAGGCGCGCAACGGCCGGCACCCGCCGCAGGAATTCGTGGCGCTCGACCACGTACTGCACGACATGCGGCTCTACAAGTCGCGACGCGAGCTCGAGCTGTTGCGCGCGTCCGCCCGCATCGCCGCCCAGGCACACCAGCGGGCCATGCGCTTCTGCCGGCCGGGCGCCACCGAGTACCAGGTGATGGCGGAGCTGCTGCACGAGTTCCGGCGCCACAATGCCGACACCGCCTATCACCCGATCGTGGGGGGCGGCCGCAACAGCTGCACGCTGCACTATCGGGACAACAACCAGCCGCTCGCCGACGGCGATCTGCTGCTGGTGGACGCCGGGTGCGAGCTGGAGTGTTACGCCTCTGACATCAGCCGCACCTTTCCGGTCAATGGCCGCTTCACCCCCGAGCAGCGCGCAGTCTATGAAGTGGTGCTGGAAGCGAACCGCGCCGCGATCGCCCGGGTACGGCCCGGCAATCACTGGAACGATCCGCACCAGGCGGCAGTGCGGGTAATCACCCAGGGACTGGTGAAGCTCGGGCTCCTCAAGGGGCGGGTCGCAGCGCTCATTCGCAGCGGTGCCTACCAGCGCTTCTTCATGCACCGCACCGGTCACTGGCTCGGCCTGGACGTGCACGACGTCGGCGATTACAAGGTGGGCGATGAGTGGCGGGTGCTCGAGCCGGGTATGGTTATGACCATCGAGCCGGGGATCTACCTGCCCGCCGGCGCCCGCGGGGTGCCCAGGCGCTTTCGCAACATCGGCATCCGCATCGAGGACGACGTGGTCGTGACCCGCGGCGGGGCGGAGGTGCTCACGGCGCGCGCGCCGAAGGAGCCCGATCAGATCGAAGCGCTTATGGCGCGCGGCTGAGCACGCAGGCACTGCCGCGCCCGAGGCAACAAGGCGCATGAGCCGTCCAGCTGCCACACGTCCCCTCGATGTCGACGTCGCAATCATCGGCGGCGGCTTGGTGGGCGCCAGTCTTGCCGCCGCGCTCGCCGGGAGCGGTGTGCGGATGCTGTTGGTCGAGAGCGCACCCTTCGGAGGCGGGGGGCAGCCGAGCTTCGATGAGCGGACCACTGCACTCGGCAACACCAGCCGCCGGATCTTCGAGAGCCTCGGGTGCTGGGACCGGATGGCCGGCGAGGCCGCTCCCATCCGGGTCATTCACGTATCGGAGGCCGGGCGCCTCGGGTTTGCACGCCTCGACGCCGCCGAGCAGGGTATCGATGCGTTCGGTTATGTGATCGCCAACCGCACAATCGGGGCGGCGCTGTGGGAGAAGCTCACCGCGGCGCCGGACCTCACGCTGCGGGTCCCCGCACGGGCGGAGGAGGTCACGATCAGCGCCGAGGCCGTTCAGTTGACGGTGGTCGACGCGCGCGGAGAGCGCGAGCGGGTCACCGCACGTCTTGTGGTCGGCGCCGATGGCGCGGACTCGCAGATCCGCACGCTCGCCGGCATCGAGGCGACGGTCGAGGACTACGAACAGGTGGCGGTCGTCGCCAACGTCGCCACCGATCGCCCGCACCGGGGCACGGCCTACGAGCGCTTCACTCGCAGCGGACCGCTCGCAGTGTTGCCCCTCGCCGATAGCACGCTCGGCGTGATCTGGGCATGCCGGCCCGAGCAGGCGCGCGAGCTGCTGGCGTTGGATGACGCCGGGTATCTCTCGCGGCTGCAGGGAGAGTTCGGCTGGCGGGCCGGGCGTTTCGTGCGCGCCGGCCGGCGTGGCTCCTATCACCTCAAGCTCACTCGCGCCGCGACCACGGTAGCGACGCGCGCGGTGCTGATCGGTAATGCCGCCCAGGCCCTGCATCCGGTCGCAGCCCAGGGGTTCAATCTCGGCTTGCGCGACGCCGCAATGCTCGCGGAGGCGATCACCGAGGCGCCCGCCGATGCCGGCTCGGCACAGCTGCTGCGCCGCTTCGAGCAGTGGCGCTCGCGCGATCGCGGCGCCGTCGTGCGCTTCACCGACGGTCTGGTGAGGCTGTTTGCGGATTCGCGGCCTGGGACCCGCCTGCTGCGCAACGCAGGGCTGCTGATCTTCGATCTGCTCCCCCCGGCGAAGAGCGCACTGGCGCGCATCAGCGCCGGTTTTGGCGGGCCCACCCCACGGCTCGCGCGCGGACTGCCACTGCGCCATGTTTGACGCAGTCGTCGTCGGCGGAGGCCCGGTCGGAGCATGCGCGGCGGCACTGCTGGCGCGGGGTGCCGCCGGCGGCCCTCTGCGCGTGGCGCTGCTCGAGCCCGCAGCGCCGGCACCGCTTCCTGCCGGGGCGCCGCTGCAGACGCGGGTGGTCGCGCTCTCGCGGGCCAGCGAGCGCATCCTGAAGCGCGTGGGCGCGTGGTCGCGCATCCCGGGCGCCCGATTGTCCCCCTACGAGCGCATGCGGGTGTGGCACGAGAGCGTCGCACCGCGCAGCGATGCCGCGCTGCAGTTTGACGCTGCCGACGTCGGTGAGCCGAACCTCGGTTACATCGCCGAGAGCCAGCTGCTGCAGTGGGCGCTGCTCGAGGGGTTCGCGGAAGCCGGCGGGCACCTCGAGCCTGCGTCGCTCGAGTCGCTCGAGATCAGCGACGCGGGGGTGAATGTCCTCACCAGCCGTGGTCGGATGGCGGCGCGGCTGGTCGTCGGGGCCGACGGGGCGCAGTCGGCGGTGCGCGAGGCGGCCGGCATCGCTGCCGAGGTCGCCGACTATCGCCAGACGGCGATCATCGCGACCGTCGCCACCGCGAGGCCTCACGAGGCGACTGCCTGGCAGCGCTTCATGCGCGACGGCACGCTCGCCTTCCTGCCGCTCGCCGATGGCACGAGCTCCATCGTGTGGTCGGCGGACGATGAGCTGGCCGCGCGACTCGCGGCCGCAAGCGACGACGCCTTTGCCACAGAGCTCGACCGCGCCTCGGATCTGGCGCTGGGCAACACCCGGCCGCTCGGCGCGCGCGTGTCATTCCCGCTGCGGCGCCTGAACGCGCAGCACTACGTCTTGCAGCGTGTGGCGCTGGTGGGAGATGCCGCGCACGTGGTGCACCCGCTCGCCGGCCAGGGCGTGAATCTCGGCCTGGCTGATGCAGCGGCGCTCGCGCAGCTGGTACTCTCATCCGCTGCCGTGCGCGAAGACCCGGGGGCCCTTCGCGTGTTGCGGGTATACGAGCGCTGGCGGCGCAGCGAGGTCGCGCTCATGAGCACGGCCATCGACGCCTTCGATCGCTGGCTGGCCCACGGCTCCGGTCCCGTGGCGCGCGCGGCGCAGCACGGGCTCGGCTGGGTCAACCGTAGTCAGGAGATACGGCGCTTTTTCATCCGACGGGCACTTGGGCTGAGTGGCGAGCTGCCGGAAATCGCAGCGCACACGTAGCAGCCCGTGCCCGTGCGCGAGCGCTCAGGCTCTTCACTTACTCGATCAATGGGTTAGGGAGCAGCTCAGCCGCTGCGAGCGTCGCCCGCCGCGTTCCTGAGCACGCCTGCTTACTTAAGGGGGATCAGGTCCACCTTCGCCGCGCATACAAAGTCGTTCTCGGAGAGCCCGCGGATGGCGTGGGTGGTGAAGGTGACACGGCAGTAGTTGTAGCCGACCTCGAGATCCGGGTGGTGGTCCTCGATGTTGGCGATGTGCGCGAGTGCGTTCACGAAGCTCATGGTGCGGTAGAAGTTCTTGAAGGCGAACTCGCGGCGGATGGCGCGCGCGTCCTCGGTCAGCCCCCAGGCGGGAGAGATCTGCGCGAGCAGCTTCTCGGCCTCGGCGCGCTTAAGCGGGGCGACTCCGCCCTCGCATGGTTTGCATTTGCGCGTCGCGAGCTCGCTCATGCCTCACCCACGGCGCGCATAGCGGCGCGCTACGTAGCGCTCGACGATTTCCTGGAACTCCTCGGCGATGCGCTCACCCTTCAGGGTGACGGTCTTCTCGCCGTCCTCGTACACCGGAGCCACCGGGCGCTCGCCGGTGCCGGGCAGACTGATGCCGATGTTGGCGTGCTTGCTCTCCCCCGGGCCGTTCACCACGCATCCCATGACGGCGACCGTCATGTCCTCGACGCCCGCATATTCGCGCCGCCACTGCGGCATGCGCGAGCGGATGTGCGACTGGATGCTCTGCGCGAGCTCCTGGAAGTAGCTGCTGGTGGTGCGTCCGCAGCCCGGACAGGCCACCACGAGCGGTGTAAAGGCGCGCAGCCCCATGGTCTGCAGGATCTCCTGCGCCACGATGACTTCGTGAGTGCGGTCGCCGCCCGGCTCGGGAGTCAGCGATACGCGTATGGTGTCGCCGATGCCCTCCTGCAGCAGCACGGCCATGCCGGCAGTGGATGCCACGATGCCCTTGGACCCCATGCCGGCTTCGGTGAGACCGAGATGCAACGGATAGTCGCAGCGCGCGGCCAGGTCGCGGTAAATGGCGATCAGGTCCTGTACGCCGCTCACCTTGGCGGAAAGGATGATGCAGTCGTGCGCCAGTCCGAGCTCCTCGGCGCGATTGGCGCTGCCGAGCGCGGACAGCACCACGGCGCTGCGCGTCACTTCCTGCGCGGTGAGCGGCGCGGGGCGGGTGGAGTTCTCGTCCATCAGCCGCGTGAGCAGATCCTGGTCGAGACTTCCCCAGTTCACGCCGATGCGCACCGGCTTTTCATAGCGGCACGCGACTTCGATCATCTCGGCGAACTGCGGATCGCGCTTGCTGCCGCGGCCGACGTTGCCTGGGTTGATGCGGTACTTGGCAAGCGCCGCAGCGCAGTCCGGGTGCTCGCGCAGCAGCTTGTGGCCGTTGAAGTGGAAATCGCCGATCAGCGGCACGAAAACGCCGGCGCGCTCGAGGCGTTCGCGTATCGGTGCGACCGCCGCGGCCGCCTCGGTGGTGTTGACGGTGAGCCGCACGAGCTCCGAGCCGGCGCGCGCGAGCGCCTGCACCTGCCGCACCGTGCCTTCGATGTCCGCGGTGTCGGTATTGGTCATCGACTGGACCACGATCGGCGCGCCACCGCCGACGCGGACTGGGCCTACCGACACCTGTACCGAGGGTCGGCGGCTGATGCTCCAGGAGCTGCGCATGGTGCGGCGGATTCTACCGTTGCCGCGCTTGGGCGCCACTGACGGGGGCTGCTATCATGGAGTGGCCCGATTCGGTCTGTTCGGAGAGAGTCCGGCGCGAGCCGGAACGCCGAAGGCGCAATTCCGCCCGGAAACGCTCAGGCACATGAACGGCAGACGGCGGAACACGAGCTTTCCGCGGGGCTTCTGGAGAGCGGTGGGCTCGCGCTCGAGTCCACCCACCGAAGGGGAGCGGCGCTTACCGCGCCTGATCTCTCAGGTCACAGGACAGAAGGGCGGCAGGCGCCTCGGCGAGAATGGCGAGGACGCCTGCCGCTCTTTGTTACTCGGCTGAAAGCTGTGGGAAGACGAACCCCTTTATTCAAGCTGCACCAGGAGCTCGGCGCTCGCATGGTCGACTTCGGCGGCTGGGACATGCCGGTGCAGTACAGCTCGCAGATCGGCGAGCACCACGCCGTGCGCCGTGCCGCGGGTGTGTTCGACGTCTCGCACATGTGCATCCTGGACCTCAGGGGCGCGGGCGTGCGTTCCCTGCTGCAGCGGCTGCTCGCCAACGACGTCGCGAAACTCAAGACCCCCGGCAAGGCGCTCTACAGCTGCATGCTGAACGAGCACGGCGGCGTCATCGACGACCTCATCGTCTATTACCTGTCCGAGACCTGGTTCCGCGCGGTGGTGAACGCTGCGACGCGCGACAAGGACCTCGACTGGATCCGCCGCCCTGCTGTGCCTCTTGCGGTGGAGGTGACCGAGCGGACGGACCTCGCGATGCTCGCGATTCAGGGCCCGGAGGCGCGCGCCAAGGCCGCGCAGCTGCTGCCCCCGCGCGATGCCGGCGCCGCACTGGCGCTCGGCGCCTTCACGGCGCGCGAGCTCGGCGGCTGGTTCGTGGCACGCACCGGCTACACCGGCGAGGATGGGTTCGAGATGATGATGCCGGCGGAGGAAGCGGTGCCCGCCTGGCGCAAGCTCAACTCTCTCGGGGTCGCCTCCTGCGGCCTGGGCGCCCGCGACACGCTGCGGCTCGAAGCCGGCATGAATCTCTACGGCAGCGACATGGACGAGACGACGCATCCCTTCGAATCGGCCCTCGGATGGACGGTGGCGCTCGAGCGGCGCGAGCGCGCGTTCATCGGCCGCGAGGCGCTCGAGGCGATCGCCCGCGGCGGCTCGCCCCGCCGGCTCGTCGGCCTGGTGCTCACCGACCGCGGCGTGCTGCGCAGCCACCAGCGGGTGCTGATTGCGGGCGAAGGTGAGGGCGAGATCACCAGCGGCACCTTCTCCCCGACACTCGAGCGTTCCATTGCGTTCGCGCGCATCCCCTCAGGCAGCGCTGATGCCGTGCAGGTCGACATCCGCGGCAAGCTCCTCGCCGCGCGCGTCGTGAAGCCGCCGTTCGCGCGCTTCGGGAAATCACTGATCGGCTGAAACGTCGAGGCCCACCATGAGCAAGGTTCCCGCGGATCTCAAATACACCAAGTCGCATGAATGGGTGCGCACGCTCGGCGATGGCACGGTGGAGGTGGGCATCACCGATCACGCCCAGCACGCCCTCGGAGACCTGGTGTTCGTCGAGGTGCCCGAGCCCGGCCGGGCGGTGAAGGCCGGCGAGCCGTGCGCGGTGGTCGAGTCGGTCAAGGCGGCCTCGGATGTCTACGCGCCGCTCACGGGGGAAGTGGCCGCCGGCAACAGCAGGCTCGGCGGCGAGCCGCAGGTGGTCAACTCCGACGCCTACGGCGAGGGCTGGCTGATGCGGCTCAAGCCCGCGCCCGGGGCGCTCACCAGCGCCGCGCTGCTGTCGGCCGCGGAATACCAGCGGGTGCTGGAAGCGGAGGGCGGCTGATGGCCTTCATTCCCCACACCGAGGCCGACGTCGCGGCGATGCTCGCCGCGATCGGCGTCGCGCGCATCGAGGATCTGTTCGACGAGATCCCGCCGGGCCTGCGCATCAAGTCCCTCGCCGGCATTCCCGCGGCGCTCAACGAGATGGAGGTCGGGCGGCTGATGAGCGAGCGCGCGCGTACCGACGGTGCACCGCTCAGCTTCATCGGCGCAGGCGCCTACGAGCACCACATTCCCGCGGCCGTCTGGGCCATCGCGACCCGCGGCGAGTTCTACAGCGCCTACACCCCCTATCAGGCCGAGGCGAGCCAGGGGACGCTGCAGATGACCTACGAGTTCCAGACCATGATCGCGCGCCTCACCGGAATGGAGGTCGCGAACGCCTCGATGTACGACGGCGCCAGCGCGAGCGCCGAGGCCACACTGATGGCGGTGCGCGCCAACCGCAGATCGAAGGCGGCGCGCATTCTGGTGCCGGCCACGGTGCACCCGCACTACCAGCGCGTCGCGATCACGACCACCGCGAATCAGGGCCTGAAGTTCGAAGAGCTCCCGTACTGCACCGCCGAGGGCATTACACCGGGCGCATCCCTCGCCCGCTACGAGGGGCAGGACATCACGGCGCTCATGGTGCAGCAGCCGAACTTCTTCGGCCGTCTCGAGGACGTGGATGCGCTCACCGACTGGGCACACGCGCGCGGCATCCTGGTGATCGCGATCGTCAATCCCACCTCGCTGGCGCTGCTCAAGCCCCCGGGTGAGTGGGGTGCGCGCGGCGCCGATATTGCAGTCGGCGAAGGCCAGCCGCTCGGCGTGCCGCTGTCGTCCGGCGGACCCTACCTCGGCTTCATGACGACGCGCGTGGAATTGGTGCGGCAGCTCCCCGGCCGCATCGTCGGCCGCACGCTCGATACGGCCGGCCGCGTGGGCTTCACGCTCACGCTGCAGGCGCGTGAGCAGCACATCCGCCGCGCCAAGGCGACGTCCAACATCTGCACCAACCAGGGCCTGCTGATGACCGCGGCCACCATCTACATGTCGCTGATGGGCCCGCAGGGCCTCGCGCGCACTGCGGCGGCCGCGCACGCGCGCACCCGTGAGCTCGTTGCGGCGCTGACGCGCGTGCCCGGCGTGCGCCTGGCGTTCACCGGTCCCTGCTTTCACGAGGCGGTGCTCCTGCTCGACCGTCCGGTGGCGCCGGTGCTTCGGGCACTCGGCGCCCGCGGCATCCTCGGCGGGCTCGACCTGTCGGGCTACTTCCCCGAGCTCGGCAATGCGCTGCTGGTGTGCGCGACCGAGACCAAGACCGGCGCCGATATCGAGCGCTACCGCGCCACCCTGAGCGAGACGATGCAGGCGGCGCGCGCCGCCTGAAGGACTTAAGCCCCGCGAGCGAGGGTTGCCCATGCCGCAGCGTGAACAGCTGATCTTCGAGTACTCGCGCACCGGGCGCGGCGCGAACGACCAGTGGGCGCACGGATGGGCCCCGGGAGCGCCTGCGGAGCTGCCCGGGCCGCGGCGCCGTGCCCCACCGCCGCGAGGGCCGGAG
>JACXTT010011901.1_pt1 | contig 11589 bp, 10 predicted proteins | sample 9270951 | NCBI WGS metagenome assembly JACXTT01 (sample SAMN15532306, study PRJNA645909) | rock metagenome | isolation source: weathered quartz diorite | place: Puerto Rico | collected 2017-06-21 | reverse complement strand
GACGGGTTCGTCATCGGCGAGGGCGCCGGCATTTTGGTTCTTGAAGAGCTGGAGTTCGCCCGGCGGCGGGCGGCGCCCATCCTGGCCGAGATCGTGGGCTACGGCATGAGTGGTGACGCTCACCACATCACCCAGCCGGCGGAAAATGGCGATGGCGCGTACCGCGTGATGCTGAATACCCTGAACGACGCCAAGATTCAACCCCGGCAGGTGAGTTACATCAACGCCCATGGCACCTCCACCGACATCGGCGACCGGCTGGAGACCGTCGCTATCAAGCGCGCCTTCGGCGACCATGCGCGCAGGCTGGCCGTGAGTTCGACCAAATCCATGACGGGTCATCTGCTCGGGGGAGCCGGCGGACTGGAAGCTGGGATCACGCTGCTGGCGCTGCGTGACCAGATCCTGCCGCCTACCATCAATCTGGAGAACCCTGACCCGGAGTGCGACCTGGACTACGTTCCTAACCAGGCGCGGAAGGCAGAGTTGGAGTACGCCATGTCCAATTCCTTCGGTTTCGGCGGTACCAACGGCGCCCTCCTGTTCCGCCGCTGGGAAGGGTGAGAATCTCGTGCGTAAGCCTGGCGGCGTTTACTCGATAATCGCCTGGCAGGCCAGCTCATGTACCTGGCGGTCAAGGGTCAGATCGCCGGTGGGGTGAAGCTGCGCCATGAAGATGACGATCATCTGTTCCTTGGGATCAATCGTGAAAGCAGTGTAGAAGAAGCCGCCCCAGGCGTACTCGCCGGGGGTCCCCAGTTCAGAGAGCGGCGCCTTCACCCCTTCAACTCCGAAGCCCAGCCCGAAACCACGTTCAGGATCAATGTGTCCCAGCTGGTCGTGGGTCATGAGCTCGACCGACTTGCGGCTAAGCAGGGTGGCGCTTCCCGCCTTGCCGCCATCGAGCATCATCTGGCAGAAGCGCAGATAGTCGGCGGTGGTGGAATTCAGACCCGCGCCCCCGGCAAACAATTTCCTTGGGCCGCGGTAAGGATAGTCAGCCGAATAGGTGGTGGCCCCCTCGGTGATCGGCGTCTCGGGGAAACGGTCCAGACCCTTGTCTGGATAGTAGGTGTAGGCGGCAGCGAGGCGATCGAGCTTATTCGGCGGCAGGTAGAAGTAGGTGTCCTTCATACCTAGCGGCTCAAAGATACGGGTACGCAGGAACTCGTCGAGGGGCTTGCCTGAAACCACTTCCACCAACCGTCCAAGTACATCCACATTGAGACCGTACTCCCAGCGTTCTCCCGGGCTGAACAGCAGGGGGACGGTTGCCAAGCGCTTCACGTTGTCCTCGATCGTGCCGTCGTAGGGCAACAGTCCGTGGGCCACGTTGGCGTCCCGGTACAGGGGGCCGATGTCCGCGTTCCAGTGATAGGTCAGGCCGGACGTGTGGCGCAGGAGATCACGAATCGTGATCTCGCGACTGGCGGGAATGGTGTAGGTGGAGCCGGTCGAGGGCTTGACCAGCACGCGCGGATTCTTGAATTCCGGCAGGTATTTCGAAACCGGGTCCTCGAGCAGAAAGCGGCCCTCTTCGTAGAGCATCATCACGGCTACGCTGGTGATGGGCTTGCTCATGGAACAGATGCGGAAGATGGCGTCGGTACGCATGGGCTTCGCAGCCTCGCGATCCATCATGCCCTGGGCCCTGAACCAGACCACCTGCCCGCGGCGAGAAACCAGGGTGACGGCCCCGGCGATGCGCTTGTCATCCACGTCACGCTGCACCGCGGCAGCGATCCGCTGCAGCCGCTCCGAGGACAGCCCGACCGTTTCCGGCTTGGCGATGGGCGCTTCCTGGGCCAGGGAGGTGGACAGCAAAAGAAGGGTGCAGATCAGGGCAAACATGCTGGTTTTGCGCTTCATGCGATGCAGGCTCCGTGGACGGGCTCAACTGTCCCGCAGGTTTGATTTTTCGGTGAGGGAGTCTACCACGAGTGGGAGCCGGCCGGGGCCAGTCGCGATTCTCAGAAAAGCTTCATTTTTCAAGCGCCGGGGTCCTATCGGCAGTCCAGCGAAGGTAATGCGACCTTGGTACCCGGACATTGGCCTTTTTACCTTTTGCCAAACCGGAATCCTGACGAAAGAATTGTAGGGTTCCGAGGTGTCCCCGATTATGCACAAGGCTTCGGCAACGCTGGTCGCGCCGCCACCGTCCACCCGCAAATCCATCGCCAGAGTCGCCCTGGTCAACGTTCACGATACGGCCCGTCCGATCTTGTCGGAGTGTTTCCGGCAGTTCGGCATCGAGACCCTCGCCCTCTCCGGCAACATCCCCGAGCGCCTGCAAAAGGAGAAATTCGAGGCCTGCGTGCTGCCCCTGGGGCCGGAGGCGGAGCCGGTCATGGAATCGGTGCGCCGGTCGCGCTCCAACAGCCGGATGGTGATCTATGGTCTGGGAGGCAGCGCTCAGCAGGCTCTGCGCTTCTCCAAATTTGGGGTGAACGCCGTGTTTCAGGAACCGCTTGAGCGCCCGGCGGCGCTGAAGCTGGTGCGTGCCACCCAGATGCTGGTGGTGCACGAGTTTCGCCGCTATGTGCGCATTCCCATCATCACCGAGGTCTCCCTGGTGACCGCAGACAACCGCCGCTTTACCGGCACAAGCCAGGAGATCAGCGCCGGCGGCATGTCCCTCAAGTGCCCGGAAGAAATCTCGCCGGGCGCTGAACTGGAAGTTTCCTTTGCTCTGCTGACTCTGCCGCGAATCTGGGTCAAGGCTCAGGTAAGCTGGCGCAAAGCGAACAAAACCTTTGGGGTGCGCTTTGATGCCAAAGACCATCGGCGGCTGAAGATCAAGGAATGGATCGAAGCCTACCTGGAGAGCTAAAGCGCAGCTCATACCCTCCCCGGCGGCCGCGAGAGTATACGCCAACCTCGACTGCAGACAACGTGAGGGCCGACAGGATCACAAAAAACCTGCCGGCGCGGGCTCGCGCGAGCCCCAGCCCTGCCCCGGGATGGTCCGCCTTTCCGTGTAGAATCTAGAGTTGGACATGGATGCCGGTTCCCAACTCGTGCAGATCACGCTCCGCCCTCCCATGCGTCAGCCCAAGCCGGAGTGGCTTCGCGCCAAGGCTCCGGTCGGCGAGAATTTCCACAATTTGAAGAAGTTGGCCCGGGACCTGGGGTTGCACACGGTTTGTGAGTCGGCGCAGTGTCCGAACATCGGGGAGTGCTGGAATCACCGCACCGCGACCTTCATGCTTCTAGGAGATGTCTGTACCCGGCGCTGCGGTTTCTGCGCCGTGCCCAAGGGCAGGCCCACGGCCATTGACTGGGATGAGCCCCGGCGGGTGGCTGAGGCCGTCGCTACCCTGGGGCTGAAACATGCGGTTGTGACCAGCGTGAATCGCGACGACGACAATCTGGGCGGGGCACGGATTTTTGCCCAGACCATCCGCCGGATTCGCGCCTCGTCCCCGCATTGCCGCGTGGAAGTGCTGATTCCCGATTTCCAGGGACTGGAAGAGGCCCTGAAGATCGTGCTCGACGCGCGCCCCGATGTGCTCAATCACAATACGGAAACTGTGCCCCGGCTCTATCGCGCCGTGCGCTCGGGCGCCCGCTACGAGCGCACATTGCGGCTGCTGGCAAACACCAAGCACATGGCGCCGGGAATGGTGACCAAGTCCGGGGTGATGGTCGGGCTGGGCGAGACGACCGATGAGCTGCTACGAGTGTTCCACGATCTGGGGTCATGCGGCGTCGATATTCTCACCGTGGGACAGTACTTGCGTCCCTCGCGCGATCATCTGCCCATCGCGCGCTTTTACACCCCGGATGAATTTCAATTCCTCAAGGAAGCTGCGCGGCAGTGCGGATTCCGCCACGTGGAGTCAGGACCCCTGGTGCGCTCCAGCTATCATGCGCATGAGCAGGTGGAAGCCACAGCTCCGCTGACTCAGTAGTCCCGCGCCCGCTCAGAACACGCGGAAACGAATCGTCAGATAGGTCTTGGGATTCTCCCGAATGGCCTTGATCAGCCCGCGGGTCTCCACCAGCATCTGATCGGCGTTGTTGTAGAGAGAAGGATCACGCAGCAGTTTTCCGGCCGAGCCCTCTCCCGCTTCCAAGCGGTCGGAAATGGCCGAGAGTTTGTCCAGGACGTTCTGCAGCCTGGCGGCAAAGACCTCGTCCTTGGCCATCTTGCCGATGGCTCCCTTGCCGGCGTTGACGTCGTCGGTAAGTTTCCTGACGCTGGATATGGTGGCGTTGGCGTTATCGTAGAGAGCCGGATCCTTCAACAGCTTGCCCGCGGTCCCTTTGCCCGCGTTCAGGTCGTCGATCACCAGGTTCACCTTGTCCACGGTGGCGTTGGCCTTGCGGTACAGTTCGTCATCCACAAACAGCTTGCCCAGCGTGCCCTTGCCCGAAGACACGGTGTTCACCAGGTCCTGAAATTCGCTCACCGTAGCGTTCAGCCGGTTGTAGAGCGCAGGATCGTAGATGAGTTTCCCCACCGAACCCTGCCCGCTTTCCACAAAGGCGATGATGCGGTCAAGGCGCTTGAGCAGCGCATCCATATTTTGCAGCGTGCTTTGCCCGGCACGAACCATGTCGGAGAAATCCGGCACGGCGCGGCTGGGCAGGACGTCGCCGCTCTGGGCCTGCGGGCCCTTGGCCTGCGAGCTGTCAATGTCGATGTAGGTTTCGCCGAGCACGCCCGCGGTGGAGAGCAGCGTCAGCGAGTCCCTGCGGAGGTTGAAGCGATACTTGGTGCTCACCTTCATCGTGACTTCGACGGGCGTGAGCTGCTTTGCCGTCCCTTCCACCACACGAATGTTGGTCACGTTGCCGATATCAACGCCCGAGAGCCGGACGGGCGCGCCCACGCGCAAGCCGCTGGCATTGTCGAAGTACGAGAGGAGAACCATCTTGCTGGCGAACAGGCCGCCGGTGCCGCTCATCAGAAAGATGAGCACCGCCAGGGTAACGCAGGCTGCGAGCACGGTGAGGCCAACCTTCAGTTGAGACCACTTCAACTGTTTCTGGCTAGGCACGCGTCCCCCCGAACACGCTCATCCTCCGTGACACAAACACAAGGGTCAAATTGTAAAAATCATAGCAGACCGAGGCTCGCTTCACGCCCCTTTGGGCGAGGGACGAAGCGTTGCCGACAACCCCAGCGCAAGCCCGTAGGCCGCTGCTCCGGCGGCCAGCGTCAGGTTCAGTCCCAGCTGAATGGCAATCACGATGGCCAGGACCGAACCCAGCACGCTGGAAGCGGCGTTCATCGCCCACGCCCACTCCACCAGGTTGCTGCCGGAAGCGTCTTCCGCCCCGGGAGACAGCTGCCCGGAACGACCGCCAAGAGCGCGCAGCCCGGTAGGAAAGGGCATGCCCATGGCGAATCCCGCCGGAACCAGCAGGCCGCCGCTGACCAGCAGCTTCACGACAAAGGGTAGACCGACCAGGCCGGTCAAAAGGCGGGGCAGGATGGCCACATAGAGCAGCAGGGCAGCGATGATCAGGCATAGTGGCACCCAGACGCGGCCGGTTTGCCTCATCCATCGGCGAGAGAGCATGCTGCCGGCGCCGCTCGAAAGCAGCATCAGAAACACCACCACGGTGAGGGCGTACGTGGGGTGGCCAAGGAACAGGACAAAGCGCTGAATGAACGCGATCTCAACCAGGATATAGCCCAACCCGATGGCGATGAAGTACAGCAACCGTGCCGGGCGGGGCTGATGAGCTCCTGCGCCTACGACCAGGGGAACCAACAGGAACGCAACCACCGCCAAGACGGAGATTAACAGCACCATCCCCAGCACCGCCACGCCCAGATTGATTTTCCAGTCCATGGCGTGCTGCAGCGACCGGGGGTGCAGAACCTGATCCAGCTTCAGGGTGAAGAAGAAGAACGGCGCGTTATCCGTCACCGGAGAAACATCGTAGGGATAGAGGGCCGCAAAGCGATCGGGATCGTTGAGCTGAATCAGTCGATGGAAGGCCCCGGAATCGGCTGGAGGCGAGCCTTCCGGGCGATCCGCCGTGGCCGCATCCTGTCCCGAGGGAGAATACAACAGAAAAAGCTCGGGATTCGCGGCGAGGTGGGCTCGTACACGCGATTCTTCATCGGCCGTAAATGCAGAACGCTTCGCCAGCACGACGACGGGAATGCCGTCGTCCACCAGGTTTCCTTTGGAAACCACGATGAAGTTGGCGCGGGTGTCCTTTACGCCGAGTTCGTGCAGCGCCTGCATCCCTACCGAGACCACGCGAAGGGCCTCGCGCGGTTGGCGAAATTCCCAGCGGGTGACGGCGATCATGCCGTCCGGCTTGAGGTGCTCAAAGTACTCGCGGAAGGCTTCTACGGTGTAAAGGTTGTTCTCGCTGAGGGCGAAGGCTCCGGCGGCGGTCGAGGCCCAGGTATCGACCAGAGTCATCTGCACGACGTCAAATCGCTGGTTCGCATGGCGCACGAAGGAACGGCCGTCGGTTACGTGAATGTGCACCTCGGGCTGCTCGTACAGGTGATAAACGTAGTCGGCGTAACGGCCGCGCATGATGGTATTGGCGATAATGGAATTGATCTCGATGCCGGTAACGTTGCGACTGCCGGCGGCCACGGCCCGCACCACATCCACGCCTCCGCCCGGTCCGATGATGGCGTAGTCTCCATGCGGGCGCAGCACATTGACCAAAGCCGGCGGGGCAGACATCAGACTTTTCTCCCACGCCGTGCCTTGCCAGTTGGTCTTGGGATCAACATGCATCAGGTAAGTGGAAGCGTCGGCGTCGATGACAATGGCGCGGGTATCGCCCTGGCGATCCACTTCCACCCGCGAAATGGCGTTCCAGCGCGCGAATTCGACCCAGGCGCCATGGTGACGCCAACCCTTGGCGTACAAGATGTCAAAAAGCTTGCCTGAGTAGTTGGCGGCCATCAGCAGCAAAACAAGCGCGGCGCGCCCGGCATTCGACCATCGAGCTTTGCCCTGGTCCGCCCACACCGTGCCCGCGGCCGCCATGCAGACTCCGGTGAAGAGCACGGTATTGGGTCCGCCCAACAGGTTGAGTAGGGGAACGATAGCCAGGCAGGCCAACGCGCCTCCGGCGAGATCAGCGGCATAGAGGCGGGAGATATGGCGGGCTTCGCGGGCAAATACGAGCGAGAACGCAAGTCCGACGAGGAAGAAAGGCACGGCTGAAGCCAGATAGATGGCCGTGAGCCGCATGAGATTCGCCTTCGAGAGGGCTAGTGAGACGGAAGTGTGCAGCACGATCAGAAGGACCAGGGGTACGACGAGGGCACTTGTGGCGCACAGTCGGGCCACCAGCGCGCGGGTTTCAAAGCGCGCGAGCGCATCCTTCCGCAGATGAGCGAACACCCCGCCAGCGCCCAGTCCCAGCAGGGCGATGGAGATCGTCAGAAACGCGAAGTGATAGAACAGAACCACGGAGAACAGGCGGGTAAGGCCCAGCTCCAGCAGCAGAGCCGCGAAGCTGCACAGGGCGGTTCCGGCCAGCAGGGCGCGCGGTGGTGATTGCGACGCGCTGTCCTTTGGAATCAGCAGGGATGTCTCGTGCATCGCGCGTGAACTTCGCCCAGTCTAACAGAAGGGAAACTCTGCTCCCGCGGTCAGCTTTCGAGGATAACCTGGGCCAGCGCCTGTTCGGGGGTGTGGGTGAGCGAAAGCGCCACACGAACCGCTCCCAGCCGCGCCGCCAACTCGGCCGCCTTGCCATGAAAAGCCAGCGTCGGCCTGCCTCCGGGCTGGCGGGAGACTTCGATGTCGCGCCAGCGCACGCCGTGATTCCAGCCGGTACCCAGCGCCTTCATGCCGGCTTCCTTGGCGGCGAAACGGGCAGCGTAGCGCTCCATGCGGTTGGCTTTGGAGTCGCAATAGCTTCTTTCGCCCTCAGTGAACACGCGCTGCAGAAAACGGTCCCCATGGCGGGCAATGGCCTGGGCGATGCGAGGAACCTCGGCGATATCGATGCCGGTGCCCACAATCATCGGCGACTACCTTAGCACCACGGAGAGTGGACCTTCCACCACACGCCTATACCTCCTCGCCTGACGATCGACAGCTTGTGAGATATCCCATCCGCAGGCACCCGGCGCAGCAAGGGTTCGCAGTCGGTCCCAGAACCGTGGCTACAATGCACTGGACTTCCGTACATGGCGGACTTCCAGCACGATTGTCCCCAGGACCGCAGCCGCGGCCGCGATTGCTGCCGCAGGAAGCGCAAACTGCCGGTAGGCGATCGTCATATTGGGATGGCCGCCGTGGAGGGCTGCGACCGCCAGCAGGCCCGCGATCCCCAGCAGCAGACAGACTGCAAATGAAAGCAACGTAAGGAGAAAGGTGACCAGCACTACGCGCAGCGCGAGCTTAAGCCAACGCGGGGCAGGCGACCTGTCGGGACCCGGGGACATCGATTCCTGATTCTAGCCGTTCTCCGGTACCGTTATCGGTTCTTCGTTTGCCGGTGCGCTAGAATAATTCCCATGTCACCCACTGCCCCGCCGATTACGCGGCCCCCGGGGGAGGTTGTCCGCCAGACCCCAGTGACCCAGGCTCCCAATGGGATCTGCTATGCCGTGGCAGGCGAGATTACAGTCCCGGAAGCGGACCTGGGGCGCATGGTGTCCGCGGTTCCGGATGCCGCCGCCGCTGCTTTGCAGCGCAAGGCGTACTACTTCGTTCCGCTTACCGTCAACCAGGGAGAGGAAACCGTTATTGCCGACCGATACGACGTCGCGTTGAGCGACAATGCGGTGTGTCATCGCAACCTGGACCTGGGCGACTCGCAATGCGTGTTCATTTCCACGCGCCTGATGGACGACAAGTTTTCCGTGGCATTTGAGTTCTACATCAACGTCGGCCACGCCATAGTGGAAAAGGCGGGAGTTTCGCAGGCTTTCGCCGACCTGGTCTGGAAGCAGGTGCAGGCGGGAGCGCGCGGCGAAACCTCGCTCGATGCCTGGGAAGCGCGCAAAGCGGCGGCCGAACCGGGCCCGGATACGGAGAAATACAAGAACGAATATTTTGCCGCCAGTTTCTCGGACGCAATTTCCATCTATCTGCTGTCATTGTTTATCGACGTCGACTACTACGACCTGCGAGAGCGCGATTATCCTCTCCTGGCGCCGGCGCAGATGGCCGAGCGACTGAAAAAAGTGGCGGAGCTGTTTCCCGCGAACCCCGGATTCGAGTTCGCGATTTACTACAAAAGAAGGACCTAGACGCCTGACGGGCGGACGCACTGTTCCTCGGCGGCGTGGACCTGAAACTTCCGCTGTGTCCCCGCGTTCCGCTGTGGTTACAATCATGCCTCGATGCCCGTAACTGTTCGATCTTTCGCCAAGATCAACCTCGGCCTGCGCATCGGGGCGTTGCGCCCGGATGGCTATCACGACCTGCGGACTGTCTACCAGACCATCGCACTCCATGACATCGTTTGCGTCAGTGTGGGACGCGGCAGAGGCATCGAGATTCGCTGCGACCATCCGGGGGTGCCGAAGGATGACTCCAATACCTGCCACCGCATCGTGGAACGGGCGCTTCGGGCGCTGGACGCAAGGGTGCGGGTCGCGGTAGAGATCAAGAAGCTGCTGCCCGTGCAGGGGGGCCTTGGGGCCGGATCAGCAAATGCGGTCGCCGCCTTGCTCGCGCTGGAGCGGGCACTGCGACAGCACCTTCCAGGCCCGGAAAGGCTGCGGATCGCATCCGAGGTAGGCTCGGACCTGCCTCTGTTCCTGGTGGGCGGGACGGTGCTCGGCCTGGGCCGGGGCGAAGACGTGTATCCCCTGCCTGAACTTCCGCCGGTCTGGTGCGTCGTAGCCGTCCCCGGGGTTGGAGTCTCAACCCCACAGGCGTTCCGAGACTGGGACGCAAACGCCTCAAAATTGACGGTTTCCCGTCCCTCCGATAGAATAAGTGAGCTTGGCCGCGAGCTTTCCGCGTGGCTGAGTGGTCAACCCCGGCTCAAGGCTGGGAGGGCGTTATCCGGTGTCCCTGTGAAGACGGCCAGGGGCCGGGCCGAGACCCTGCTTCTCGACCTCGTCCGTACCGGGATCGAAAACGACTTTGAACAGGTCGTCTTTCCTCAGTATCCCGCACTGTCCGAGGTCAAGAGTGTGCTCCGGCGCGCGGGGGCCTTTTATGCCTCGCTCTCCGGCTCCGGCTCGGCGGTGTACGGGCTGTTTCCATCGCGGCCAACAGGGGAAAGAGCGGTGGCGCGACTGCAGCGGAGCGGCGTCCCGGCACAGCTAACCAGGACACTGACCCGGCGGCAGTATTGGAACAAGTTTCCAGTTTCAGGTTCTTAGTTTCGAGGGATAATCGCGGGACCAGGCTTTTGCTTGCAACCCGAAACTGGAAACTTGACACTGATCCCACTGGGCCGTCGACTAATGGTAGGTCAAGTGCCTTTGGAGCACTTTGTCTAGGTTCGAATCCTAGCGGCCCAGCCAGAAAAGCGGCGGCTGGCTCCTGGCCTCGGGCCAGAAGCTGGCGGCCAGGAGCTGGAAGCTCTATGCCGACTCTTGCGACTGCGACAGAAAAGAAGGCATCGATGACGCCCGACGAGAAGCCGGAGCGCAAGCCGCAACGCGCCCGCGGGGACGACAAGTTCAAGATCTTTTGCGGCACGGCCAACGAGCCGCTGTGCGAAGAGGTCTGCGGGTTCCTGGCGATGACGCGCGGGCAGGCGCAAGTGACGCGATTCAGTGATGGCGAAGCCTACGTGCAGATCCAGGAAAACGTGCGCGGCGCCGACGTGTTCGTGCTGCAGTCAACTTGTCGTCCGGTGGACGAGCACCTGATGGAGCTGCTCCTGATGATCGACGCCCTGAAGCGGGCGTCGGCGCGGCGCATCACGGCCGTCATTCCATACTTCGGGTATGCGCGGCAGGACCGCAAGGACAAGCCCCGGGCCCCGATTTCTGCCAAGCTGGTGGCCGATCTGCTGACCACCGCGGGCGCCCATCGCGCCCTGATCGTGGACCTGCACGCGCCCCAGTTGCAGGGCTTTTTCAACATCCCGGTGGACCATCTGTTCGCGTCGCCGGTGCTGGTGGACCACTTCAAGCGGCTGAATCTGCCCAACCTGACGGTGATCTCTCCCGACGCCGGCGGCGTGGAGCGGGCGCGCTTCTTTGCCAAGAAGATGGATTCTGCCCTGGCCATCGTCGACAAACGGCGGGAGCAGATGAACGTGGCCGAAGTCATGAACGTCATCGGCGACGTCAAGGGCCGCACCTGCCTGGTGATCGACGACTTGATCGACACCGCCGGGACGCTGGTCAAGACAGCCAGCGCCCTGATGGAAAATGGCGCCACGGCCGTGTATGCCTGCGCTTCGCATCCCGTGCTGTCCGGGCCGGCGGTGGAGAATATCTCCCACTCCTGCATCACGGAAGTAGTCGTAACCAACACCATTCCGCTGACCGACGACGCGCGGCGAGCGCCCAAAATCAAGGTTCTCACCATCGCCGGGTTGATTGGACGCGCCATCCAGTCGATTCACGAAGAAACGTCCGTCAGCAGACTGTACTTATAGGGATCAACTTTATGGCCACTGCCACTGAAACCAGCACCCTGGAGGCGCAGTCGCGCACTTCCGGCAACAAGAACG
>JACXTT010011900.1_pt1 | contig 11589 bp, 7 predicted proteins | sample 9270951 | NCBI WGS metagenome assembly JACXTT01 (sample SAMN15532306, study PRJNA645909) | rock metagenome | isolation source: weathered quartz diorite | place: Puerto Rico | collected 2017-06-21 | reverse complement strand
ATAATCTTTTGCGTTGCCAGAAAATTAGGTATCGCCGGGAGGAGGATAAGCGAAAGCGGTGGCATGAAAATCGTATCCGCTTTGAAGGTGGCCGCGGCTAACGAGATCGTATGCCTCGATCTTAAAGATGGGACGGCATGGTGGGTGACACGGTTGATGGCTCCGTGCGTGGGGGCCTTGAGGGCGGGCTACCCCAAGGCGATCGTGTTTATCGGCAGGAAGGAGAATGTAGACGGCCGCTTCCTAGGCTGGGGGAAACCGGCGAGCTTGTTTTCGGCGGTGCTGAGTGGGAATCCAGAATATGAGGCACGGTACACCAAGGCAAACATGATCGCGACACAACTGGCTATTTTTGGACAATGGGGCGAGCTATTACCCCAGGTCACCCTTGGAGGGGCAGAGGAGGTGAAGGAGAAGCTCGGATTGAACCAGGAGTTGACCGCGACGCCCGGGTTGAGCCAAGAGGTGATAAGGCACAGTCACTACTACAACCGCAGCGAGGTGGCTACGCTAGTGAAGGTGCTCATCGAACAGTTCCGCACTGGCGTGAATCCGTTGAGTTCTACGAATCCGGCGCAGAATCTCGAAGAGCCTCCTGATAGTCTTACTCTGGGCCGGCTGAACCAACTGTTTGAGCACTGTCTCTACCGCGAAGCGATCGAGGGCTCGTGGACGAATGAGAAGCAGATCGCAGCTTTTCTGGAATCACACGCGCCGTACGTTGCTCTCCTCAAGAATGGAAAGTATGAAAGCATGCTGGAGCGGGAGGGCGGGATCGAGGGCGATTATTCATCAGCTGTTTCTGAGGTCGAGTGGAAAGGGAGCGAGAGCAGGAGTCGGGGCCGAAGCCGACGCGGCTCGAGGTGGAAGGTAGGGGCATTTTGCGTTGCGCGGGAATCTTAGAACCTGGTGATCCCAGGTCGGCGAGTCAAAGGCCGCTCGCGATGAAGCTCTTGACAAATAACTTAGCGGGCCGAGCATACCTCAGGCCTTTCAGCTGAATGGACTTATGACCGGTGAGTGTTTCAAAAGTGACGCGCTCTCGGCCAGTTACACTTCCTGCGTATGATGAGAAGCATCTGAAGTCGATTCGAGTGAACAGGGGCTAAGGCCTCAGGTAACCGTATAACTATTCTCAACCGCGGTGTCGTGATCGTACGGCCGAAGCAGCTCTTCCTTGATTGGGCAGCGAGACTGGATGACTCAGGGATCGTGCCCGATGCGAACGATGAGCAGACCGTATACCTGATCCCTAGCTACGACGACGAGGCGGAAGCGTGGGAGATTCTCGGGACACTGTATCCGGCGATCTTCGACAACGAGCTTTATGGGTGGCATACCGACAAGGCAGCGTGGCCACAGGGCCGAGACCTCGCGATGTTCAAGAAGTGGTTCGCGGTCGAGCTGCACTCGGTTGTCGAAGATCTCGGCAACTCCGAGATCTTTGATGAAGATGACGAAGCCTAAAATCTCTGGCACCGCCCGACAGCGTCGTTATTGAGTTCCCCCAGTGACCTTGAGGCTCAATAAAGTGCGAGACAATCACTTTCGACTCGTCTGACTTTCAAGTAACTGTCGGTATCCCTGAATCACACCGATCCAGGGACAGAGGAGTTGAGAAATTCGCGTTGACTCTCTTGCGAAGAAGCCCTAAAGTTCTGTACCACTGATCCATCGCGCGCGGTGCACGCTCGGTCCCGCCCAACGAGGGGAGGGAGCGGCACATGATAAGACGCCCCGTTCAGGGACATCCTGGCGGGGCGTTTGTTGTTCTTGGCTGGAACTGTCAGAGGTATGCGACTTTGCCTACACCCGCGCGAGTTCTCGCTGCTTTCGAGGTGCTCAGGGATGCTGTGCTGCAGACATATCTAAACGGGAGTCAAGACATGCGGACGCACTCGATGCGAAAGTTCCCGATAGGGTGGATCGTCATTCTTGCTGCGATGGTTCTCGGAGCCCTTGCGCGTCCTGCGATCGCTCAGACATCACCGACACCGAGAGGATGGCTGAGTGCGGCGTCTTTAGGAAACAGCCTTTACGCAATTGGAGGTGGAACGTGCGAGGGCCTGACGTGTGGCAACTTCGGTGGAAACGAGGTCGCGACAGTGCAGGCGTACGATGCTCCGGGAAATGCGTGGTCAGGCAAAACAGGACTGACGACAGCACGTTTCGGTCTCAGCGCGGTTCAGGTCAATGGAAAAGTCTACGCGATCGGTGGGACCGCCGGCTCGGGCTCGCAACCGCTGGGTATCGTGGAGGAATACAGTCCGGCGACTAACACATGGGTGGGAAAGGCCGACATGCCGACACCCCGCTGGAAGCTAACGGCGGCCGGCGTTGACGGCATCGTCTACGCCATAGGTGGAGGCCCCTCGGGAAATCAATGCCTTCCCACTGGAGTGGTTGAGGCATTCGATGTGGCGAACGGTGCATGGACGGGGACGTGGATGTCTATGCCTACCCCACGATGGGGTGCCGCAAGTGCGGTGCTCAATGGCCGGATCTGGGTTGTTGGGGGCTCCAAGGCCTGTCCTCAGAGTCTCGTTGATCCGTCGCGCGCATTGGAGGTCTTCAATCCGATCATCAACCAATGGGGCATCGCGGCACCGATGCGAATAGCGCGCTGGGATCTTGCTGCCGCGGCGGTTGGCGGAAAGCTATACGCGATCGGCGGCTGGGATCCATCGGGCTCTCGAGTCCTCGACACGGTCGAGGAGTACGACCTCACAACGAACTCATGGACCACCAAGAGCCATATGCCAACGCCCAGGACCGGGCTGGTCACTGTCGTGCTGAACGGGCGGATCTATGCGCTCGGCGGCTTTGACGGGACACGTCCGACAAACGTTCTTGAGGTGTACGACCCTCTCACCGACACTTGGTCTCTGCCGACGCCCGTCAAGCCTCTTCCAGTTGTGCTTGTGCACGGATGGTGTGGATCACCGGCCAGCTTTGGGAGCATGGCCCAGTTTCTGTCCGAGGATCTTGGCGTTGCGGTTCTGCCCTTTGCATACAATGGCGATTCGAGTGCGGTGAGCTCATCTGTTGACCGAGCCGTTATCACCCGCCTGGCGGCGGCCTTTGCGGATCAGGTTCATGCTCACATGGGCCTTGCAGGTACAAATCAGGTCGATGTCATCGCGCACAGTATGGGCGGACTCGTGGTACGCACATGGATGGCGAATCTCGCCCGTAGAGGAGATGGATCTCGTGTTACATACGGAAATGAGATACGACGACTTGTTATGGCCGGGACACCGAACCTCGGTGGAGATTGGCCATCAGTCGACCAGTTTCGGACCCTTTTCGCGGCTCTCTGCGATGAAACCGTCCTTGCGGTCGCGAGCACTCAAGAACACCAGATGCAGTTCGGTAGCAGCTTTTTAAGAACACTGCATGAGGCATGGGAAGCTCATTCCGCGGCAACGATCACCCCGCAGGATGTCCTATTGATTGTTGGTTGCGGAGGAGTGCTGACGCCCGGCTGCGATAGCGATGTAGTCGTGAAGGCGGCAAGCGCCACGTTGCCACAAAGAACGCCTGACTACCTCATCCGTTATGTTAATCGACGACACGCGGGGCATCTTTCGATGGTCGACATTGATAGCCGTAGCCACGAAACATACGGACTGGTCGCGGAGTTTCTAATCTCGGGAACTGCTCTGCCGGGTTTTGATCCCGAAGCTTCGGTGCCCGGTCTGATTATCGCATCCTTGGCGGACACCAAAGACAAGACCTTCAAAACGAAGGGTGTCGTCACCTTCGGTGCGTCGGGCGAGCTTCCCCGATGTGCAGACTTGGCACCTGTAGGCGGATTTGAGGCTTTCTCTCCATTCGATTCGTCAAGTGGCTGGTGGACGCTAACTGGAATCGCAGAGGGGTGCTGGGTAGTAGCAGCACAGGAAACAGTCAAGAGCCGTAAGTCCTACGCGTCGCAAGCAGAGGAGGCGCACGTGTCCGAAGGGCGGCCGGTTATCATAGCGCCGCTCACGATGGTGCCTCAATGAGGAGGACAGCCTCGCCCCGTGGATAGGGATCGGCTTTCTGCTTCCGTGATCGACTGAGTCGTCTCGATTCCCTTCAGCGCTGAAACGGGCACGGCCGAGGAGCTAAGTCGTAAGTGCATTGAGCAAGACGACAAAGAGTCTTGGATCAGAGCGATCTAAGGATATCCGACCTTCCGTGGAAACTCGCCCATGAGGCCCCCCGTCCTGCTGCAGCAGGATAGCCCAATCGGTGTTCAGTTTAATTGGGGAGCGGATCATTAGGTCGTCGAGGCGATATCTGGTCATTGTTCTACCCCACGAGTGCTCGGCAACTATAGCGTACGCATTGAAGGCGACGAGAAGGTAAGAATCCGCGACTCTTCCGACCACGTGAATCCCTGCTAAAGCGCGTTGATACTATCTACGGATTATCCTGATCTTCTGGTTCAGTCGCCAGCTGCCAGATGTCGCCCCCAATTGGATGCTGAACGGGACCGGTGAAGGTCATTGGCTCGTCCGAAGTATCGGCGAACAGAGGGACTGCTGGCCAATCCTGTTTCACCAAAATCTCCGGATTGTCTGACTTTGAAAACCTCACGTTAGACACATCGAACTCCCACCGTGACTGCTGACGAATTCGGAACCCACAGATAACCTCTTCGGCAATATAGAGGTCGCCTGTCCCCTCAATCCAAAGCACCAGACCCTTGTCTTTGAAATTGACGATTACCGGGACGCGAAAACCCGCCGGATACCACTGTTGGGGCTTCGGTAGCTGTTCGGCGGCGGGACCAAGCACGAATGCGGGCGCCATTTGCTCCAATCCGACTCCCGTCAGCAAGAGCTCTAGGAGCGTCAGAGTCATGCCGAATTCCCTGGTCCTGAGATCAGCCAGTACTATCCCCGACGTGTCGAGTCCAAGTCGCTCATGAACAAGATCTAGTGCGTCGATCGCAGGACCGATGCGTTCCAGATTTGGCCACCATGAGATTGGCATTCCGGGTCGACCGGGCTGATTCAGGGTCGCGCCGGGGCGCAGTAGCCGAAGGAACTCTTTGCTCGCAAGGCTATCGATTGGTCCAGCCTGAGCATTGGTGAATCGGAGCTCCATCTCATGAACATAACGATCGTTGCGACGCCGGGCATCAGACACGACGAGCGCTAAGCCGCTGTCGGGCTCCACGTACGCACTCTCATCATTGAGACGACGTAGGACGAATGGCTGGGTGAGCCTCCTAGCGCCACAAGCGACTGCCATCTCCACGAACGACTCGAATCTACCGGAGAGGACGACTGGACCCTCGACGAGGTCTTGGATCAGGGCCAATTCCGGACGTAAGTGGGTACCTGCTTCATGGTGGTGCGGCAGACGGCCTTCGTCGAAAATCAGAGCCGCGAGGGCGTCGCGAGTAGTGCTTGATACGTCAAAGGCTTGTGTGATCCACGGTAGTTCGACATGTGCGAGCCCAGTCCGAGCGCTGTGTGACAGCGTCAGGCGCGTGCCTGGCATAGCGCCCGCCAGCTTTAACTCAGTCTTCAGAATTCGCAATTGTTCACGGTAGCCGGAGCGCGAGACCTGAGCAAGGAGCTTGCGAAAGTCCTGAGAACTGGCTGCGAATTCCTCGAATTTAATGCTCATCGTGGCTGTGCCCGCGTGGAGAGCATGATGTAGACGTCGGATGAAGCTCTCGTCCAAAAACATGAAGCGAACTTGCTTGAGCCTGATATCGACTGCAAACAAGCAAAAGGGAACGTCGACGCGGAGAGCGCTTTCGATATCGACTTGCTTCAGCTTGACGCGCGGCCGCGCGCCGCCCTCGACACTGCGGATCTGGGCGGCGATCACGCTTCCGGTCATCTCCTCGAGGCTTCGGGAAATAGGCGCCGCTATCTGCGCAAAAAAGTCGACCCCGTAGTCGTGGTCAACCTTCTGGGGGATAAGTCCATTCTCCAGTGCCCACGTCTTGAAGATCGATTCGCCCAGTTCACCGAGACGCTGGCCCCGGGAGCGCCGTTTGCCTCGTCGTGCCGTCATCCATCCCTTCCTTCTTTACACGCTCGGCAGCGGACACGAATAACGTGAGTATCCGTTGGCGATTCGTCGAGTGCGCAACTGGAAATCCAACCTTCAATCCTGGAGGTGAATAGGATGCCAACCAACCTAGCATTGTTCTGAGGAATGAAATTGCAGCATGTTTTAGTCACGTTCAAACTCTTAGACGTTGACCGGTCCAAAAATGTTGAAAAACTGGCGAAAACGCGACCATGACCAAACACGGGTTCGAATCCCGTTGGGGCCACCATCCGCCGATGGCAGTGCGCCAGAAGCCGCGTTCCTATTTGATCGGAACCATCAGATGTTCGTAAGGCGTGCCACCCCACATGATCCAGGGCCCTCCGGAATGAGGATCCGAGCTGTGTGCCTTCGGATCGAGCTTGCCAGGGACAATCACCATGACATGCGGTTGTTCCTTCATCCACTTTTCACCCGGCGCCGGCTGTGTCGCGAACGGGTCCGTGTTGCTGGCCGTGCTGCCTCCCTGCAGCATGTACCCGATCCCCGGCAGCGTCGGCTTGAAGTCCTTCTTGGCCATCCATGCTTCTACCCATTGCACCCAGATCTTGTCCACGCACATGGGATCGTTTCCCGGGGTACTCGGATCGTCGGGGAAGCAGGTCCACTCGTTCGTGCCCTTACGCAGGAGGACTGGCTGATCTCCTTCACGTGCCGGCCAGTCGAGGATGGTGGCGTGCTTCGAGATCGAAGACGGGGCCGCGCTCATGGCGTTCTGGATCTTCCACGCCGCGCTCTTGCCTCCGGAATTCGGCGTTTGCGCGGCGCCCCTTGCAACGATGACCAGCAGCGCGGAGCCAATCAACAGCGATACCGTGGCGACGTGTCTCATGGGCGCCCTCCTTAGCTTTCCAGAACCGGGTCCAGGCCGAGCGTGACCTTGCCGATGTACTCGAAGGCCTCATTGGGCGACAGTGGCTGCATGAACGGCCCGGCCCGCACGTCGCGGTAGAGGCGAGACAGCGGGCTCCCGGCGAGATACCCGGCGCCGCCGGAGGCCGTGAGAGCGCGATCGACAATCGCGATCGCATTTCGCGTCACCGTCAGTTTGGTGCACTGGAAGTCCTTCATGAGCTGGTGGAGCTCGTCCATCGGGATTCGGCCCGGATCGTGCGCCGCGAAGAAGTGATCCGCGGCGACGGCGGTCCGCGCAAGAACGGCGCGGGCGCCGGCGAGGTCGATCTCGATCTCGGCGATCGTTTGCTGGATGGCGTGGCGCTCGGCGAGCGCGCGGCCGCCGGGCGCCCTTCGTCGCGTCGTCACCATCTCGACGATCTGATCGCGGGCGGTCTCCGCGATACCGAGGAAGGCGGCGACTAGGCCGAGTGTGATGACGAGGTTGGCCGCGACGAAGACCTCGCTCCAGTCGCCCCACGGGCCGGTGTCGAGAACGTCGGCCTCGGCGACGAAGCAGTCGGTGAAGAGGACATCGTGACTGCCCGAGCCCCGCATGCCGAGCGCGTCCCAGTTGTTCATGATCTGCATCCCGGGAGCCCCGGAGGCGACCCGGGCCATCGCCCGGCGCGGTGAATACTCGCGGCCGCGAATGCGACAGGCAACTTCCATCAGGTTGGCGGCGGGGGACAGCGTTCCGAAGATCTTTCGCCCGTTGAGCAGCCACCCGCCCTCGGTGCGCGTCGCCTCGACGAGCGGGTGCAGTAGATCCGTACCCGCCTCCGAGATGAGTGCGCACATAATGACTTCGCCAGCGCCGATCTGACGGAGTAGCGTCTCCAATCGCTCGACGACGTGAGCATCGCCCGCCTGCCTGGCTCCCCGCCAGTAGCGGGTCATCCACCAGGGCCGGAAGATATGCATGTTCGCGGCGATGGCCGTGGAGCCGTCGCCGCGTCCGAGGCGGTTGATGGCCAGCACGTAGTCGTGGATCGAGTCGACGCCAAGGCCGCCGAGCTCCGCGGGGACGCACGCGGCCAGCACGCCGCTCTTCCGTAATGCGTCCACGTTCTCGAAGGGAAACGTTCCCTCACGGTCGTGCTGCTCGGCGCGCGTGGCGAAGTCCCGCGCGTGCTGCTCGGCGAGCTCGACGAGGCGAGTGCCGGCCGCCGTGACCGGCATCAGCTGGAAGTTCATCGACGTTCTCCTTGCTGCCACGGTGACCAGTCTCGAGCACCGGACGTGGCGATACCGTGAAAGTGAGCGTGAAAAATGCATGATAATCGGCCCGGAGATCTCGGTGCGGGTCAGCCTCAGCCTACTCGGTGGTTTCCAGGCCCGGCGCGGGTCGCAGCCGCTAACTGTGCCGTCGCGCAAGGCGCGGGCTCTTCTGTCCTACCTCGCCTTGCCTCCCGGCCGGCACCATCCCCGCGAACAGCTTGCCGCCCTCCTGTGGGGAGGCCTCGGGGATACCCAAGCTCGGGACAGTCTCCGCCATGCGCTCGCAGTCCTGCGGCAAGCGCTTGGCCCGAGCGTCTTGACGGACGGACAGACCGTCGCCTTGGACCCTGCCGCCGTCGACATCGACGCGGTCGGGTTCGAGCAGGCCGCTGCGCGCGGTGCGGTGGATGCGGCGGCGGAGATCTACCGAGGCGATCTGCTCGAAGGTCTGGCGCTCGGGGAGCCACCGTTCGAGGATTGGCTCCGGATCGAGCGGGCGCGCCTGCGCGAGCTCGGCCAGCGGGCGCTCACGAATCAGCTCACCCGGCAGCAGGCTTCGGGAGCGCTGGAGCAGGCGGTACAGACGGCGCTCCGCCTCCTCGCCATCGATCAGCTTCAGGAAAACGTGCATCGGACCCTGATCGGCCTCTACTTGCGGCAAGGGCGACGCGGCGACGCGTTGAAGCAATACGACGCGTGTGTTGCGATCCTGAAGCGAGAGCTGGGCGCCGGCCCCGACGCGGCGACGCGCCGCCTGTACGAGAGCCTTCGCGGACCGAGGGCGCCCGAGGCGCCTCCTCCACGGGGCGACACATCCCGGATCGGTCTCGGCGCGGATGAGCTGGGTACGCCCGAGACGCCGCTCATCGGGCGAGAACCCGAGATGGGGCGGCTGCGCGCCCTCCTCGAGGAAGCGGCCGCCGGGCGCGGCAACGTCGTGAGCATCGTTGGTGAGCCCGGGATCGGCAAGAGCCGGCTGGTCCAAGAGCTGGCCCTGGAAGCCGCCCGTCGCAAGACGCGCGTGCTCATCGGCCGCTGCTATCAGAGCGAGCAGATCCTGGCGTTTGGCGTGTGGGCGGACGCATTCCGGGGCGGCCGCCTCACCGAGCCCCTGCACGCCGAGCGGTTCTCAGCCCGGTGGCGTCGGGATCTGTCGCGGTTCTTTCCCGAGCTCATCGCCGACGCCGATGATGCCGGCGCGCCGACCGACTACCTGCGCCTCTTCGAGGCCGCGGCCCATCTGATCGCTGATCTGGCAAGCCGTGATCCGCTCCTGATGCTCCTCGAAGACATCCACTGGGCCGACGAGATGAGCCTGCGACTGCTCGCGCATCTGTCACGCCGGGTGGCGACCCGGCGGGTGCTGCTCGTGACGACGGCTCGCGAGGACGAGGTCGCCGATTCGCCCGCGCTGCGCCTCTCAATGCACGAGATCCACGAGCACCGGTTTGCTGTTGCGCTAGCGCTGAGACCGCTCTCGCGTCAGGCGGTCGCCAGCCTACTGCGCGCGCTGACGCGAGCGCGATCGACGGTCACGTTCGACGCGCGCCTCGAGGAGGACATCTGGATCGCGAGCGACGGTAATCCGCTGATGGCGGTCGAGAGCTTACGCACGGTCCACGAGGGGCGGATCTCGCCGGAGATCGCGCAAACCGCGGCGCGGATGCCGCTGCCCGACCGCGTTCGCGCCGTTATCGCTGGGCGTCTGGAGCGGCTGACCGAGCGGGGACGGGCTCTGATCGCGACGGCCGCCGTGATCGGGCGTGAGTTCGAGAGCGATCTCTTGGAACGCGCGGCCGGGCTCACACCGGCCGACACCGCCGACGGTTTAGACGAGCTCTTGCGCCGTCGCCTGCTGCATGAGACGCGCGGAGGGCTCGACTTCGCTCACGCCAGCATTCGGGAGGTTGCCTACGGTCAGCTCTCGCTCCCTCGTCGCCGGCTGCTCCACGGCCACGTGGGGAACGCCCTGCAGACGCTCTACGCGGCCAACCCCGCGCCTCACTATGCCGCCATCGGCGGCCATGCCCGCGCGGCCGGTGCGTGGGACGCGGCTCTCACCTATCTGCGAGCCGCGGGGGATCAGGCCGCCATGCGCTCGGCGCACCGCGAGGCCGTGACCTTCTTCGAGCAGGCGCTGGAGGCGTCCCGGCACCTCGCGCCGAGCCGCGAGGTGATCGAGCAGTCGATCGACCTGCGGATCGAGCTGCGCAAGTCGCTATTCCCCGGTGGCGAGCTGCCGCGAATGGACGCGCATCTCAGCGAGGGTGAGCGCCTGGCCGTAGGGCTCGGGGATCAGCGCCGACTTGTGAGGTTCGCGACCTATCGTGCCCACTCGTTCTGGGCCGCGGGAGAAACGCTTCAGGCGATCGACGCGGGCACGCGCGCACTGGCCATCGCCGACGCCGTCGGGGACCTGGCGCTCCGGGCGCCCGCGAGCTGCTACCTCGCCCAGGCGTGTCACGCGCACGGTGAGTACGCGCGCGCCGTCGGGCTCCTGACTGGCGTCGTCCATGCGCTCGACGCGCCGTTGGCCCACGAGCTGTTCGGCATGAACTTTCCGCCGGCCGGCCACGCCCGCGTGTTCCTAGCTATCTCCCTGGCGGAGATCGGCGAGTTCGCCGAGGCCCTGGTGCGAGGGCAAGACGCACGGACGCTCGCCGAGGCCCTGGACCATTCGTACGGTCTCTTTCATGCGTGGTGGGCGCTCGGCATCGTCAACCTCCTGCGCGGACAGCCCGAGGTGGCCATCGAGGCGCTGGAACGCGGCCTCTCCGTCATCGAAGAGCGCGGCATGCCGCTCATGCACAACGCTGCGCTCGGCTATCTGGGGCACGCTTATGCCAGCGCCGGGAGACTCGACGCGGCACTGCCGGTGCTCGAGCGCGCCTTTGCGCAGGCCGTCGATATGAGCTTTCTGTGTCGGCACTCGCTAACCCTGACCTATCTCGCCGACGCTCGGCTCATCTCCGGTGATCGGGTGGCCGCCGAGCGCGATGCACACGCGGCCCTGGATCTAGCGCGCCGACACGCCCAGCGAGGGCACGAAGCGTGCGCGCTCAAGACCCTCGGCGACAGCCTGGACGCGACCGTTCCGGGACAAGCGGCGAGCGCGGAAACAGCGTACCGCGAGGCGCTCGCGCTGGCGGGCGATCTCGGCATGCGTCCGCTGATCGCCCACTGCACCCTGGCGCTGAGTCGACTCTATCGCCTGACGGCCAGACAACCGGAAGCCGACGCAAACCTTGCGTCAGCTAGGAGTATGTACGCCAGCATGGGCATGCACAGCGGGAAAGTGGAATAGCCGCGAAAGGGCCTGCTCGCCGCGACCCCGGGGCCTCGCCGGCACGGGACCTCACCACACAGGAACGCCCCCGGGCGCGGTGTTCCGCACGGGCGGCGCCCCCAACACCC
>JACXTT010011899.1_pt1 | contig 11590 bp, 8 predicted proteins | sample 9270951 | NCBI WGS metagenome assembly JACXTT01 (sample SAMN15532306, study PRJNA645909) | rock metagenome | isolation source: weathered quartz diorite | place: Puerto Rico | collected 2017-06-21 | reverse complement strand
ATTTCGAAGCCGCGATTTTCGATAACCGCCGGCATCCCGAGATACATGAATCTCCCGGAATGAAACAAAGCCGTGCGATAACCCGCTTTGCGAAGCTCGTCAGGAAAAGCCGTGCATGGGCGATGAGCATGAGCTTCCGCGGGAACATTGAACGCGGGATAACGCGCACACAAAACAGAGAAGAGGCCTTTGATGCTTTCCGGATAAACGGCGTATGCATGTTCAAAAACAATCCCATCCGCCGAGAATGCCGTCAGGTTGGGCATGGGATCGAGTCCCTCAGGGGAAGCCGGCCAATAGCGCGCCGCCGTGGACTCAAGTGAAACGATAACCACGTTGAGTCCCGCGGCTGCGCCCCGATATCGCAGCAGATGATCTGGGACGGAAGCTTCAATTGGAAACGGACTGATTCGCCAATTTCGCGCTAGTCCATCGGGATGGACATGGACACTGCCAATATGCGTAGGCCAAAGCGCGCCGAATGCGTTGCGATGGCGGCCGACCGTATCGACCTTGGTTGTTGCGTACGGGCCCGACATCACAATGACGAGCGCGCCGGACAGCATCATCGCGGCTGTGGAACGTCGCGGTTTCCATCCAACAAAGACGAACGGCATGAGGATGCCAACGGCGGCAACAACGGCGATCGCCGCAATGTTTCCTAACCTCAGGTAGTACTTGATCGAATCCGCGAGCGGGCCTCTAGCGGCGCGAATCATGGGAAGCGTGAGCGGCGACGACAGCACACGCGCGATTGGAACATTCATAGCGGTGTACGCGACAGCCACTGCGTAAAGCATCCATCCAAACCACCTTCGTCGAGCAAGGTAATCCACGATAGCGAATGCGGTTGCTGCCCCCACATCCTGCCAGAGATACGCCAGGGGAGCCCAAAGAGACATCGGAAGGCGGGAACCAATCAACATCAGTCCATGCGCAACAACAAGGACGGCAAACAGGCTCGCGGCCCTCGTCAGGTTTGGATGAGGTTGATTCTCTTGAGCAGCCATAAAGAAACCACTACACTCTCGCCGCGCTTCGACCAAATCCAATCGTGAATCAGGAGGGATCGAGCCGCAGGTTGTTTGTACATGAGCCGGCGTTCGCCGATGAAGGATAACGGGATGACGACCAGATCGGCGGTTCCTGAATCGAACGGATCAAACATTTCCTGGACAAGATGCGTGCGATCGTCAAGAAATTTCTTGGCCATCTGAAGATGCGCGGCACTCGCATCGATGACTGTTATTTCCGCGCACGGAAATAATTTCCGAAGGAGCAGCGCGCTTCGTGGAAACATCCCTCCGCCGACGATCTTGATGGTTTCGACTCTCGTGAGCTTCGGCACGAGTTGCCGTAGAGCGCGTTCGTGGGTTTTTAGAAGGAATTTCTGTAGACCTCGCGAATGAAGAGTTAGACGCTCCAGCATTTGGAGATTGAACACTTCGACCCATCGCAGAATCGCCGGCCACCGGCTTGAAATGGCGCCGTGAACAGCGCGGCGAGGTAAACGCGTCCAATGCTCGGCAGGATTCCGATGATGTTCGACATGGTAGCCATCGTTGAAGAACGGCGCGTTGTAAAGGAATCCATAGTTGCTCTTCGTGCCATAAGCATGGTCGAAATAACCATGGATGTAACAAAGCACCAGCCCTGCGAGATATCCCGGCAAATAGATCGTCAGAAAGAACCGTGACGATTGCGCCAGCAGAATCGACCATAAGAGAAGGACCGAACCGGTTTCCATCACCAAGCCCGCACTCATTCGAAGTCGAAGCGGTCGATCCAGATGGTGCGCAAGATGGCGCTCGCGCCAGATGATTTGGGGAAATCCAAGGAGCAAGGAAAGGTAAAGCGAGTAAGTCCGATTCCACACATTCGACCGAAAGAATGGAAGGTGAATGAAATTGTGCGAAATCGTATTCGCGTTCCACCAGAGCATCACCGCAATCAGCGGAATGGAGGGCGCCACAAACAGGAATCCTGCATGCGCAAGTGACAGCGCAACGAGCAATGCATCCCACTTGGAATGACGCAGAATCCCTTCGCTCATAGCCCTACCGTGTTCTGAGCGCGTCCTGGAGTTGCTTCACAATCTGGGCATGGCTGCCCTGTTCGCTCAACTTCACGATTCCCGCATTTGTGAAATACCCCTCAGGACCAGCCGGAGGTTCGGATTGCGGCCGGATTCGAGCGCTGGTTTGCATGCCTGCATTATTAAATGGACCGACATATCCCCAATTCCCAAATCCAACGGCCTGGCCCGTACCCGCGACGGCTTTCAGGTCCACCCATTCGGCCTTCGCGGCAGCCTGAGCTGCTCCGGTAGGAAGCGAGAAATAGAGATACCCACGCTGGGGAGCCGTAGTCGCGCCAGTCCCCCTTATCCCGCCATCGACATATTCAAATGCGCCCCAAAGTTGGATGCGCTGCGGTGCTTGCTCATTCGGCTCGAAGATCACGCGTTCGATGATCCCGTAAATTCCAATGGGCCCGCTCGCCGTTAGATTCATGACTCCGAGCAGGAAAACCACAAATACCAAAATCGCTCTCGTTGACTTCATGGATGTTTTCGCTCACTTTGTTTGGAGCGCCTCCTTCAATTCTTGACGATGCTTCGTGAGTTACCCATAGGACGGATTGAATCGGAGATTTCTTCCAATTATTGCAAACCGAAATCACATTCTTCCATCAAAGTGATCTGCTTGGCATCGCCCGCCGGATGGCGCATCCAGCGCGATCCTCCCGGCTACAGTCCGCGTCGCACTGCGAACGAGCGACGCAAAGACCTCTCGGCGGCCAAACGTTACGCGGCCTGAGAAAAATTCCAGGATGGAACTCGCGTTCTACCATCCTGGCATCATGCGTGCCAGAAACGTCCCCGGAGACGAATCCGCATGGTGGAAGAGAACGAATCGCCAGCCTTGCCGGAAGATGACAGATCGCACTTCTGGCGAAGTCTCTTACGACGACCGACTCGGCATCGGCGCCGGAACATGCTGTTCCTGCTGAGCGGCATCGTTGTTGCATTGGCGTTAGCGATATTCCTATGGCGGTACTTCTCGTCATACGAAACCACCGATGACGCACAGGTCGATGCCCATCTACATCCGGTCAGTGCGCGGATTCGCGGGCACGTGATCCGCGTGAATGTGGGCGACAACGAATACGTGCAGAAAGGCGCTGTATTGGTTGAGATCGATCCGAAGGATTATGAGGTCGCCGTCGATCAAGCTCGCGCCGACCTTGAAAACGCGATAGCCACGGCCGAGTCGATGCACATTGATGTTCCGATCACGGCCACAACGACGTCGAGTCAGGTGCAATCCACTGCGGCCGATGTGGACAAGAGCAGGGCGGGAGTCATCGCAGCGGAGAAACAGCTCGCCGCCGCCAATGCGCAGTTGGACCAGGTTCAGGCCAATGATGTGAAGACGCAACACGACGCAGTCCGCTACAAAATGCTTGTCGACAAGGAGGAAGTCTCGCGCCAGACCTATGACACAGCCCTGGCTGCCGCACGGGCGAGCACTGCAGCGGTCGAAGCAGCGCGCGCCAATGTCGAAGCGGCCCAAAAATCCGTGGACCAGGCGCGAAATGTACTGGAATCCGCTCAGGCGAGCCATCGCGCTGCGCAAACGGCTCCGGAACAAGTGGCCGCGACTCGTAAGAGGGCTCTCTCTGCACAGGCCACCGTGAAGCAAAAGCAGGCTGCGCTCGAACAAGCCGAACTCAACCTCGGATACACGAAAATCACCGCGCCCGTCGCTGGGCAGGTGACGAAAACTGTGGTGGTCGGAATGAACGTTCAGCCGGGTCAACAATTGTTGACTGTCGTACCTCTTGAAGAAGTCTGGGTCACGGCAAACTTCAAAGAGACACAGCTGACGCATGTACGGCCAGGATTGCCGGTTGAGTTCTATGTGGATTCCAACAGGCGAACCTACAAAGCCCATGTGGACAGCATCGCTGGTGCAACGGGTCCGCTTTTCAGCTTGTTTCCACCTGAAAATGCCACGGGCAACTACGTCAAGATCGTACAAAGGGTGCCCGTAAAAATCCTCATCGATCCTGGACAGAATAGCGATCTGCAACTTCGGCCAGGCGTGAACGTCGTGCCCAAAGTTTATTTACGATGAGTCGCGTCGAGGGTGGAAGTTCGTTACGGCGGCCCCGCCTCAATCCCTGGCTGATTGCCATCATCGTTGCGATCGCTGCGTTCATGGAGATTCTCGACACGAGCATTGCCAACGTTGCGCTGCCGTACATGGCGGGCAATCTCGGCGTCAGCAACGACGAGAGCACGTGGGTGTTGACGTCCTATCTGGTGTCCAATGCAGTCGTTTTGCCGATCAGTGGCTGGCTCGCCGGATTGTTCGGACGTAAGCGGTTCTTCATGGCATGCATCGGCTTTTTTACAGTGAGCTCTTTGCTCTGTGGCGTTGCGCCAAGTCTCCCACTTCTTCTTCTGTTCCGTGTGATGCAAGGTCTGGGAGGCGGCGGATTGCAACCCATGGCGCAAGCCATCCTGGCGGATACCTTCGCTCCGCAACTGCGCGGGCTGGCATTCGCACTTTACGGTATCACCGCAGTGATCGCGCCCGCAGTCGGACCTACTCTTGGCGGCTGGATTACTTACAACTATTCCTGGCGTTGGATTTTTTTTATAAATCTTCCAGTCGGCATCCTCGCGCTCCTGCTGGTGTTTCGATTCATCGAAGATCCGCCTTACGTGAGCAGCGCGAAGCGAGCGGGCGTCAAAGTCGACTATGTCGGAATCTCTCTACTCGTACTAGGCGTGGGTGCGCTGCAGGTCATGTTGGACCGTGGACAGCAGGATGACTGGTTCGGATCACGGTTCATCGTCGCTCTCGCCATCATTAGCGGAGTGGGCTTGGTTTCTCTATTTCTGTGGGAATGGTTTGCGAAGCACCCGATTATCGACGTCCGCCTTTTCAGGAACTTCAATTTCCTGAGCTCGAACGTAATGATGTTCTTGCTAGGCGTTGTCCTCTTCAGCAGTCTGGTGATGATTCCTCAGTTTCTACAGACGTTGTTGGGATACACCGCTGAACTGGCTGGTCTCGTTTTATCCCTCGGCGCAGCACTTTTGCTGGTTGAGATGCCCATCGTGGGCAAGCTGACTTCAAAACTTCAAGCACGCTACATCATTGCCTTCGGCTGGCTTTGCGTCGCGGTGTCGATGTTTTATTCAACGACACAGCTGGGTCTCTTCGTCGACTTTCGCACGGCGACGCGCGTCCGCATTTCCCAAGTCATCGGTTTGGGATTTCTGTTCGTGCCGATCACCCTCGCGGCCTATGTGGGAATACCGGCAGAAAAGAGCAACATGGTCGCAGGTATCGTGAATTTCATGCGCAATATCGGAAGTAGCGTGGGAACTTCGATGGTCACGACGATGATTGCCCGGCGCTCCCAGTACCATCAATCGGTTCTAATCCGCGAGACAACGCCAGGGAACCCAGTGTTCTCCAATGCCCTGGCCAAACTGGCCGATCACCTGACGCAGTCGGGCTTGAGTCCTGATGATGCACAGGTGCGCGCTCGTGGGGCGCTGTATCGTTCTGCGCTGAACCAGGCGGGGGCTATGGCCTACATCGACGTCTTCTGGGTTCTTGGCGTTGCCGCGGCAGTCATGTTTTTGCTCTCCTTTGTGCTCAAGAAAAACGACCCGGGCCAGCGCGCCGAGGGCGCGGCAGGATAAGCTGAGTAGAGGGAATTATGGTTAAGGTAGTCACAATCGAACGCGAGTTTGGCTCGGGCGGAGCAGCCATTGCGAAGCTCCTTGCGGAAAAACTGGGATGGAAGCTATGGGACCAGTTGTTGACCGCCGAGATCGCTCGCAGGGCCCAATGTGCCCGGTCGGAAGTGGAGCTGCGAGAAGAGCGTATGGATCCGCTTTACTATCGTCTGCTCAAATCATTTCTGCTTGGCAGCTTCGAGGGAAACCTCAATTTACAGCGTCTGAAAGTGCTGGATGCAGATTCCATTTTCAAACTGACGCAACGCATCGTTACCGAAATTGCCGCGACAGGCAACTGCGTCATCGTTGGTCGTGGTTCCGCGTTCTTCCTGGAGGGTCAAAAAGATGCGTTTCACGTTTTCCTTTATGCACCATACGAAGAAAAAATCCGGCGGCTTGTCGAAACTGGAGCCGGTGAGGCTGACGCAGCGCGCCTGGTCGATACGGTGGATCGGGAGAGGGCGGACTTCATCAAAAGATACTTCAACAAGGAGTGGCCAAACCGCAGTCTTTATCACCTGATGATTAATTCCCGAATCGGGGATGAAGCCGTTGTTCAAACAATTCTCAATGGGATCGCGATGGTGCAGAAGCACCCCGTATCATTTCCGGCTTGAATTCCTGCCAGTGGAGGTTGGATGACGAAACGGTGCTTGTCTGTCGTTCTGTTCGCCCTTTCAACAGCTCTGGTATTTACCGAACGTGCGCCGGGCCAAGTCGCCCCACCTTTTGAATCCGGTCGTGCCGGCCCGAGAGAATTGCCGCTTTCGGGAAATACAACGGCAGGCTCCGTGACGACCGGCCAGGTGACAGTCAGCAGCAGCACGGGCGTCAACACGCTGAATAGCACTGTCCAAATCCAGGGTCCGTTTCAGGGGAGCACACCAACGGGAGTCGCAACGAAGGAGCCGCTGCTGCTCTCCCTGGATGAAGCTGTCCGAAGGGGACTGACATACAACCTCGGGGTGATCGGCGCACAGCAAACCGAGCGTTATGCGCGAGCCCAGCGTATGGAGGCGCTTGCACGGCTGCTGCCGGATGTCAATGGAGCCGTCTCCTCAACAGTCGAGCAGACAAGTCTGGCGACTGTCGGATTGCAGAGCGCTCGCGGAATTCCGGGATTTCAATTTGCAAGAGTTCTTGGTCCGTTCAACTTTTTCGATGCGAGCGCTGCCATAAGTCAGACCGTGATCGATCTCACGGCTGTTCGAAATTATCGTTCAAGTAAAGAATCGGCTCTCGCCGGCAAACTTAGTGTTCGCGACAGCCGGGATCTTGTCATCCTTGCTGTCGGTACATCGTATTTGCAGGTTGTTGCTATTGCGGCTCGTGTGGAATCGGCTCGCGCACAGCTCGAGACGGCCCGCGCGCTTTACGATCAGGCGGTGAATCAGAACAGAGCCGGATTGAATGCGCGTATCGACGTGAACCGCAGTCTGGTGGAATTGCAGACGCAACAATTGCGGCTCATCTCGCTGCAAACGGATCTGTCCACTCAGAAGCTGGTGCTGGGCCGGCTCATTGGCTTGCCTCTTGGACAAGAGTTCAAATTGACAACTGATTTGCAGTACCGTTCCACGACACCTGTGACGCTCGAAGATGCGCTGCGTGAAGCGCTCGAAAGCAGAGCCGATCTACAGGCAGCGGATGCCCAGGTGCGCGCAGCCGTTCAGGCTCGAAAGGCGGCGGAAGCTCAGAACACTCCTGCAGTCACTTTCAACGCCACCTATGCTGTCGCCGGACTGAATCCCGCGCAGTCCAACGGAGTGTTTTCCGTTTCTGCGGGAGTGGACTTTCCAATTTGGCGCGGGGGTCGAATCCAGGCGGATATCAGCCAGGCCGATGCGGTGCTCGCTCAACGACGCGCAGAATACCAGGATACGTATGGCCGCGTCGATTTTGAGGTCCGGAATTCGCTACTTCGTCTCAATGCGGCCAACCAGCAGGTGAGTGTTGCTGAAAGCAATCGTGGGCTGGCTCGCGAGACACTGGTACAAGCAAGAGATCGATTCGCCACAGGCGTCGCCGATACGATCGAGGTTGTGCAAGCGCAGGAGACGGTGGCGTCGGCAGAGCAGGAGTACATTTCCAGTCTCTATGCTCACTATGTCGCGAGACTAAGCCTGGCCCGAGCCACGGGTAATGCGGAACAGGGACTTGCGGATCTGCTTCGGCAGCCGGGGCCGTAGCTGCACCAGTCCCTCATCGCTCTTGTCCTGTGGCGAATTGCGATCAGGACGTGGAATTACCGAAGCCCCTTGTAGATAAACTTCTGCACGCGGTAGCCCTGCGACTCACCGGTCACGATATTTCCCTGCGGGTCGACGTCGAGGCTGTGCAGATGGAAGAACTCGCCGGCCTTGCGCCCCGGTCCACCGATGTGGCCGATCTCTTCAAGCGATGTGCGATCCAGAATCGCGATTCGTTCGTTCGAGCCGTCCGCGATATAGACAAAACGCTGCGCGGAATCGGCCGACAGCGCAACGCCGAATGCCGTGCCTGTGCCTTGCGATTCACGCTTGATGAATCCTTCTTTGAGGAATTTGCCCTCGAGCGTGAAAGACTGAACGCGGTTGTTCGCGCGATCCGTCACATACACGATGCCATCCTTGGAGACTTCAATTCCGTGCGGCGTATTGAATTGTTGCGGTCCGGCGCCGGTCGTCTGGCGAGCCTTGGAGGCTTTGTCGTCCGGCTTGTTGCCATAGGCGCCCCAGTGACGCTTGTAGGCGCCGGTGTTCGCGTCGAACACAATGACTCGGCGGTTGCCGTAACCGTCGGCAACAAACACTTCGTTGGTCTTGTCATAGACGGTGATGCCGGCGGGCCGGCTCAAGTGCGTTGTGTCGTTGCTGTCGACGCCAACGCCGCCACGGCCGATCTGCAGCAGAAACTTTCCGTCCTTGCTGAACTTGAGGACCTGACCGTCGCCGTCGCCGTTACCGGTAAGCCAGACGTTGTCCCTGACGTCAACCGCGATGCCGTGCTCTCCACTCCCGGGACGTCCATCGCCATTCAGGCGCCGTTCGGTTGTGCAGGACTGGCACTCGGCGAATGCCGAATGCAGTCCTCCACGATTGAACCATTCGTACGGGCCACCTTTGATCGGGCCGCCCCATCCCTGGATGTACTTGCCGTCCGCGCTGAATTCGATAACGGGCGGAGCCGGCTTGTATCCATTCTCGGTGGCGTTTCCTTCTTCGAGCGTGTGCGGGCGATGAAACACCCAGACGTTGCCGTGGGAGTCTGCGGTCGCTCCGCCGACGCCACCCAGCAGCAGATGGTCCGGCATGGTCGGAAATTTGGCGTCCACTTCGAAAACCGGCAGGACCGGTTTCGCGCCCTGCGGGATGGCGGAGGCAAGCCCGCCGAGAAGGGCCACGAGTGTAACCGCCGCGAAGCTCGCGCTCACGAAGATCTGCTTTCTCATATCACCTCCCGGCGGATGATGTCGCCACCGGCAACCCAATCGCTTTCGCCGGGTTGTCCTTGAACATGATCTCGAGTTCACGGTCGGTGAACCCGCGCCTCTTCATCTCAGTCGCGAACGCGCCGACGCCGGCCGCTCCGGCGTACTCCTTTGGCTGCTGGTTTTTCGTCCAGAACTCCGACAGGAAGCAGTGATCGGGTCCAACTCCTCGGATCAAGTCCGTCCGGTTTTCCTCGAGCGTGTTTCTGTAGTCGAACTCGATCCACGCGCCGAGTTTCGCGGCTTCCTTCATCTGATCCAGTGTCATCTTGCCGGTCAGGTCCGCCGCGTGCGTCGCGATCAGCCGCTGCACGCCCGCTGCCTTCGCCTCACGAAACACGAGCAGCGCCTCCTCCGCAAGAATGTGCCCGGACGCAAGGGTGAAGTTGTTTTTCGCAATCACGGCGAGCGCTTGCTTCACTTCCGGCAGCAGTTGACCGTTCTTCGTTACGGCGACGAAGGGCGCGTTGGGATTCGGACTCCTTCCCCCTCTGGCTTCTTTTTCCGTGTCTCCCGCCGGCAGCCACACGATCTTGCCGGGCTTTGGATCGCCACTGATCGACGCCATGTACTCGACGCCGGGAACGTTCACACCACCGTTTGACCGGTTGAAGACGAACCCGCCGTACAACTCGAGGCCCGGGAACTGAGGGCGCAACAGCATGACGAGCGCCGCGGTCGGCTCGTAGTGATTCTTGAGCAACAGCGCGCGCACGCCCGCGGCCTTTGCCTGAGCGAGGTTCTCATAGCGCCCATAGCCGGGGTCGACGTGATAATGAAGATCGACGGCGCCGCGCATCAGTCGAGCGCCGACCGCCGCCTCCTGGCTCGATTGCGTTGTTCCGGCGATCCTGAAAGGCGTTGCAATTAGCCCAACGCCCACCAGCGCCGCGACGAATCCGATAAGGAGCATCCGACGACTCCATGCGAAATGCATTTTGCGATCCTCCTCTGATGATTTAGGTGTCTGACCGCTACTTCCAGGCAGAGTAGATCGGCTTCCCGATCAACATCGCCGGATTAGCGCCTTTGCGCGGACGAAACTTTTGAAAGCGACCGGCGTCCACTTCCGCGACGTAAAGATTGCCTTCCTGATCCGTGCTCATGCCATGCACTCCCCACAATGTTCCTGGGAAATCACCGACGGTTCCCCACGAGTAGAGTAAATGACCGTCGAGATCGTACTTGAGCATCTTGTGCGTATTGCGATCGAAGGTCGCCAATGTGCGATCCGCTCCGATCTGCACGAAGTGAAGGCTGGATGGACTGACCGCAATTTTCCATTCGGAAAGGTATTTGCCGTTTTGGTCGAAGATCTGGACCCGATGATTCTCGCGATCGTTCACAAACACGCGCCGCGTCTGAACGTCCACCGCCACACCGTGGACATTATTCATATACCCTGGACGCGTTTCTTTTCCGCGGTCACCGGCCTTGCCGAAGTCGAAGAGAAATTTTCCGTTCACATCGAACTTCGCGACGCGCGTTCCGTTGTAGCCGTCGGCAACGTAGAAGCTGCCGTCGGGCATCCACGCGATGAATGTGGGCCGGTTGAAATGCGTCGCATCGGCGCCAGGGACGTTTGGCGTGCCGATGGTCTGCACGAGTTGTTTGCCATCGTTAGTGAATTTGTAGATCGCATGCGTGTGGTCGTCGACCACCCAAACATGCTTCTGGGCGTCGTATGGGCTGACGTAAACCGAGTGCGGACGTTTGAACAGCTTGTCCCATTGCGTCCACTCTTCGATGATGTTGCCCTGCGCATCGACGACGATGAGGCAGTGTTCCCACCTCGCATCGACACCGAGTTCGCGATAGGGCGGTGACCCGCCTCTCCACAGTTCCATTCCTCTCGCCGGATCCTGCCCCGTTCCTCCCGCGCCCGGCGGCGTTGCAGTGTTCGCGTTTCGCCACGGCAGGCCGGCGAGCGGAAATTGAACATTGGGGCCGATATCCGGAAACAGTTTCGTCTGCGGACGGGGGATGTTCGGCAACTCGCCGCCGCCGAGCAGATACACGCGATTCGGACTCTCGGCAAAAATGCCGCGCGCGCCTCCGTACGTCCACTTCTCGTGGCCCGGAAGCGTGCTGAGATCTTTCGGCCAGCCTTCCACGACTTCGTACGGGCCGGAAATGTCCTCGGCTCCGATCGCGCCTCGCACGGCGCCAAACGGGGTGCCTGTTGGTCCAGTCTGAGCTTCGACCGGCATCATGAGACGGCCACCCACAGCTATACCGACGGCAAGACCCACCGCCAGCGCACATCCAACCGTCAGATTTTTGGTCATGATTGTTTCCCTGAGGATTCGTGCCCGGTTTATAAACCCAACTTCCGTCATCGTCCCGGTTTTCCAGTT
>JACXTT010011898.1_pt1 | contig 11591 bp, 12 predicted proteins | sample 9270951 | NCBI WGS metagenome assembly JACXTT01 (sample SAMN15532306, study PRJNA645909) | rock metagenome | isolation source: weathered quartz diorite | place: Puerto Rico | collected 2017-06-21 | reverse complement strand
GGCCTCGCCGGTCTCGGGGGCCGTGGGCGCGGCGGCGACGGGCGCCGGCGGCGTCGGTGCCTTCGCGGCGGCGGGCGCGGCCTTCTGCCCTTCGAGCTGCTGGATGCGCGCCTTCAGCTCCTTGATCGACTGCTGCTGCTCCTCGACGATCTTCTTGAGCTGCTCCACCGTATCGCGCATCGAATCTGCGGCGGCGACTCTGGCCACCAGCAGGACCCCGAGGCATGTGATCGCCACCCGTCGACCCGTCATGGTGCGTTCCCCCGTGTAGGTTGCCCGCCGGTTCAGCGCGGCTTCACGTCGTACGGGTCGCCGCCGAGTGCATTCGACACGTCGGTGATCGCCTTCTGCGCGCGGACGCTGTTGCCGGCGGCGTCGAGCGGCGGCGAGAACGCCGCAATCCCGAACTTGCCCGGCGACACGGCGATGATGCCGCCGCCGACCCCGCTCTTGGCGGGCAGCCCGGTGTGGAAGAGCCACTTGCCGGAGTCGTCGTAGAGGCCGGCCGTGGCCATCACGGCGAGGATGCCGGAGACGTGGCTCGACTCGATGATCTTCTTCTTGGTGACGGGATTCGTGCCGCCGTTGGCGAGCGTCGCCGCCATCACGGCGAGGTCCTTGGCGTTGACGTTCACCGAGCACTGGCGGGTGTAGAGGTCGGTCGCCTGCGCGGGGTTCTCCTTGATGAGCCCGTAGGCGTACATGAGCATGCCGATCGCCTGGTTGCGCAGGTTGGTGTCGGACTCCGACTTGTAGACCTCCTGGTTGACCTCGAGCGGGCGGCCGGCGAAGTCGCTGTACGTGCCGATGATCTTCGCCCAGATCGCGTCGGCAGTGCCGCCCTTCACCATGCTGGTCATCGCGATCGCGCCCGGGTTCACGAACGCGTTCATCTCGTGGCCCCTGTACTTCTCGATCGCGGCGATCGAGTTGAAGACGTCGCCGGTCGCGTCGACGCCGACGCTGTCCTCGACCTGCTTCTCGCCCGAGTCCTGGAGGACCGACGCCATCGTGAAAACCTTCGAGATCGACTGGATCGAGAAGAGCTGATCGATGTCGCCGACGGTGTAGACGCGCCCGTCGACGGTCACGAGCGCGATCCCGAAGAGCGTCGACGGCACCTTCGCGAGCGCCGGAATGTAGTCGGCGTTCTTGCCCTCGGCGAGACCCTTGTACTTGGCGTGGGCGGCTTCGAGCGCGGCCTTGATCTCGGCGTCGCCGAGCTCCGCCGCGGCGAGCCGCGGAAGCAGGAGGCCGAGCGCCGCCACGGAGATGAGGAGGCGGCGGGCGGCGAGCAGCGTATCCGAGCGCGTCATCGGGCGGTCCCCTTTCGGTCCGTTCGCGTCAGCGGAGGTTGGCCTGCTCCCACGTCCACACCCTGGTGCGGGCCGCGTCGAAGAGCCGGGCGCAGTTGGTCAGGCAAACCTTCTCGCTCGTGGCGGGCGTCAGCGCGTTCCACAAGGTTGAAGCCGGTGATCATCGGATCGAAGCGCGCCTGCTGCTCCTTGGTGAGCGAGCGGCAGGCCATCGCGATGAACGCGTCGGTGAAGGAGTAGTAGTAGGGCGGCGCGTCGCTCTGGAGGTAGTAGGTCGGGGCGTAGTCGCCGGAGTTCTCGTACGACCAGGTCTGCTGGAGCGGGATCCCGAACAGCGCCACCCGCCCGACCTTCGTCCCCATGGTGTGGTCGAGGAACTCGCGGATCGGCGGCCCAACCTGGACGTAATTCGTCAGGTGGAAGTGCGCGTCGTTGAAGAGCGGGGCGTCGCCGGCGCGGGCCGTCCCGACGACCGACAGCAGCATCGCGACGGCCGGCAGCACGCGCCGCTGACGAGCGACACACTTCGGGCGTCCGTTCCCGACCACGCGTCTCCTCCCCTGACGGCGACCGCTGCGAGCTGGGGGTGCTCTAGTCCAGGGGCGGGTGGGGCGTCAATCAGAGCACCGGTGTCGAGCGGGCTGTCCAGGAATCTTGCCGATCGGTTCGCTCGCGCCCGAGCCCGATCGATTGTTAGCTCCCGGGTCCTGGGGTAGCGTCCTCCTCCATGGCGACACGTCGGAGCGGCCGCCCCATCGCTCGTCGACGTACGTGGCTGGCGTGCGTCGTGCTGCTGTCGACGGCGATCGGCTGCGCGGCGCGGCGCACCGAGCACCCTTGTCCGGACGTCGCGGCGGTCCCGGCGCTCTACGAGACGCAGCGGGCGATCGAGGACTACCTCGATTCGGGGCGCTACGACGCCGACGTCGCGCACGTCGTCGCCCAGGCACAGGCGTGGCTCGAGACGCGCGCCCCGCAGGTGGCGCGTCCGGCGATCGTCCTCGACATCGACGAGACGTCGCTCTCCAACTGGCGCGCGTACCGGCTGAACGGCTGGGCGCGCATCCTCGACGGCGAGTGCGACCTCACGCACGGCCCGTGCGGCCTCCGGAGGTGGCAGGCGATGCATCTCGCGACGGCGATCGCGCCGACGCGCCGTCTCGCCGCACGCGCCCACGAGCTCGGTGTGGCGGTGTTCTTCGTCACCGGACGACCCGCGGAGCTCCAGGCCGCGACCGAGCAGAACCTGCGAGAGCAGGGCTACGCCTGGGACGGCGTCGTGCTGCAGCCTCCGGGCGCCAGGTTCGCGAGCGCGGTCGACTTCAAGGCCCCCGCTCGCCGGCACCTCGTCGAGCAGGGGTACACCGTGCTGCTCTCGATGGGCGACCAGCAGAGCGATCTCGACGGCGGCTCGGCCGAGCGGACCTTCAAGCTGCCGAATCCGGTGTACTTCCTGCCCTGAGCCCGCTCCCGATGGCGCGGGCCACGACCGACACCTCGCGTCTCGGACGATCGACAGGGCGGGTCGTGGCGGCGCTTTTCGCGGCCTGCTTGTGGTCGACATCGGCGGCGGAGGAGCCCGCGCCCGAGACGTCGACCGCAGAGGCGCGAGACTCGGCGCGGCCGGAGAAGAAGCACTGGGTCTGGAGCTGAAAGTGGGACGACGGCGTTCGCTACCACCTGGAGCTCCTGTTCGAGAGCGTGTGGTTCGGTCCGGACACGGGGCTGTTCGACCGCCCGATCGAGAAGCGCCTGGCGTTCGTCGGCACGATCGGGACCCGAGTGCAGGCCGACGGCGCCGGGTACGCATCGACCCGGGGCCTCCCCGACGTCGACAGCGGCGCCGAGATGCGCCGGCTGCGCTTCGGCACCCGCGGCGACGTCTACTTCCTCGGACACGTGAGCTACGCCTTCGACCTCGAGCTGCTCGCCTCCTCGTTCGAGGTCGGCGACGTCTACCTCTGGTGGAAGGGGCTCCCGATCATCCAGCGCTTCAAGATCGGGAACTTCACCCCGCCGATGTCACTCGAATCCGTGACCAGCACGCGCGATATCCTGTTCATGGAGACGGGGCTGCCGGTCGAGGCGTTCGGGCCCGCCCGCTCCTCGGGCATCGAGGTCGGCGGCCCGATCTTCGACCAGCGCGTGACCTGGGCGCTCGCGTTGGTGCGGACGCTCGGCACCGTCGATCAGGGCGACAGGTCGAAGGCCGGTGGGCGCGCCGTCACGCGGATCACCTGGCTTCCGCAGGACGACCCGAAGACCGGCCGCCTCACGCACCTCGGCGTCGGCGCGAGCATCCTGTTCTCGGCCGAGAACGTTCGCTACGAGTCCCGGCCCTAGAGCCACCTGGCGCCGTCGCTGGTCGACACCGGGGTGCTGCACGCCGCCGACCAGTCCGCGGCGTATGGCGTCGAGGCGCTGCACCTCCGCGGGCCGTGGCTCGCCATGGGCGAGGGGCTCGCGGCGACGGTGTCCGGCAAGAGCAGCGTGGACTTCTGGGGGCTCTACGGGCTCGCGACCTATACGTTCACCGGCGAGACCCAACCCTACGACCGGACGTCGGGCATCCTCGACAAGTTCGTCCCGGCGCGCCCGTTCTCCTGGCGCGACAAGACCTACGGGGCGCTCCGCGTCGGCGCGCGCGTCTCGCACGTCGATCTCAACGACGGACCGGTCCGGGGTGGGCGCGAGACGGACCTCACCGCGAACCTCAGCTGGGTCGTCACCTCGTGGCTGCTCTTCAAGGTCGAGTACGGGCTCGCCTTCGTGCGCGAACGTCCCGACGCCGGCAACCTGCACTTCGTCCAGTCACGTCTCCAGATCGACTTCTACTGATCGGCGAGCCGGGCCGTCGCGGCGGGTTGCGATCCCGCGGCCCGCGTGCAAGACGCATCGGACCCGATGGCTCGACCTCCCGGTGCGAAGCGCCTGCTCGTCGTGGCGCATGCCGGCATCGTCGGCGGGCTCGCGCTCTTCACGACGCTGATCGTCTATGAAGGGCTGCGCGAGGTCACGCGCACGCTCGCGTCGGCCGGCGTGGGGCTCCTGTGGGTGACGCTCTTCCACCTGGTGCCGCTGATGGCGAGCGCGCTCGGGTGGTACACGCTCTTCGGCGCCGACGGGCGCCCGCCGTTCCGGACGTTCGGCTGGGCGCGCTGGATCGCCGAGTCGATCAACCAGCTGCTGCCCGCGCTCCACGTCGGCGGCAACATCGTGCGGGCGCAGCTCCTCGCGCGCCGGGGCGTGCCGGGCGCGGTCGCCGGCGGCAGCGTGGTCGCCGACATCACGCTCCATCTCCTGGGTCAGCTCGTCTTCACGACGCTCGGGCTCTGCCTGCTGCTGGGCCACGTGGGGGGAGGGACGATCGCGCGGCCGGTGGTGATGGGGTTGCTCGGGATGGCGCTCGCGGTCGCGGGCTTCCTGGCGGTGCAGCGTCGCGGCATCTTCGGCGTGTTGTCGCGGCTGATCGCGCGCATCGTGCGCGCCGGCGAGTGGTCGGCGCTGTCCTCCAACGCCGACGCGCTCGACGACGCCATCCGTGGCTTCTACGCCGACCGTGGGCGGCTCGTCCGGTCGAGCGTCTGGCACGTCCTCAGCTGGCTCCTCGGCGCGGGCGAGATCTGGATCGCGTTGCGCTTTCTCGGCCATCCCGTCGGTCTCACGACGGCCGTGGTGATCGAGAGCCTGGGCGAGACCGTCCGTACGGTGGCGTTCGCGGTGCCGGGTGCGCTCGGCGTGCAGGAGGGCGGCTTCCTGATCCTCGGGCGGATCTTCGGCTTCACGCCGGAGGTCGCGATCGCGCTCTCGCTCTCGAAGCGCGTGCGCGAGATCTCGCTCGGCGTGCCCGGGCTCGTCGCCTGGCAGGTGCAGGGAGCGTCGGCGCTCATGGGAGCGCGCGCGGGCGCGACGCCGGAAAAGGTCGGATGATCACCGGGGGTGGCATCCTCGGCACCGGGTGGCGTCTCGTCGACCGCGCGGCGGAGCGGGTCGTCTCGCTCGCTCCCGAGGGGTTGCTGGCCGCCGCACGACGACGCGCGCGCTTCGACGACTTCGGCGCGCCGGACTTCAGGGAGCCGCTCGACCGCCTGCTGGCGTCGATCGATGCCGACGCGCGGCTCAACGTCATCGGCCGGGTCGCGGCCAGGCACGACCTCACGGGCATGCTCGTCAACCGGCTGCTGGTCGAGCGCGACCGGCAGCAGCATCCGGAGATCGCGGAGGAGCAGATCCGCCGGCCGCTCGTCATCACCGGGCTCCCGCGGACCGGCTCGACGTTCCTCCAGGGCCTCCTCGCGGTGGATCCCGCCAATCGCACGCCGCGGCACTGGGAGCTGCGCAGCCCGTCCCCGCCGCCCGAGCGCGCCACCTACGAGACCGATCCGCGCATCGCGCGCGCGGCGCGCGACATCCGATGGTTCATCCGCCTGGCGCCGCGCTTCCCGGCGATCCATCCGGTGGGCGAGCGGCTGCCGGAGGAGTGCGTGGTGATCTTGAGCCACGCCTTCCGGAGCTTCCAGTTCTCGTCGACGTGGTACGTGCCGTCGTACCAGGAGTGGCTCGACCACGCGGATCTGGCGCCAGCGTACCGCTATCACCGGCGCTTCCTCCAGCACCTCCAGTGGCGCTGTCGCGCGGAACGCTGGCTGCTGAAGGCGCCGCCGCACCTCCGCGGGCTGCCGGCGCTGTTCGCGACCTATCCCGACGCGAACGTCGTCATGACCCACCGCGACCCGGTCGAGGTCGTCGCGTCGGTGACGAGCCTCCACGTCGTGCTGCGGCAGGCGTTCAGCCGGTACGTCGACCCGCTGCGCGTCGGACCGGAGGTGGCGGCGATGCTCGCCGACGACATCCGCTGCGGCGTCGAGGCGCGGGCGGCCGGCTGCGCGCCGGCCGAGCGCTTCTGCGACGTCTGGTACGCGGAGCTGATGGTCGACCCGCTGGCGGTGGTGCAGCGGCTCTACCGGCACTTCGACCTCCCGCTCTCCGACGACGCCGAGCGCGCGATGCGCCACTATCTCGCAACGCATCCCAAGGACCGGCACGGCGCGCATGTCTACACGCTCGGCGATTTCGGGCTCGAGGCGGCGCGGGAGCGGGAGCGGAACCGCGCCTACCTCGATCGCTTCGGGACGCCGGTCGCGAACGGCGCCGGCGCCTAGCAGGCGCGCGCTCAGCCGCCGAGCGCGATCAGGAGGATGCCGGCGAACACGAGCGCGGTCCCGATCCATTGCACCGGCGCGAACGGCTCGTGGAAGAACACGAACGCCCCGAAGATCTGCGCCGACACGAACGCGAGCCCGATACCGATCGCGTTGGCGACCCGCAGCGAGAGGAACCGCACCAGGCCCGCGAACGTCACCTGCGCGCCGAGCCCGAACGCGCTCCCGACCGCCTGCCACAGGAGGAAGAGGCCCGTGCTGTCGGCGCGGCCGGAGAGCGCGAACCCGGTCGTCGCGCCCACGTTGAAGACCTGATTGAACAGCACGAGCCCGGCCACGGTCGCGAGCGACGGCAGGCTCGCGGGCACCGCGGCCACGACTCCCGGATTCGACTCCCCGAGCTCCGGCACCTGACTCATTCTCGGTTCTCCTCGCTCCCGTGCGCGTGCTAGCCGTTGGAACTCGACGCGCCCTCGCGCTCCGTGAGCGCCGCGCCCACCAGCTCGTCGTCGACGCCCACCAGGCCGCCGAGCGGCTCGGCGTCGACCGTGGCCGGCGCCGGGTCTGCGACGCGCCCGCGCTCGGAGAACCCGATCGCCGCCGTGACGAGACAGATGAAGGCGGGGCCGGTCAGCGCCGGGACCGGCGAGAAGCGGAGCGTGCCGTCGGCGGGCGCGAGCGGCTGGAAGGCCGCGGTCACCACGACGGCGAGCGCGGCGATCGACGCAACGAAGGCCGCCTCCCGCATCGATGCGGGCCCGCCGACGAGATACTGGGCCAGCCCCGCGAGCGCGCAGAGCGTCGTCAGCCGGAGGGCGAACGGTCCGGTCAGGTTCGAGACGCTGAACGAGATCGTGTGCGTGGCGACGAGCAATCCCGCGTACGCGAGCGCGTACGTGGACGCCGCGAGCCCCGCGCGTGTCTCAAAACCCGGCCGGCGGCGCAGCCACGCGAGCGTGCCCAGCGCCACGAGGATGGTCACGGGGACGTAGTTCGTCCGCTGCCGCCCCGCGGGGCCGACGAGATCGAGCACCGCTGCCCGCTGCAGCATGCTCGCGTCGTCCTCGCCGACCAGCGAACGGCCGGTCGCGTGCTGGAGCGGCCCGACGCCGAGCAGGCTCACGATCGTGGGTCCCACGTCCCGCCCGCGTCCGATCTCACGCTGGCTCCCAGGGGTGACGCCGGCGCCCCACACCACCAGTGGGATCTTCGTGACCTCCGGCTCGGTCCCGCCGTGCCCGCCCTCGGCGAGGTTGCCGTGATCCGAGGACACGACGAGGGCGTCGCGCGCTGGGTCCAACGTCTGGATCAGACGTCCGAGGAACGCATCGACGTCGGCCACCGCCGCGCGGTACTGCGATGAGCGGCTGCCATGGTCGTGCGCCGCCCAGTCCGGCTGCCCGACGTGGACGACCAGCAGGTCGGCGTCGGGGATCTGCTCGAGCGTATCGCCGCTGCGGAAGTCGTCGATCCACGACGCGTACGCGCCGACGAGATCGCCGCCGGGGTCCGTCGTGAGGAGCGCCGTCCGGCGGCCGGCGAGCTTCATCCGCCGGAACACCGAGTCGAGTGGGCTCTCGCCGGGATACCCGTTGCTGAGCACGCCCGACGCCGCCGGCTCGATCCCGGACGCCTGTGCGACGAGGTTCGGGCCGCTGTAGCTCGGGAACTCCGCGCGTGCTGCGACGTCGAGCCCCTCCGCGCGCAGCCGGTTCAAGACCGGCATCGTCCGCGAGGCGTCGAGCCGGAGGCCGTCGACGAGCACCCACGCGAGGCGCTGCGCCGGGCCGGGCGAGGAGGATCGCGCCGGCGCCGGCGCGGCGAGCACCGCCGGTCGCGGGACGTTGAGGTCGCTCTCGTAGCTTTCCGCCGCCCAAGCCACTAGCGCGCCGAGCACGAAGGCCATCGCCCGAAGCCGCCGGCGATCGGCGCGCCCTGACGTCGACCCACATCCCATCCGACGCGCGATGATGCATGGACGAGCGGCGGCTGACAATAGATCCAGATGATCACCCCCGCGGAGCGCATGTCGCCCCCCAATGGATTCAAAGGCCCGCTGTGGACTATGGGATGACACATGACACTCAACGAGCTTCTCGCGACCCCCGGCGTGACGGCGGCGCAGGTGCAGGCGCATCTGCGATCGCTCACGGGCGACGAACGCGTGCGGCAGGCGACCCAGCTCGATCGCCGGCACCATCGGCTGCTGTGGGAGCTGTCGGCCGACACCGCGCCGCTGCGGTTGGAGGAGGTCGTCGCGCCGGATCGGAAGCCCCTCGATCCGGTCCCCTTCGAGGGGCAGAACAACCAGCCGATCTACCGCCCGTTCAAGAAGGTCTTCTATCGCACCCCGGACGGCGGGATCGGGGGCTACAACGACAGCCCGGCCGCCTGGTTCGCCGGGCCCGGCTACTACGTGCTGCGCCGCGACGAGTCCGGGACCTACGTCGACTACACCGCCGTACCGACGGAGAAGCCGCCCGCGTGGCCGCCGATCCGCCCGAACGACGTCGGGATCTCCCAGTTCGTGTACGGGCACATGAAGGACTACCTGCGCCGCGTGTACGGCCGGGTCGTGATCGGCCGCGCCTATCGCAAGGGGAAGGCGACGCCCAACTACTTCGTGCTCGCGCGTCCCGAGGTCTGACGGCCCGCTAGTAGCAGACGAGGTTCTGGAAGGTCGGCGAGACCGGGCTGGTCCACGTGCACCCGCCCGACATCCGCATGTTCGGATGCGAGTCGGAGATCGTGAACGCGGTGGCGGACCCCGACGCGACGCAGGTGACGCCGGGTGACTCCTGGAACCCCGGAAGCCCGCTGCACGGTCCCGTGAAGTACGTCCCGTGCGCACGGAAGTACGCGTCCTCGGCATGGGCGGCGTTCACGATGTCGCAGAACACGAGGTCGTTCGGATCGCCGACGCGGCACGGGCCCACGGGCGGCGGCCCGTGGCACACGGCCGTGTTCCCGCGGGCGTCGAAGTCGCACACGTCGGGCGCGTTCATCGTCGAATAGACCTGGATCCCGCACTGAGTGGTGATGAGGCCGGGACCCGCCGCCAACGAGACCTCGACGAAGAGCGCGCTGCCGTGGAACTGCCCGTTGTCGAGGCTCGACGTGACCATCGCCGGGGTGATCGCGTACGCCCCGCGGTGTCCCTGCACGAGGAACGCGACGTTGGTCAGGTGGGTCGTCGGGAGGATCGGCGGGAGGAGCTTCACGCTGACGCGCGTGACTCCACCGACGCGCCCGGCGGGATCCCGGTACTGCCACGCGCCGCTCCCGTGGCTCGTCCAGCGGCGCCCGCCGGGGATCAGCAGATCGAGCACGACCGTCGCCTCCGGCGGTCCCCCCGTCGGCTCGGTGAACACGGTGACGCGGAAGCCATTCGTTCCCGGATCGATCGCCGGGACGACCGGGAGGGTGAGGACGCCCGAGAAGCGCAGGCGATCGTCGCCCGGGGGAGTCCCGAGGCGTGCGAAGCGGAGCTGCGTCTCCTTGACCAAGGCGCTGTTGGGGCCGAAGTTGCAGCCGTCGAGCGCGTCGCAGAGCCCGTCGTAGTCGAGATCGAAGACCTGGCAGGCGGAGCTGCAGCAGCCGTCGCTGCCGTTGGCGGCGCCGTGATCGCAGCCTTCGCCGACGTCGAGGACGCCGTCGCCGCATGCCGCCAGCGCCACCCGCGCGACCAGGAGCGCCGCGATCGCCACCGCGCTCGTCCGGAGCAAGCCTGCGGACGGTGCGGTACGCGTCGAGCCCATGTCCCTCCCCCATGTCGTCGCGCCTGGGGCGACGACGGACCTACACGGTGCAAGCGGGGTGCCACGTCGCACGCGGGCCGCGGGGGAACCCGCGGCCCGGGGACGGTGCAGTTTCTACGGTACCGCCGACGTCGGCGTGCTTCCGGACCTGACTCGCGCCGTCAGAGATCCACGACGACCTTGAACCCGCCGAAGATCAGTCGCCTGCCGTCGAACGGCATTGCGCTCGCCTGCATCATTGGTGCCATCCGCGGATCCTTCATGACCTTGGCGTTCACGCGGTCGCGCTGGCGTCGAGACCGGTAGACGATCCACGAGAACCACACCGTCTCGCCCGGCTTGAGCTTCACGCTCCGGGGAAACGACGTGTGCCTGCCCGGCTTCACGTCGTTGGCGATGCATTCGACGTACGCGAGCGCGCCGTGCTCGCGCCAGATGCGACCGACCGTGCGCGACAGCGTCCGATACGCGGCGGCGTTCTTCCTGGGAACCGGGATCACGAATCCATCGACGTAGCCGGGCATGGTGTCCGTCCTCTCGTTGGGGTCGAGCCGGAGTTCGCTCCGGTGACGACGGCCGTCGGCAGGTGCGCGTCGACGCTCGACCTCGTCTCACGTGGACGTCGAACGGCGCGGGGCCGGATCGACGCCGCCCCCGGGGTTGCTTCAACGCGTCCTCGCCGATACCCCCGACGATATGCGCCGCTACCGCTTCCGCCAGGTCGACGTGTTCACGTCGACGCCGCTCGGCGGCAACCCGGTCGCCGTGTTTCTCGACGCCGAGGGGCTCACCGACGCCGAGATGCAGGCGATCGCCCGCGAGATGAACCTGTCCGAGACCACCTACGTCCTGCCGCCCACCGTGCCCGGCGCCGACTACCGGCTCCGCATCTTCACCCCGCGGCGCGAGCTGCCGTTCGCCGGACACCCGACGATCGGGACCGTCGCCGTCCTGATGGAGGCGGGTCGGCTGCCCGCGCCGACCGGCAGCACGGTCGTCCGCCAGGAGTGCGGCGCCGGCGTCGTCGAGGTCACGGTCGAGGCGGGCGCGGCCGGTCGCACCTACTGGGTCGCGATGCCGACGGCCCCGTGGACCGCGGCGCACGTGAGCCGCGACGAGTGCGCGGCGATGCTCGGCTGCGCGCCGTCGGAGCTCGCCGACGGCCCGGCCGCGATCGTCGCGCCCGGGCTGCCGTGGCTCATCGTCCGGCCCGGCTCGTGGCAGGCGGTGCGCGGGTTCCGTCCCGACCTGGACCGCCTCGAGGTGATCGCGGCCCCGCCGAAGAGCCCCGGCGTTACCGCCTCCGCGCGCGGGCCGGACGATCCGCCCCTCAAGGCCAGACCGCGGAACAGCCC
>JACXTT010011897.1_pt1 | contig 11591 bp, 11 predicted proteins | sample 9270951 | NCBI WGS metagenome assembly JACXTT01 (sample SAMN15532306, study PRJNA645909) | rock metagenome | isolation source: weathered quartz diorite | place: Puerto Rico | collected 2017-06-21 | reverse complement strand
CCTGGCCTCCGCGATCGAGATCACCGAGACCGTGTCGTCGCGCCGGTTGCTCACGTACGCGAAGCGTCCATCCTTGCTGAAGACGACCCAGTTGGGCTCGCGGCCCACCGGGATCGTCCCCAGGAGCTTCAGGTCGGGCAGCGCGTAGAGGGCGACGAAGCCCATGAGCGAGGCGTTGGCCAGGAGCCGCTTGCCGTCGGGGGTGATGCCGAGGCCGTGGTTCATCACGAAGTGCGACTTCTCGAGCGTGGCCGCGGGGATCGGCTGGCCGAGGGTCGGGAGCGCGACGGTCTGGGCCACCCGGCCGCTCTTCAGGTCCACGACGGCGAAGCCGTGCAGCTTCGAGAGCTGGGCGTAGAGGACGGTCTCCTCGCGGTTGACCTGGAAGGGCCGCACGCCTTCGGGGAGGGGAATGGTCCTCTGCACCACATGGCTCTGGGCATCCACCACCGCCACCTGGTTCGCCTCCATCATCCCCACGTACACCGACCTTCCGGATGGCCCGAGCAGCGTGCCGTGCGCGCCCTTGCCGACGTCGGGCCGGGCCACGATCTGGTGGCTCCTGGTGTCGACCACCACGAGCTGCCCCTTGTCGTAGAGGGGGACGAACAGGAAGCGCTCGTCTCGAGAGAGCGTGAGGTGGTTCGGCACGCCCCCTACCTCGGTGCGCCACAGCACCTGCTCGGTCGCGGTGGAAACGGCGATCACGTCCTTCGTGTCGAGACGGCTGACGTAGAGCACGTCGCCGTCCCGCGACGAGATGACGTCGTCCGGGCTGTTGCCCACGACGCTGGCCGGGATCGCGCCGACCACGCGGTGCGACGGGATCTCGACGATCGAGACGTCACCGCCGAGCGTGTTCGCGACGTACAGGTACTCCAGGGCCGGCGAAGCGGACGTGGCCTGAGGCATGGCCGGAGGAGCGAGGAACAGCGAGGTCGCCAGGAATCCGCCGAGCGCCGCGAGCTTCCGCGGGCGGGGGGTGGGCGTTTCGGGCACAGAGGGCCTCCCCGCGGAGCTTACCGGGGTTGGGACTCCTCCGCCACGCCAGGGTTCGGAGTTGACAATACATAGAGGTCCAATGTATAAGGCTGCCAGGCATGGACTTCGGAAAGGATCTCGTCGCCGCCTCCTCGACGCCCCTCGTGCTCGCCATCCTCGCCGAGGGTGAGAGCTACGGCTACGCCATCATCAAGCGCGTCAAAGAGCTCTCCAACGGGCACCTGCTGTGGACCGACGGCATGCTCTATCCGGTGCTGCACCGGCTGGAGCGCCAGGGCCTCGTCGCGTCGAAGTGGGTCTCGCCTTCGAGCGGCCGCCGCCGGAAGTACTACCGCCTGACGAAGGAAGGGCGCGCGGCGCTCGAGGCGGAGCGGAAGCGGTGGCAGATGGTCGACCAGACGCTCAACCGCATCTGGCTGAGGGCCTGCACCGCATGAGCGCCCGATCCGAAGGCGGGCTCGAGGAGCAGATCGGCCAGTGGCGCGCCTACCTGCGCCGGCGCCGGGCCATCGACGCGCCCGATGTCGAGGAGCTCGAGACGCACCTGCGCGACCAGGTGGGCGCCCTCACCCAGGCGGGGCTGGCGGAGGACGAGGCGTTCCTGGTCGCGGTCAAGCGCATGGGCAGCCTGGACGCGCTCTCGCGCGAATTCGCGCGCGAGCACTCCGAGCGGCTGTGGAAGCAGCTCGTCATCGGCCCCGACGACGAGGCCGTGCCCAGGACGGTCCGCCGGACGGAGACGCTCGTCGTCCTGGCCCTGGCCGTGGCGGCGGCGCTCGCCATCAAGATTCCGGCGCTCTTCGGCTTGAGCATCGGCGACCCGAAGGACGGGGCGTTCTATGCGCGCAACGCCAGCTTCTTCGTCCTGCCCTTCCTCACCGCGTACTTCGTCTGGAAGCGCAAGATGGATCCGCGCCAAGCCGCGTGGCTGGCCGTCCCGTTCATCGCCGCCGCCGCCGTCGTGAACGCCTATCCGTTCATCCGCGGCAGCCACACCGAAGTGCTGAGCGCGCTGCACCTGCCGATGACGCTGTGGCTGGTCGTCGGTCTCGCGTACGTGGGCGGCCGCTGGTTCCAGGGCGGCGGCCGGATGGACTTCGTGCGCTTCTCGGGCGAGCTGTTCATCTATTACGTGCTCATCGCGCTCGGCGGCTTCGTGCTCACCGCGTTCACGATGATGATGTTCAAGGCCATCGGCATGATTCCCGACTGGATCGCCCAGGACTGGCTCGTCCCCTGCGGCGCGATGGGCGCGGTCCTCGTCGGCTCGTGGCTGGTCGAGGCCAAGCAGAGCGTCATCGAGAACATGGCGCCCGTGCTCACGCGTCTGTTCACTCCGCTCTTCACCGTCCTCCTGCTGGTGTTCCTGGGAACGATGGCGTGGACGGGCCGTCCCATCGACATCCACCGCGAAGTGCTGATCGCGTTCGACCTGCTGCTGGTCCTGGTGGTCGGCCTGGTGCTCTACGCCGCGTCCGCGCGCGATCCGGACGCGCCGCCGAACCTGTTCGACCGCCTGCAACTGCTGTTGATCGCGAGCGCCATTGCTGTCGACCTCGTGGCGCTGGCCGCCATCGCCTCACGCATCTCGGAGTTCGGCTTCACGCCGAACCGTGTCGCGGCCCTCGGGGAGAACCTGATCCTGCTCGTCAACCTCGCATGGTCGGCGTGGCTCTACGGCGCGTTCCTGCGCGGCCGCGGCCCGTTCCGCGCGCTCGAGGCGTGGCAGACGGCGTACCTGCCGGTGTACTCGATCTGGGCCGCGCTCGTCGTCGTTCTGTTCCCGCCGCTGTTCGCGTACGCGTAGTGTAGTGGGACACGTGCGCGAGCGTTTCGGCGGCGGAGAGCAGGAACTGCGGCCGCATGAACCGGCCGCGCCGTTCGTACGGAGGTGGCAGGACAGGGGAATGGAGGGACCGTGAGCCCCGACGTCACACTGCGCGTGGCGCGCCCGACCGACCGGCTCGATGAAGTGGTGCGGTTCTACTCGGCCGGGCTCGGACTCAGCGTGCTCGAGTCGTTCCAGGACCACGACGGATTCGATGGCACGATGCTCGGACACCCGGGCGCTCGCTACCATCTCGAGTTCACCCGCAAGCGTGGTCACCGCGTCGGCCGCGCTCCCACACCGGACAACCTGCTCGTCTTCTACCTTCCCGATGCGCGGGATTGGCAGGAGGTCGTCGATCGGATGCGCGCCGCCGGCTACGAGCCGGTTCCCTCGTTCAATCCCTACTGGGACCGCTCGGGGCGCACCTTCGAGGACCCCGACGGCTACCGGGTCGTGTTGCAGAACGCTTCCGCCGCCACGTAGGGCAGGTTCAGCTCGTAGCCGACCGGTCCGAAGACCGCGCCGGAGGCGCTGAATGCCTGCAGCCCACTCCATCAGCCCAGCGTCTGACGCACTTTCTCGCAGGCCGCCGCCAGCTCCGCGACGCGAAACGGCTTGGAGAGCACGGCCACGGCGCCGGCATCGATCGCGCGCTTCTTCACTTCCGGCTGGTCGGCGTAGGCCGACACCACGATGACGGCCGGTGGCTTGGGTAGCTGTCGCATGCTCTCGAGGACCGCCCAGGTGTCGACTCCCGGCATCATGAGATCCAGGAGTACCAGATCCGGCCGCGCGGCTTCGATCTCTTGCCAGGTTCGTTCATCACCCGTACAGATCCGGAGCGTGTCGCCCGATGTTCCCAGCACGACGTTGAGCATCTGACAGACGGCGGGATCGTCGTCGACGATCAGTATGTCCATGTGACGCAGCGCGAGTGAGATCAGCCTATCAGGCTTTGCATCGATGATGCGAACACCTCCCATGGCGGTTGGCGCCCTCAACGACCTTCTTCCGACACCCCCCCCGGCTTCGCGGTTCCCGAGCATCCCCGTCCGTGCCGCCCGTGACCAGGGCGACCTTTGCCGTCACACGCCTCCCAGGAGGCGGATCGCCTGCCGCTTGTTGCTCCGGAAGATCAGCAGGAGCAGGACGAGCAGGACGCCGGCGGGAAAGAGGTGGAGCCATTCGCCCATCGCCGCGTGCGTCCAGAGCGCGCCGACCATGATCGTGGCGAGGACCAGGCTTCCGACCGGTCTCCACCCCGGGACGACGAGCGCGATCCCGCCCAGGACCTCGAAGGAGCCGACCAGCAACCGGAACCAGCCGGGCAGGCCCCACATGGCGAAGCTCGCGACCTGATGGGGCTCGCCCGCGAGCTTCGTCAGCCCGCCACCGATCAGCGTCACGCCCAGGAGCACCGCCAGCCCTCCCATCGCGCGACCACCAGCCTGGCTCATGTCCGCCTCCTGAAACAGGGACGCCCGCCGCCGCCGAAGCGTCACAGGCCTGCCCGTCTGTAACGTTTTCCTCGCCCCCTGCGTGTGTATTGGGGGTGGTGGGATCTCTTCCTGATGGGGTGGTCGTCGTGGGCGGGACGCTGAGCGGGCTCGCCGCCGCCGCCCGGCTGGCCCGGGTGGGCGTGCCCGTCCTCCTCTTCGATGACTCCGCCAGTGCCGAGCCGCGAGCGCGGTGCGATGGTGCCGACGACATTCGCCTGGGATGCGGGCTGCATCGCCTCTACGAGCACGGCGCGGCGATGACGGGGTTGCGCGAGCTCGGCATCTCGATCGACGCGGTCCGGAAGGGACCCAACGGCGGGTACGCGATCTGGCGCGGAGCGAAGCACACCCTTCCCGTCGGCTTCTGCTCGCTGCTGACGACGGGGCTCTTCGCCCTGGGCGCCAAGATCGAGATCGCGCGCTTCCTCGCCGCCCTCCCCGCCCTGGATTCGTCCGCCCTCCACGGCGTCGCGGTCGCGCGATGGCTGCCGACCCAGTTGCGCGATCCCCTCTCCGTGCAGTTTGCGTTGGCCCTGGTCCGCTTCGCCACCTGCGCGAACGATCCCGAGCGGCAGAGCGCCGCCGCCGCGGTGGCGCAGCTCAAGTTGAGCCTCACCGGGTCCTCGCTTTACGTGCCGGGGGGATGGGATACCCTGGTCCGCGCGGTACGAGAGACGGCCGCTTCGGGGGGCGCCACCATCGTCAGCGGCGGCCGCGTCGTCGGGCTGAAGGAGGAGAACGGGCGCGTCCTGGGCATCACCCTCGCCAACGGAAGGATCGTCGGCTGTCGAGCGGTGATCGTCGCCGGACCGCCCGCGGAAGCGTGCCGGCTCCTCGGTCCGGGGATGGTGGCAGCGCCGCCGGCGGCGCCCGTGTGCGTGGCCGCGCTCGGCCTGGCCCTGCGACGACTTCCGGTGAGGTGTGCCACCTTCGCCCTCGGGATCGACGACCCGGTGTCCTACTCCGCCGACTCGGCCGCGGCGCGGCAGGCCCCGGAGGCGGAGGCGGTCGTCCACATCGCGAAGTACCTGGGGCCGGACGCCGGCGGGTCGGAAGACGACGAGACGGAGCTGGAGCGGATCATGGACCTGATGCAGCCCGGCTGGCGCGCGCAGGTCGTCCACCGCCGCTTCGTTCACCGGCTCGTCGTGAGCGATGCGCTCGTCACGGCGACGTCGGGCGGACTCACCGGCCGGCCCGACGTCCGCGTGTCGGGCCTCCGGAACGTCTTTCTCGCCGGCGACTGGGTCGGCGCGACCGGGGAGCTCGCCGACGCGGCCATCGCCAGCGGTCTGGCGGCGGCGCGCTCCGCCGAGAGCGTCCTCGCCTCCTCATAGGTCCTCAGATGCCTCCTTCTCACGCCGTCGTCACCGCCTGGTTCGAGGACCACCGGACGTTTCTCTGGGGCCTGTGCTACCGCATCACCGGCCGTGCGGCCGACGCCGACGAGGTCGTCCAGGGGACCTTCGTGCGCGCCTGGCAGCACGCGCCGGAGCCCCTGAACGAGCCGCGCCGCTGGCTGGTCAGGGTGGCCGTCAATGCCGCCCGGGACGTGCTGCGTCGTCGGAAGCGGCGCGCCTACGTCGGCACCTGGCTGCCGGGCCCGATCGAGACCGGCGACGAGGACCCGCCTCCCTCCCACGAGCCTCGGATCGACGGCGAGCGGACGCTGGAGGGCCGGTACGACCTCCTGGAGAGCGCGTCGCTGGCCTTTCTCCAGGCGCTGGAGGCGCTGACGCCGACCCAGCGCGCCGTGCTGCTCCTGTGTGACGTGTTCGATTATTCGGCGGCGGAGGCGGCGGCCGCGCTCGACCTCTCCGCCGGGAACGTCCGGACGATCCACCATCGGGCCCGGCGCGTCATGGGACAGTACGAGCGGCATCGGTCGCGGCCGACGGCATCCAACCGTCAGGCCACCGGCAAGGCGCTGCAACGGTTCCTCGATCTGGTCGGGGCGGGGGACGTGCGTGGTATCGAGCAGATGCTGGCCGCGGACGTGCGTGCGCTCACCGATGGAGGAGGCGAGTTCACGGCGGCACGGCGGGCCATCGTGGGGCCGGCCCCGGTGGCGCTCTTCTTCGTGCGAATGGCCGCCTCGAGGCAACGGCCGGCCCGCATCGCGCTGCGCACCCTGAACGGATTCCCGGCCGCTGTCCTCGACTTCGAATCCCCTCTCGCCCGCCGTCCGCCCAGACTGGCCCTGAGCGTCGAGGTCGACGGGCACGGTCGGATCTGCCTTCTGCGCGCGGTGGCCAGCTCGCGAAAGCTCACTGCGCTCCGGCCCGTGAGCGCGTCGGGATGACCTCGCCGAGGTGGGCTCACCCATTCCTCCCGCCGCTCGTCCTTCCCTAGAGACAGGCGGCGTGTGACGTTTCGGGCCGTGGAGGCGTCCCTTACTCCAGGAGGGGACGATGACACAGTCGGAGCGCGGACGAGGGCCACGTGGAGCGGGAACGATGGATGAACGACACGCCGTCGAGCTGGACCTCGTCACTCGCACCTACAAGCGTGAAGAGTTCGACGTCCACGCCCTGGAGGAGGTCACGCTCCGCATCCCCGAGCGGAGCTTCGTTGCGATCATGGGTCCCTCCGGCTCCGGGAAGACCACGATGCTCAACCTCATCACGGGGCTCGACCGCCCCTCCTCGGGGCGCATCGCCGTCGGCGGGCGGGAGATCGGCCGGATGGCGGACGCGGAGCTGGCCGCCTGGCGCGCGCGCCACATCGGGCTCGTGTTCCAGTTCTACAACCTCATCCCGGTGCTGACCGCGTTCGAGAACGTCGAGCTGCCCCTCCTGCTGACCAGGCTCGGCCGGACCGAGCGGCGGACCCACGTCGAGGCCGCGCTGGCGGCGGTGGGGCTCACGGACCGGATGGACCACTACCCGCGCCAGCTCTCCGGCGGCCAGGAGCAGAGGGTGGCCATTGCCCGCGCCATCGTCACCGACCCGACTATCGTCGTCGCCGACGAACCGACCGGCGACCTGGACGCGGCCTCGGCGGAGGAGATCCTCGACCTTCTCGTCGCGCTGACCCGGCAGTTCCACAAGACCATCGTGATGGTCACCCACGATCAACGGGCGGAGCGGTTCGTCGACATGACGTATCGGCTCGACAAGGGAGTCTTCGTGGGCGCGTTCAAGGGCGGGGGCGGCGATGGGGAGACCACCGCCGCGCTGGCGGCGGCGCCGGCCGTGGGCGGCGTGTCGTGAAGTACGCGGCGCTGGTCTGGAAGAACCTCCGCCGCAGCAAGCGGCGGACCACGCTCACGGTCCTCTCGATCGCGGTCTCGCTCTTCGTGTTCTCGGCCCTGGTGAGCCTGCCCAGCGTGGCGAACCAGGTGCTGGCCGACACCGCGTCGTCCGTCCGCATCGCCTGCCGCACCAAGATGGGCCTGGCCTACCCGCTGCCGGAAGCCTACAAGCGCGACATCGCCCGGACACCGCACGTGGTGGCCGTGGTCCCGGACAACTTCTTCGGGGGCATCTACCACGAGGTCTCCGATCAATTCCCCAACATCGCCGTCGATCCGGAGCAGATCGACCTCATGTGGCCGGATTGGGGGATCTCCCCCGGGGGAGTCGAGGAGTTCAAGAAGACGCGCACGGCCTGCCTCGTGGCGCGCGCCACCATGCGCCGCTTCGACCTCCACGTGGGACAGCAGATCCAGCTTCGCGGGACCATGTACCCCTTCAACGTGACCCTGACCATCGTGGGCACGATCGCGAGGGGTCCGGCGCCGAGCTTCCTGGTCTTCCGGCGCGACTACCTCGAGGAGGTGCAGGGGCGGCCAGGCAGGGTCGACAACTTCTGGGTGCGTGTGGACGGCTCCCGCGCGGTGCCCCAGGTCATCGACGCGCTCAACGCGCAGTTCGCGAACTCCTCCGCGGAGACGCAATGCGAGTCCGAGGCCGCCTTCCTGGGCGGCATCATCGGCCGCTTCCACGCCTTCTTCACCCTGGCCCGGGCCCTGGGCCTGATCGTGGTGCTCACCATCGGCCTGGTGGCGGCGAACACGGCGGCCATGTCGATACGCGAGCGGCGCGGCGAGATCGCGGTGATGAAGGCCATCGGGTTCCCGGCCCGGCGGATCCTGGCCCTCCTGGTCGGCGAGTCGCTGCTCATCGCCCTGGGCGGAGGTGTGCTGGGCTGCGGGGCCGCCTTCACGCTCCTCAAGGCCTTCTCGGTCAGCGCGGACGCCCTGGGGCCGTTCGCCGCCGTCCGCATGCCGCCCGCGGTGCTCCTGGGGACGCTGTTCGTGTCGATGCTGATCGGCATCGCCAGCGCCTACCTGCCCGCGCGGGCGGCGGCCCTGCGCAGCGTGGTCGACTCGATGAGGAGGGTGGACTGAGATGGGTATCCCTCTGAAGTACAACGTACGAAGCCTGCTCGTCCGGCGCGTGTCCAGCGCGATGACCGGGGGCGGGATCGCTCTCGTGGTCGCCGTGTTCGTGATCATGATGGCGATGGTGGCCGGCCTCCGCGCGGTCATACGAGACAGCGGCTCGCCCGACAGCGTCGTCGTCCTCCGCAAGGGCTCGACCACGGAGACGGGCTCCTCGGTCGCGCTGGAGCAGTTCGATGCCCTGAAGTTCCTGGCTCCGATCCAGCGGGACGCCGCCGGCGCTCCCCTGGCCTCCCCCGAGCTGGTGGTGCAGATCCTGATGCGGAGCGCGGACGGCGCGCTGGACAACCTTCCCGTGAGGGGCGTGCTGCCGGCGGGCCTCGAGGTCCACGACAAGATCCACGTCGTCTCCGGCCGCCTGTTCACGCCCGGCCTCAGCGAGGTCATCGTCGGCCGCTCGCTCCTGGGCCGCTACGAGGGCTGCGCGCTCGGCTCGAGCATGAAGTTCGGACGGAGGACATGGACGGTCGTGGGCGTATTCGAGGCCGGCGGCAGCTCCTTCGAGTCGGAGGTGTGGGCCGACCTGCACCGCCTGCAGGACGACTCGAACCACGGGTCGCTCTTCAACAGCGTGCGCCTGAGAGTCGCTCGCGGCGCCGACGTCGGTGCCCTGATCCAGCGCGTCGCCGAGGATCCCCGGATCAACCTCCAGGCGGAGACGGAAACCGAGTACTACCGCGAGCAATCGGCGGTGGGGACGCAGTTCCGGGCGCTGGGTCTGCTCGTGGCCGGCATCATGGCGGTGGGCGCGGTGTTCGCGGCCATGAACACGATGTACGCGGCCGTCTCGGCCCGGACGACCGAGATCGGCACCCTCCGCGCACTGGGCTTCGGCCCGGCGGCCGTCATGACCTGCTTCATGCTGGAGTCCCTGGCCCTGGCCCTCGCCGGGGGCGTCGTGGGCGTGGTGCTGGCCCTTCCCGTGAACCGGCTGTCGACGACCCTCAACGGAAGCATCACCGCGGCCACGCTGGCCTTCGATTTCCGCGTCACCCCCAGCATCGTGCTTCAGGCGTTGCTGTTCGCGGCCTTCATGGGACTGGCCGGCGGTTGGATGCCCGCGCGGCAGGCCATGAGGACGAGCGTGATCACCGCCCTGAGGAGGAGCTAGGCCGATGGCGACCAGCGGCGCAGCAAGGACACGCGACCTCGAGGCATTGCGCATACCGCGCGCACCGGTGGACCAGGGCGGGAGGAGCCGGCCGCGGGCGCTGCTCGCGACCGCGATCGCGGTGGCGGGCGGCGTCGCCGCCGCCGGCGGTGCCGTCTATTCCCGGACCATCGGCCGGCCCCTCGGCGTGGAGACGATGGTCGTCACCGCCGCATTGGCGGGGCCCGCGGGGGTGCTCCTGACCGGCTCCGGCTACATCGTGACCCGCCACAAGTACATCACGATCGGGACCAAGGTCCTCGGCCAGATCGTCGAGGAGCCGATCGAAGAAGGGCAGCGCGTCAAGAGGGGCGACCTCCTCGCGCGGATCGACGACCGGGACTATCGGGCCCAGTGGCGCCAGGCGACCGCCGACCGCGATCTCGCGCAGGCCAACCTCCGCCTGGACGTGGCCAGGGCGGCGCGGCAGCGCGAGCTGTACCGGAGCCAGATCGCATCGAAGGACGAGCTGGAGGCGGCGGAAGCGGCGGCCGAGGTGGCCCAGGCCGCTTTGAAGCGCAGTGAGGCGGCGGTGGACTACGCGAGCTTCATGGTCGGACAGTGCGTGATCACCTCGCCAATCGACGCCGTCGTATTGAAGAAGTACCGTGAGCTCGGAGACACGATCAACTACGGGGGACCGGCGCAGGGAGGGAGCGGGGCCTCCGACATCGCTCAGCTCGCCGACACCGGGGACACGCGCGCCGAGGTCGACGTGCGCGAGGCCGACATCTGGAAGCTGGGTGTCGGCATGCCCGCCTTCGTGGTGCCCACCGCCTACGGTGACCGGCGCTTCGAGGCCTCGCTGGTGAAGATCTATCCCGAAGCCGATCGGCAGAAGGGAACGGTCAAGATCGAGGTCGAGCTGCGTGATCCGGACCTGCAGGTCATCAAGCCGGAGATGAGCGTCAGGGTGAACTTCATGGCCGTCCGCGCCACCGCGAAGGAGGAGCCACGCTTGACCGTGCCCCGGACGGCGCTGGTGGCGGAGGGCGCCTCGACCTACGTCTGGACGGTGAAGGGCGGCGTCGTCCGGCGCTCGGCGGTCGTGGTCGGCCGCGCGCTCGAGAGCGGGGTCGAAGTGACGCAGGGACTCCGCGACGGTGACGTGGTCGTCATCGCGCCTCCCGGCGGCCTCGGCGACGGGCAGAGAGTGCTCCCCGAGCGTACAGGCCGATGAACGACCGTGCGCCCACCGTTCGTCTCGCCACTGCCGCCGACCTGTTCGCAGTGGCGGCGATCAATGCCGAGGCCGGGGCGGCGGTGAGCCCGCTCCGCATCGGTGACCTCACCACGATGAAGCGATCCGCGACGCGGTTCTGGGTGGCTGAGGTGGGTGGGCACGTCGCGGCGTACCTCGTCGCCTTCGCCGCCGCCGCCGACGCCCCGGGCGACGAGTTCCGCTGGTTCGCCGCTCGGAGCCGGGACTTCCTCTACCTCGACCAGGTCGCCGTCGCCGCGGCTTGGCGACGGCGCGGTCTGGGCGCCCGCCTGTATGCCAAGGGGGCGAGGTGGGCCAGCGCGAGGGGATTGACCGCGCTGACGTGCGAGGTCAACCTGCGCCCGGAGAACCTCCCGTCCCTGCGATTCCATCTGCGCCAGGGTTTCCAGGAAGTCGGCCGGATGCACACCATCGACGGGCGGCTGGTCTCGCTTCAATCGAAGGCGTTTGGCGGCCGCCCTAACCGGGTGCCCAGGCGAGTC
>JACXTT010011896.1_pt1 | contig 11591 bp, 8 predicted proteins | sample 9270951 | NCBI WGS metagenome assembly JACXTT01 (sample SAMN15532306, study PRJNA645909) | rock metagenome | isolation source: weathered quartz diorite | place: Puerto Rico | collected 2017-06-21 | reverse complement strand
ATGCCGCGGGCGTGCGCCCGGGCGATCGCGTGCTCCTCGCCGGCGACAACCGGCCGGCCTGGCCCATCGCCTACTTCGGCATCCTGCGCGCCGGCGCGGTGGCGGTGCCGTTCGATCCGAAGCTCGCCGCGGCGCAGATCGCCAACGTCGCGCGCGCCTCGGGGGCGCGCGTCGCCCTGTGGGGCTCCGAGATCGACCGGGACGGTCGGGCGCGCGAGCTCGTCGCCGATCTCGACGTGCTCGATCTCGACGAGGCGACGAAGAACGATCACACCCTCTCGCCGCCGAGCGTCGCCGCGCGCCCGGGCGATCTCGCGAGCGTGATCTTCACCAGCGGCACCACCGGCGAGCCGAAGGGCGTGATGCTCACGCACGAGAACTTCACCTCGCTGCTCGCGGCGATCACGCCGATCTTCTTCCTCACGCCGAGCGACGGCGTGCTCAGCGTGCTGCCGCTCCACCACACCTTCGAGTTCTCCTGCGGCTTGCTCCTGCCGATGTCGCGCGGCGCGTGCATCAACTACATCGGCGAGATCACCGCCGACCGCCTCGGCGAGGGCCTCTCCAAGGGGCGCATCAGCGCGATGGTCGGCGTGCCCGCCTTGTGGCAGCTGCTCGAGCGGCGCGTGCTGCAGCAGGCCAAGGAGCGCGGCAAGCTCGGCGCGATGGCGTTCGACTGGGCGCTCGAGCTCAACCGCGTGCTCGGCAAGCGCCTCGGCGTCGACGCCGGCAAGCTGTTCTTCGCGCCGGTGCACCAGAAGCTCGGCGGGCGCGTCAAATACCTGATCAGCGGCGGCAGCGCCCTGCCCAAGAGCACGGCCGAGACCTTCGCGGGGCTGGGGTTGCCGCTGTCCGAGGGCTACGGCCTCACCGAGGCGGCGCCGGTGCTCACCGTGGCGAAGGCGTCGCCGAAGATGCGCGCCGGCCACGTCGGCACGCCGATCCCCGGCGTGGAGGTGAAGATCGCCAACGCCGACAAGGACGGCGTCGGCGAGGTGTGGGCCAAGGGCCCCAACGTGATGCTCGGCTACTTCGAGAACGACGACGCCACCCGCGGGGTGATCGACGCGGAGGGCTGGCTCCACACCGGCGACCTCGGCAAGCTCGACAAGCGCGGCCAGCTGGTGCTCGTCGGCCGCAGCAAGGACGTGGTGGTGTCGACCTCGGGCGAGAACGTCTACCCCGACGACGTCGAGGACATGCTCGGCAAGCCGAGCGACGTCGACGAGCTGTCGATCACCGGCGTGAAGCGCGGCGACGGCGAGGTGGTGGCGTGCCTGGCGGTGCCGCTGAAGAACAGCGGCGAGGAGCGCGCCGAGGCGCACGCGCGGGCGATGCGCTCGCTGAAGAACGCCATCGCCAAGCTGCCGAAGCACTGCCAGCCGGCGATCGTCCAGCTCTACGACGCCGAGCTGCCGAAGACCGCCACCCGCAAGGTCAAGCGCAGCGAGGTGCGGGCGATCATCGAGCGGCTCGGCGCGGCCTCGAGCGCGATCGCCCAGCTGAAGCCCGCGGGCGGCATGCTCCCGCTGGTGCAGCAGGCCATCGCGGCGATCGCCGGGCGCGAGCCGGGCGACATCCGCCCGGAGATGTCGCTCGCGGCCGATCTCGGGGTCGACTCGCTCATGGCGATGGAGCTCACCGTCGCGCTCGAGGCGCGGCTCGGGCGCTCCTTGCCGCAGGAGCAGCTCAACCGGGTGGAGACGGTCGCCGATCTGGTCGATCTCGCCGGCGCCGGGCGGCCGGCGCGCGCCCTGGCGATGGTCGAGGACGAACCCGAGGAGACCATCGACATCCCCGAGCCGATCGCCGCCGCGGCCAAGAACCTGCTCACCCGCGCGCAGATGGGCTTCTACGACAAGGTGATGAAGCCGCGCGTGTACGGCCGTGCGTTCATCCCGCACAACCGCAACAGCATCGTCATCTCGAATCACACGAGCCACCTCGACATGGGCTTCGTGAAGTACGCGCTCGGCGCCTACGGCGAGGGCATGGTGGCGCTCGCGGCGCAGGACTACTTCTTCGAGGGCAAGTACCGGCGGACCTACTTCGAGAAGCTCACCAATCTGCAGCCGTTCGACCGCAAGACCAACATCCGCCAGGCCCTGCGCGAGGCGAGCGACACGATCCGCTCGGGCAAGACGGTGCTCTTGTTCCCCGAGGGCACGCGCTCGACCGACGGGGCGATCCACGAGTTCAAGTCGACGCTCGGGCACCTGGCGCTGACCAACCGCACCGACATCCTGCCGGTGTACCTCGGCGGCACGTTCGAGGCGTGGCCGAAGGGCCAGGCGGTGCCGGGGCGGCGCGACATCAGCGCGCGGATCGGCCCGCCGCTGCTCGTCGAGGACCTCGAGCGCATGACCGCGGGGCTGAAGTTCTCCGCGGCGTGCAAGCTGGTGGCGCGGCTCGCGCGCGCGGCGGTCATCGCCCTGCGCAACGGCGCCGTGCTCGAGCTCGGCCGCTACCCGAGCGCGGAGGAGGCCCTCGGCGAGAAGCGCGAGCACCCGCTCGTCGGCTTGTTCAAGAACCTCGAGACGCGCTACGTGCCGGGCAAGGTGGAGAAGCCGATCACCTATTATTTCTCGCTCGGCGCCGAGACCGAGTGCAAGTGGACGGCGCGGCTCGAGCCGCAGGGCTGCACCATCGCCAACGGCAAGCCGCCCGGCGATCAGGCCGACTGCGTGCTCAAGACCACCACCGACATCTTCACCAAGATCGTCAGCGAGGGTTACATGCCCTCGCCGGTGGAGGTGATGAGCGGGCTGGTGAAATCGAACGACGTTTCGCTGCTCGCGACGTTCAAAGAGGCGTTCGACCTGCGATGACGCGCCACCTCGTCACCGGCGCGAGCGGGTTCCTCGGGCGCCACCTGGTGGCGGCGCTGCGCGAACGCGGGGCCGAGGTGGTGGCGCTCTGCCGTAGGCCCGAGGAGGATCTGCGCGCGCTCGGCGCGACGGTGCGGCTCGGCGACGTGCTCGACGGCGGCTCGGTGCGCGATGCCGCCGGCGGCTGCGAGGGCGCGTTCCACTGCGCCGGCAAGGTCTCGCGCGACGCCGCCGACGGCGAGGCGATGTACCGCGTGCACGTCGACGGCACCAAGGCGACGCTCGAGGCGCTGCGCGCGGCGGGCGTGCGGCGCGTGGTCTACGCCAGCACCAGCGGCACCATCGCGGTGTCGGCCGATCCCGACGCGGTCGCAGACGAGGGCTCGCCCGCGCCGAGCGACATCATCGCGCGCTGGCCGTACTACCGCAGCAAGCTCTACGGCGAGCGCGCCGCGCTCGATCGGAATGCCCACGATTTCGCGGTCATTTGCGTCAATCCGTCGCTCCTGCTCGGCCCTGGCGACGTGCACGGCTCGTCGACCGAGGACGTGCGCAAGTTCCTCGAGCGGAAGATCCCCTTCGCGCCGGCCGGCGGGATGGCGTTCGTCGACGCGCGCGACGCGGCGGCCGCGATGATCCAGGCGATGGACCGCGGCAAGGGCGGCGAACGCTACCTGGTGAACGCCGCCAACATGACCTTGGCCGCGTTCTTCGGCCGGCTCGAGCGCATCTCGGGCGTGAAGGCTCCGCCGCTGCGCCTGCCGCGCACGAGCCCGACCCTCGCCGGCGTCAGCGCCGATCTGCTCGGCCGCGCCGCCAAGCTCCTCGGCGCGACCTCCCCGCTCGACCGCATCAGCGCCGAGATGGCCCAGTTCTACTGGTACTGCGACGCCGCCAAAGCCCAGCGCGACCTCGGCTGGACCCCCCGCGACCCGAACGAAACCCTCGCCGACACCGTCGAAGACGTGCGAGCCCGCGGCATCGTCTGGCCTTGAAATTGGCGCGCTCAGAGGGTCTGAGCCGTTAGGTCGTGCGGCGGCGGGCGAGCTCGGGATCTTCCTGCCACTCGGCGACGCGGTCCGGCGCCACGTCGATTCGCGCGCGCTCTTCGAGCACGCGCCAGCGCTGATCGGCGTCGCGCTCGGTGCCGAACAAGTAGTGGAGGTTGCCGTCGTCGTCGACGTCGAGGCCGATGTTCTCGCGCCCGGACTTCGCCAGCGCGGTGAGGAAGGCGTCCGCTTCCTCGGTGGTGCAGCCGAGCGCACGGGCCGCGTCGGCGGCGGTGATCGCGCCCTTGTGATGGGCCGCCAACGCATGCACCGTCTCGAGCTTCACGCGCTCGCGCTTCTCCTCGCCGCTCTTGCCGAGCCAGCGCCCGCCGAGGAACAGCGAGATCGCCGCCGCCCAGGTGAGGATGGCGATGGGCAGCGCCACGCCGAGCGACAGGTACGCGACGGCGAACAGCGCGTGGAGCAAGAGCCCGAGCCCGAGGGCGATCGAGCTGCCGACGACCGCCACGCCGCAGCCCACCCCTTTCATCGCCATCCCGCCCACCCGAGCCGGCTGCCCCGCCAAATTGAGCGCCGGCGCGGTGAACGGAATCCGCGCCCGGCCGCACACGGTGCAGCGCGCCTCGATCCCCCGCATCATGATCGGCGCACGTTGCCCGCAATGAGGACAGCGCGGTGATTCGCTCACCCGCGCAGGGTAGATCGTCCGGCGGCGCCGTTCGAGGCGAATGAGCTCCTCGGGCCCAGGGCCGCGTTTTTCCACCCGTCAGTGACCGCCGGCGAGGTTGACCAGCGTGCCGAGCACGTGGTCGAACCGGCGAATCACCTCGGCGTCAAGGTCGGGCAGGTAGCCAAGCACCGCCGCGACCCCCGCCTTCGCGGCGGCAGGCTCTCGAAGCAGGCCTGCGCCTCGCGGAGCGAGCCGAGCGCCGTGTGATACCGAGCCGCGCGGCACGAGCACGCGAACCAATTCGAGCAACACCGGGTAGATGCGAAGCATGACGTCTCCTCGTTCGAGCCGACGCACACCGCGTGCGGGGCTCGCCTGGCCTCGCCCTCGCGACGGCTCCGAGCACGGCGAGACGATGAAGGGAAGGAGTCCCGATCCCCGCTGGCGACGCGCCGGCGACGGGGGTTTGGGGCAGGCGCACCCGAGTTCCAACAAACGGAACGGACGAAGGGGGGATGAAATATCCGTCGACAGCGAGTTCCGCCAAACGGCTGCCCCGCTGGTTTCGCACGCGGCAAACCCGCGACACCACGCTACGCGACGACCGGGCCGGCCACAGTCCTGGCGAAATTCGGAACGAGACGAGGGGGGATGTTTCGTTCCCCCACGCCACTTCCGCAGTTCCGTGGCTCGCCCGCCGCGAACCCCGCGCGAGCGGGGGAAAGGGCGCATCAGGCTGCGCGCACGGCGATTCGTTCCGCGCACTTTGGTGCATCGGCTCACCGCGGCGAGCCCACGTGGAGTCGTTCACACCAAAGTGTGAGCGAATGCACCATTTCCTACCCAACAACCCCAACCCCAGTCCCAAACCGGACCCCGACCCCGAGACCCGACGCCGACCTCGACCCCGACCTCGACCGGGCCCAGGACCTTGTCGTCTGAAGTTGCCGGTCGCCTGTCGCCTGTTTTCTGCTCCACATTTTCTCGAGCGTCCGCTTCCCCACCCTCCCCCGCTGCGCGGTTGCGCGGTGGAGGGGCCTGCTCATCACGCTCGTGCCTCTCTCTTCTCCTACCCCTACGCCCACGCTCACGCCCACGCCCACGCTCACGCCCACGCCCGCGCCCACGCCCTCGCTCTCGCGGCTGTTCGCATTGACCGCTGGCGGGGCTGCTGCCAAACCATGCGCGATGATTCGACGCCTCTTTGCCGCCGCCTGTGTCTTTGCTGCTGCTTGCGGGCCTGCCGCGCCGCATGGGGTGGCGCCGCCGCCGCCGGTTCATAGCGCGGCGGTCACCGCGCCTGCGCCGCTCGATCGGGTGCTGGCGCTCGACGCGCGCATCGCCACGGGAAAGCTGCCGAACGGGCTCCGGTATTACGTGTTGCCGCACAAGAAGCCGGAGCAGCGCGCGCAGCTGTGGCTCGCGGTCAACGCCGGATCGGTGCTGGAGGACGACGATCAGCGCGGGCTCGCCCACCTCGTCGAGCACATGGCGTTCAACGGCACCAAGCACTTCCCCAAGCAAAAAATCGTCGACTACATCGAGCGCTCCGGGATGCGCTTCGGGCCCGATCTCAACGCCTACACCTCGTTCGATCAGACCGTCTACCAGCTCACCGTCCCCACCGACGACGCCGCCGCGGTCGAGACCGGCCTCGACATCCTGCGCGACTGGGCCGGCGAGCTCAGCTTCGACAAGGACGAGGTCGACAAGGAGCGCGGCGTGGTGCTCGAGGAGTGGCGGCTCGGCCGCGGCGCCTCCATGCGGCTGTTCGACAAGCAGGCGCCGGTGCTGTTCCACGACTCGCGCTACGCGAGCCGCATCACCATCGGCCTGCCGGAGATCATCCAGCACGCCCCGTACGAGGCGATCGTCCGCTTCTACCGCGACTGGTACCGGCCCGACCTCATGGCGGTCATCGCCGTGGGCGACTTCAAGGACGCCGCGGCGATCGAGAGCGGCATCAAGCGGCGCTTCGGCGACATGCAGGCGCCCGAGAAGCCGCGCGCGCGCGAGGAGTTCGCGGTGGCGCACGATCACCCGCTGCTCGTCGCCGTCGACACCGATCCCGAGACGCCGATGACCAAGGTCGAGGTCTACGACAAGCTCGAGCACCGCCCCGAGCGCACCCTCGGCGACTACCGCCGCGCGCTGGTGGAGGCGCTGTTCCACCAGATGCTGAACGATCGCTTCGAGCAGATCGCGCGCCGCCCCGACGCGCCCTTCGCCAGCGCCGCGTCGTACACCGACGACGTCGGCCGCACCTCCGACGCGTTCGTGCGCTTCGCCCGCGCCAACACCGGCCGCGCCGAGGACGCGCTCGCCGCCCTGTTCCAGGAGATCGTGCGGGTCGAGCGCCACGGCTTCGTCGCCGCCGAGCTCGACCGCGCCAAGCAGAGCCTGCTCCGCAACTACGAGACCAGCGCGCGCGAGGCCGACAAGACCCCATCGCGCTCGTTCACCGACGAGATCACCCGCAACTTCTTCACCGGCGAGGCGATGCCCGGGCGCGAGGCGGAGCTCGACATCGCCCGCGAGCTCGTGCCGACCATCACCCTCGCCGAGGAGAACGCCCTGGCGCAGGCGCACCGCGATCAGGGCCGCGTGGTGCTCGTGACCGGGCCGGCGCAAGAGCCGCTGCCCGACAAGCAGCGCTTCGCCGACGCCATCGCGCGCGTGGAGAAGAGCGAGATCGCCGCGTGGGACGACTCGCCCGCGGGCGCGCTCATGGCCGCCGCGCCGGCGCCCGGCACCATCACCGCCACGCGCGAAATCCCCGAGATCGGCGTCACCGAGTGGACGCTGGCGAACGGCGCCAAGGTGGTGGTCAAGCCCAGCGATTTCCAGAACGATCAGATCGAGTTCGACGCGTTCGCGCCGGGCGGCACCTCGCTCGTGGCCGACGCCGACTTCGCCAGCGCCCGCTTCGCCGGCGAGGTGGTGAGCGAGGGCGGGCTCGGCGCGCTCGATCGCAGCGCGCTCGACAAGGCGTTGAGCGGCAAGCTCGCCCGCGCCCGCGCGCGCATCGGCGAGCTCGAGGAGACCATCTCGGGCGGCGCCGCCCCGGCCGATCTCGAGACCTTGCTCCAGCTCGTGCACCTGCGCTTCACCGCCCCGCGCAAGGACGAGGGCGCGTTCACCGCCTGGAAGGCGCGGGCGCGCGACGAGGCCAAGAACCGCCGCCTGCGCCCCGAGGCGGCCTTCTTCGAGGACATGACCTCCGCCGTCACCGGCGGCCACCTGCGCCGCGCTCCGGTCACGCCCGAGGTGATCGACGCGGTCGATCTCGATCGCGCGCTCGCCATCTACCAGGAGCGGTTCGCCGACGCGAGCGGCTTCACCTTCGTGTTCGTCGGCAACGTCGAGCTCGCCAAGCTCGAGCCGCTGGTGCGCACCTACCTCGCGAGCCTCCCCGGCCTCGGCCGCAAGGAGTCGTGGAAGGACGTCGGCGTGCAGTTCCCCAAGGGCAACAAGCGGCTCGACGTGAAGGGCGGCAGCGAGCCGAAGAGCTTCGTGTTCTATGCCCGCCACGCGCCCGAGAAGTACTCCAAGGACGTCGAGCGCGACCTCACCGTGCTGCAGATGCTCCTGTCGATCCGCCTGCGCGAGGTGCTGCGCGAGGACATGAGCGGCGTCTACGGCGTGCACCTCGGCGTCGACATCGAGCGCCGGCCGCGCGAGGAGCGCGACCTGTCGCTGTTCTTCGGCTGCGATCCGAAGAACGTCGACAAGCTCCAGGGCGCGGCCCTCGCCGTGTTCAAGGCGGTGCAGAAGGACGGCCTCGGCGACGACTACCTGGCCAAGGTGCGCGAGCAGCTCACCCGCGCGCACCAGAGCGATCTGCGCGAGAACCGCTTCTGGCTGAACGAGCTCTCCGACGCCTGGCGCTACGGCGACGACCCCAAGCAGATCCCCGACATCCAGCCGCTGCTCGCGCGCATCTCCGCCGCCAACGTGAAGGCCGCCGCGCGCAAGTACCTCGACGCCAAAGACAGCGTGCTCGGGGTCCTGCTACCCTCGACGAAGTAGCGGAGGGCGAGCATGCGACCAGCTTGGGGGGTGGTGGTTTGCGCCGGCGCGGCCGCGGCGTGGATCGGCGCGTGCCGTGCCGAGGTCCTCGTGCTCACGCCCGGCAGCGGCGGCGCGGGCGGGTTGGCGTCGTCGAACGCGTCCTCTTCGGCGCCATCAAAGGCGTCCTCGTCGGCGTCGTCGAGCGAGTCGGCGTCGTCGAGCGAGTCTTCGGCGTCGTCGAGCGCGTCCTCGTCGGCGTCGTCGAGCGCGTCGATGGCCAGCAGCTCGACCGGGCCGGCCGGCTGCGGCGACGGCGTGGTTTCGGGCGACGAGGAGTGCGACGACGGCAACTCCATCCCCGACGACGGCTGCACCGATCTCTGCCGCCTGCCGGCCTGCGGCGACGGCATCGTGCAGAAGGGCGAGGATTGCGACATCAAGCTGGGCGGGTCGTGCACGCCGGACTGCCACTGCGGAACGCCCTGCGGCGTCCCGATCAAGACCTTCGCCAAGGTGGTCTCCAACGCCCAGAACCCGAACAAGCCCGGCCCCGGCATCGCCGCGAACGTCAGCTACAACGGCCTGGTCGGCCTCGCCGCCGCCAAAGCGCTGTGCCAGGCCGTCGGCGCCAACGAGGTGTGCAGCTACTGGCGCGTGCGCGCGGCGCAGAAGAAGGGCGAGCTCGCCAACCTCGATCCGACGCGCAGCTACTGGCTCTATCGCACGACGTACGTCGCCGATCCGAGCGGGCCGCCGAAGAGCTGCGCCAAGAGCTCCGACTGCCCGGGCGGGGCGTGCGCGCCGCTCGAGGGCGTGTGCGGCTACAAGCCGGACCCGGCCGCCCGCTGCCAGGACTACGGCAGCGCGAGCGCCGCGGCCGACGGAGAATGGTTCGAGGTGTACCAGCCGGGCGGGAAGTTCAACGCCGGGGGCGTCCACCTCGATTCGTTGATCTTCCACTTCGACGCCGACCCGCAGACGAGCTGCAACGATCCCACCAAGCTCGGCTGCGCCGGCGGCTGCGACGTGGTGCGCGACCTGGTGTGTTGCTACCCCGCGTGCACCTGCGGCGCGCCCTGCTCGGACCCGAACTCCTGCATTTGAGCCGGCTCACTGCTCGAAGCAGTAGAGGTGCACGTCGTTGCGGTTGCAGAACTGCTGGTAGGCGGCGGTCCACTTCTGGTCGACCTCGGCGGACACGCCGACAATGGTGATGGGCGCGTTCTTGTCGCCGCTCGTCCAGTCGTTGCAGCCGACGCTGGCCGCGACGCCGCCCGGGCCGGTGCCGGTCCACACCTCCCAGGCGTTCTTCTCCGGCTTGCCGTCCTCGTCCTCGGCGATGGCGTGATCGAGCGTGCCGGAGAGCGCGGTCCAGCTCGCGGCGACCTGGGTGCCGTCGACCAGCCGGTACGGATCGGTGCTGTGGGCGAGGCGCGCCGCGGCCGAGGTCTTCGAGTCGCTCATCCACGCCTTGTACGCGCCCTTGAGCCCGGCCTGCCCTGCGGCGGTCTGGCAGGTGACGTCGCCGCCGGCGACGCCGCCCATGCTCGCCTGCACCGGGCTCGACGAGAAGAACACCGTGCGGCCGGCGACGCATTTGCCCGCCACGCACGACTGCTGCGCGGCGCAGTCCTGGGCGACGGCGCAGTCGCAGCCGCAGCGGTTCGGGCCCACGCCGCAGCCGCCGCACACCTTCGGCGCGGCGCACATGCCCGGGCAGGTCACCGGCTGGCCGCAGTTGTTGACGACCTTGCCGCACTCTTTACCGGCGCAGGTCGTCGCCTCGGGCTCGACGACGCAGTCGACGAACTCGAACTGATCGAGCTTCGCCACCTGCGAGCACGCCGCGGCGGCCGCCGCGCACCACAGCGCGGAGAAGCGCCTCACCAGCGCCACGTGAGCGAGCCTCCCTGCGGTCCGATGGCCGCCGTCGGCGCCGCCTTCGGCTTCGTCGCGAAATGGAGCGGCAAGAGCACCCCGCCGGCGACGAACGCCGCGCCGGCGACCGCGAAGCACACCGTCGAGGCGGTGGCGAACGGCATGGCGGAGTCGCGCTGATCCTGCAGCGTGCGCGGGCAGACGAAGCCGTTGCACTGCTGCTGCAGATCCGCCGAGGTGTTGAGCGCCACCACCCCCGTGCCGATGCCGGCGGCGAGCGCCGCCGCGCCCGCGCCGAGGAGCGCCAGCCCCGGCGCGAGCCCGACCGCCGGGCCGGACGACTTGGTGATGACGACCGTCTTCGGCTTCAGCGGCACCAGCGCGACGGCGACCGGTTCGTCGGTGCCCTCGCGCGCGACGAAGCGCTGCTCGGCGGCCTCCGCCCCCAGCGCCTTCGCCTCGACGCGGTGCTCGCCCGGATCGACGTCGATGCGCGCCGTATCGGTCGGCGCCGGTTTGCCGTCGAGCGTGACGCGGGCGACCGCGGCGCTGACGCCGCTCACCACGATGTGCACGCGCGGGATCCGCCGCTCCATGTCGAGGAGCGCCTCGCCGGCGTTGCGCTGCGCCAGCTTGTAGGCCTCGGGCGCGTCGGCCGCGAGCCGCTCGGTCACCACCCGGCGGTACGCCTCGCGCGCCGCGAGCAGGTGGCCCATCTCGCGCTGGCAGTTGCCCATGTGAAAGAGCAGCGTCGGCGCGTGGAACAGCTCCTCGGCCACGCGGAACGACTCGTACGCCTCCGCCCAGTGGCCCTCCTGGTAGCGGAGGAGGCCTTCCTCGGCCTTGCTGCGGGCCGCGTCGGTCATGAGCTCGGCGGCCTCCGGATCGCGGTTCTGCGCCTGCGCGCGCGCCTCTGCGGGCCACGCCGCCGCGAGCACCACGATCGCCGAGGCTGCGTACCGCATCGTCAAAAGCCGAGCACCGGGTTCTTCTTGTTGGGTTTGGGGGCGCTCGAGGCCACCGGCGCGGCCGACGGCGCGGGTTTGACCGGATCGGGCGCGACCTTGCGGGTCGGCTGAACCTTGGCGCTGGCGCTCGCCACGGCGCTCGGCGCGGGTGCTTCGGCGGTAGCGGGCGGCTCGGCGATGGCGGGCGCGCTCGCGGTCTCGCTCGCCGGCGCGGCGGTCGTCTCGG
>JACXTT010011895.1_pt1 | contig 11593 bp, 11 predicted proteins | sample 9270951 | NCBI WGS metagenome assembly JACXTT01 (sample SAMN15532306, study PRJNA645909) | rock metagenome | isolation source: weathered quartz diorite | place: Puerto Rico | collected 2017-06-21 | reverse complement strand
TCGCTGAAGGCGGCCTGCACCACCTGCTCGGCGTCCACCGGGTCGCGCAGGATGCTCAAGGCGAGGGCTCGAAGGCTCGAGGTGTGGCGGACCGACAACTCCCACAGGGCCCGGATGTCACCGGCTGCCACCCGCTCCAAGAGAGCGACATCCGATTCCGGTTGATCCAGCGATACGGTTTGGGTGGTTTCCATGGGCTCTCCTCTTGGAGATAAAGAGCCCGGAGGGGGGCGGCCGGTCACGCCCTTTTTAACCGCTGGACGGTCCGTTAGTTAGGGGGGAGGGCGGTGCGATCAGGCGTGCCCGAACAGCGTTCGCAACAGCTCGGCCCCCGAACGGCCGTATGGCCGCCAGGCCGGTCTGCTGGAGACCCGGTGGTCCGGAGCCGGCCGCCGCCGTAGCTCCCAGCGGGCGGGGGGCGCCCCCTCAAGCTGGTTCGCAAGCGTCGCCGCCCGATGCAGCAGTTGGCATAGTGGCGCGAGCTTCCCGGTGCACAACGCCGCCTCGTAGCGGAGGCGCCATGCGAGCTCCGAGGGTGTCTGCTGGCCCAGGTATTTAGGGAGGTGGCGCGCGCAGTCGTCGGTATAGATCCGGACTGCCACGGCCGAGGGGTACTGCCAGTGCTCTTGAGGGCCCAGGCGGCGCGCGATGCTCTCCGCTTCTTGGGAGACGGTGTACAGCATCGCCGCCAGTCCCCGCAGGTCGGGTTTCATGGCCGCGCCGCCAATGCATCGGGCGTGCCTTGACGACAGGGTTGAGCCGTGCTGCGACGAGTCCGGCCCGGCGCGAGAAAAAACGCGCGGCCGCAACACGTCGGGTCTGAAGGTGTTGCTGCGACGCGGCGCTCTCTGCTGGAAGCTCTTGACGGCCCGTCAGTTAACCTTTTCCTTTGCGCCGAGCGTGATCTCCATCCTCGTCGTCAGCTTCAACACCGCGCCCGAGCTGGTCGCTTGCCTCGAGTCGCTGGGGCGCTGTGCCGCCGCGATCCCGCATGAGATCATCGTGGTGGACAATGGCTCGAGCGACGGCTCGGTCGAGGCCGTACGCACCCGGTTTCCAACGGCGCGAGTGATTGCCAACCAGGAGAATCTGGGGTTCTCGAAGGCGAACAATCAGGCCCTCCCGCTGGCGCGCGGTGAGTACGTCTTGTTTCTCAATCCCGACTCCGAAATGCAGCCCGGAACACTGGAACGGATGCTCGCCGAGCTGGCTCGGTTTCCCGAGCGGTCGGCGGTTGGCCCCCGCGTCAGAAAGCAGCACGAGTTCATCTCGCCCAACTGCGCGCGCCGGCTGCCGACGTTGTGGACCGAACTGTCCAACGTGCTGTGGTTGGACCGGATCTTCCCGCGGTCGCGGATCATGGCGTGGAAGTACTACGCGCCGTGGGCCGGTACCACCGATCGGGACGTGGAGTGCTTACTGGGCGCGGCGATGCTGTGTCGCACCGACCAGGTGCGCGCCCTGGGGGGATTCGACGAATCGGTGCCGCTGTATCTCGACGACATGGACCTGTGCAAGCGGCTCGGCGAGCTGGGGCGACTGCGCTACGTGAGTGGCGCGGTGGTCTTACATCATTACAGTGTGAGCACCAGGAAGCAGCCGACGCCCCTCATCAAGCGCCTCGGCCTGCAGGCGACCTATCAATACTTCGTGAAGCATCGCGGCCGGGCGTATGCCCGGGCGTATGCCGCCATCGTGGCGCTGGCAGGGCTCGTGGCCTTTCCGTTGGGGTTCGTGCGCCTGCTCGGAGGCTCGCTGCGGAAGGCACGGCGTCGCTGGGATGAGGCACGCATCTTCGTGGACTGGGCGTGGCGGTCCAAAGACGTGACATATACACTTCCCCGACTGCCATGAGAAAAGGCATCTCACTCCTGCCTCACCTCTAGCCTTCCCTTCGACACTTATCTGGCGCAGATGTGCGAAGGTCTTGGGGGAGCGGGTCCCGCTTTAAATCTGCTCCGGGTTCTCCGCTCCCCGCTCCTACTCGTGGTCCCCTTCCTCATGGTCGTCGACGCCGTCGTGATCGTCGTCTTCGAACACTCTGGCCGACCGCAGGATGTTCCGCTCGATGGCCTCGGCGCTTGCAGGATCGGTCGGGTCGATCACGGCCCCGCCAGCGTCCTTGAACCAGCTCGCGATGTCCACCGCAATCGTGAAGTTCTTCGTATCGCTCGCGAGTGTGATGGGCGGCTCGAATCTCATCGCCATCTCGGCGTCGATCTCTGAGGTAAAAGTGAAGTCATGGGTCGTGCTGCTCGCGTCCGTGAAGACGCCGGTCACTTTGACGCTGATCCCCTGGAAGTCCGGGTGCGCCGTCAGGAAGGCGGTCACGCCGGGCTCGTCGTCGTCCGGCTGCACGGCGTCCAGTTCCGCCTGCACTCCGCTATAGGTCCCGGCCGGGATGGCGACATCCTCCAGCATGACCTGGGTGGTCGCGTCGACGGGTAAGTCGACGAGCGTCGGGCCCAACTGCAGCTCAGCACAGTTGTCTTCTTCGCCCGTGGGCGCGCAGCTGCCGGCGGTCGAGAGCTCGATCCGGGCGAGCACCACCTGCGCCTGGTTGATCGTGAGCGAGTTGGCGCCGCTGCCTATCTGGATCGCCGCACTTATGCCGGACCCGGCGGGAACCGATACACCGGAGGTCCCCTTGGTGGTGACCGACAGGCTCAGCGGTAGGGTGGCTTTGGGCGCCGTTGCATCGCAGGCTGCTAAGGTGAGCACCGCCGGCGCGAGCCACAGCGCGCTGCGCACGCGAAATAGGTTAATCATATGCACCTCACCGATAGAGAATCCCTCGAACATTGCACCCCGCATCAGTTGCGCGTGTGTGAGAGACGTCACCTCCTCGTCGCCCGGATCACGCGTGGATCCTCGTCAGGAGGTCGTTGCGGGTGCTCGACGCCTCCCGATCACTCCGAACATCTTGACGGACCGTGACTTAGCCCCCAAGTTTTGGTCCCTGTTCGGTTCCCGAGCCCTTGGGGGAAGCAGGACATGAACACTGAGCACAGAGTGCGGAGCAGGTCGCTCCGGGGCACGGACGCGCGCCCCGGACCGGCGGGTGCGGCTCCCCGCTCCCTCCCGCGCTCGGGATTGGGCTTGTAACCGTTGTGCATGCACAGAACCCGCCCCTCCCGCCCCCCTCCCAGGCCGCCTCGGCGCTCCAGCAGGCAGTGCAGCAGAATCCGACGGTCGCCGACTTGATCCGCCAGCGGATCTCACAGTCAGGGATGACGCCCGATCAAACGCGGTGGTCCTAAATCATTACAGTGTCAGCACCAGGAAGCAGCCGACCCCCCTCATCAAGCGGCTCGGCCTGCAGGCAACCTATCAATACTTCGTGAAGCATCGCGGCCGCGGGTACGCCCGAGCGTACGCTGCCGTCGTGGCCCTAGCGGGCATCGTGGCTTTTCCGTTGGGGTTCGTGCGCCTCGTCGGGGGCTCACTGCGGAAGGCCCGGCGGCGGTGGGATGAGGCGCGCGTCTTCGTGGACTGGGCGTGGCGGTCGAAGACCGTGACATACACGCTCCCGCGGCTTCCCGGTAACGGATCGGGCTCTGACTCATGACCTACACGACCGCCGATACCGCACATGTCCTCCTGGCGCTTGCGATCTTGCTCGCTACCGCTCAGGGCTTCGGGTACCTGTTTGCAAGGCTCCGCCAGCCTCGGGTCGTAGGGGAGATTCTCGGTGGATTGGTGCTCGGTCCGACTCTCCTTGGGGCCGTGGCGCCCGACTGGCAAGCCTGGGTGTTCTCGAGTCGCCCGGCGACGGGATTCGTACTCGGTGCCGTGTATCAGGTGGGATTGCTGCTCCTCATGTTCGCCTCCGGAACCGAGGTGCGCTCCACGTTCGAGTCCGGAGAACGAAGAACCGCCGTGCTCATCACCGTCGTCGGCACGTTGGTACCCTTCGTTGGAGGACTGTGGTTCTTCGACTGGTTCGACCTTGCAGGGTTCGTGGGACCTGCCAACAACGCGACCGCCTTCCTCCTCGTTTTGGCCGTCGCGATGGCGGTTACCAGTATCCCCGTGATTTCCCGCATCATGCTCGACCTAGGAATCCTTGGCACGCCCTTCGCCCGGATCGTACTGTCGGCGGCCGTGCTCGAGGATGTGCTGCTGTACGCCGTGCTCGCGGTGACCCTCGGCTTGGTGGGTAACCGCCCCGAGGATATCGTTGGACTCCCGGCCCTGCTGTCGCTGCAGCGTAACCCGACCCTGAGCACGCTGTACCATGTTGCCGTCACGCTCGCGTTCTTTACTCTGGCGCTCGGTGTGGGCCCGAGGCTCTTCCAGCGTGCGGCCCGCTCCAGGCTCAACCTGATCCACCAGGGCAGCCCAACGGCTTTTCTGCTCGTCGTAATCCTTGTGATGAGCGGTATTTCACTCGTGCTCGGTGTGGCACCGCTATTCGGTGCCTTCGTGGCCGGCATTCTTGCTCAGACCGAGGACGCCCAACTACAGCAGGCGCAACAATCCATCAAGCAGTTCGCCTTCGCTTCCCTCGTTCCGATGTACTTCGCTCTAGTCGGCCTTCGGCTCGACCTCTCAACCGGCTTCGACGTGCTGTTCTTCGTCGCCCTCCTTGTGTACGCCTCGGCACTCAAGTCCGCGAGCGTTTACGTAGGCGCTCGCTTGGCAGGCGAACGTCCAGTAGGCGCGCGGAACCTGGCCGCCGCGCTGAACTGCCGTGGGGGCCCAGGGATTGTGCTTGCCTCGCTGGCCTTCGACGCCGGGATCGTCAACGGTGAGTTCTATGCGATGCTGGTCTTGCTCGCCATGGTGACGTCGATCGGGGCGGGATCGTGGCTGGAAGCCGTCGTGCGGCGCGGCGGCGCCCTCAGATGACTACCGCCCGTCCTGGACCGGGCGTGGCGGTCGAAGGCCGTGACCCATACACTTCCCCGATAAGAAGTCGATGTCGTCCTCTGAGCGATTGCTAATCCTCGGCGCCACGGGGCAACTCGGGACGGACCTGGTCCACGCCGCGGCCGCCGCGGGGGTGGATCATGTGGGCGCGGCCCACGAGGACATCGACGTGACACGCGCCGATTCGGTGGCGGCCGGGATCGCGCGTTATCCCCCCACGATCGTGATCAACACCGCCGCGTTTCACCGAGTGGACCGGTGCGAGGAGGATCCTCACCAGGCCTACCTCGTGAACGCAGTGGGTGCGCTGCTGGTCGCGCGCGCCGCCGCCCGAGCGGGCGCCCGCTCCGTCTATGTCAGCACCGATTACGTGTTCTCCGGAGACAAGCCGCCGGCGGAGGACGGCCGGCTCACGCCCGACACGGCGTGGGTCGAGGACGACCCGACGTGCCCGCTCAACGTGTATGGAGCCTCCAAGGCCGCGGGCGAGGAGGCGGTCCGCCTCGCCGACCCGCACCACTTGATCGCGCGCGTGTCTTCCCTGTTTGGCGCCACCGGGCCGCGCAACAAGAGCAGTAACTTCATCGAGGCGATCCTCAAGCAAGCGGGCGAGGGCGGGCCGGTGCGCGTCGTGGGCGATCAGTGGATGACGCCGACCTATACGGTGGACGCGGCGCGTGCGATCGTGCGACTCGCGTTGAGCGACGCGCGGGGAGTCGCGCATGTCACGAGCGCCGATGGCTGCACCTGGCACGCCCTTGCCACTGAGGCCGTCCGCCTCGTGGGGCTCGCCACAACCGTCGAGGCAGTGCCGGCGTCTACTTTCTATTCCCAGATCAGCCGTCCCAGGAACAGTGCGTTGCATACCGGTCGGCTGACGTCCTTGCTTGGCGCGCCGCTCAGGCCGTGGCGGCAAGCGCTGGCGGCATACCTTGCCGGGAAGGGACACCTGCGTTAGGTACCCCCGGCGCCGAAGCCAATTCTGGGTCGGGGGTGCTCGTCGGGTGGCTCCAGGAGCGACCGTAGCGTTTCCACGATCGCGTGCAATTCGTGATCGTGCTCGCCGACACGTCGTTCGAGTTCCGCGAGCTTGACAGCCAGGGCGGCCTGGTCGACCACCCACTCTCTGAGCTTCAGGAACGCTCGCACCACGAAGATGCTCATTTGCACGGCCTGCTCGGAGCTCAGCACCGTTGCGGCCATGATCGCGCCATGCTCCGTGAACGCCAAGGGCGGATATTTGAGGTTCGCACCGCGTTTCAAGATCACAGAATGTGATCTTGAATGGTGAAGATCCGCCGCCTCGCGACGGCTTACCCTAAACGCAAAGTCGGGCGGGAAGAGTGCCGCGTTGCGCCTGACCGGAACCGGGCGCAGGTGGCGTCACGCAGCGGGGAGCTGGTGGACGATATCGTGGTGCGACGGTCGGGCCGGAGCGTCCACGTGCTCAACGCCGTCTCCCCAGGGCTCACCTGTAGCCTTCCGTTCGGCGCCTATCTCGCGGAGATGTGCCTCTCGGTACAGTGACAGTCGCCGAGGCTGGGTCAGCCGATAATGTCCTCCACGCGGAGGGTCACGCCGGGGAGCCGGACCGAGGTGACGGTCTCGCCGCGCCGAGCCGTGCGGAGCGTCGCGTAGCCGGTGCGATCGGGCGCGGGGTCGCGGTACTGCGTGATGAGATCGTCGGCAAGACGCACGAGCCACACCTCGGTGACGCCCGCCGCGGCGTATAGCGGAATCTTGACGTCCCGATCGTGCTCGAGAGACGCGTCCGCGACCTCAACGACGAGTAAGACATCTTCCGGCTGGGGGTGGGCCCGGCGATAGCCGTCGGCGCGCGTAGCGAGCAGGGCCACGTCCGGCTGGGGCTCGGAAAGTTCCCCGAGCCGGACTGGGTTCTGCACCGAGACAAGCGCGCGACCCGCGACCAGCGGGGTCAGCAGGCTCGCCAGAGCCGTGACGCAGCCTGCGTGTCCCGGCCCGATGGGGCTCATCTCGACGATCTGGCCGTCGAGGAGCTCCACGCGGTCGTCCTCGTGGAACACGCCCGCCCTGCCCATCCGGTCGTACTGGTCGACGGTGAAGCGGCGTCCCGCGAGCGGCATGCCCATACTATTGGTCCTCCCCGGCGAGAGCGGCAAGTGCCCGGCATCCCCGAGGATGGAGGCGGAGCCACGTCGCGCCGTCATCGGAACGATGCACTCGGGAGTCATTTTCGACGCGGCGTCCCGAACATCTTGACGGACTGTGACTTAGGCCCCAAGTTTTGGTCCCTGTTCGGTTCCGAGCCCTTGGGGGAAGCAGGACATGACGACTGAGCACAGAGTGCGGAGCAAGTCGCTCCGGGGCACGGACGCGCGCCCCGGACCGGCGGGTACCGCTGCCCGCTCCCTGCTCCCCGCAGCGCTGGCGCTGGGGCTCGCGCTGCCGGCACGGGCCCAGAACCCGCCGCTCCCACCCCCCTCCCAGGCTGCCTCGGCGCTGCAGCAGGCGGTACAGCAGAACCCGAATCTCGCAGACATGATCCGCCAGCGGATCTCGCAGTCAGGGATGACGCCCGATCAGATCCGTGCGCGGCTGCAGGCGAGCGGTTATCCGCCCACGCTGCTCGACGCCTACTTGAGCGCCCAGACCCCTGGCCAGCCGGCCCCGGTTCCCGGAGCGCAGGAGTTGGCGGCGATTCAATCCCTCGGCGTGCCAAGCGTTGCCACTGCGGGCGAAATCCTTCCGGTCGATACCGGGCTGGTGCGGGCGACGGCCGCGGGAAAGAGCGGGGTGTTCGGGGTGGACGTGTTTCAGCGGACCACCACCCAGTTTCTTCCCCTGCTCGCCGGGCCCGTCCCCGCCGACTACAAGCTCGGCCCGGGTGACCAGCTGGTCTTGATCCTCACGGGCGACGTGGAGCTGGCCTACACGCTGCAAGTGACCCGCGAAGGATTCATCCTCATTCCCCAGGTGGGGCAACTGTTCGTGTCGAACCTCACCCTCGACCAGCTACGAGACCTGCTCTACACGCGCTTGGGACGCGTCTACTCCGGCGTGCGGCGCACCCCGACTGCGACCACGCGGTTCGACATCTCGGTCGCAAATGTGCGGGCAAACCAGGTGTACGTGGTGGGCGAGGTGGCACAGCCAGGAGCATATCAGATCAGCTCCCTGGGCACCGTGCTTACCGCACTGTATGCATCAGGCGGAGTAACGGAGCGAGCGAACTTGCGCGCGGTGGAAGTGCGCCGTTTCGGGAAGCAAGTCGCCACCTTCGACCTGTATGAATACCTGCTACGGGGCGACACGAAGAATGATGTGCGGCTCGAGACAGGTGACGTCGTGTTCGTCGCGGTGCACGGCCCGCGGGCGCAAGTGACGGGCGCAGTGCGGCGGCCCGCCGTCTACGAAATGAAGGCCGGGGGCAGTGTGGCCGATCTGGTGCGGGATGCGGGTGGATTCCGGCCGGACGCACAACTGAAACGGTTATCGGTATTTCGCCTGCTCTCCCCTGCAGAACGCGGGCCCGGGTCCCCTCCTCGAGCGGTCATTGATGTCGCGCTCACACCGGTGCCACCCTCCCCCAAGAGCGGGGAGCGGGGAGCGATACCTTCCGATGATACACACCCGGCAGTCGCCGATGCCGGGAGGGAACTGCTCCCCGGTCCTCGCTCCCAGGTTGTCGGAGCCGTGGTCATCCCCGGCCTTTCGGTGCAAGACGGCGACTCCGTGGTGGTCGACACCGTGCGGGATCTCGCCGGACAGTACTACGTGTCGATCGTGGGAGTGGTGAACAAGCCGGGAGTATACCCGTGGCGCGAAGGCATGACGCTGCGGGACTTGATGCTCCTAGCCCGCGGGCCCGGCGTGGGAGCGGACCTGAACGAGGCGGAGGTGGCCCGCATGCCGAGCGACCGGACCCAGGGCCAGCTGGCGACGACGGTGCGCGTGTCGCTCGACTCCACGTACCTGTTCGAGCGGGATTCGAGCGGGCGCTACGTCGGCCCGCCGGGTCTCCCCTTCCCCGCCCCCGGTGCCCCGGAAGTGGCGTTGCAGCCGTATGACAACGTACTGATTCTCAAACAGCCCGAGTTCGAGCTGCAGCGCACGGTGACCCTCGTCGGCGAGGTCCGTTATCCAGGCACCTACGCCCTCAAGGCAAAGGGCGATCGGTTGGCGGCGCTCATCCAGCGCGCGGGCGGTTTGACGTCGCAGGCATACGCCGACGGCATCCGGTTCTACCGGCAGGTGAACGGGTCGGGCCGCATCAACATCGATCTTCCGAAAGCGCTGCGCGATACGACCGCGCGCGACAACCTGTTGCTCCAGCCGGGCGACTCGGTGTTCATCCCCGAGTACATCCCGAGCGTGCGTGTAGTCGGCGCGGTGAATGCCCCGGGAAGCGTGCTGTATAAGAAAGGGGCCGGCCTGAGCTACTACATCGACGCGGCAGGCGGATTCGCATACACGGCGGACCCGGGCCGCACCAGCGTGCGTTCAGCCAGCGGCGAGGTGGAGACGCGGCACAAGTTCTTGTTCTTTCGCAGCGACCCCCAACCCGGACCCGGGTCGGAAGTGACCGTGCCGCTCAAGGACACAACGAATCCGACGAACTATGTGGCGCTGTTCGGGGCAATCGCGCAAATCCTCGCAAGCACCGTGGCAATTATCGTGGTGGCGACCAAGTTCTGATCAGAAAGGTTTCCATGAAGAGGGCGTTGGTATGTGGAGCAGGCGGCTTCATTGCGACTCACCTCGTCCGGCGGCTCAAGCAGGAGGGACACTGGGTGCGCGGCGCAGACATCAAGGTCCCCGAGTTCGCACCGACCGCTGCGGACGATTTTCGCCTGCTCGATCTGCGAGACCGGGAGGCCTGCGAGGCGGCCCTGTCGCTCGACTCGGGCAGGTTCGACGTGGTCTACCAGCTCGCGGCCGACATGGGCGGCATGGGGTTCATTCACTCTGCCGAGTCGGAGATCATGCGGAACAACGCGTTGATCAACCTCAATATGATCGACGCCGCGGCCCGAAAGGGGATCAAGCGGTATTTCTTCTCATCGTCGGTGTGTATCTACCGTGACATGCGCCCCGGCGAGCCGGAACTGAAAGAGGACGAGGCGTACCCGGCGTTTCCGGACAACGAGTACGGCTGGGAGAAGCTGTACGCGGAGCGTGTGGCTCTGGCGTATGGCCGCAAGCACGGAATGGAAGTGCGCATCGCCCGGTTCCAGAATTGCTACGGCCCGGAAGGCACGTGGACGGGCGGCCGGGAGAAGGCGCCCGCGGCCATTTGTCGAAAGGTGGCTGAGGCCGCGGATGGCGGCACCATCGAGGTCTGGGGCGATGGCAAGGCGATTCGCTCCTACACGTACGTCGATGACATGGTGGACGGCATCTATCGACTCACGGCATCTTCCCTGGTCGGGCCTGCGAACATCGGGAGCCCCGAGTATGTGTCGGTGGCGCAGCTCGTGAAAACCGTCGCCGACGTGGCGGGGAAGGCGATTCAGATCAGGTACATCAAGGGCCCGGTGGGTGTACAGTCTCGCAACTTTAGCAACGAGCGAATCTACTCCGTGGGGTGGCGTCCGCGGTACTCGCTCAGGGATGGCATTGCGCGAACCTACCCGTGGGTGCACGCGCAGGTTGAGCCCCGGGGAGCGAGCCCGCGTCCGTACCCGAGTGCATCGCAAACCGGGTCGGCCGTTCCGCGCGCTTAGGACGCAACAGATGGGTACCCGGCTGCGAGATCGCGTCCGCGCGAAGCTCTATCCGGAGCCCGGGCCTCCTAATCCTTTCGACAGATTGTCCCGAGAGGCGGCGGTCGCGCACCAGCCGGTGCTCGACTTTGGCGCCGGGCGAGGCGCGGGTCTGCGACGTACAGCGCCTCGAGAAGCATTCGTCGTGGGTGCGGACGTCGGCCGCCATATCGCCGAAAACCCGAATGTCGACGCTGGTGTCGTCTTCGATGGGCAGCACCTTCCCTTCAGCGATGGCAGCTTCGGGGCTTGCACCATGCGCTGGGTGGTGGAACATCTGCCGGAGCCCGACGTGACGTTTCGTGAGGTTGCACGTGTGCTTCGAAAGAGCGGGCGCCTCGTGATTCTGACTCCGAACCTATGGTTCTATGGGTACCTCGCCTCGCGCTTGATCCCAAATAGGGCGCATCCCTGGATCGTGCGCCGAGTTGCAAATCGGGCCGAGCGCGATACGTTCCCGACCTATTATCGCGCCAATACGCGGCGGCGGCTCCGCCGCCTGTTAACGCAAGCAGGCTTCCACGAGCGTTCGCTGGTCGGCTTTCAGCACGGACCGGGCTACCTCGGCTTCTGCCTGCCTACGTTGCTCGTAGGTGCAGCGTACGACCGCCTCGTCAACGCGAGCTCGGCCTTTGCCGGCCTACGTCAGGGACTCGTTGCGGATTTCGAGCGGCAATGATGCTCACTCGAAAAGGGATCATCCTCGCCGGCGGTGCGGGCACTCGACTCCATCCCCTGACGCTCGGAACAAGCAAGCAGCTCATGCCGGTGTACGACAAGCCACTGATCTTCTCCCCGCTGTCGACGCTGATGCTGGCTGGCATCCGCGCGATGCTGATCATCTCAACTCCGCAAGACCTGCCCCGCTTCAAGACTGTCCTGGGAGACGGCGCCCAGCTCGGCCTCTCGCTGGCCTACGCCGAGCAACCCAAGCCGGAAGGATTGGCCCAGGCTTTTGTTATCGGACGCACGTTCGT
>JACXTT010011894.1_pt1 | contig 11593 bp, 8 predicted proteins | sample 9270951 | NCBI WGS metagenome assembly JACXTT01 (sample SAMN15532306, study PRJNA645909) | rock metagenome | isolation source: weathered quartz diorite | place: Puerto Rico | collected 2017-06-21 | reverse complement strand
ACAACGCCGCCGGCAAGGCGCGGGTCCAGCTGCCGCCCGTGCCCGTCACGGTGGGCGAGGCGGTCGAGAAGACCGTGCCGGTCCAGCTCGCGGCGGTCGGTAACGCGCAGGCCTACACGACGGTCGGCATCAAGTCGCAGATCAACGGGCAGCTCGTCGAGGTGCGCTTCAAGGAGGGCCAGAACGTCGGCAAGAACGATCTCCTGTTCGTGATCGACCCGCGGCCGTTCGAGGCGGCGCTGCGCCAGGCCGAGGCGGCGCTGAGCCAGCGTCAAGCCGAGGTGCGCCAGGCCCAGGCCGCCGTCGAGCGCGACAGCGCGCAGCTCGAGAACGCGCGCACGCAGGAGCGCCGCTACCGCGAGCTGGTGGCCAAGGAGCTGATCGCGCGTGAGCAGTACGACACGCTCAACACGAACATGACGGCGATGCAGGCGACGGTCGAGGCCGACCGGGCGGCGGTCGAGAACGCCAAGGCGGCGCTCCAGGCCGCGCAGGCCAACATCGACAACGCCAAGCTCCAGCTCGGCTACACGACGATCCGCGCGCCGATCGAGGGCCGCACCGGCAACCTGCTCGTCCAGAACGGCAACATCCTCAAGGCCAACGACGACAACCCGATCGTCGTGATCAACCAGATCCATCCGATCTACGTGTCGTTCGCGGTGCCCGAGCAGCACCTGTCCGACATCAAGAAGTACAACGCGGCCGGCGTCCTCAAGGTCGCCGCGCGCCTGCCGCGCCAGCAGGAGACGCTCGCGACCGGCCAGCTGACGTTCGTGAACAACGCCGTGGACCAGACCACCGCGACGATCCAGCTCAAGGCCACCTTCGCCAACGAGGACAACGTGCTGTGGCCCGGCCAGTTCCTGGACGTCTCGCTCTACATCACGAGCCGCACCGCGGTGGTCGTGCCCTCGCAGGCGATCCAGCCGGGTCAGCAGGGCCCCTACGTGTTCGTGGTGAAGCCGGACCAGACGGTCGAGTCGCGCCTGATCACGCCGGGCGTGCGGCTCGGCGCCGAGACCATCGTGGAGAAGGGGCTCAAGCCGGCGGAGCGCGTCGTGACCGACGGCCAGCTCCGGCTGGTGCCGGGCGCGCGGATCGAGGCCCGCCCGCCGAAGGCCTCATGACCACCGAGCTCTTCATCCGGCGGCCGGTCCTCACCACGCTCCTGATGGGCGCCATTCTCCTGTTCGGCATCATGGGCTTCCGGCTCTTGCCGGTAAGCGACCTGCCCAACATCGACTTCCCGACGATCCAGGTCGCCGCCTCGCTGCCGGGCGCCAGCCCGGAGACGATGGCGTCCGCGGTGGCGACGCCGCTGGAGAAGCAGTTCACGACGATCGCCGGCATCGACTCGATGACGTCGTCGAGTGCCCTCGGGCTCACGCAGATCACGATCCAGTTCAGCCTCGACCGCAGCATCGACGCGGCCGCCCAGGACGTGCAGGCGATGATCGCGAAGTCGGCGCCGCTCCTGCCGCCCGGCATGCCGACGCCGCCGACCTACCAGAAGGTCAATCCGGCCGACCAGCCGGTGCTCTACCTGGCGCTGAGCTCCCCGACCCAGCCGCTCTACATCGTCGACGAATACGCGCAGACGAACCTCGCCCAGCGCATCTCGACGATCGCCGGCGTGGCGCAGGTGCAGGTGTTCGGCTCGCAGAAGTACGCCGTGCGCGTGCAGCTCGATCCGCGCGCGCTGACCACGCGCGGCATCGGCATCGACGAGGTCCAGGCCGCCCTCGGTCGCAGCAACGTGAACCTGCCGACCGGCACGCTCTACGGCCAGCACCAGATGTTCAACGTGATGGCGACGGGGCAGCTGCAGAACGCCGAGGCGTTCCGGCCGCTGATCGTGGCGTACCGCAACGGCTCGCCGGTGCGGCTCGAGGAGCTCGGGCGCGTGATCGACGGCGTGCAGACCGACAAGGTCGCCAGCTGGTACAACGACGAGCGCGCGGTGATCCTGGCCATCCAGCGCCAGCCCGGCACCAACACCGTGGAGGTCGTCGACTCGATCCGCGCGTTGCTGCCGCGGTTCCGTCAGGAGCTGCCGGCGTCGGTCAACCTGAACGTCCTCTACGACCGCTCGGTGGCGATCCGCGAGTCGGTCCGCGACGTCGAGTTCACCCTGGCGCTCGCCATCGCGCTGGTCGTGCTGGTCATCTTCCTCTTCCTGAGAAACCTGTCGGCGACGATCATCCCGAGCCTCGCGGTGCCGCTCTCGATCATCGGCACCTTCGCCGTCATGTACCTGCTCGGCTACACGATCGACATCATCTCCCTGATGGCGCTCACCCTGTGCGTCGGCTTCGTCGTCGACGACGCGGTCGTCATGCTCGAGAACATCGTGCGCCACATGGAAGAGGGCAAGGGCCGGATGGAGGCCGCGCTGCTCGGCGCGCGGGAGATCGGGTTCACGATCCTGTCGATGACCCTCTCCCTGGCCGCCGTGTTCATCCCCGTCCTGTTCATGGGCGGGGTCATGGGCCGGCTCCTGCACGAGTTCGCGGTGGTCATCACCGCGTCGGTGCTCGTGTCGGGCTTCGTCTCGCTGACCCTGACCCCGATGGCCTGTAGCCGCTTCTTGAAGCCGCCGGGCCAGGCGCACGGGCGGCTCTACCTGGCTTCCGAGCGCTTCTTCGACGGCATGCTGCACGTCTACGACCGGTCGCTTCTGTGGACCCTGCGCCACCGGCGGCTGACGATGGCCGTGATGCTCGGGACGTTCGTGCTGACCGGCTACCTCTTCTCCGTCATCCCCAAGGGCTTCATCCCGACCGAGGACACCGGACAGATCTTCGCCTTCACCGAGGCCTCGCAGGACATCTCGTTCGACGCGATGACCGACAAGCAGCGGGCGGCGGCGGCGATCGTGCTCAAGCAGCCCTACATCGACCAGATCATGTCCTCGATCGGCGCCTCCACCATCAACGTGGTGCCCAACACCGGGCGGATCTTCATGCGGCTCAAGCCGCGCGAGGAGCGGCCGCCGGCCGACAAGATCATCGAGGACCTGCGGCCCAAGCTCGCGGCGATTCCGGGGTTCCGCGTCTACCCGCAGAACCTCCCGACCATCCGCATCGGCGGCAGCCTGACCAAGGCGCTCTACCAGTACACGCTGCAGTCGCCCGAGCTGCAGGAGCTCTACAAGTGGGCGCCGATCGTGTTCGACAAGATGCGGACGCTCCCGGGGTTCCAGGACGTCAACACCGATCTGCAGATCACGAGCCCGCAGATCACGGTCGACATCGACCGCGACAAGGCCTCCGTGCTCCGCGTCAGCGCCGACGCGATCGAGAACGCGCTCTACAGCGGCTACGGCGCCCGCCAGGTCTCGACGATCTACACGCCGACCAACCAGTACTGGGTCATCCTGGAGCTCGACCCGCGCTACCAGCGCGATCCCACCGAGCTCTCGCTCCTGTACGTGCGCTCCGAGACCGGTCGGCTCGTGCCGCTGTCTTCGGTCGCGCGGCTGACGCCGACCATCGGGCCCTTGACCATCACGCACCTGGGCCAGCTCCCGGCGGTGACGATCTCGTTCAACCTGGCGCCGGGCGTCTCGCTCAGCGAGGCGGTGGAGCGGGTCACGAGGGCCCAGCGCGATCTGCAGATGCCGGCGACGATCAACGGAAGCTTCCAGGGCACCGCGCAGGCGTTCCAGGCGTCGCTGAAGGGCCAGGGCGTCCTGCTGATCGTGACGATCCTGGTGATCTACATCGTGCTGGGCATTCTCTACGAGAGCTTCATCCACCCGCTGACGATCCTGTCCGGCCTGCCGTCGGCGGGCGTCGGCGCCCTGCTCACCTTGCTCCTCTTCAAGACCGAGCTCAACATCTACGGCTTCGTCGGGATCATCATGCTGGTTGGCATCGTCAAGAAGAACGCGATCATGATGATCGACTTCGCCATCGAGGCCGAGCGCGCGGGCGCCAAGCCGGCCGACGCCATCTACAAGGGCTGCCTGCTCCGCTTCCGGCCGATCATGATGACCACGATGGCCGCGCTCCTCGGCACCCTGCCGATCGCGCTCGGCATCGGGGCCGGCGCCGACGCCCGGCGCGCGCTCGGCCTGGCGGTCGTGGGCGGCCTGCTCGTCTCGCAGCTCCTGACCCTCTACATCACGCCGGTGCTCTACACGTACATGGAGGGCGCCCAGAAGTGGCTCAGCGCGTTCCGCGGGCGGATGGCCCGGGGCGCCGCCCGCGCGCGGGTACCCGCTTCTTAGCATTCCGCCGTCGCGGGCACCCTGCTACAATCCTGCTCGGACAAACTCATGACTCGGCTGCGTATTGAACGACGCTAGGTCGGTCCTCCGCCGCGCGGGTCTCCTCCTCGCGAGCGCGGCCGTCCTCACCGGGTGCGCGGGGCCGACAACCGCCTCGCGTCTATTGCCTCCACCTCCTGCCGAAGACATCCGATCGGGGCTCGCGAATGTGGCGATCGCATCCGGACGCTTTCCGCCCAGATTCGAGATCGTGGACGGCCCGGCGAAGGGCGCCGGCCAGGGCGCCGCGCGAGGCGCCCTGCTGGGCGCCGCCTACACGATCGGGGGCGGAGCCCTCGCCGGCCCGATCGGCCTGGTGGCCAGCACCTTCCTGATACCCGTCGGAGCGGTCGGCGGCAGCATCGTCGGCGGGGTGATGGCCGAGCCCGCCGCCAAGGTCGAGGAGCGCGTCGCGGCGATCGCCCGGAGCCTGTCGGCCCGAAAGATCCAGGCCGACCTCGTCGATCGCGTGGCCCAGAACGCGCGCGAGCAGACGGCGGGAACGTTCACCATGCTGGCCGAGCGCAGCGTGGTGAACCTCAACGGGCGAGCCGAGTATCGCGCGCTCGTCGAGGACGGCATTCCGACCGTCCTCGAGATCAGCGTGGTGGGGCTTTCGCTGCAGGGCCGCACCGCCGAGATTGACCCCAGCCTCAACCTGGCCATGACCGTGAAGACGAGGCTTCTGCGTACGGCCGACGATGCCGAGCTCTACAAGAGCTCGGTGACCTACTCCGGTGGACGAGGCCGGACCCTGGCCGAATGGCTGGACGATGGGGAGCTGCTGCGCGTCGAGATCGATCGCGCCACGGAGATCGTCGCCGAGAAGATCGTCGACGAGGTGTTCCTCGTGGTCCCGTTCCCGCGCCCGGGCAAGCGCTGATGCGGTGGCTCGTCCCGCTCGTGCTCCTGCCCCTCGCGGCGTGCGCGGCGCCGCTCGACGTCGTCGGGCTCCGCCCGCTGGCGCCCGAGCCCTACGGCAACGCCCCGAAGCTGGATTCCCTGCAGCCGGAGCTCCGGTGGGAGTCGTTTCCACGGCCCGCGGATCGGGAGGCCGATCGCGGCGGCTGGGTGAATCGCGTGCGGCGCGTGACCTACGATCTCCGGATCTGGCGCGGCTCGCGCGATCCCTACGGGTATCAGGAGATCTACCCCGCCGAGCTGGTCTATTCGAGAACCGCGCTGGCGACGCCCGGGCACCTGGTCGAGATGCCGCTCGCGCCCGACACACAATACGTCTGGAGCGTGCGCGCGCGCTTCGAGCTCGACGGCCAGACGCGGGTCACGCCGTGGGGCGTCCTGCTCGTGCCGGGGCAATCGGTCGTCGACGACCCGAGGAGCGTGTCGGTCCCGCCGCGAGGCTACTACCGCTTCGTCACGCCCTAGCTACCAGAGGCCGGGGACCAGCCGGTAGCGCACTCGAGCGGTGTAGGTCGGCCATCCGGGAGCACTCGAGAGGATTCGCTCCTCGGCGCCGATCCGGTAGAGCACCGAGATCCAGCCCGCGAGCACCATCAACACCGTGCCCACGTTCCATTCCTGCAGGTTGTAGCCGATGTCGGACAGAAAGTAGGCCAGGTAGATCGGGTGGCGGACGAGACGGTAGGGCCCCGTCGTCGCGAGCCCCCGAAGCGCCGGGCGCACGCCGAACCACCGGCCCAGGGTGGAGAGGCTCGCGCAGCTCAGACACGCCGCGAGCGTCACGAGGACGAGGCCGCCCGTGGGCCACGCCGGATCGCCGGGCACCCAGCGCAGATACACCAGCTGACCGTACGGGTAGGCGTACGCGACGACCACGGCGGCGCTCGACGCGAGCGAGCGATCCTGCGCGTCCGGCGCGGGGCGCGTGAGGGCGATGACGAGCACCATGAGATGCTGCACGGCGTAGATCCAGTCGGTGATCGTGAAGGTCGGCGTCAGGACGACCAGGAGCGCCAGCTCGACCACCGTGACGCCGAACAGGACGAGGTCGCCCGGCCGCATGCGGATCATCCTACCGCCGCTCGCGTGGCGCGCCCCAAGCGCGGCGGCTGCCTGTGATAGATTGGCTCACCCACTATCGGGAGGTGCCCATGTCAGCGACCCACATTCGCAAATACGTGCCGCTCGCGATGGCGGCCCTGATCCTGATCGCCGGCGGCCCGCTCGCCGCCCACGCGCAGAAGAAGGGCGGGATCCTCAAGGTCGGCAACCTTGGCGAGCCCCCATCGCTCGACGCCCATTGGACGACCGCGACCATCACCGAGACCTTGACCAACCACATCTACGAGGGGCTCTACAGCCTCGACAGCAGTAACCGGCCGATCCCGATGCTGGCCGAGAGCCACACCGTGAGCAAGGACGGACTCACTTACACCTTCAAGCTCCGCCAGGGCGTCAAGTTCCACAACGGCAAGGAGATGACCTCCGATGACGTCGTGGCCTCGCTCACCCGCTGGGGCAAGCAGTCGAATTATGGCAAAGTGCTCGCCTCGCAGGGCGCCGAGTGGAAGGCCATCGATAAGTACACCGTCGAGATGAGGCTGAAGGAGAAGTCGGCGGTCGTGCTGATCTCGCTCGCCGTGCCGAACAACTTCGGCGCCATCTACCCCAAAGAGATCGCCGAGAAGTGGGCACCCGAGGTGAAGGCGACCGACTACATCGGTACCGGCCCCTTCAAGCTCGCCGAGTGGAAGCCCGACCAGTACATCCGCATGGTGCGCTTCGACGAGTACAGCTCGCGCAACGAGAAGCCCAACGGCTACGGCGGCGGCAAGACCGCGTATCTGGACGAGGTGCGCTGGCAGCCCGTGCCCGAGGTCGCGACCCGCGTGGCCCAAGTAGAGACAGGCGAGCTCGACTTCGCCGACGATCTGAACCTCGACGCCTACGACCGGCTCAAGGCGAACCCGAATCTCCGGCCGGTTGTGTCCAAGCCGTACTACTGGCTCGTCGCGGTCCTCAACAAGAAGGAGGGCTTGATGACGAACCAGAAGCTCCGCCAGGCCTGGCAGGCGGCGATCGACATCGAGCCGATCATGAAGAACGTCGCCGGCGGCCGCGCCGAGTTCTACCGGATGGATTCGAGCCTGGCCATGGCCGAGATCGTCTCCTGGCACACGAAGCTCTCGGGGCTGCCGTGGAACGAGCACAACCGGGCGAAGGTCCAGAAGCTCCTGCAGGAAGCCGGCTACAAGAAAGAGCCGATCCGCTTCATGACGACGCAGGAGTACAAGTGGATGTACGATTTCGCCCTGCTGACGAAGCAGCAGCTCGAGGACGTCGGCTTCAACATCGATCTTCAAGTCGTCGACTGGGCCACCCTGGTGAAGCGCCGGAACAATCCGAAGGAGTACGACGCGTTCACCACCGGCATCGGCGCCTTCTACGATCCGACGCACGCCGTTTTTCTCAGCTCGAGCTGGCCAGGTTGGAATGCGGACGAGCAGATGTTGAAGATTCAGGCCGAACTCGCCCGCGAGACCGATCCCAAGAAGCGGATGGCGCTCTGGGAGGAGCAGAACCGGCTCTTCTACGAGAAGGTGCCGGTGATCCGCTATGGCGATCTCTTCGGGCTGCGCGCGATCCGCAACACCACGAAGGGCTTCAACGAGAAGACCGAGCGCATCCGCTTCTACAACGTGTGGGTCGAGAAGTAGCGTGTGGCCGATGATCGGAGGCCTGCCCACATCGCTGGCGGCGTCTCGCCGGGCCGGGCTGATCGTCCTGGCGGCGCTCGCGCTCCTGGGTCTGAATCCCCTCACCGCCGAGGCGCAGAAGAAGGGCGGCACGCTCCGGGTGGGGATGCTCGGTGAGCCGCCGTCGCTCGACGTGCACTGGACGACCGCGACGATCACCGAGACGCTGGGGAACCACATCTACGAGGGGCTTTACACGCTCGACGCGACCAACCGCCCGATCCCGATGCTGGCCGAGAGCCACACCGTCAGCAAGGACGGTCTCGTCTACACCTTCAAGCTCCGCCAGGGCATCCGATTCCACAACGGCAAGGAGATGACGTCGGACGACGTCATCGCCTCGCTGGCGCGCTGGGGCAAGCAGTCGGTGTACGGCAAGGCGCTGTTCAGACAGGTCGCAGAGTGGAAGGCGCTGGACAAGTACACCGTGGAGATGAAGCTGAAGGAGAAGTCGGCGATCGTGCTGATCTCCCTGGCGGTGCCGAACAACTTCGGCGCCATCTACCCCAAGGAGATCGCCGAGAAGTGGGCACCCGAGGTGAAGGCGACCGAGTTCGTGGGAACGGGGCCGTTCAAGCTGGCCGAGTGGAAGCCCGACCAGTACATCCGCATGGTGCGATTCGACGAGTACACGCCGCGCGGCGAGAAGCCGAACGGCTTCGGCGGCGGCAAGACCGCCTACGTCGACGAGATCCGCTGGCAGCCGGTGCCCGAGGTGGCCACGCGCGTGGCCCAGGTCGAGACCGGCGAGCTCGACTTCGCCGACGACCTGAATCTCGACGCCTACGATCGTCTGAAGAAGAACGCGGGCCTGCGCCCGATCGTGGTCATCGGCAACGGCTGGCTCATCGCGGTCCTCAACAAGAAGGAAGGCCTGATGACGAGCCAGAAGCTCCGTCAGGCCTGGCAGGCGGCGATCGACATCGAGCCGATCATGAAGAATGTGGCCGGCGACCACCGCGAGTTCTATCGGATGGACTCGAGCCTGATCATGACCGAGATCGCGGCGTGGCACACGAAGCTCTCGGGCCTGCCGTGGAACGAACGAAATCGAGACAAGGCCAGGCGGCTCCTGCAGGAGGCCGGCTACAAGAAAGAGCCGATCCGCTTCATGACCACGCAAGAATATAAGTGGATGTACGACTTCGCGCTCCTGACCAAGCAGCAGCTCGAGGACGTCGGATTCGTCATCGATCTGCAAGTGGTCGACTGGGCCACCCTGGTCAAGCGGCGCAACAACTCGAAGGAGTACGACGCCTTCACCACCGGCATCGGCGCGATCTACGACCCGGCTCACGTCAACTTCCTCGATGCGAACTGGCCGGGCTGGACCACCGACGAGGACATCTTGAGGCTCCAGGCCGACCTGGCGCGTGAGATGGATCCCCGGAAGCGCATGGCCATGTGGGAGCAGCAGACCCGCCAGGTCTACGAGAAGGTGCCGGTGATCCGCTACGGCGACCTCGCCGCGCTTCGCGCGATCCGCAACACCACGAAAGGCTTCGACGAGAAGATGCAGCGGGTGCGGTTCGTCAACGTGTGGGTCGAGAAGTAGCGCGGTGAGGGCCGCGGGCGCCGCCCGCGCGGGCGGCGCCGCTCCGCGATAGCGCGTGACGGCGTACCTGATCCGGCGGCTCTTGACGCTCGTGCCGGTGCTGGCGGTCGTCGTCACCGTCGTCTTTCTGCTCATCCACCTGATCCCCGGCGACCCGGTGAGCGTCATGCTGGGCCCGGACGCGACCGCCGCGCAGGTCGAGGCGACGCGTCAGGCCCTCGGCCTCGACAGTCCGCTGCACGAGCAGCTCCTCAAGTTCTATGCGCGCCTCCTGCGCGGCGACCTCGGCCAGTCCTATTTCCTCGACCGTCCGGTGGTGACGGCCCTCCTCGAGCGCGCCGAGCCCACCCTGGTGCTGACCTTCTCGGCGCTGCTCGTCGCGATCGTCATCGGCGTGCCGTCGGGGATCGTCGCCGCTGCCTATCAGGGCTCGCTGTGGGACCGCACGCTCATGCTGCTCTCGCTCTTGGGCGTCTGCGTGCCCGGCTTCTGGCTCTCGCTCAACTTCATCTATCTGTTCGCGGTGCGTCTGGGCTGGCTGCCGGTGGCGGGCTACGCGTCGATCTTCACGGATCCGCTGGCGGCGCTGCGCTACATGGTGCTGCCGGCCGTCTCGCTCGGCTTCAGCCAGTCGGCACTGATCGCGCGCATCAGCCGATCGTGCATGCTCGAGGTGCTGCAGCAGGACTACATCCGGACCGCCCGGGCCAAGGGCGTCTCGCAGGGCGCCGTGATCGGAATCCACGCGTTCCGCAACGCGCTCGTGCCGGTCGTCACGGTCATCGGCATCACGATGGCGATCCTGATCGGCGGCGCCGTCGTCACCGAGATCGTCTTCAACATCCCCGGGCTCGGCCGGCTGATCATCTCGGCGGTCCTGCGCCGTGACTATCCCGTCGTGCAGGGCGTTATCCTGGTCACCGCGACCGCGTACGTGCTGATCAACCTGGTGGTGGACGTCCTCTACGTCTTCATCGATCCGCGGATCCGCTATGGCTGACCCGGCCGTTCGCCCGTCGTGGCGGCGGCGCGCCGCGCGCAACCGCAACATCGTGCTGGGCTCGGCGATCCTCGCGATCGTGATACTGGCGGCGCTGCTCGCCGGCGTCATCGCGACGCACGATCCGCGCCGCCTCAATCCGGCCGAGCGCCTGAAGGCGCCGAGCGCGGCGAACCTCCTGGGCACGGACGAGTTCGGCCGCGACGTCTTCAGCCTGGTCCTGCACGGCGCCCAGGTGTCGCTGCTGGTCGGGGCCACGACGATGATCCTGACCTCGCTCTGGGGCGTCGTGTTCGGACTGATCGCCGGCTATTACCGGCGCGTCGACCTGCCGCTGATGCGCGTGATGGACGGTCTCATGGCGTTCCCGGCGATCCTGTTGGCGATCGCGCTCATGGCGGCGCGCGGCCCCGGCGTCGGCAACGTGATCTTCGCGCTGTCGGTCGTCTACACGCCACGCACGGCGATGCTGATCCGGAGTACGGTGCTGAGCCTGCGCGAGCTCGACTACGTCCAGGCTGCGCGCGCGCTCGGCCGCCAGGATCTCGGCATCGCCTTCCGGCACATCCTGCCGAACTGCGTCGGCCCCCTGCTCGTGCAGGCGAGCTTCATCTTCGCCTACGCCATCCTGGCCGAGGCGATCCTGGGCTTCCTGGGAGTCGGCGTGCCGCCCTACGTGCCGTCGTGGGGCAACGTGATCGCCAGCGGCAAGAACGTGATCCGCGAGGCGTTCTGGGTGAGCCTCTTCCCCGGGCTGGCCCTGACGGTCTCCGGGCTGAGCCTGAACCTCCTGGGCGACGGTCTTCGTGACGTGCTCGACCCCCGGTTGCGGGTACAGTAGAAGCAGGAGGATTCATGGCACTCGAGCAGACGTTGAACGAGACGCTGACGAAGGCGATCAAGGAGAAGGACTCGCGCACGGCCGACGTGATCCGCATGATCAAGTCGAAGATCGGCGAGCGCCGCACCGCCAAGGGCTTCTCCGGCACGATCGACGACGCGCTCGTGCTCGACGTGATCGGCGCCTACCGCAAGCAGCTCCAGAAGGCGCTGCCCGAGTTCGAGAAGGTCGGCGAGCGCGGGGCGGC
>JACXTT010011893.1_pt1 | contig 11594 bp, 9 predicted proteins | sample 9270951 | NCBI WGS metagenome assembly JACXTT01 (sample SAMN15532306, study PRJNA645909) | rock metagenome | isolation source: weathered quartz diorite | place: Puerto Rico | collected 2017-06-21 | reverse complement strand
TTCAATGCGACCGGCTTCGATCTTGGAGAGATCGGGAATGTCGTTGATAACGGCCAGCGGTGCAGTGCCGGAGGCGTGAATTTCCTTCAGATCCTCCTCTTCCTTCTCGTTCAGCTCCCCGAACATCCGATCGGCGAGGACCTCTGAGAATCCTTTGAGGGCGTTCAGGGGTGTGCGTAGCTCGTGGGACATGTTGGCCAGGAACTCGGACTTGTGCCGACTGGCCGCCTCGAGCTGGCGGCCCTTCTGCTCGAGCTCTTGAAAAAGCCGCACGTTCTCGATGGCGATGACCGCCTGGTCGGCGAATGTCTTCATGAGGGCGATCTGGCGGTCGCTGAACGGCCGCGCTTCCCGGCGGATCACGTTGATGACGCCGACCGGTTCTCCATGACGCAGCATGGGCACGGCGAGGATCGCCCGATAGCCGACATCGAGACCCAACTGTCGAGAGCGCGAGCCGCTGTCGAGCCCATGCGTCGTGACGTCGCTCACGTGGATCACCTCGCGACGCAAAATGGCGCGCCCGGACATCGATTCCGAATTCGGAGCACGCGGGTACGATCGTGCGATGAGCTCGACCGCTCGCGGCGAGAAATCGTGATGGGCGAGAATGCTGAGCTCCCGGCCGTCGTACCGGAACGCGACACTCGATAGCCCGTCGCAGAGGCGTACGGCGTTCCGCACGATCGTTTCGAACACCGGCTTGACGTCCGTCGGCGACTGACTGATGACGCGTAGGATCTCGCTGGTAGCCGTCTGCTGATCCAGCGCTTCGGTGAGATCGCGATTACGGGCCTGGAGCTCTCTGAACAATCGCACGTTTTCAATGGCAATGACCGCCTGGTCCGCGAACGTCTGCAAGAGCGCGATGTCCTTGTCCGCGAAGGAGCCCGGTGTCGCGCGGCTTGCATGGATGGTCCCGATGGCCTCGCCGTTTTGGAGCATCGGCACGATGAGCAGGCTGCGGTACCCACGTGCGCGCGCAACTTCGCGTGCCGCCGGGACAAGTCGCTCGTCCGTCTCGGTGTCGGTCGCCACGAAGGGCACGCGATCCCGGGCGACGATCCCCACGGCAGTGGCCCCGTCGACCGATCGCGGATAGTACCGCTGCAGCTCTGCATCGCCCTCGGGAGTCGTGGGCGTGAAGGCAGCGAGCCGGAGCTCGTTGTCGATCAGCCGGAGGGCGGTCGAGCTGCGGGCATTGAGTAGCCGCTTGCAGCTAGCCACGATGGTCTGGAAGACCGGCCGCACGTCGGTCGGCGAGCTCGAGATCACGCCGAGGATCTCGCGGGTCGCTGTCTGCTGTTCCTGTGCCTCCGCCTCACGCGTCAGCGACTCCGCCAGGCGCTCCTCGAGGTCGCGGACCCGGGAGCGTTCGTCCGTAGCCGGCTTGCCGCCACCCGCTCGCCTGGCGTTGGCCTTACCCCTTGGAGACTTTGCCCCTCGACGCATCGCTCTCGTGCCTCCCTATGGCGCTACGAACGACGACAGGCTAGGCGAAGGTATTCGGGGGAGCAAGTGGAAGGGCCGGCGCGGATCAGGCCGGGGGGCACGGGTTGACAGTCCGGTGAGCCCGGCGGATATTTGGCGACGCTGGCTCATCGCTCCTTCAACCACGCGAGGTCTCCCATGGGCGAGACGAACCGTCCCCGATCCGCCGAGGAAACCACCCTGCTCGAGCGCGCACGCCGGCGACTGCCCGGCGGTGTCCTGGGCACCTCCCGCTACGCCGACGAGGCGGCCTTCGTGGTCAAGCGCGGGCAGGGCTCGAAGATCTACGACGTGAGCGGCCGTGAGTACATCGACTACGTGCTGGCCTCCGGCCCTCTCGTTCTCGGTCACGCTCATCCTGCTGTCGTGGCGGCGGTCCGCTCGCAGATCGAGGGCGGCAGCACCTACTTCATGGTGAACGAGCCGATCATCGAGCTCGCCGAGGAGATCTGCCGAGCGGTGCCCTGCGCCGAGCAGGTGCGCTTCACCTCGACGGGCTCGGAGGCGACCTTCTTCGCACTGCGCGTGGCCCGCACCGCACGAGGCCGCGACAAAATCCTGAAGTTCGAGGGCGGTTATCACGGCGCTCACGATTACTCGATGATGAGCGCGACGCCGCGCTCCCCAAAGGCCTTCCCGGCCCCCGTGCCCGACTCCTCGGGCATCCCCCATGCGCTCGAGGCCGAGGTGCTCATCGCGCCCTACAACGACCTGGCCACCGTCGAGGGCATCATCGCGACGCACGCCGAGGAGCTCGCGGCCGTCATCATCGAACCGTTCCAGCGGCTCATTCCGCCCCAGCCCGGATTCCTTGCCGGCCTGCGCGAGATCACGCGACGCTACGGCGTGCTGCTCGTCTTCGACGAGGTCGTCACCGGCTTTCGCCTCGCCTATGGCGGCGCCCAGCAGTACTACGGCGTCGTCCCTGACATCGCGTGCGTGGGCAAGATCGTGGGCGGAGGTTTCCCGCTCGCGGCGGTCTGCTCCTCCGAGGAGCTGATGCGCCCCTTCGACCCTCAACAGGACGGCAAGGGGGACTTCATCTCGCAGTCCGGCACCCTCAATGGCAATCCCATCGCGGCGGCGGCGGGGCTTGCCACCTTGGCCGAGCTACGCAAGCCCGGCGCCTACGAAGCTCTGCACGGCACGGGCCGACGTCTGATGGCCGGCCTTGCGGAGCTGATCCAGCGCTCGGGGCTGCCCGCGCAGGTGGTAGGTGAGCCAGTGGTCTTCGACGTCCTCTTCACGGAGGAGCCGGTGACCGATTTCCGGTCGCTTCAGAAGGCCGACGGAGCACTCGCACGCGCCTTCACCACGGAGCTCATCAAGCGCGGCGTGGTCAAGAACACGCAGAAGATGTACATGTCGCTCGTGCACACCGAGGCGGACGTGGCCCGCACGCTCGAGGCCGCCGAGGACGCGTTCAAAGCTCTGTATCGGTTCAAGAGCTCGTAGATTCGCTTCTCGGCACTGCCCGTTCACCCCGCTACGGCGTGGCGCATCGCGTCCTGCGTCATCAGCAGGCGGGTGGGATCGCCGAGGTCATTCCAGCCGACGCCGCGGACCGGAACGACGGCGAGCCGCTCGGGTGCCGCCTGGAGGACGAACTTCGAGAAGTCCACCGCCGCGACTCCTGCGTAGACCTGCCGGGCCGCATGGATCTCGGCAGCGCGTCCGAGACCGGCCCCGAGCGGGGCGAACGCCTCGTAGAGCGTCGGGACGGTGTCTGCAAAGAGGGCGAGGAAGACATCGACGCGACCGACCATGATGAAGGTGTTCCAAAGGCCGCCACGCGCCCGTATTATCGCCGCCACATCCGCGCTCGGCTTCTCCCAAAAGCGCGCCACGCGTCGGGCGGTCCCGCTCAATGGCGCACCCGGCTCGATCCACCCGTACTCAGTTTCAGAGTGGTCAGGGGCGACGCCGAGCAATGTCACCACCCCGGGATGGGTCGACAGGGTACGCAGGGCAACATCGACCTGCGCCATGAAGGCGCGGTCGTCCGAGACCCAGTGATCGGACGGCAGGACGACGACCGCCGCCCGTGAATCGGCGCGGGCGAGGCGAAGTAAGCCGTAGAGTAATCCGGACGCCGTGCCCCGGTTCTCGGGCTGCACCACCAGGCCCGCCGCGTGCTCCCGGGAGAGGAGTGGCGCGTAGTACTGCTCGTGGCTCTCGGTCACCACGCTGACCACGCGTGACGGCGATACGAGGAGATGAGCGCGCCGGCGCGTCTGTTCCCAGAGCGTGTCGTCGCCGAGCAGCGCGCAGAACTGCTTCGGCCGATCGTCGCCCGCGATCCGCCGAGTCACCGGCCGGAGCCTCACGCCGTCGCCTCCGGCCAGGATCAGCGCCCACGGCGTGCCGGCTCGGCTGTGCCGTCCCATGCAAGGCGCTGCGGCTCCGTGCCCATGTCGATTACTCATGCTTCCCCTCCGGGTGCTGCGTGAACCGCCGCTGCTGGCTTCTATGACGCAACGACTCGGTCCTCGGTTTCGCGCGGGCCGCAGCGCGTGAGCGATACGCACGACGCTCGCGGCTCACGAGGCGCCGGCGCGCACCGCGATCGCGCCCTGGTACGCGTTGTTCAACCAGCCGGTCCAGGGCGATATGCGCAGGCGCAAGCTCGGTGTAGCCGATGGTCGAGACCAGCACGCAGAAGGCGCCCACGATCAGCGGCACAGCGAGACCAAAACGAAGGAGCAGCACTCCAATCGCGGCGCCGGCGAACAGTGATGCGATCGACCCGAGACGGCGCCACACGCGAGGAGTGTGGCCGCCGGGCAGCGCAAAATCCGCGACGAGGCCCGTAATGGTCGTCGTCAGCACCGTCGGCGTCGTCAAGCCCGGCACGGCGAGCTGCTGAACCGTCGCGTTCCGCAGCCCCATCGCCAACGCCATCAACACGATGAGCGCGTATTCGCGGTCCACGAGTGCGGTCCTGTCTCCGTCGATCGCGATGGCCGCGATCGCTGCCGCGACGAGCAGGGAAGCTTCACACGTGGCGCAGAGAAGGAGCCAGCGGCGTCGGCACGGGCCGGCGACGCCGCGACCGAAATAGCCGCCGAGCAGCGCACCGCTCATGAATGCCGCGAGCGAGGTCATCGAGCGGGCGACGGATATGGCTGGTACGCCGGCGACGGCAAACGCGAGGAAGGCGACGTTGCCCGTCATGTTGGCCGTGAAGACGTGGCCGAGCCCCAGAAAGCTGACCGCATCGACGATGCCGCTGACCATTGTCAGCACCAGGAGCCCGATCGACAGGCGGTCGCTGAGCGTTCCCCGGTCCGCCGTCGCCACACTCATGAGTCGACGCATCGAGGCAGACGACGCAGCATGTGGCCACCATTACCGCCAGCAGCGATCCGGGCGCGGCGCCGTCGAAGCTTCACCACTGCCGCGAGGGCCGCGCCGATGATGACGACCGCTGCCACCGAGACGAGCGGCACGGCGGCCTCGCGAGTGACGGTGGCCAAAGCGTACCCGGCGCCCGTCCACGATCCAGCCCATGCGAGCGCGCTCGCGACCGCAATGGCGCCGTAGCGCCTGGGCCTCATGCGCGTCGCTCCGGCCATGGCGGCCGCGATCGGGTTGAGCTCGGGAACAAATCGGCCCCCGAACAGAAGGACGAGCTGATGATCGCGGAGGCGCCCCTCGGTGCTGCCGACATGCTCCGTCGATCGTCGCAGGAGCCGCGCCACCGTTCGGAGCGCGTGCTGGCCGCGCCAGCGACCGACGCCATACCAGATGGCGTCCGCTACAAGCGAGGCAAGCACGGTGACCAGAATCGAGGGAACCACATTGGTGCCCACATGAGCGGAGAGCGCGCCAGCGGCGAGGAGCGCCGGCACCATCGGAAGCGGTACTCCGGCCTGGTTCGCCAGCACCCCGGCGAAGAGTAGAGAAAGTTCGTAGATACTCACGATGTTGTTGGGACGACGGCCCGGCACGGTGGGTTGCGCTCCGGCCGTGAACTTAGCAATTCGACGCAGCGATACGAGACTCAGCGATGCTGCATCAAAACGCGAAAAAGGAGGCAGTGGGTGCGACCGTACGACGGCGCGGTGGCAGACGATCGATGCAGGACGTCCGACGCGAGGTCATGGAGCCGCGCCGCGATGGCCGCGACGCTCTTCGCCCTGACGATTGTCGGTGTCAGCCCGGGACGAGCGCTCTGCTACGACCCCAGTGAGACGTTCCGAAAGGGCACGTTCGTGCTCTCGACAGAGGCCGGCGGGGGCAAGCAACACGACGTCGCCCCGCACCCCGATGAGACGGGCCTCGCGTTCCTGAACGGCGGCGTTCGGCTGTCGTTCCTGCCGTTCGGTCCCACGCTGAGTGGACCCCTGTACGGCGCACTCGAGGTCGGGCTCGAGCCATTCGCCCAGGGCTACGTGGACCCTGTGCGGGCGTACTTCGCCGGCCTGGCTGCCGTCGGGCGCTACCACTTTCTCTCGCCCGGCCGCTTCGTCCCATATTTCGAGGTCGCCGGTGCCGCCGGCGGCACCACTCTTCACGTGCGCGAAATCAAGTCCGCGTTCACGTTGCTCCTCTTCGGCGGCGTGGGCGCGTCGTATTTCGTGACCGATCACACGGCGCTCTACGTCGGCTATCGTATTCAGCACGTCTCGAACGGCGACACGTCCAGGCCCAACCGCGGGTTCGAGTCGCACTCCGGCATCGCGGGAGTGTCCTTCTACTTTCCGTGAGGCCGCTTGACACCTCAGCGACCGGCGCATGTAACCGGCTGCGCGACGGCGACGTCTCAATCGCGGAGGGGATCACATGAATCGCGCCTTGCCGAAGAGCCTGGTCATCGCCGTGTTCGCGGCCGCACTTCTCGCCTGGGGAGCGCCGGCCTCTGCCTATGTCGCCCAGATCCTCACCTCGATCCCGGCGTCCAGCGGTGAGGGAGAGCAGCTCGAAGCCGCGGTGAGATCCGCCATCAACGATGTGCTCGACCACGCCATCGCGTTCGTGCCGACCGTGATCGACGTGCGGGAGGCGATCGTCGTGGGCGACCGTATCTATATCTTGCTGCTGCTCGCAGACGACGACGGGGCGGCCATTGTGAACAGTGCGAGAGACGCCAAAGCGGACGAGCTCTGAGCCGCCCGACGGCGGTGCCCGGGCGTGTCACGCGGCCGCCGGAGCCGCGCTCCAAATGGTGGGCGGCTCACAGATGCTGCTCGTGTCCGTCGCCCTGATCGTGCTCACGTTCGCCGCGCTCGAGTGGCGTGAAGCGCACGAGCTCCAGCACGCCCGGGCGCGCCGTCGTCGGCGCGAGTGGCTCGTCGGGGCTGATCTTATCGATTCTTGCGGAAACGCCGTGGGCGACAGGGCTCGTGCCCGTTTCGCACCCATCGCGGCGGTCGGTCTCTTCGCCGGCTCGCTGTCGGCATTGTCAGGGTGCGCCACCCTGCGCGGAGAGAAAGCCCTCAGCACGGAACTGCTGCTGGCGAAGGCCGGTTTCGAGAGGCGAAACGCCGATACGCCAGAGCCGGACGCGACGCGGCGTACGGATCCGGTGAACTGTCACTGCCTCTTCGTCGGGGGACCCCAGCAGTACGTGGAATATCAGCGGCTGGCGACCGAACGAGAGGCCGCCGAGGGCCAGCTATGGGCGGACGACGACCGGATGGACTGGGGGCTGTGGCGAGGATGGCTCAGATGAGCCGAATGCGAGCTCCAGCCGCCCGGTAGCGCCGGCGGTGGGCCAGCTGCTGCTCGTCGCGGTCCTGATCACGACGGCGATGACCGGGTCAGGTGGCGCCTACTTCACTACGCCTGGGGTCACCCAACCGGCCGCGTGCCGCCATGTTTCAGTTCGCGCTTCCGGCCGCGCGACCGCACCCGACGAAGGTAGGGTAGACTCGACGTTGCCCGGCTCCTACCCTCACCCAAGGAGAGTGTCGACCACCGAGAATACGAACGGATGAGTGAACAGAACGGCCGGATAGTTTCGATCGTTGATGACGACGCGTCGCTGCGTCGGTCGCTCCGAAATCTTTTGATGTCCGCGGGGCTGAGCGTCGAGACTTTCGAATCGGCGGAGGTGTTCCTGGAGTCGGGCTCCCTGGACAGGACGGGTTGTCTCGTGCTGGATCTTCGCATGCCGGGGATGGGTGGGCTGGGCCTCCTCAGGCATCTCGCCGATTCCGGCGCGCGGGTCCCTGTTATCATCTTGACGGCACACGGCGACGAAGATATGCGACAGCGGACGCTCCAGACGGGCGCGACCGCATTCCTGGAGAAGCCTGTCCGCGGCCCAGCGCTCCTGGACGCGATACGGAGCGCCCTCGGCGCGATGTGACGAGCAAACCAGACCTCCCGCTCGAGGTGACCGATGGCAGCGAGCACCCGTTCCGGGCAGCTGACCGTGAGTGACACGGAACATCCTCGACGACGTGACGCATCGCCCCGCGGCGCGCCCGACGCGTCGGCCACAGCGTCAGTCGTGTTCGTGGTCGACGACGATGCGTCGATGCGCGACTCGTTGCGCCGGCTCATCACATCCGTGGGATTCAAGGTCGAGGTGTTCGCCAGCGCTCGGGCGTTCCTGGGCGCGCGTCGTCCCGACGCACCGGGCTGCCTCGTCCTCGACGTGCGCCTGCCGGGGTTGAGCGGGCTCGATCTGCAGCGGGAGCTCGTCGAGACGGACGCCGAGCTGCCGATCATCTTCATCACCGGGCACGGCGACATCCCCATGTCGGTGCGGGCCATGAAGGCGGGCGCCGTCGAGTTCTTGACGAAGCCGTTTCGCGAGCAGGAGCTGCTCGACGCCATCCGCAGTGGGATCGAGCGTGACCGGACGATCCGCGTGGAGCGGCAGGAGCGCGCGGAGGTTCGCCGGCGGTACGCATCGCTCACGCCGCGAGAGCGCGATGTGCTGGCCGGCATCGTTGCCGGTCTGCTCAACAAGCAGATCGCCGGCGAGCTGGGCACGACTGAGGCGACGGTCAAAGAGCAGCGCGGGCACGTGATGACGAAGATGCAGGCCGGTTCCGTGGCGGAGCTGGTGCACTTCGCGGCGCGGCTCGGCATCACGCCAGCCGCCGGCGGAAAGGTGCCCGCCGATGCGGACCACGGGGCGCGTCGCTCCGAACGCTGACTGCCCGCCGTCCTCCCGGCTCATCGAAACCTGTCGGCCCTGTCCGGCATCCCAAGGACGGGGGCTACAGCGAGATGAGCGTTGGAGCGGTGACGGAGAGGGAATGTCTTCCGGACACCACCTGTGTCGCCCGCGCGTACTGTCCTGGTTGTGAGCCCGACGCCGATCCCAGCGCCGAGATTCTGGACGTGCGGTGGTGCGAAGCTCACTCTCCGGGGCGAGAGGGGGCCGACGACGAGGTGGTGGGCAACTCGGCATACCTTTCGGGTAGCGCCGAAGCCGGTGGTGACGACAACCGGCGCTGGTGCGAGATACTTCACGGTCGCCGCTAGCATCGTCTGCCCCATCGCCTCACCCGTGGAGCACTGAGGGCCGAGTGATCCATGGCTGGCGCACGCGGCGAGTGGTTCTCGGGATGGCGGTTGTGGGTGATCTTTGCGCTCGCCTCTTTCCTTGGCGCCGAGCTGGGCCACGCGCTCTCGATAAAGTCGTGGGAGCTCACGACGATATGGCCGCCCGGCGGGCTGTATCTCGCGGTCCTTCTCTTCACGCCGTCTCGACAATGGCCGTGGCCGATCGCGGCCGCGGCGCTGGCCGAGATTGCCTCCCACAGTCTGCACGGTCAGGTCCCATGGGTCAGCGCGAGCTTCTGGCTCGCCCATAGCCTCGAAGCCGTGGCCGGGGCATCTGTGCTCCGGTCATTGTTTCCGCCCCCCTTCACACTTGACCGGCTGAAGAACACGGTAGGCCTGGCCACGGTCTGCGCCCTCGTCAGCGCGCCAATCGGCGCGATCGTCGGCGCGCTGACCCTCCGTATCGCGGAGGGCGCCGTCTTCAGTGAGGCCTGGTTGACGTGGTGGATCGCGGATGTGCTGGGCATCCTGGTGTTCGCGCCGCTCGCGCTGGCATTCACGGAAGAGCGCGCGGTGCCGCCGCCTCCGCTTTCGCGATGGCGAATGCTCGAAGCCGCGCTGTTCGTCGTGACGACCGCGTTGGCCGTGACCGTGGTCTTCGGCCTGGTCCCGAGTCGCCCCGTGAAGTTTGCGGTGTATCCCTGCCTGCTGTGGGGCGCCGTGCGGTTCGGTCTGCGTGGCGCGTCCGGCGGGCTCGCTCTGGCGAGTCTCCTCGCCCTCTCGCTCACGTTGAGTCAGTTCGGCGCGTTGTCCGCGGGGGAGCTCCCGCCGCTGAATGGCGTGCAGGTGGTGCAGCTGTTCCTCAGCGTAGCGGCGTTGTCGTTTCTGTCGTTGGCCGCCGTGATCGCGGAGCGCGATCAGGCATCGCGGCAGCTCGGCCGGCTCTATGACACGGTTCGCGAGAAGGAACAGGAATCGCGCGCTGTGGTCGAGACGATTCCGATCGGGATCGGGGTCGCGCTGCCCGATGGCTCGATGGAATTCGTGAATCGACGCTCGCTGGACTACTCAGGGCTGGAGGACTCAACCGGCTCACGCTGGCAGGTCGCGGTTCACCCCGACGATCTCGAACAACACCTGGACGCGTGGCGTGCGTCGCTGGCCAGCGGCCAACCGTTCGAGCACGAGGTGCGCTACCGCGGGGCGAACGGGCGCTATCGCTGGTTCCTCGTCCGCGCCGTGCCGTTGCGGGATGCGCGGGGCACCATCAGGAAATGGTATGGAGTCTCCATCGACATCGATGCGCGCAAGCGGGCGGAAGCCTTGCTGGCCGGCGAGAAGCGGATCCTCGAGATGGTGACCCGGGGCGACGCACTGCCTCACGTCCTCGATAGCCTTTGTCGGCTCGTGGAAGAGCAGGCTCCCGAGGTGCTGGCCTCGGTGCTGTTGCTGGACGGCGATCGGTTGCGTCACGGTGGAGCCCCCAACCTTCCGAAGGCGTACACGGAGGCCATCGACGGGGCGCGCATCGGGCCCAGCGCCGGGTCGTGCGGAACCGCGGCGTACCGTGGCCAGCAGGTGATCGTGTCGGACATCGCCACCGACCCGTTGTGGGCCGACTATCGGGCGCTGGCGCTACCCCTCTCATTGCGCGCCTGCTGGTCGACCCCGATCTTCTCGTCCGAGGGCCAGGTGATCGCCACGTTCGCCATGTACTATCGCGAGCCACGCAGCCCCGGCCAGCGCGATCTGGAAATCATCGAACAGATCACGCACCTGGCGGGGGTGGCCATCCAGCGACGCCTCGACGAGGACAAGCTCCGCGAGAGCGAGGATCAGTGGCGGGCTGCCTTCGACAACAATCCCACCATGCTGTTCGTCGTGGATGGGGCGGAGACCATCGTCTTGGTCAACCCGAGCGGGGCCGAGCAGCTGGGCTATCGCTCGGACGAGCTGGTCGGCCGCTCGCTGCTCGATGTGTTTTACGAAGCAGATCGACAGGCGGCCCGGAAACACGTCGCGCTCTGCTTCGAGCAGCTCGGGCACGCCGCGAGCTGGGAGCTGCGCAAGATTCGCAAGGACGGCACGATCGTCCACGTCCGGGAGACGGCGAGGGCTATGCACCGGACCGGCCGCGATCCCGTCGTCCTCGTCATCTGCGAGGACGTCACCGAGCGAAAGCGAGCGGAGGAGGCGCTGCAGCGAGCGCAGGCGGAGCTCGCGCACGTCACCCGTGTGACGACCCTGGGCGAGCTGGCCGCGTCGATCGCTCACGAGGTCAACCAGCCCCTGGGCGCGATCGCTGCCGACGCCAGCGCCGCGCTCAACTGGCTCGAGTTGACGAATCCGGACCTCGATCAGGTTCGCGAGGCGTTGACCGCCATCCTGAAGGATGGCCATCGAGCCGGCGATGTCATCCAGCGCATCCGTCAACTGGCAACCAAGACGGAGCCACGCAGGCAGCGATTCGCCATCAACGACGTCGTCCAGGACGTCGTGGCGCTCGTGCGTGTCGAGCTGGAGCACCACGACGTGTCGTTGGCCCAGGAGCTCACGAGTGCCCTGCCATCGGTTCTCGGCGACCGCGTGCAGCTGCAGCAGGTGATGCTCAATCTCGTGATGAACGCCGTCGAAGCCAT
>JACXTT010011892.1_pt1 | contig 11595 bp, 8 predicted proteins | sample 9270951 | NCBI WGS metagenome assembly JACXTT01 (sample SAMN15532306, study PRJNA645909) | rock metagenome | isolation source: weathered quartz diorite | place: Puerto Rico | collected 2017-06-21 | reverse complement strand
CCTGTATATGCGTTCTGAGTGTTTACCGCAACTCCCAAGTATGGACTTTGAATCGAACCCGAAAAAGTTGGTGTCCTCAAATTGAAGGCCTGAGCCCTCGCGCCGAGATTGAATTGAAGATGGCCGTCCAGCAAACGGACTTGATCCTGGGCGAAGACCCCGTGGCTGTGCTGTTCGAGGTCGGTAGAATTGGTCGGAGGATTGGGGCTCGCATCCGTGCTGAAGCTGCGATACGCCTCCCGCTCGAACTCATATCCGAAAGTGATCAGATGGGTGTTGCCCGCGCGCTGATCGAGCCGTGCCTGTAGGAAGTCCGTTCGGCCATCGAACTGAGAGCGATTCGGAAACGCCGGCTCAAATGATCCTGGACCGGCGGGCCCGTTCAGGTGAGTCCGTTCGGTATCAACGGCTGAATAAGAGAGGCGATACGACGTGTTCCGAGAGATTTCATGCTGAAAATTCAGAAGTCCGGTTACGAACGTTGATGCACGCCGCCCATCGGGATCAATCTGGCTGGGAATGAAAGTCGCGTTGCCGACGTTGATCGGCTGCCGCCGCTCGAAGCGTTCCAGTTGATCCGTCGGCAGCGGGATCGCATGAACGGGACCCGTTGCGGGAAAATTGGCAAGAATTGCGGGAGTAAAAGTGGGGCTTTCCGTGACGGCAAGATAGCCATCGCCCCACCACAATCTGGCGCTCAATGAAACACCGGGGGAGAAATTGTATTTCGCCGAACCTTGCGTGGAGGAATTCCTGTAGATCATTCCGTCGCGTACACCGTTCGTAACGTTCAGGTGCGAGGCGCTGACGCTATAGGTGAATCGGTCGGCGTTCAAGCCTCCTCCAACACCGACGACGCTTCGAATCATTCCAAGTCCGCCACCTTCGGCGCGGAATTCACCGTGCCTTCTGCCGCCCCCCGGCCGCGAGTTGATGTTGAGAATTCCCGCGAGGGCATTTGTGCCGTAGAGCGTCGATCCGGCGCCTCTCATGAATTCGATGCGGTCGGTATCGACGACGGTCATGTCTTCAATGAAGGCTGTCGCGTCGGCCTGAACACTTGCCACATCGCGAAAACGCACACCGTCAATCAACACCGCGGTGTCCTGCGTTCGCAGGCCGCGGCTGCGAATTGTGGTGAGACTGCCGGGTCCTTCGACCTGTTTGACGCGGATGCCCGGAAGATTGCGAATCGACTCTGAGATAGATAGCTCGTCACGGAGCGCGATTTGATCGGAGTCCACAACGTCGACAGCCTTTGCAACTTCTTCGACTGAAACCGGTGTACTCGATGCGGTAACGACGATCTCGGCGGTCTTGCCGGAAATCGCAAGATATACATCGACGTTTTGATCACCGTCGACGGAGATCTCTTTGTAACCGATGAGCACGGCGGATGATGCTTCCGCCTCGAGCAGGTAGTCTCCAGGAGGTATTGCTTGGAACAAGTAACCGCCTTCTGAAGAACTCTGTGTCTTGCGCAATTCTGCATTGTTGCGTTGGAAGAGCCGGAGTTGCGCATTGGGTACAACGTTGCCCTGCGGGTCGAGAATCCGGCCGCGCAGTGTGTCAGCGATAACGGAGTTTGCGGAAAGGAGTACAGAAACAAAAACCAGTAAGGAAATGACGTGGCGAAGCCACGCGCAACGCGGATTGAACATGGTGCCTCTCCCTCGAAAGGTAAATTCCTCCGGGAGGTGTCTGGCTTGATGAAGCGAATCCTCATCTCACAGTTGCGGGGCAGTAGCGGATTCTCACCGCTTTCCCTCGTCGGAGTACGGTTGAATTGTCGACGCGTATACTATCATGACCACCGAAAATTGAGCCAACACGATGAGCGACGAGAATCGATACGAGATTCTTCAGGAAGTCGGCCGCGGCGCGATGGGAATCGTGTACAAAGCGACGGATCGGGAGACTTCCGAATGTGTCGCACTGAAGGTACTCAAGCCTGAAGTCGTCGAGGATCGGTCGATTATCCAGCGTTTTAAAAACGAGTTGAAAATTGCCCGAAAGATCACGCACAAGAATGTCTGCCGCATTTACGAATTCACTCATGTTCCCGAAGGCCCCTGCATATCGATGGAATATGTCGAAGGGGAAACGTTGCGGGCGTTGTTGAATCGTATCGGCGTGTTCAGTTTGCCTAGTACTCTCGACATCGCGCGCCAGATTTGCAGCGGCTTGCGTGAGGCTCATGCGCAAGGAGTGGCGCATCGAGACCTGAAGCCCGAAAACCTGATGATCGACCGCAATGGCAACATCAAAATCATGGATTTCGGTGTAGCGCGCGTTTTCGCCGGTAATGCGTCGACGACCCTAGGCATGTTGGTCGGAACGCCGTCGTACATGGCGCCGGAACAAGTCGAAGGCAGGGAAATCGATCAACGGACGGATATCTATGCTTTCGGCCTGATCCTTTACGAGATGCTCACGGGCCGTGTCGTTTTCAAAGCAGAAACACCGCTGGCGGTTATCTACAAGCAGGTGCACGAGGCCGCGCCACCACCGCGGAGCATCGATCCGAGCATTCCTGAAAACGTGCAGGGTTTGATTCTGCGTTGCATTGAAAAAAATCCGGTCCGAAGATTCCAGACGATTCACCAGGTAGAGACGGCGTTTGCGGAAATGGGATACCGCCCGCCCACGACTGTGGATGTTCCGATCCCCGACGTTCCAAGCCAGCACAATACAACCTTCATCATGGCCCGCCGGAAAGCCCGTGTGCTGATGATGGCAGTACAGGTTCTCTATTTCTCTCTATATTCCGCCGCTCTCTACCACTCGGAGGCGGCGGCCCGCGTGTTGGAAAGGGATTTTCAAATTCCCGGCAAGATTGGTCTTCGTGCCGTCGTGGTGTTGGCAATGTGTGGAATCGCGACGCGAATGTACCTGTCGTCAGCGCTTGTGTGGGACCATCCGGATCTTCCCAAAAAATTTCGGCGGCTCTTTCCTGTATTGTTGCTGCTCGATAGTATCTGGGCCGCCTCGCCGCTGCTCCTCTTCGATAAGTTGGGAATCGGCGTCGTTCTCGGCTGCGTCGCGCTGCTCGCGTATGTCCCCTTTTCGCAAAAGACATTGATGGAAAACATGCCTAGAGAGAATCCATCCGCTTAATGACTCCAACCGAGAACTTGCAAATCGCTATTCTTTTGAGTCCGTCCAAGAACGACTTCCACCGGCAGTGCCCATTCCTTTTCATTCTTTCTCGATTGGATAACCACCAGCAGCAGCGGGATACGGCCGTAGCGATCGGGAGACGAGGCGGGAGTTTGCGGGACGAGTTGCGCGAGCGAGGGGATGTCAACCAAGTGAGCCGTGCGATCTGCCGTCAGCCGCTGGCGATTTACATTCTCCAGATGAAAGCGATATTCACGCGACGGGCCGTCCGCAAATTTTCGTTCGACGGCAAGATCGCGAAACTGGACAAGTGGGCCGGTCAACGCAATGTCTTCCAGCGGCGTTACTCGATTCAGCCAATAGCGGCCGACCGCATCGCGTCGTTGTCGCAGAACCGTCTCGACGTACTGTGTGACTTCGGGCCTGCTGTATTCTCCGGCCTCGGCGAGCTTGCGGATCAGTTCGTCGGTAAAAGCGGTAACGATTTTTGCGCCCCAATACCCGTCACTATCATCCATTTGTTCGAACGCGAGATTCGGAAAACTCGGCTTCCACTTCTCCGGGTCGAAAAGATCCGACGAAAAATATCCGACCTCTTGATACGCAACTTTTCCTGAAACTTCCCACGGGCGCCGCCACAGGCCGAGCGACAGAAAAGAGCGGCCGATGGCCGAGCCGTCGAACATATATTCATGACCTACGCGATACGGCGCGCTGGGCCACTCGTAAGCTCCGAGCGTCGCGCTGAAATCGAGCATGTAGTGCTTCACAAACTTTCGCCCATCCGCTGCGGTCTGGTACATGTCGAGGGCTTGATGATCCTTGATGTCGACGTGATTGATCCATGAAGCCAGAACGCGCATCCCGCGGATTTCGCGCCGCAGTTCGTGAGGAATGATGTCGTTGCGATCGTCCTGGCGGCGGCCGGTGAATACGAACGGGCCTATTGGTGTTCCTGGGAGATAAAGGCTAGCGATACCGCGATAGCGCCCATCCGGCATAGGTTCGAGCTTCTTGAGCACGGCTTCGACGTCCGCGCGCGTGAGTTGACGCCTATGCCCCATCGGGTCGCGGTAGCTGGATTTGTCATCGAACTTCAAATCTTCCGGCCGGAAATAAGCGATGGTGTTATGCGGCACGTTGTAACCTGCCGCCCACATGATCAAGGTCCCGATTCGTTCGGCCCCGGAATTTCGTTCGCGAGCTCCGGGAGGATCAAACTTCAGAACGTATCGCTGTTTTGACGCATCTTCGATTTCGACTTTCGGTGTGTAACCGGAGTCATTGCGTCGATCGACCCGCCATGGAACGGGCTCCGGGGGCTTGCCTTCCAAGCCACTAACGATCTCGTCGAATGAGAGCGGCCGACCTCCGATGCGGTTTGTGAACCAACTGGAATCCGGAACTTCATCCCATGCATTCACATTGAGCGCAGGTTTCTTTGGCTGCAGTGCTGCTTCAAGGTTGAGATGACGAATCCAGGAGTTATTGAGGATGGCGTACATGTCCGATACTTCGCGTTCTTTCGGCTGAGGAATCGGTTGATCATCTCGATCCACACGGAGCGGCGGACGAAGGTAGAAGCCGGGTTCAGCAGCACCAAGGAAAAAGAAGACCAGAATCGTGAGCAGCGCTAAATTTCGTTTCTTCATCTTCTGTACGTTCCGTAGCGGACAGGACCGCCCATCGGCTGCGGAGCATGGTCACCGAAAGTGAGGTGGAACATCGAGCCCTCGTTGCTGAAGCCATATTCCAGCCGAAGAATGGTTTTGTAATTGGAATGAAGCCGAAAACTGATTCCATAATTTCGGTGCCAGTTGAACCACGTGAGTTCGCCCGCCCGATCGAAGATTTGGCCGGCATCGTGAAAGATTGATGCCTCAAAGTTCGGGTGTAAGCGGTATCGATAATCCAGTGACAGCAACATCAGGTTCTTGCCGTAAAAGCGATCGAGCGCATAGCCGCGCATGGTGGACGAGCCGCCGATGTGAGGCCTCATATAAAACGGAATTGGATCGCTCCCGGAGTTCTCATGATTCACGTTGAGAGCGATGTGCCCGACGAAAGCACTCTGTCCAGGACGTACGGGCATACGCCCTTCGAGCAGTCCTTCATATGTGAAATAACGAAGATGACTGTCACCGAGGCCGTGCTGATACGACGCACCGATATGTGCTCTTCCGGTCCATCCATATTCACCTTGTGAAAAATCCGCATTCACATACGCGCCACCACTGTAAAGCCGCAGCAATGTTCCGAGCCCTGGGAGACTCGGGAAGACTTCTGTGGTCGAGGGACTGAACGGACTCTTCCCGGAAAAAGTTTTGGTCGAAAGCCACTTGTTCTCTATGCCCCATCGAAAGTGTTTGGGGAGCGCAATTTCAAGATCTGCTCCCACCCATGTTTGCTGAAGCGCAAAATTCGTATGCTGCGACTTCTGCGATCGATGGCCCAAACCGTAGAAGTTTTCTCTAGGCCGCCACTGGTACGAACCCGCAAGTGTGAATTCCGTTTTCGCGTTAGCAACGATCCATCGTGTGTCTAATTCCTGATAATGTGTGAAAGTTTCACGTCCCAGGAAAGTCAGTCGCTGCGGTCCAGAGCGGCCGAGCGTATAGGTTGCACCTCCACCGAACCCTGTTTGCTCACCCATGCCGCCGAAAAGGCCCCCGACCCCAATGTCGCGTAGACGATCCCTCCATAAGTGAAGCCGCTCCCGCAAATGATCCCTTTCTACCTTAATGAGGCCCTTCTCCATGCCGCCGGTAACAACACGATACGGATACGAGATGATTCGAATCGGCGCCATGGCCGGCGATCGCAAAGCGTCGTCGACTTGATCCGGCGTGACGATGCGTTCTTCGGCCGGCGGGTTCTCCTGTGCAAAGGCGAGCAGAGGAAAGATTGCACACGCAAAAAGAATCGAAGCGCCGAGATGGCGAGTACTCATTTGCCGACTCCATCGCGAATCGACGTTAGCGTACTTTCGAGAGATTCCTGAGGGACGGATTCCACAAACCCTTTAATCAACCAACCCAACCCGAACGGAATGGACCGGCTTAGGCTGATCGACTCGCACTCTACGATCACGCCGCCGTCTTGTGGCTTGAACCGCCAATAGGAATTCAGCCGCCACAAAAAACCGCTGTCATCGCCAACGGGCTTCTCCATTTCTTGAGGAGTTCCGGGATTTTGCAATTCGGCGATCCTCGTCGTGAAACTGCGGCTCGATTCGCGGCCGTCGCGATCATGGCGGTAGATCACTGTGTGATCGGTGTTGTAGTGCACGGTCACAACTTTCTTTCGAACGAAACGAAAGAACACTTTGAATGTGTCGCCGTCTCGAGACACAAGGTTGGATGCCTCGACTTCTTTGAAATAGCGATGATGCTGATCGTAATTCTTGACGAAATTCAAAAGTGTTTCTAACTGAACGTTCGGCACAAAGACCGAACCGAACCAATGGTGAATCATCCCATCGGGCACGCGCAATTCCCGCCCGTCGCCGGCAAGGGTGATCATCTTCTTGATATAAACGTCACCGCTTTTGAGACTGGCCGCGATATCGGAGGCCTCCGCCGGTTTCACAAAGTCTTTTCGCAGGAAACCCGCCGTGCTCGTCAACTCTGCGTCGATTCTTTTTTCCGTAAGCTGAACGTAGGTGTCCCAGACTTTCAGAGTCTCAGGTTTAAGTTTGGTCGCTGCGGCGTCTCGCGCTGTCGCAAGAAACAGGACGAGCCCAATCAAAAATACAACGAGTGTTTTCATCAGGGTTTTGGTGGACACGATGGTAAAAGAGGAGAGTCTGACGCGCAAACAATTCAAGGGCACTCGTAGTCGAGTTGTCAAGCCACCTTGAACAACTGGGCAGGTCAGTCTGCTTGCTGGTTGGCTAGTGTGGCGGAATGAATCACAGAAATCTAGAGCGGCCCCCGCAATTTCGATAGAATCCGGCACATGCCCACACTGCATTTCGCCGCAGTTGCCTTTCTGATGTTGCAGAATCCCGCGAAAGTAGATTTCGCTCGCGATGTCCAACCAATATTTCAAGAGTTCTGCATCAGTTGTCATGGGCCGGCGCAGCAGATGAATGGATTGCGTCTCGATCGCCGCCGTGACGCAATGAAGGGTGGGACTATCGCCGTCATCGCGCCGCGAAACAGCGAGGCCAGCCGCTTGTATCTTCGTCTCGTTGGCAATCGGTACGGAGCACAAATGCCCTTGACTGGCTCATTGACCCAAGAGCAAATCAATGTCATCAAGGCGTGGATCGATCAGGGGGCTGAGTGGCCAGATGATGCCTCCGGAGACATTCCAACTCTGGCGCCAGATCCAAAAACAACGCGGATCATGGAGGCTCTGCGTACGGGCGATCGCGCTGTGTTCCGGCGAATACTTCGCGAGTCTCCTAAAATCGGAAACCTTAAGGGAGCCGGAGGATCGGCTCCTTTGATGTACGCTGCGCTTTACGGGGATGCGGACGACGTGCGCGCGCTTCTCGATGAGGGGGCGGACCCGAATATCAAAAATGAGGTTGGCGCGACGGCGCTCATGTGGGCGGTCGATGATCTCGAAAAGACGAAATTGCTCGTTGAGCATGGGGCCGACGTGAACGCGCGTTCCGACGACAAGCGAACTCCCCTTGTGATTGCGGCAGGCCGGTATGGATCGAGTGCTGTCGTTAAATTCCTTCTCGATCACGGCGCGGATCCATCATTCGAAGGAGCTCGCAACTTCACGCCGCTTGCTGAAGCCGCTTACGCCGGAGATGAAATCGTCCTTCAGATGCTTATCGATCGCGGCGCCGATCTGAAGCGAGGCGCTCGATTTGCGTTATCTCAGAGTGCCATGTTGAATTGCATCGGGTGCGCAGAAAAGTTGATCGGATCGGTGGAGAAAACTGCGCTCAATGGTGTATTGACGACGATGCTTCCGCCGCGGGGCGGCAATGCAGATGGCCTCAAGCTGCTGATCGCTCACGGAGCCGATGTGAATGCAAAAAATGCAGACGGCCGAACCATCCTGATGTTGGCATCGAGCTCCGACACGCTGCCACCCGAAATAACGAAATTGCTCATCGAGCGTGGCGCCGACATTCACGCGAAAAGTTCAACCGGCGAAACCGCTTTCGGTATGGCGCAACTGCATCAATCTTCCGTAGTCGAAGTGTTGTTGAATGCGGGGGCCGCAACTGTAGGGCCGGTCTATAACGGCCCAGGGCGCTCGCAGAGCGCCTCTACAATTCGCGAAGCACTTACAAAAAGTCTGCCACTTCTCCAAAAATCCGATATCACGTTCCTCGAAAAGTCCGGCTGTGTTTCATGCCATAACAATGCGCTCACAGGAATGACCATTGGGGCAGCGCGGAAGAATCAACTACCTGTCAACGAAAACATCGTCCAGCAGCAACTGCGGAAAATCGGATCTTATTTCGACGCCTGGCGCGAACGTATCCTGCAGGGTATAGCTATACCGGGTGACGCGGACACGATCAGTTATCTATTGATGGGAGTCGCTGCGGAAAACTACCCGGCCGATGCATCCACTGACGCGCTCGCCCGATATTTAAAAAACCGCCAGGCATCCGATGGACGTTGGAGAGCGCGCGATCACCGGCCGCCGCTCACCACAAGCGACATCCAAATCACGGTGCGTTCTATGCGCGCGATTCAGGCCTATGCGCCTAAACCGCAACGGAAAGAATACGAGAACGCGATTCGCCGTGCCGTGATCTGGCTTCAGACAGCCGACCCGCGGACCACCGACGACAGAGCATTTCAGCTCCTCGGCTTGGCGTGGGGAAAAGGTGATCGGAAAGCGATTCACGGGAGTGCGCGAGCATTGCTCGCCGAACAGCGGCCCGATGGTGGGTGGGCCCAAATGCCGGCGCTCGGCAGCGATGCCTATGCCACGGGTGAAACGCTGGTTGCGCTGAAAGAATGCGGCGCTCTTTCCGTCAACGACTCGGCATATCAACAGGGGATCCGGTTTCTACTGAACACCCAGTTGGAAGATGGTTCGTGGCACGTGAAGACCCGCGCAATTCCAATCATGCCGTACTTCGAGAGCGACTTCCCCCATGGCGTCGATCAATTCATCTCGGCTGCCGCGACAAATTGGGCGGCCATGGCGCTGGCGCCTGCCGCCAAATGATCCCCTGAGTCTTTTGACCAACCTTGTTCGTATCTACTACCGATGGACGCTGTAATTTCCTGGTTCGAAAACCATATGGAGCAAGACAGCGCGAAATTGATCCAAGGCCTTCGTTACGGCGACCCGGACATACTGGACGACCTCATCGTGACGTATCAGCATCAACTGTTTCGCTACTTGTTGTCGCTTACGGGAAACCGGCCCATGGCACAGGACCTCTTTCAGGAGACGTGGCTGCATGTGTTGGAACGCGGCCACCAGTACCGTATGCAGTGGAAATTCGAAGTTTGGCTTTTTAGCATTGCCCGTCATCTTGTGATCGATGAGGCGCGGCGAAAGAAGGGTACCAGCCTCGAACAGTTGATGGATCCCGAAACCGGATCCGGCTTCCAGCCTGCGTCCCAGGGACCCTCGCCGTTTGACGAAACCTTTGGCGGAGAGCAAGGTGAACATCTCGGGCGAGTTCTCCCCCGCATTCCTGCCGCGTATCGGGAAGTTCTCACATTGCGCTTTCAGGACGATCTGGCTCTGGAAGAGATATCCACGATCCTTAAAGCACCGTTGTCCACGGTGAAGTCGCGACTCTATCGCGGGCTTGAAGCGCTACGCAGATTAATGGAGGAAAAGCACCCATGAAACCGGACATCCATGAACGCGCGCGCCATCTGATGAAAGCCGTACGCGTCGAGGGCATTGGACCCAATGACCGCGAATGGTTGGACCGGCACCTGGAAACTTGTCTCGAATGCTCGAGCGAAGCCCGTGCTCTCTCCGCCGCCCTGGAGTCTCTGCGCTCCTTTCCGATCATGGCCAATCCTGAAGTCGTGCGCCAGACCAGAATGGCGGTTCACAGCCGTGCGGAACAGCGTCGCGCTTCGCGAGCGCGTTTCGCGCCCCTGTGGATTGCGACAGCAATGTCAAGCATCTGGATGATCCTGACCACGCCATATTTGTGGCAGGCATTTGCCTGGTTCGGGCATACAGCCGGAATTCCTAATGCGGTATGGCAAGCCGGTTTTCTGATGTGGTGGTTCATGCCTGCAACAGTTTTCGCTGCTGCCGCGGCATGGCGGCATGCAGCTAGAGACGACGTTTCGAATCGGCTTATTGAAAGCGATCGGGGGCTGTGATGAGAGAAACGGACACACCTGTAATCAGAAGAGAGATGATGGCCATTCCCTGGTGGGCCGTCGCACTCGCAGCAGTGCTGTTCATCGCCATTCCGGTTATCTTTTTCAGGTTCGCATGGGAAGATATGGCTGCACCAAAGCCGTTCAAGATCCTACTGACCTTCCTGCCGGGGACTATCCTTGCCTTCCTCACGCTAATGGTTGGATATGTGAACAAAGACGCCGGCCGCCGTGGTATGAGCCGGACCCTTTGGACGCTCCTCGTGATCTTCATTCCGAACGCAATCGGTTTCATTCTGTATTTCTTGATGAGAAATCCGATACGAGTCGAATGCCCGAAGTGCAGCACTATCGTTGACCCGCGCACCAACTTCTGCCCGCATTGTCGTTATAGTCTTCATCCTACGTGTCCGCAATGCCGGTCAGCGGTGCGGCCCGCTGATACGTTTTGTCCAAACTGCGGGGCACAGATCGGATCAGACACAACACAACAATGATTGAAGCTGTGACCGTCAGCCAGCCGGACTCGCCGACGGCGAACGGCGTGCCCACCGTAGCGCGGTCAAATGTACCTTGAATGATCGCATTCCATGCGCCATGCAACATGACTGCAGGCCAAACGCTGCAGGACCGCAATCGGAGGTACGCGGCCAGATAAGCCTCGGCAACTACTCCGATCACAAACAGGATTGCCGAAAGCCACGGTCGCGAACCGGCAGCATACTGTCCACTCAGGATGAGTGGCACATGCCAGAGGGCCCAGATCAGTCCACTGGCGAGCACCGGTTTCGGAATGCCTGCAGCAATCAATCGAGTCAACATGTATCCTCGCCAGCCGAGCTCCTCACCGAATGCCGAGAGACAGCTCACCGCCGTACCCAAAGTAGCTGTGAGCAGAAGGGACGTAAGAAGGTTTCCCGCCGCGAACGCCACATATAAATGGGATTGCGGCCGTAATGGCGGCTGAAAGTTCGCCAGACTCGTGGCCCAAGCGATGCCGTACGCGAGAAACCCAACGGCCGTTGGATAGATCCAGGCCAAAAGTAGGGCCCGAGGACCTTCACGCCCTCCCCATCGAAAGGAGACATCGGCGAATCCTTCACGCAGTGCGAGCCGAGCAACGACTGACGCCACCGCGGGCATGTACATCAGGGCGAGGATCAGCCCGGGGACTTTGTCGATGGATTCCCCC
>JACXTT010011891.1_pt1 | contig 11595 bp, 11 predicted proteins | sample 9270951 | NCBI WGS metagenome assembly JACXTT01 (sample SAMN15532306, study PRJNA645909) | rock metagenome | isolation source: weathered quartz diorite | place: Puerto Rico | collected 2017-06-21 | reverse complement strand
GCAATCCCCAACTGGTCGGCACGGGCAAGACCAGTGGTTGGTTTGGCGGCACGAACGTCAAGGGACATCAAGTCATCGCCACTTATTCCTTCACCGACTTTCTCAACTTTACGTTCACCTACTACTTGAACGACCTTATCATCAACAATCCCACGACAACGTCCAGGTCCGGTCACTTCATGGCCGATCTGATGTGGAAGTTCTGAGGATTGTGTTCCGATAAGCAAATCAGGGGACCCAGTGGAAATGCGAAACGTCACCTCAATGTCACTTAACCTTTCGTTTCAAACTCGTTAGCCTAATCAAGCACAAGCATCTATGCACTCGATCATCAGAACTCTGAGCTTTCTTGCCGCTATCGTTGTCGTCGCGACGGCAGCTCAGGCGGGCAACATCACCGTCAAAGGGTCGGACACGTTGGTCATCCTCGCTCAGAAATGGGCCGAGGCTTACATGAGTAAACATCCGGAAACCAAAATCCAGGTGAGTGGCGGCGGTTCGGGCGTTGGCTTCGCGGCGTTGCAGAACCAGCAAACGGACCTCTGCGACGCCTCCCGCAAGATCAAGTCTACGGAAATCGCCAACTGCATCAAGGCGTTCGGCAAGCGTCCCACCGAATACAAAGTCGCGCTCGATGGCCTCTCGGTCTACGTCAACGAGAACAACTCGATCAAAGAATTGAGCCTCGACCAACTTGAAGGCATCTTCACAGGAAAGGTGAAGAACTGGAAGGAGGTGGGCGGCAACGATGCCCCCATCACGGTCTACAGCCGTGAGAACAGCTCCGGCACTTATGAGTTCTTCAAGGAGCATGTGCTCAGGGGCAAGGATTTCGCGGCCAGTGCCCAGACGATGCCGGGCACTTCGGCGCTGGTCCAGGCGGTGTCTAAGGACAATGGCGGCATCGGCTACGGCGGCGCGGCGTATGCCAAGGGCACGAAAGCCCTGAAGATCAAAAAGGACGAAGGCTCGCCCGCGATCGAACCCACGGAGGAAAATGTCGTCAACAGCACCTACCCGATTTGGCGCTACCTTTTTGTTTATGTGAACCCGAACCTGGACAAAGGTGAAGTCGCCGCGTACCTGGGCTGGATTCGGGGCGGCGAAGGCCAGAAGCTGGTCAAGGAAATGGGGTACTACCCGTTGCCTGACCGATTGCGACAATAAGCGATCCAGGAAGTCAGACCTGAAGACGCCGGGGAGGACGGCCGACTTTGATCGACAGCGACTCCTGCGATCAATAGCAGGCGGACGAGGATTCCAGGTTGTGGTTCTCGTTCCGCCTCCTTAATTTTCGATCTCGTGCAAGACGTTGCCAAAAGCGAGTCCAAACGAACCGCCGGCTGGATGGGGATTCACCGCGGCCATCAGGCGCGTCCACTCGAGTGGATCGCGGAGAAATTCATTTTCGCCGTTTCCCTTTCGGCAATCCTGATGGTTTTCCTGATCTTCCTTTTTATCGCGCGAGAAGCATTGCCGGTCTTCTTCGGCGAAACGAATAGCGCGCTCATTCAGGACGTCATTCCCGCCGCGGAGATGGACACACTCCCGCCGGAAAAACTGCGGGCCTACCTCGGTTTGACGAAACAGCAGATCGCCGCGATGGACAAGGACAGTCTGCGCGCCTTGATGGAAGTCAAGGAGGAGGCGGAAAAGGAGGTGCCCGAAGAGTTTCGCAAGGATAAAGACTCGAAAATCAACACGACCGCGTGGCGTTACCTGCTCCGTCCGTACCAGTGGGCCGATTACGATAAGCCGGTCCACATCTGGCAGCCGGTCGGCCAGATCCCCAAGTACAACATCATCCCGCTGTTCATTGGCAGCCTGAAGACGACCCTCGTCGGGCTGCTCTTCGCCGTGCCGCTCGCCGTGGCGGCGGCGATTTACGTCTCCCAGCTGGCCCGGCCCCGGCTCCGCGAGATCATCAAGCCGGCCATCGAACTGCTCTCGAGCGTCCCGTCGGTCGTCGTCGGCGCGTTCGCGCTGTTGGCCATGGCCACCGTGCTGCAAACCCTGTTGGGTTATCAGACGCGGCTCAACGCCTTTGTCGCGGGCATCGCGTTGGGATTCGCGGTCATCCCCATCGTCTTCTCGATTTCCGAAGACGCGCTCACGAGCGTGCCGGCCAGCTACACGCAAGCGGCGCTCGCGTTGGGATCGTCTAAATGGCAGGCCGCCTGGCAGGTGGTGCTGCCGGCCGCTCTGCCGGGTGTCTTCGCCGCGACCGTGCTCGGTTTTGGCCGCGCGATTGGCGAAACCATGATCGTGCTCATGGTCTGCTCCGCCAGCGTGATGTCGTGGAACATCTTTGAATCGGCGCGCAGCATCACGACGACGATTGCCGCGGAAATGGGCGAGGTCGTCAATGGCGGCCATCATTACCGCATGCTGTTCATGCTCGGTTCGTTGTTGTTCGCCGTCACGTTCCTGTCGAACCTGACCGGCGACATCATCGTGCACCGCTTCAAACGGCGGTTGGAGGGCAAACGCTGATGCAGACCCGCACCGCCTTCCCGCGCGCGCATGGCCGGCATTTCCGGTCGCAAGCCGTCGATTTCGGCTCGTTCTTTTTCACCGGCGTGACCGGGCTGGCGACCCTGCTGATCCTGGCCATCCTCGCCACCATCCTGATCTACGTGATCGCTCAAGGCTGGCACGGATTGTCGTGGCGCTTTGTCTCGACCATCCCGGAAAAGAATTTCTTTGACCCGGCGAGCACCGGCGTGCTGCCGATGATCGTCGGCACCACGATCCGAGTGATTGTCATGACGTTCTTTGTCATTCCGGTCGGCGTCATCACCGCGACCTATTTGACGGAATACGCGCAAACCACTTCCCCGCTGACGCGCGTGATTCGCGGCGCGGTCAACAATCTGGCCGGAGTGCCGTCGATTGTTTTTGGCCTTTTTGGCGTCGGGTTCTTCGTCAATTTCGTCGGCAAGAACCTCGATTCGATCTTGCACCACAGCGAACCGAAGTGGGGCCATTCGGGCCTGATCTGGGCGGCATTGACGCTCGCGGTGATGACCCTTCCGGTGGTGATCGTAGCCACGGAAGAAGCGCTCAAGGCCATCCCACCCGGCCTGCGCGAGGCGAGCCTCGCTCTGGGCGCCTCGAAACTGGAAACCATCGTCAAGATCGTCCTGCCCCAGGCGCTGCCGGGAATCATGACCGGCGGGATCCTCGCCGTGAGTCGGGCGGCGGGCGAAGTGGCGCCGATTCTATTCACGGGCGTGGCGTATTACATGTCGGGTCTGCCCAAATCGCTCACCAGCCAGTTCATGGACCTGGGCTACCATGTTTACGTGCTCTCGACTCAGTCACCCAATATCGAAACGACGCGACCGATCCTGTATGCCACGGTCATGGTGTTGCTCGTCCTCACCTTCGCCCTGAACCTGGTGGCCATCCTCGTCCGCGCCCATGTGCGCAAGAAGCTCCGCGCGCTCCACTGACTCTGATTCTATGTCGGAAACCATTCTCCAGAAGATCGCCGTGACTTCGACTGCGGCCGGCGAAACCAAGAGCGTCGCCGGCCCTCTGATCGAGGTCGAAAACCTCTCGCTCTACTACGGTTCCGCACGGGCGCTCAAGAACATCGGTGTTCAAATCGGAGAACGAATCGTCACGGCCTTCATCGGCCCTTCAGGTTGCGGGAAGTCCACGCTGCTGCGCTGCTTCAACCGGATGAACGATCTGATCGATTCCGTCCGGATCGAAGGCAACATCCGCATTGCCGGCCATGACATCTACAACACCCAAGTGGATGTGATCGAGCTGCGCAAGCGCGTTGGCATGGTCTTCCAGAAATCCAATCCTTTCCCCAAATCCATTCATGAAAACGTCGCTTATGGCCTTCGCCTCCACGGCATCAGGAAGCGATCCGAGGTCGATGCGGCCGTCGAACAAAGCCTGCGCGCCGCCGCCCTTTGGGACGAAGTCAAAGACCGGCTCCATACCAGCGCGCTCGGCCTCTCCGGCGGCCAGCAACAGCGGCTTTGCATCGCCCGCGCCATCGCCATCAAACCCGAGATTATCCTGATGGACGAACCCGCGTCGGCGCTTGACCCGATTGCCACGGCCAAGATCGAAGACCTGATTCTCGAATTGAAAAAGGAGTTCACCATCGTTATTGTGACCCACAACATGCAACAGGCCGCGCGGATCTCGGACTACACGGCCTTCTTTTACCTGGGGGAATTGATTGAGTTCGACGCGACCCGCAAAATATTCACGAGCCCGGCGAAGAAACAAACCGAAGACTATGTGACGGGACGATTCGGTTGATCGATACCTTATGATCCACTTCGAACAGGAAATCACGGCCCTGAAAGAAAAGCTGCTCACCATGGCCAGCAAGGCCACTAACGCGGTCAACAAATCCATCAAGGCGCTCGTCGACCGGGACGACGATCTGGCCCGGGAAGTGCAGCACGAGGATGACGCGCTCGACCAATTGGAAATTGCCATCGACGAAATCGCGATCGGCCTCCTTTCCAAGGCGCCACTGGCCAGCGACCTCCGGTTCATCACGGCGGCGATGAAAATCTCTCACGACCTCGAGCGCGTGGGCGACGAGGCCACCAAAATCGCGCGCCGCTCCATTGAACTGAGCCAGGAACCTCAGCTCAAGCCGTATGTGGACATCCCCCGCATGACGCGGATGGGCGCCGAAATGATGGCGGACGCCCTCGACGCGTTTGTGAACCGCAAGCCGGACAAGGCGCGCGCGGTCATCCCGCGCGACAAGGAAGTCGATCTGCTGAACAAGCAACTGCATCGCGAACTGGCCAGTTACATGGTCGAACGGCCCGCGACGATCACTCGGTGCCTGAATCTGATGGTGATTTCCAAAAGCCTCGAACGCATCGCCGACCACGCGACCAACGTGGCCGAGGAAGTCGTCTATCTTTACGAAGCCAAAGACATCCGTCACACGGGCAAGGGCGAAGCGGCCGCCTCCGGCGCCGGGAGCGGCCCAATTTGACATTCAAGCAAACTTTGTCTCGTACGCGACAAAGTTTGGAGCGCCTGGGGAATTCGCGCCGGGTCTTGTCGCAACCGACACCCTTCAGGACGTCGGCGGCTCTTCGGTCTCCTGCTGAAGATTCGCATTCAATGTCTCGGCCGATACCTCCCGTTCCCATCGACTGATGACCACGGTCGCGACGCCGTTTCCAATCAGGTTGGTAATCGCGCGGCATTCGCTCATGAAACGGTCGATCCCCACAAGCAGAGCGAGCGAGGCGACCGGCACCTTGGGCACCACCGAGAGGGTGGCGGCGAGCGTCACGAATCCCGCGCCTGTCACGCCGCTGGAGCCTTTGGACGAGATCATGGCGACGAGCAGCAACGTGAACTGGTCGCGCAGATTGAGCGATGTGTTGGTGGCCTGCGCTAGGAACACCGCGGCCATCGTCATGTAAATATTCGTGCCGTCGAGGTTGAAGCTGTAACCGGTCGGAATCACCAGCCCCACGGTTGCATCCGCGCAGCCGAGCCGCCTTAGTTTCTGGATCATACCGGGCAAGGCCGTTTCGGAGGAGCTGGTGCCGAGCACGAGAAGCAACTCCTCCCTGATGTACGCCAGAAAGCGAACAATGGAAAACCCGCCCGCCGAAGCGATCAATCCGAGCACGACAAAGATGAACACCGCCGCCGTTGTATAAAAACACGCCATCAGCGTCACCAACCGATTCAAAGCGCCGAGCCCATAGCTTCCGACCGTGAACGCCATCGCGCCGAGCGCGCCCAACGGCGCGAGCCGGACCACGATCCGCATGATCCCGAAAAAGATGCGCGAAGCCGCATCGATCGCCTTGAGCACTGGCTCGCGTCCGTCGCCCAGGAACATGATCGCGAACGCGGTCAACCCGGAGACCAGCAGCACCTGGAGCAGGTCACCGGAAACAACGGCGTCGAAAAGCGTGTTCGGGATGATGTTGAGGAGAAAGGAGACCAGATCCAGGGCGTGTGCCTTTTGTGAGTAGCTCTGGCCGATTTGGGGGTCGAGGGTCTTCGGGTCAATGTCGAACCCCGCGCCGGGCTTGACCGTGTTCACCACGATCAGACCAATCACCAGCGCCAGGGTCGAAACGACCTCGAAATAAATCAGCGTCTTGACGCCGACGCGTCCGAGCTTTCGCATGTCGCTCATGGACGCGACGCCGTGCACGACCGTGCAGAAGATGATCGGTGCGATCATCATCCGGACGAGTTTGATGAAGCCGTCGCCGAGCGGCTTGAGCGATCTGCCGAACTCAGGAAAGCAACCGCCAATGGCAATTCCGAGGGCAACCGCGATCAGCACCTGCACGTAGAGAATCCGATACCACGGTTTGCGCGCAAGCGGAAGAGAAGAGGGGGAGGCGCTCAAGCGAGACTCTGTCGATCACGGCGTCGCGTCTGCCGGTGAAGCGGAACCCCAAGCGGCGGTCTCATTTGTCGAGGCGCAGGACTCGGTGGTTGCCGCTGTCAACGATGTAAAGCACACCGCCGGGACCAATGGCCACTCCGTGCGGTTGGTTCAGTTCCGCTTCCAACGCAGGCCCTGGAACCCCGCTCGCGCCCTGGCGTCCGCTGCCCGCCACCCGCACGATCCGGCCATCGCGAGGTGTGTAACGGCGAATGACGTGGTTCTCCGTATCGGCGATCAACACGGAGCCGTCACGATCAATGCAAAGGTGTTTCGGGCCATTCAGCGTGGCATCGCGCGCCTCGCCGCCGTCCCCGGAGTTACCTCGCGCGCCGGTGCCGACCACGGTTTTGATTGAGCCGTCAGGCGTGACCACACGCAGCGCGTGGCCTTCGCGTTCGAGCACGTAGACGTTGCCGTCCCGGTCCACCGCCACGGCGCGCGGGTCCATCAACGGGCCGCTGACAGCGCTGACTCCGTCCTTGGGGACGCCGCGGGTTCCATTACCAGCAACCGTGCGGACCAGGCCGGTCTTTAAATTGATCGCGCGCACCCGGCGGTTGTCGAGGTCGGCGAGATAGAGATTCTCCCGCTGCGGGTCGAGCGACGCACAGTAAAGGCCACCAAATTGCGCCTGCTGCGCCGGTCCGCCGTCGCCGCTGTAACCCTTTTCGCCCGTCCCGGCGAGGGTGCTCACGGTGCCGTTTCTGGCGTCCAGGCGACGAACGCGCTGATTCCAGGTGTCAGCCAAAAACAAAGTCCCGTCAGGAAGGGCAGCGAGACTGTGCATGCCGTTGAATTGCGCCTCCTTTCCCGGACCGCGATCGCCGGCGAAACCTTTGGTTCCCGTCCCTGCAATGATGTGGAGCACCCCATCGCCGCCCATTTTCCGAACGCGCTCACCGCCCGCCATCTCGACTAGATACAGATTCGCCGCGGCATCGAAATCGACCCCGAAAGGCGCAACAAGTTTCGTTTCAGTGGCCGTCGCTCCATCGTCCTTGGCGCCGCCCCCCGCAACGAGCACTAGGCGATCGGCGCGCGCGACCATCGAAAACAAGGCGAGACAGGAAAAAGCAAGGCCGCAGACGTTCATGAATGGCGTCAGTGTAGTGGGGTAGCCCAGAAATAGCCATACATTCGCGGTTGAGGAAAAGCTTTGGAACGGCGCGGCTGCCGCAGCGCACCTCAATGAAAAAGCGAGGTTAGGTTTCCCAAACCTCGCCACAATTCCAGCTTTATACCCTTCAATAGCGGTTACGTCCGCCGCCACGTCCGCCGCCAAAGTCGCGGCGACCCCCGCCGCCGCCCGGGCGCTCTTCGCGCGGGCGAGCGATGTTGACGGTGAGGGCGCGGCCGTCCAATTGCGTGCCATTCAGGGAGTCGATGGCCTTCTGCGCTTCTTCCGGCGTGCTCATTGTGACGAAGGCGAACCCGCGCGGTTTGCCCGTCATGCGGTCCATCATCAGGTTGGCCTCGACGACCGTTCCATGTGCCGCGAAGGCGTCCTGCAGATCGTTTTCCGTGGTGTTGAAGGAGAGATTTCCAACAAACAATTTCGTACTCATGTGATGTTTTACTGTGCGACTAATGCTTGCCTTTACCAGACTGTTCCCGACCATCGGGTTTCAAATCGTCACTGAAACAAGTTCACTTGAGGATTTACCATGCCGTGGATTGACAGGCCATCTAACAGCGGAAGAGAACCTGCACTATTCCCGGAGAATAGCAACCTCTATTTTCAGAAACTTTTGCAGGCGACTGGCAGGGAATATCTTGATCGGACGGTGACACCGAATTCGCCGGCTGCGCTCACGCCTGTCGCGAACCGGGGCGTCGGGCCATCGCTCTCCCGGCGATCCAGCCCGTCGTCCACGCTGCCTGGAAATTAAACCCGCCAGTGAGACCGTCAATGTCCAGCAGTTCACCGGCAAAATAGAGGCCCGGGCAAATCCGGCTTTCCATCGTCTTGAAGTTCACTTCGCTCAAGCGTACCCCGCCACAAGTGACGAATTCCTCCTTGTTCAGGCTCTTCCCGGTGACCTGGAATTCCGTGCGCATGAGTTGTTGGACGAGACGGTGCCGGCCTGCACGCGAAAGCCCCGCCCATCGCGTGTCGCGCGCGATGCCGGCCGCCAGAGCCAGTTGTTCCCACAAACGCGCCGGCAACGGTGAAATCGGCGAGTGGATGATCAATCGCGCGGGTTGCGTTTGACGCCGCGCATCGAGTCCGGCGGAGATCGACTCAGCGTCGAGGCCCGGCAGCCAGTGCAGATGAAGTGGAAAACGATAGTTCATTCCATGCAGTGTCCGCGCGCCCCAGGCCGACAACCGCAGAATGACCGGCCCGCTCAGGCCCCAGTGTGTTAGCAGCAGCGCGCCGCGTTCGCGCAATCGCGCATCCGGCACCGACGCTTCGACCGTTTCGACTGAAATTCCCGCCAACTCGCGGAGCCACGGGTTTTCCACGTGAAACGTGAACAATGACGGCACAGGCGGCACGAAGGTGTGCCCGAGCGAAGTGGACAGTTGACCCGCGGCAGCCGTGCGGCAGCCGCCGGTTGCCAACAGTAATCGGTCACAGGTGAGTTTTTCGTTTCCGGATTGTTCGCCGTCGTCCTTACCAAAAGGAACAGCTTCGGGGCGAGGGGCGGCCCCTCTTCGCTCTTCAGCAATTCCTTTGAGCGGCTCGCGCTGCGCGTCCGGTTCGTTCCTCGGCGGAGTCGGTCTGGATTTCGACAGTGTCAGTTCAAACCCGTTCTGCACGCGTTTGGTTGCCCGCTTCACGCCGCAATTCAGGACCAGTCTCACCTTTGCCCCCTTGGCGGCGTGCAGCAGGCAATCAATGATCGTTTGCGAACTATCGCTGACGGGAAAGATGCGGCCGTCCCTTTCCGCTTTCAGCTTCACTCCGCGTGATTCGAACCACGCCACGGTGTCGCTCGCCGGAAACATTTTGAACGGCGCTAGGAGCGCCCCGGCGCCGCGTGGAAACCGGGCAGTCAACTCCTGCGGGTCGAAGCAGGCGTGCGTGACATTGCAACGACCTCCGCCGGAGATGCGGACTTTCGAGAGGAACTGCGAACTGCGTTCCAATATCGTCACCTCGGCGTCGGGGGCCGTTTCGGCGCACGTGATGGCTGCGAAAAATCCAGCCGCTCCACCTCCGACGACAATGATCCGCCGTGAACTCATTCGCTCGAAGCTAGCCGAAGGCTCCGGTAAAGTCCCTTCATTCAAACCGATTTGGAATCTGCAAACCCTTCGTTTTGGCGGGCAATCCTGTCGCAACCGGAAAGACAGACCTCAGTTTCATCAAATTCAAGAGAGCGTGCTCCAAGCCGGAAATCTTGTCGGTGTACCCAGATACGAGCGCGCCGCAGGCCTTCACACAGTCGATCGATTCGCCAGGCCAGCCCCGCGCGGCAGGGGGCTTCATTGGCCTTGCAGCCGCGGAAGGACGGCCGCATCCCCCGATCGGCCGGTGGCGTCTGCCACCCGAAGCCGGTACGCCTCTTGGCTCACCTGTTGGGGGGACTGCTTGGCAAATCTTTTCGAAGCCCGGGAAGTTCCAAAGGTTCGGGAAGTCCCGGCATTGCTGCGGTTTGACGGATTGAACCGAGCAATCATTGTCCTCGAGAAAAACACATGAGCCGTCCGATTTCTCCTGCAAGGCCAGCCCGCGTCGGTCGCGGTGCAGCTTCGTGAATTGCTGGATGAAGTCGTGTTCGCTCATGCCCTTGAATGCGGCGAGGCGGGCAATCTCGACATCGCTCACGCGCACTTCGCCCAGCCAGCGGCAGCAGGCCGTGCAACGTTGACACTCGTAGAAGATGGGCATTCGTCCGGGGAGCAAGGGCGTCGGCTTGCGCCGGGCCTGCGTCGGTCGGCGAGCGCCTGGAGGGTTGCGACCGCTGTGCGATGGGCCCGCCGGCTTCGGTGTAAATGGCAACTCGTCGGTTTCGTGGACGCCGGAAGCTGCGGAGATGGCGCGAGGTTGGTTGGGAATTGCAGATAACGGCCTGGCAAGCGGTTCGCGAGGCTTTTGTCGCGCTCAATTTTCGCCGGTGAAATTTGTGGCGCGACAAAAGCGCGTCGTGTCGCAACCCATTGCAGTGTGCGACTCTTCTTCCGCGAAGCTCAGGCTGCCTGGATGGTGCCGCGGTCGCCTTCAAGCTCCACTTTCGTGATGGTGTCAAACGGCATACCCATTTTGCTGAACCAAGCGGCGACGGCGTCCTTGCCGGGCGCTTCCATGATGCAGACCGCTTTGCCTTCGGCCAAGTTGGCAAAGCTGCGATAGCCCTTCACATTCGGGTCCCGCTGGGCGGCTTGAGCGAACTGGCGAAGTTGGTCGGCCGAGAATTTTCCCGGAGGAATGGTGTGGGTGCACATGAATTTTGCCATAACGTTTTCTCTTTCTGCTTTTTGTTGTGTTTCTCTGCTCGTTCCCAAGGGCTCGGTGGACTGCGGCATCAACGATCCGACTATTCGAGAGGCTAGTTCCTGATTTTGTAAATGCAACCAGGTTTGCACAGTGAGTTTTGAAGGCGTCAGAACAAACGCCCCAGCCCAAGCAGAACCTCGCGGGTGCTTTCCACGCACCAACCCAGGGCCGTCAGAAGATCCACCCGCGAGGTGACCAGCGGAACGCCCAGCAACAGCACCGTGGCGTTGCCCAGCCAGATGACGACGGCGGAAAAAAGGTATCCCTGTTGCGTGATGTCGGATTGGCGCGTCCGCAGCGTGTGGCCGGTCAACGTGATGTGAAAGGCATAGGCGGCCCCGACCAGCAAGTGAAACCAAACTAGATAGCGGCCCCAGCCCCAAAACCAGTGCCCTAGCATGAAAATCAACACCACGACCGCCACGTAGAGCGGAAAAAAATAAGGCGCCAGTGTGATGAGAAAGTTGGTCCGAGTGATGACCACGTGCCCGCCTCGAGCGGTCGCCTTGAATTTCCTGACTCGAACGCCGAAAAGCCACGCCCAGAGTGCATGGGTCAATTCATGGCCGAAAACATAGACCCACATTGGCTTGGGAAGCAGGAGCAGGATGACCAGCCAGCAAGCCGCTCCGGCGAGCATCGGCACCCAGACGGTTTTTGCGCCGCCGCTGGCGTGCAACACCTCGATCAGGGCGTTGGTCACGCCGATGCACAGCGGCATGAGCAAAACGGC